>Ga0114956_1000014_pt1 | contig 80281 bp, 70 predicted proteins | sample MaitaG_FD_87304 | JGI IMG/M metagenome (GOLD analysis project Ga0114956, IMG submission 87304) | Marine algal microbial communities from Maine, USA - Maine_Asex2 metaG | ecosystem: Host-associated > Algae > Red algae > Unclassified | place: Maine, USA | collected 2015-01-05 | reverse complement strand
GAGACGCCAACGGCGCATGATCGACCCTGCCTTTTCTCAGCTGCGCATCGATACCGCGTTTCGGTCCATGGTAAGTGCAGTGGACGACTACACGCAGCTGCTGGACGGACATGCCGCGTCTGCGACCGCGTCTGCCACCACGTCTGCCACCGCGTTTTCTCTGGACATGGCCATGAGCCATTTAACCGCCGACATCATCTGCAGAGCCATATTTTCTCAAACACTGAGCACAAGCGTTGCACGCGATGTGTTTGATGACTTCCTGTTATTTGAACGCAGTGTGGCCAGCGTGAATCTGAGGCAACTGATCTTCGGAAAACCCTGGGCTGCGGTACAACAACCTGAGCCGGTCGTGAATGCCTGCGCCAGAATCAGACACCACATCGGTACCCTGCTAGACCCCAGACTCGCAGACGGTGCGCCTGCCATGAACGATATTGTGGATGCCGTCATAGCAGCCAGAGATGCCGAAACCGGCGAGGCTTTTACCCGCGAAGAACTGATCGATCAGATCGGTGTGTTCTTTCTGGCTGGACACGAAACAACCGCCAGCGTGCTTACCTGGGTTTTCTTCGTGTTAAGCCAGCAACCTTCAATAGCTGATCGTATCGCCGATGATGTCAACGCTGTGACAGACGGTGGCGCCGTTGAGCTGGAACACATCCGTCAACTACCCTATGTACGCAACGTGTTTCGTGAAGTCTTGCGATTGTATCCACCCATTACGTTCATACCGCGTGTTGCACTCAAAGCCACGACCATTGGTGATAGAAAAGTGAAGCGTGGTGCCATGATCATGATCTCGCCATGGACCGCCCATCGCAATGCACTGCTGTGGGAAAATGCCGATCGTTTTAATCCGGACCGATTCGACACCCAGTGCCCACGCAACGGCGATTCGGGTGCACATATGTCTTTTGGCATTGGTCCTCGCGTGTGTGTCGGGGCATCGTTTGCTACCACAGAAGCGGTGTTGATCATTGCTCGTCTTGCACAGCGCTACCGCTTTCACACAAGCAATTCTGATGCAGTCAGACCCGTGGCAAGACTCACCACACGCCCGGCAACAGAGATCAGTGTCACGGTTGAGCGACGATGAATACACAGAGTCAATCTACGCCGGTTGTTGTCATTGGAGCCGGTATCGGAGGCCTGTCTGCTGCGCTGTCCTTAAAAGCACGCGGTGTTCCGGTGATATTGCTGGAGCGACATGCCACCGCCGGTGGCAAGATGCGCCAAGTGGACGTGGCCGGGCGTGCCATTGATGCCGGTCCCACCGTCTTTACCATGCGCTGGGTGTTTGAAGCTTTGTTCGGACGCGCAGGTTTACGTCTCGATGAACATCTGACATTGCACGAAGCCAGCTTGCTTGCCAGACACAGCTGGCTGGATGGCAGTTCGCTGGACCTGTTCACCGACGTCTCACGATCCATGGATGCGATCGCCACCTTTGCATCACCGAAAGAGGCAGACAACTACCGCGATTTTGCACGTCAATCAGAATCCATATTCAATACACTGGACGCAAGCTTCATGCGTTCCCAGCGCCCCAATCCCATTGGCTTGAGCCTGAGTGGCGGACTCAAAGGCATGATGGACATGGCCAATACTCAACCGTTTGTCAGTCTGTGGCGCCACCTGTCAAAAAGTTTCGATGACCCGCGCCTTCAACAACTGTTTGCCCGCTACGCAACCTATTGCGGTAGCTCGCCATTCAAAGCCCCAGCCACACTGATGCTCATCGCGCATGTTGAACGAGCCGGCGTGTCTTTGGTTGAGGGCGGCATGCACGCACTGGCACAAACGCTCACTAACACGCTCGTCAACCTGGGTGTTGACTGCCGATACAATCAGGGCGTGGCACGTATCGAGACCACATCAAGCGGTGTTAACGCGGTTGTACTGGAATCCGGTGAGCGTATTGCCACTCACGCAGTGATTTTCAATGGCGACACGCAGGCGCTGGCAACAGGCCTACTCGGTGAACACGTCGAAAAAGCCAGCGGTATCCGTAGGCAAGGCTCGTTATCGGCAGTGACGCAATGTCAGGTTGCGCAAACCTCAGGCTTTGACCTGGCACACCACAGCGTATTCTTCGGCGATGACTATCACGATGAATTCGCCAGTGTGTTCACTCACCAGCGATTGACAAAAAACCCCACTGTCTATGTCTGCGCACAGGATCGGGGGGGCCATGAACAACGCGTACCCGATACCCTGAAGCATGAGCGGCTACTCAGTCTGGTCAATGCACCCGCCACTACGATGAGTGGGGCTGACAAGAACGAAGCGGTCTTGCGAATGCAGCAGAGTCTGACGGCACATGGCCTGGTTATCAGCGATGAGCAAGGCGACACTGTCACAACCGGGCCTTGTGAATTCGAGCAGCTGTTTCCGGCAACACAAGGCGCACTCTACGGACGCCCTACGCATGGATGGATGGGCTCGTTCAGCCGACCCGGTTCTGCCAGTCGTGTGAAGGGCTTGTACTTGTGCGGAGGCAGCGTACACCCAGGTGCCGGTATTCCCATGGCAAGCCTTTCCGGACAACTCGCCGCCGATAAACTGTGGGAGGATATGGGGCATTCGACCAAACACCCTTGATCCGAAAGCGTTTACCATTAATCCATGTGGCTATTCAATGTACTTGTCGTACTGCACATCATCACGGGCACTGTTGGCCTTATAACGATGTGGGTGCCTGTCATCGGCCGTAAAGGCGGTGACACTCACAAGCGCTGGGGCAGGATATTTGCTCACGCACTGCTAGCTACCGGCATCATCGCCATAGGCATCAGTCTGGTTACCCTGAAATACCCGCTGGAAACGCATCCGTTTTCTGATGATGCGCCGCTGGTTCGAGGGCTGTTCGGCTGGATGATGCTCTATCTTGCCACGCTCACCATCATGCTCAGCCGCTACGGTCTACTGTGCATCCGCAACAAACGGAATCATGCCGCGAACAAGAACGTGGTCAATATCGCCCTGCAGATCGCAACCTTCACAACGGCCGCCAACTGTGCGTGGCACGGATGGCAATTGAATCAACCCATCATGATGGGCATATCGATCGTGGGATTGCTCTCTGCAGTTCTGAACACAGTGTTTATCTTCGACAAAGAGCCACCTCTCAACGAGTGGATTATCCAGCACACACGTGGGCTGGTTGGTGCAGGCATTTCGGTCTATACCGCCTTTTTCGCTTTTGGTGCAGTCAATCTGATGCCGGCTCTGGCGTTTAACCCGATACTGTGGGCAACACCCACCACTCTGGGCGTAGCACTACTGCTCTATCATCAGTACAAGGTAACCATGCAGCGGCGTCAGCGGGCTACTGGCTAAGAATCAAAAAAACAGATTCGTCGCTCCATCGCGCCACACTATCGCTTCCAGCGCAATGCCAGATCGGTCAGGTGAAATACCAGAGCTGCCACCAGGCATAACGCAACCACTAAGTGACCGGCGCCTTTCAGGCTAGCGCCGAGAGCCAGCATTAGACTGCCGCCGGCACCCACGTTTGCCAACAGGGGTATGGTGGGGATACCACGCTGCCTGACACGCCAGTAAGCCACGAGGGCGAGCACTTCCACAAACACGAACAACACCATGATGTCCACGATGCGTCCGCTGTTTATCAGTGATTCAAGACTCATTACGTAATCCGTTCTGTGGTGTATGCGACACGCACGACACACGTTGTTTGATTGTGTTGTCTAATAACAGTCAGCCGTTGATATATGATCGCCGCGCCTCACTGCCAGCAACTTACACAAGCTCGGATAATTCATGCAAGCCACACCACTAGACGTCCCACTGATTAACCGGCTGCTGGACGTGCTCGCAGACGATATCCTACCGCTTACAGAGGCTGCCGTATTGCTTGGCAACAAGGTGTTCGGTGCAGCCTTACTGCGTAAATCGGACTACAGCACATTCCTGGCAGAGACCAACAACGAGATGGAAAGTCCACTGCATCATGGCGAGATGCATTTGCTCAAGCGGTATTTCGAGATGCCTGCGGAAAAACGCCTTGCTCCGTCTGAGCTCATTTTCCTGAGTAGCCATGAGCCCTGCAGCATGTGCCTGTCAGCCATAACATGGGCTGGTTTCGACAATTTCTACTATTTTTTTAGCCACGAAGATTCTCGAGACAGCTTCCAAATTCCACACGATTTGAAGATACTCAAAGAAGTTTTCGATATCGATCCAGGGCAATATTCCCGCAATAACGCGTTCTGGGACTCTTTCGGTATGCAGTCGTGGTACGAAATGCACAAAAAAACACTGTGCAATGACACACAGACCCAGCTTAATGAGAAGATTAAGCGAATCAAGCACCGCTATAATGCAACCTCTGAGAGTTACCAATCGAGCAAAGATCTAAACGACATACCATTGAACTGACACCCCCGTCAGTTTTCCTGAATCATCCACGATCCACCAATCAGTGCTTTCGTCCATTCGAGTCATTATATTGACATGATCAGTTGTCGAGTAAACGGTTTCAGAACCGCCGTGGCCGGCTCGCTGCTATTTTTGCTGCTTCCCTTGCATGCTGCCAACACCAGCATCATAACGGTAGCTGATGCATCGCTGGCAGCTGCTTTCTACAGCGACAGCTCATGCCTGCTCACCATAGACTCTCTGGCGCAACCTGGTAAAACCGTAATCGACGCTGATGTCGATGATCAGGGGTCGCGCATGCTGATCCACTGCGATACGGAAAAGGGTCGCCGCCTGACGTTGCTAGCTCGCGGAGACTCACTAAACATCTCACAAAGGGTCCCACTGCTTAGCCGGGAACAAATCAGCGAAGGCTCGTATGGCATGATCGCGTGGTTGACCCGCAGCGGTGTTCAATACACTGACGACACGGCACCGAGGCGCTACGTGATTGGCGGAAATGTCATGCTGACCCGATCTCCCCCCGTCGATGTCGCTGGCAACGCTTTGCATACTGAGCGTCAGGCATTCGCTCGCATCTCCGGTGTGCTAGAACCTATCGTCAAGGCAGACGAACAACAGCTCATGGAGCCCGTTGACGTAGAGCCGTTAACGGTTGTAGACGAGGACGACTCTGACATCCCAAGCCCATCGGGAGAACCTTCTATAACAGCAGACGAGGATTCAGATACCCGGCAGGACGACGCGCCGAGTGCCAGCGCGGCAGATCGTAACGCGGGTCGGGCCAAACAACCCGCTTCTGGCAGTTAATTACGAACAGCACCGCCTTCGTGTAGCAGTGAATAGATTCTTGCTCGTGTCTCAGGTGTCTTGGCAAGGCGGATAAACGCGGCCCGCTCACGGGCGTATAGATCTGTTTCACTAACCGCGATCTCGCTACCATCATCGCTGCACATAATAGTGGCGATCTGCATGGCAACGATCTTGTCGTGCGGGAAGAAGTCACCGCGTGCCACACCCTCGTCCATAAAGCTTGACATGCGTTCAAGTATATTGCCGCCAGCCAGTACGAAATCGGGTCGCGCTTTCGCAGAATAACCGCCACTGAGCGACGCAAGCTCCTGTAAGGATCGTGTATACAAACGGTCACGATTCATCAGCTCCACGTCATTACCAGGCTTGTAGTATTGTAATTTTTCAGCGCTCTTGGGAGATGACGCCATGGCACCGTAACCCAGATTCATCCAGGCCTTCCAGGCGGCACTCTGCCAGTCACCGGTATGTTCGTACCATCGCAGGTAAGTCTCTTTGACACCGCCACCTGCCGGTACCAATCCCACTCCGCTTTCTACCAACCCGACAACACTGTTGCTGTGCATCACAAGACGATCGCAGTGCAACAGCACTTCGAAGCCACCACCGAGCGCCAGACCCGATGGCGCACCCACCACGGGTACAGGCGCATATTTCAAGGCTTCAACCGCCTGCTGGAAACGAGCAAGAAACTGATCCATGCCCTCCCAGTCCTGCGCATCTATCTGGGCGAGAAACGCATTGAGATCCACTCCAGCAGAGTAATGCTGGGCATCGTTATGCACGAGTATGCCCTTGCCATGGTCTTCAACGGCGGCCGCGACCATCTGCATGGATTCGTCGGTCAAGGCATTCGCTTTGGAGTGAAATTCGATCAGTCTGAAATCGTTTTCGATGGCAAAGACACTGGCCGCACGGTTACTGTACAGCGGCTTGCGGGAACGCCGGGCCAGATGAAAGCGCACCACGCCTTCTGGCAATGAGATGGGTTGATAGGCACCATCGGCCTGTTGTACCGTTAGTGCATTATCCTCAACGGCATAAAAAGGCTTGCCCCGCTGCAAGGCTTCGGGAACGTCGGCACCGGTTGCCTGCAACAGGCTTGCGACCGTGTCCGCACCGAGCGCGTCGATCATTTCGAATGGCCCGCGAATCCAGTTGAAACCCAGCTTCATGGCATCGTCTATCGGCTGTGCAGAATCGGTGACATCACCTAACAGACTGGCGGCATATCCCAATATGCGCCCCAGTACGTTCTGACAGAATCTGGCTTCAACGTCTGAGCCTTTGATCAGCTCGGTCAGTGGTTCCTGCTGATCAGCCAGATGCTGCGCTGCCAGCACGGCGCGCTCTGGCAGCATGCTATTGGCGGCCCGGTACTCACCGGTATCCAGTTGTCTGGCAAGACGATTACCATCGTCTGCTTGCCTGTAAAAGCCTCCTTCACCCTTGTTACCCGTCAGGCCTGTCGCAACCATTGAGTTGATCATATCGCTTGTCGCACCCACCGCATGAAAGGCATCACCCGCTGGTAAGATGCTGCGCAGCGAACGGACAACATCGCTCATCAGATCAATACCGATCAGGTCGTAGAGACCAAACACACCGGTTTTGGGAATGCCCATGGGACGGCCCATCAATGCATCAGCCGTCTCTATCGGCAGATTCAAACGAACGGCTTCATCGATACCTACCTGAAGTGCAAACACGCCGACTCGGTTACCCAGAAATCCTGGTGTATCGTTGCAAGTAACCACGCCCTTGCCCAACTCCCTGTCGTTGAAATCGGCCAGCTTTGCCATGACGTCGTCACGCGTTTCAGACCCACGCACCAGCTCCAGCAGTCGCATGTAACGAACCGGATTAAAGTAATGCGTTATAGCGAATCGCTGCTGAAAACTGGCCGGTAACGTTTCAACCAGCAGGCTGATGGGGATGGTCGACGTGTTGGATGTCACGATACAATCCTCTGGCACCATCTCGGCAAGCCGGTGATACAAATCACGTTTGATATCCAGTCGTTCGACGATAGCTTCGACTACCCAGTCCGCATCTGCCAGTTGATCGAAGTCGTCCCGTATATTGCCGGCTGTGATCAGCCCAGCCGCGCTTTTGTGCATTAGCGCCGGAGGATCGGACCGGATCAGACGCTCCAGCGCAGCGTCACTGATGGCGTTGGCTGATGTCTCACCTGGCAGGTCGAGCAACAACACACCATGCCCCGCATTGGCTATCTGACCGGCAATCCCTGCGCCCATAGTGCCGGAACCGATTACCGCTATTTTCTTGAACATGAGTGAGTCGTGTCGTGTGTGAAAAACAATTGCGCCTGACAGTCCCGACGTGACAACCTCAGCGAGGCTGCCAGTTCAAGGGCGGTAAGCCACACTATTGTACCGTGGGCGACAGACCCAGCTTGACAAAGTCAAAGGGTAGCGCGCAAACACGCGCCTTGACGGTTTCACGATTGGCCAGATAGACATCAAGCTCATCGTTGCCGGCAAGCGGTTCTTCAAGCATGGCTGTTGCCAGCTGACACCGGTAGCGTGGCGACCAGCATTGCGATCCCAGACAATGCGACAGGTCGCCTTTGTTGGGGATGATGTCCGAAGGCGTCTCGTCAGAGGTAAGATCGCCGTGAAAGTCGCTGAGGAAGAGATCCTCAGCCAACATTCTCGGGCCATCAGGTGCCGGCAATATCAGCCCCATGAGACGACGCGCAGGACCCGCATCACGCTCCTCTCTGAGAGCCTTGATGGACATGGCATCAATATCCGCATCCAGTGACACAAAGCCTGCGAGCCCCGATTCAATGACTGAGTGACGAGCATCCATGTCGTTGCCATAAGAGAGCAAACCACTTTCCAGACGCTCTATCAGGTTCGGACACCCTGGTTTAACGTTAAGATCAGCACCTTTGTCGAACAACTCATCGTATAGCGTCTGACCTACCTTGGAATCATCAACATAGATCTCAAAGCCACCCTGCTTGCTCCAGCCAGAGCGTGCCACCAGCAGCGTATGATTCTTGTACGGTAGCCTGACGTATCTGAAAAACCGTATGTCTCGTGTAGCGGGTCCAAACACACGTTCCATGAGCGTGTCTGCATGAGGCCCTTGCACAGCCAGAGGCCAGACGTCCGGTTCAGTAACGACAACATCCAGCCCTGCGCCCTTGGCCAGGCCTTTCGCCCAGAGTATTACATCCGAGTCGGCAATGGACAGCCACCAGTGATCTTCCGCCAGCCGGATTCCGATAGGGTCGTTCACCAGCTTGCCGTTCTCATCAGCCAATGGCAGGTAGATACAACGGTCCAGTGCCACCGTGGAAATATCACGCGGGGTCATCCACTGCACCAGCCGATTGGCGTCCGGGCCCTCGATACTGACCTGACGCTCGACACCCACATCCCAGACTTGCACGGCAGAACACAAATGCCAGTAGTCCTCTTGCACTGAGACAAATTCGGTCGCCAGCAACATATGGTTGTACACGGTAAAGGCAGAAGCACCTCTGGCGATTGTGCGCGACGTAAACGGTGTTTTTCTGAGTCTTCTTGAAACAGACAGGCGCGGAGCATTGTTCATCAGGTGTCGCTAATAGTGAAGGTCTTAGTTATTCTCCGGATCATACCTGCGCTATCAGACTTATCGCTGTCTCAGAAACGTCAAACGGATGGGCCATATAGATAAGAGCGATCAATATAGCCGGACTTTGGTGAACGGATCGTCGCTATGCGAGAGCCGGAGACGCAGCCTTACTCGTATGAACATCCATTTGCGGGTAAGGAATGACAATACCGGCGTTGTCGAATCCCTCTTTAATGCGTTGATGAAGATCAAAATGCAGCGGCCAGTAGTTAGCGGTCGCAACCCACGGCCGGACTGCAAAGTTGATCGACGAATCAGCCAGAGCAAGCACGCCGATCTGCACCGGTTTGTGTGCCTCAAGGACTCGCTCGTCACTTTCCACGATGTCTCTTAACAAACTGGACACCTGTTTCAGATCACTGTCGTAGCTAACGCTGATTATCATGTCCAGCCGCCTGGATGGGGAGGTGGAGTAGTTGACAATCGGCCCCCCCATTACAGTGGAGTTGGGTACGGTGATGGTGCGCCTATCAGGTGTGATCAGCGTGGTGCTGAACACCGTTATATTGTTTACCGTGCCTGAAACGCCTCCGGCATCCACGTAGTCACCTACCTTGCACGGCCGAAACGACACCAGTAGGACGCCGGATGCAAAATTCGACAAGGACCCCTGCAGAGCCAGACCGATAGCCAAGCCTGCAGCACCGATTACGGCAATGAACTGCGCGGTGGGAATACCGATCTGTGACAGTGCTGCGATGATGATGAGCATCAGCAGGATCATGTACAGGATGTTGGTGACAAAACCACCTACTGTGGGATCAATCTCGCGCTGGGTCATCAGCTTGCCTGCCAAATTGACCACTCGTCGGGCAACCCACTTGCCAATGAAGAAAATGGCAATCGCCGCGAGTGCCTTCAACCCGTACTCGATACCCAGTGCCGGTAACGTTTCTACAAACTCAACCCAACTCATCAGCGCTTTACCTCAGTCCCCGGTGTTGACGACCGCTTCGGGTAAAGTGTAGAGGACGCATACAGTTAGTCCACAACAGTACTCATGGCCACGAAGGTTGATGTGTAGGCTACATGCGGCAAGGCGGAGAGTTTTTCGCCCAGTACCAGCCTGAAGGAGTTGATATACGAGGTTCTGATTTTCACCAGATAGTCGAACGGCCCCGCTATAAGATGCATCTGTTCAATCTCCGCGATGTGGCGGGCGGCATTATCGAAGGACTCCAGCGCGCTGAGCTTGGTATTGTTGAGTTTGACTTCCACAAAGGCGATATGCCCCTGGCCGAGCTTTTCGCAATCCACGATGGCTTTGTAACCCAGAATGTAGCCGTCTGCCTCCAGTCGTTTGACCCGGGCGGCACAGGGTGTCTTGGTCAGGCCGACTCTGGACGCAAGTTCGGTCAAGGTGATACGCCCATCTGTCTGCAAGATGGAAATAATGGATCGGTCAAATTGATCAAGCATTCTCGCTACCTCTGGCCTGCTGCACGAGCATACTCTGGTCGGCTACACTGAATCTACCGCGACGACAAATTAATGGCATTGAATTCCTCTGATAACCGGCCGGATACACCCAAAAATCGACTGTTGTTTGTCGGTGCGGCCCATGTTGATGACATTGCAGTATCAACTTCTGCGCTGATACCCAGAGCATCCAATCCAGTGATCTGGAAGCGGTATCTTGGCGGTGTCGCGTCCAATTCAGCCAGAGCCGCTGCCCGCACAGTCATCAACGGCACGCAGGTGACGTTTTCTGCGGCCGTTGGCGATGACGCGGCGGGCCGGCAGGTGGAAGCCACACTTAAACGATGCGCCATTAATCCGCACCTGATATTTTTATCAGGTGCTCCGACGGGTCGTTACAGTGCCATCATGGATGCCGACGGCGAACTGCACATTGGTCTGTCAGATGTCGCTACAGCCGAAAGTCTGACCCTGGACGCCTTACAGCGTGCGATAGACCTGACAGGCATTGATGCGATGATGCTCGATACGAATCTGTCCCGGATCTGCCTGGCCCAACTGGCGGCAACCTGCTCCGAACGCAAGATTCCACTCGCAGCCATGAGCGTATCACCGGCCAAATCAGTGCGTCTGTTGCCTTTCGCGAAAGCTGTAACACTGCTTTTCTGCAATCGGCGGGAAGCACTTGCCCTCTGTCCACAGCTGTCTCTGGATAGCACCATTGATGCACTGGCTGATGGTTTGTTTGCACAAGGTTTCAGCCGGTTTGTACTCACCGACGGCCAGTCGCCGCTGGTCATACAGGACAACAACGACCGACACTGTGTATTGGTACCTGAAGTTGTGCACACTCAACACGTCAACGGTGCCGGGGACGCTCTGGCAGGCGCAACGTTTGCAGCGTGGATACAAGGTTTGAGCCTGCTGGATGCAACCAGAGACATAGGCCTGATTGAAGCGGCACAAAGTGTTGCCGGGCGCAGACCGGCACCAGCAATCGAAGAACCGTAAACAACCGTTCAACCGCAAGACCCGACAAACCACCCTTTAATTTTTCCATACAGATCGAATCAGCATGAATAAATCGTTATTGAATATCAGCGCCGAAGTACAGGTAGCACTGGATCAGGGTCGCGCAGTGGTGGCACTTGAAAGTACGATCATCACACACGGTATGCCGTTTCCACAGAATAGAGACACCGCTCTGGCCGTCGAACAATCCGTGCGCGATGGCGGAGCCGTACCCGCCACCATTGCTATCCTTGATGGTCAGATTACCATTGGCCTGTCAGCCAGTGAACTGGACGCCCTGGCACAGACGGATCAGGCAATGAAGCTGTCGCGTGCCGATCTTGCCATGGCGGTTTCACGCAAGGCCATGGGTTCAACAACGGTAGCTGCCACCATGATGATTGCGCACAGAGCCGGCATTACTGTGTTTGCCACTGGCGGCATTGGCGGAGTACACCAGGGTGCGGAGCAGAGTTTCGATATTTCAGCTGATCTGCAAGAGCTGTCCAGAACGCCGGTTACCGTGATATGCGCAGGCGCTAAAGCCATTCTTGATCTACCCAAGACGCTGGAAGTACTCGAGACACTGGGGGTTCCGGTACTCGCCTACCAACAGGACAATCTGCCCGCATTCTGGTCGCAAGACAGTGGACTGAAAGCGCCTCTACGAGCCGACAGTGTTAACGACATCGTGGCGTTCATGCAGGCTCGTGCTGCACTGAACATCGATGGCGGTATACTCATCGCCAACCCCGTTCCAGCAGATCACGAAATACCGCGCGACCAGATGCTGGGCCTGATCAACCAGTCCATCAGTGAAGCTGCAGCGGCGGGTATCAAAGGCAAGGAGGTAACACCCTGGCTGCTGGGCAGGCTGGTTGAACTTAGCGAAGGCCGTAGCCTGATCACAAACCAGGCGCTAATCAATAACAATGCAACTCTGGCCGCATCGCTGGCTGTGTCACTGGCCGCCTCACCGACAGGTCACGTGATTACCTGTTAACGGATGATCCGAAACGCGCCAACGCGCTACCGTCATCCAGAACACGCCGCACGGTCATGGCAGCTTCTTGCAATGAATTCGCACACCCTCGGGCGTGCAGAATGACGGACCCGGAGTAGACCAGTGAGTCGCGAGTATAGCCAGACTGGCCTGACAGCGCCGCCAGACCCAGCGTGGCCGCATGAGTAGCCAGCAATCCGGCAAACGGATTTTCCGGGGACTTGACTGAACGAACAGAGTCATTCTGCAGCTCGTCAGGTAGCGGCACCGCCCGCTCCTGCCGTTCTATGCCCACGTCCACAGGTTCAATCTCTACCTGCCGAAGAGTATCACCATCGGTGCTGACAAAATAGCGTGCAGATTGAGTCAACGACGGCACCACCCCACCTTCTACCCCGCGGACCAGCACCGAACTGGCAAAGCCACCCTCCTGTGCTAGCCGTGCGTAGACAGGCGGGTAAGGCTTGTGCACAAAGCCTGTAACCAGATGCGTGGCACTCACCGACATGACACTGCGCAGCGCCACTTCCAGCGTTGTCAGGCACGGACGCTTGACGATACGGGTACGAAGCGTTGCCAGCGCTGCCAGTTCAGGGGCGAGTTCTTCTTGCGGCAAATACGCCCAGCCACATTGCTCATTTTCTATATCAGACGCCGCCGCGGCTCGATCGACTGGCTGTTGATAACCGGCTGCCAGCAACACAGCCTGATGAGTAGCTCCGAACTTCGGTCCCATGCTCATGACACCGTGCGTGAGCACGTTCTGACCACAGGCCGCCAGCACAGCAGGCAGAAACGGCGCAGCTGGCGTGCCTCGCAAATAACCATCGTAGGGGTCGACGATACACAACAGATCGTCCACGTTGACCGAGTGCGGGATGATTCTAGCGTTGATAGCATCCAGGATGCCCGCCAACTCTTCATCCGTCTCGCGCTTCATGCGCAGGGCAATCAGAAAGATCCCGGCCTGTACTTCGTCAGCATTTCCCGCAAGAATGATATCCATGGCTCGCGCGGCTTCTACGCGAGTCAGATCCTTGCTCAACGTCGGCCCTGTGGCAATCCGTTGCAGTACATCGCGCATGAATTCGTTGTCTGACATAAGCTAGTGGTGTTAGTCGCTGGAAAGGCGCAGATCTTCAAGGCCCATGGTAACCGAGCCACATGAATCACGAACAAAAGGATTTAACCTCGACAGCTGTGAGATCTCACGATTTCGCAGCATTTCTTGATATCCGAGATCGACGGGTCCTGCTGATTGGCGGTGGAGCCCGTGCTGCAACAAAATTGAGCCGCCTGCTCGCAGGTGGTGCAACGGTACAACTGCTGGCAACTCAGATAACCGAGACACTGAAAAAACAGCTCTGTGCCAATGTAATTCATCATGCTCGCCAATGGCAGCCAGATGATCTGACTGATGCCTGCATCGTCGTTGCCGCTGCCGACTCCGAAGAGGAGAACACCGCCATCAGCGATGCTGCCCACTCGACAGGCTGCTGGATCAATGTCGCCAACCAGCCCGACAAGAGCAACTTTCTGATCCCTTCGCTCGTCGATCGATCACCACTCAAAGTGGCGATATCCAGCGGCGGTAGTTCACCAGTGCTGGCGAGGCTTATCACCGGGCGTATCGAAGCATTCCTTCCACACACCTATAGCGATCTTGGCAAGCTGGCCGAACGTCACAGAGAGCGCATAAAAAAACAGATTGGTGACTGGCGTTTGCGTCGTCGTTTCTGGGAGCGATTGTTGAGTGGTCGCACTGGCGAACTCATCCTTCAGGGCCGGACCACGCAAGCCGATGAAGCGCTGGAAAATGCCATCGTCTCGTACCAGTCAGAAGATCTGCAAGGAGAGGTCTATCTGGTGGGTGCTGGTCCGGGGGATCCAGACTTGTTGAGTTTTCGTGCTCTCAGGCTCATGCAGCAATGCGATATCGTGTTGTACGATCGCCTGGTGTCAGAACCTATCATGGCACTGGTCAATCCGGATGCTGAACGTGTCTATGTTGGCAAGCGGCGTAGTGATCATGCCGTTCCGCAGGAAACCATTAACGAACAACTCGTGGTGCACGCCGCACAGGGCAAACGCGTGTTGCGACTCAAGGGTGGTGATCCGTTTATCTTCGGACGCGGCGGTGAAGAGATTGAAACTCTGGCAGCTGAAGGCGTGCAGTTTCAGGTGGTGCCGGGTATTACAGCAGCGGCGGGTTGTGCCAGCTACGCCGGTATACCACTCACCCACCGCGACCACGCACAGGCCTGCCTGTTTGTCACCGGTCACCTGAAGGATGGCTCAGTTGACCTAGACTGGGAAGCGCTTGTCAGGCCACAGCAAACCGTGGTTATCTATATGGGACTGCTGGGACTACCAGTGATTTGCGAACAGTTGATCAAGCACGGTCTGCCGGCGCAACATCCAATTGCCCTGGTAGCTGAAGGCACGCGACACAATCAGCAAGTACTGACCGGCACGCTGGAAAGCCTGCCTGGCAAGGTCAATCCCGACAGCATCAAGCCCCCCACGTTGATCATTGTGGGTAGCGTCGTTCAACTACGCGACAAGCTCGCCTGGTTTGAAACGCGCCACTGATTGCAATAGTTTTTTTCTCCGACACAACGACCAACAAGGCATCATGAGCGACAAGACCACACATCCCCTTCTCAGGCTGGATGCGTTGAAGCCAGGCACGCCGCATCGCATCGAACACGATGGCAAAGGGCTACTGCTGTGCCGGGTGGGTGACTCGGTTCATGCGGTTGACGACACCTGCACCCATGAAGACGTTTCTCTTTCGTTAGGCGCCCTGTGCGAGTACAGATTACGATGCCCACTCCACGGCAGTGAATTCGATATACGAACCGGCCAGGTTCTGGATGAGCCTGCTGAGCAAAATCTGACAGTGCATCCTGTTGCGGTGGTCGCCGGCTGGGTGTACCTCACCTGACCAGGCGACGTATGCGCGTGTGCTAATTGAAAATTATTGTGAGCTTTCCACCGTTCGCGCGACCTTACCGATACATATGGGTAGGCTATAGATCAGGGTAGGCTGTAATACAATGTCAGACTCTAGTAAGTTTCAGAGGCCTGAGCGGCGAGTCACGTCAGCCCACTAGGTTGATCAAGCTCGGCAGAGGTATTCGGATGACGGCTTCAAAAAATGCAGCCAATGAAGGTAAAAAGAACAATTCTACTGATGCCGTTTTCAAAGGAGTATCCGAATGGTCTTGCGATGCGGCCACCGAGCACTACACCGGTACCGCGATGTGTTATCGGTTGAGAAATCTGGTTTTACCGTCAAAGCCCTCGCCCCTCCCTGCGGAACTCTGGTGGCACAACGTACATCAAGCTGACCAACTACACCTGAAAGAGGCTTTACGCGAACTACGCATGGGTCATGTCGACAACATGAGCGTGCGGTACAGAACACAGGGTCAACCCACACGCTGGAGATGGGTGCTGACGCGCGCCACGGCAACGCAACAAGGCAAAGACCAGCGACTGATCTCAGGCATCGACATTGATGTCACCGAACTCTACGACGAACGCTCTGAGCACAAGCCACCACACGAACTTGCAAAGCAATACGAGATCGCGCTCGCAGATGCTCAGCAGGGCGTCTGGACTGTGGATCTCGGCCGAGGATTCCATAGTGAAAGTGATAGCTGGCGAACCATGAGAGGCTACTCGGCCGACAGCAATTACAGCCCCTCCAGCGGTTGGAAGAATGACATCCACCCCGAGGACAGAGCACATGTTCTGGGCCACGAAGCACTTGAATATACTGAAAACTCGGACAACTTTGACTATTCCTATCGCCAACTGAACTCGCGCGGTGAGTGGGTCTGGATCTGGTCGAGAGGCAGAATCATTGAACGGGATAACAAGGGAGAACCTCTGGTGTTCATCGGTACAGACACCGATATAACCAGAATCAAGACAGTTGAATCCCGATATGAGCAACTATCCAATACCCTGGAAATTGCCATCAAGGCTGCGGGGATGGGTGTCTGGGAATGGACAATGAACTCGACGGTCAACGTGTGGAGTCGCAGGACCCGGGAGATCTTTGGCGTAACCACCGAAAGCGATGCTGTCTCACATGATGTGTTTGCTGCACTTATTCACCCCGAAGACCTTGGCAAACTGACTGCCGAGCTCAACGCTGCAGTAGACAATCGTCTCGCCATTGACGTTGAATATCGAATCAACCACGTTTACAAAGGTGTTCGTTACATCAAGTCAAAAGCGACGTGTAATCCGATAGTCGGTGAATCCCCGCGTTATGTTGGCATTGTATGGGACATAACCGACATGATTCATGCAGAACAGGAACGCAGTAATCTTGCAGAGACTCTAAACCACTCACAACGCCTTCAGGTAATCGGAGAACTCACCGGCGGCATCGCACATGATTTTAATAATCTGCTAGCCGTTATCAGTGGCAACGCCGAGCTTCTATCGCTGACACACACGGGTGAGAACAAGTTTGTCGATGCGATCTCCAGTGCAGCACAACGAGGCGCATTGCTGACTCGTGGACTACTGGCATTCTCCCGCAAAGGTCCATTACAACCAGCGCCTGTCAAACTTGAGGAACTGGTCAACGATACTTGTTCCATGCTCGACCGAACTCTGGGGGCAACCATTTCAATCAGTTGCAATCAGGCCCGAAAACTCTGGCACTGTGAGGCTGATTCAGCACAACTTGAAAATGCGCTAATCAATCTGATTGTCAATGCACGCGATGCTATGGACAAAGGTGGTTCAATAATTATAGACACCGCCAATATCGTACTTGACAGCAATTTTGAAAACCTGACACAAGCGGTCATACCGGGCGAGTTCGTATCAGTATCGGTGACTGACTCAGGCACTGGCATGTCACGATCTGTCATTGATGAATCGATAGTGCCATTCTTCACGACGAAGGCTACTGGCGACGGACACGGTCTGGGCTTGAGTATGGTGTTCAGTTTTATAAAGCAGTCGCACGGTCACATGACAATAGACAGCGTGAAGGACCGCGGCACTGTGGTTACGCTCTACTTGCCGCGGTGTCCAGAGAAGATTGAGCCTGTTCTAGTGGATCCGGTCGCTAAACCACAAACACGACTCGGCAATGGTGAGACCATACTGCTGGTTGAGGATGAACAATCCGTTCAGGACATCATCAGAAAATCACTGGATTTCCTTGGCTATCGCACCATCTGTGTCAACTCCGGTGCTGAAGCTCTGCGGCAGTTCGCTGAAAACACCCATGACATTGAGCTGGTTATCAGCGACATTGTGCTCTCGGAAGACATGAACGGGTTCGAGTTGAGCGCCGAGTTGTCCCGCCTCTATCCCGGCACGCGCATCCTGTTCATATCCGGATATGCTCAGGATGCTCTCAAGAAACGTGGCACCAGAAAACAGGATGTCACCATTCTCGAAAAACCATTCGCCGTCGATGAGCTGGCATCGCACATTACTCAAAGGCTGCACATCGAAGCCTAGCCTATCGGGTCTATACTGTAGAGTTGTTAACCCATCTACGATAAAACTGATCATGATAGAACGAATAGATACCGGAGAACGTACCAGCAAGATCGTCAAGCACAACGGCGTTGCCTACCTGTGTGGCCAGGTTGGAGACGGCGATACAATTACCGAGCAAACCATTGATTGCCTTGCACGGGTTGACGCACTGCTGGAACGTGCAGGTTCTAGCCGCGAGAAGATGCTCAGAGCAACAATCTGGTTATCTGACATGACCTACTTTGCAGAACTCAATGCCGTCTGGAACGAGTGGGTGCCAACCGGCCATGCACCAGCGCGAGCCTGTGGCGAAGCAAAACTTGCACGTGAAATATTAAAAGTTGAAATAATTGTTACTGCGGCTTACGACTAGATAAACAGGATATCCAACCATGAAAAAAGATCGTGACCTGGAAAAGGTCTATACAAACGAGGAGTTCGTTGACAAGTTGCGTCGCCTTGCAGACTGCATAGAAAACGACAAACAGTTTGAAATACAGATTGCCGGCGAACGTGTTTACGTGCCTGTGAGAGCTGAATACAGCATCGAACACGAGCGCGACTCTGATGAAGAGGAAGTCGAATTCCAGATCAAGTGGACTTCCGAAAAGTAATTGAAATACTAGTCGGGGTGAGTCCACTCATCGGATTTACCCCGGCCGATGGAATTCCAGGGACTCCCCTTGATTCCCATTTTCGCAATTTTTGCCAGTGCAAAAACAATCAGCCGGTTGACGCGTGACTTGATCATCGGCAGCGCTGCAACATGCAACCCGGCCACCCGGGCCGCAACGAACGGCAAATACGGATTACGCCTGAGAGAGGCATAGATTTCAATACGTGTCGTGTTTTTCGAACTGGCGCAGCGTGCGTGAAACCCGTGTGTGTCAGCAATTACCAGCGTATTCGACTTCACAATCATCTTGGTCGGCGGAGGGTAACCCAGATCAGCCAGCTGACTCGGTGACACGCGCAGTGAACCACGCCTTGAGTACGTGTTTTCAACAGAATCCAGCGTCGTTGAAATAGACTTCTCCCACTCAAGACGCTGCGGGGTGATCTTGTGAGAGCCTGCCACAAAGCAAAACGGTCCATCATCCTCTTCCACGTCTGTCAGAAACAGCCACGCCTTTGCGGTCGCATGAAACGTATCACTGTGCAAGTCGCTTTGAGGATCAGGGTTCCCATTGGCCTTGGCCAATACCGTTTGTAACGTCACCAGTGGTTGACCAGCATGTGATGCCACATAGCGCATCAGGTTCAGTAGTGTCTTGTCCTCTCTGGCTTTGAGTATGGCCGGGCGAGAGACCAGATCCTCATCATCAATCATGGAGCGGCGTGTCGTAGTAGAGCCCTGATGCATGTCTACCCGATCAAAATCAGTGTCGTGCACCTCCCGTAACAGCGCCTGAAAATGTGTCTCATCCAGATAGTTGTCTATCCGTACAAACCCGTCACGCTCATAAGCAGCTGCATGTTCATCGGTAACCAGCGGGGCCAGCCGACGGCGCCGCCACGCAGCCATTCGCATCGCCAGCGACACACGTGTCACGTGTAAGTTGTGCTCATTCAGGATTCGGCTGCCTAATAGGGCGTTTTTCTCGAACGATTTTGCGCCACTGAATATCTGCATCAGATTCAACGGGAACTTCAGGGTTTTATGCAGCACCAGCGGCAGTGAAGTCTGAGTATTGGGCACCTGATCTCATCCGGATAAACGGCGCAATCGCCTTCAGTAACAGGCTCTCATGCAGATTTTATACCGCTTAGATGCTGCTCCTGAGCTGCGCCCCCTACACCTTGCGTCAGCGCCGCAACCCGGGAAGTGTCACTGGGCCATGTTCATGTCCCAGTAGGCGGCTTCAATCTTGTTGCCATCAGGATCCATAATAAAACAACCATAATAGGGCTCACCATACTGAGGCCGTGGACCGGGTGCGCCATCGTCTACGCCACCGGCAGCCAGCGCCGCAGTATGAAACGCGTGCACGTCATCTTTCGAGTTAGCGATGAACCCGACGTGTACGCCGTTACCCGTGGATGCGCGCTTGTCATCATGTGGCAGGCATATCCAGAATTCAGGAAATTGCTTACCATAGGCTGCACCAACGCCTTCCAGGTTTTCTACTCGGCCAATACCCAGTGGCGCTAAAACCTTGTCATAAAACGCTATCGCTGAATGCACATCATTGGTGCCAAGCGATACATGGGAAAGAATACTGGGGTTTTCATCTGACATGATTAATCACTCCTGATTGGGTTATAAAAGAACGCCCGCTGCTCAGTCTACCTCAATCATTTTCAGCGCAAAAGCCTGCTCGATGGCAACATCTGCCAGGCTCGCATATCGACCCGTTTCGCCGAAGTGTCCGGAATGCATGTTGGTCTTCAGCAGCAAAGCTGCGTCGTCGCTGCGTATCTGTCGATGTCGAGCTACCCACTTGGCAGGCTCCCAGTAGGTCACCCGTGGATCTGACACACCGGCGGTCACCAGCATGGGCGGGTATTCACGGGCCTCCACATTGTCGTAAGGGGAGTAACTGCGAATATCGTGAAAGGCCTGTTCATCATCAATCGGATTACCCCATTGAGACCATTCGCCAGGTGTCAGCGGCAAGCTGTCATCCAGCATGGTATTGAGCGCATCAACAAACGGGACATCTGCAATAGCGGCCCCCCAGAAATCTGCCGTTCGATTAATGGCAGCTGCCACCAGCAATCCACCGGCAGAGCCTCCAGACAATACGATTTTACGGTTACCGGTATAACGTTGTTCAATCAGATACTCTGCCACGCTAAGCAGATCATCCATGCTCTTGTGCTTGCCACCATAGCGCGCCGCCTCATACCAGGCACGACCCTTTTCCTGCCCGCCCCTGACATGCGCAAGAGCAAACACGAATCCTCTGTTTATCAGCGACAGCCGCGATGCTGAAAACGTCGCAGGTGATGACGCACCATAAGCACCATAAGCCGTTAGCCAACACGGCGCCGAACCATTAAGCGCTGTGTCTTTGTGGTGTAACAACGTCACGGGAACCCGCTCACCATCCAACGACTCTACGTGAAGACGCCTCACAACATAATCAGCCGCATCATGACCACTCGGAATGCATTCCTGCTTCAATAAACGCCTATTGCCCGTTGCCATATCAAAGCGATAGGTTTGAGCCGGTGTCGAGGGAGACTCATAGCCGAATCGAAACGCTGATTCATCAAATTGAAGAAGCGGTTCGAGGCTCAGGGCAAAAGCCTCTTCATGGAACTCGATACGATGAATATCTGCAAAGCCGTTTTGTCGATAGCAGATGCGAGGCAACGCATCCTCTCTTTCCATCCACATCACCCAGTCCTGATAAGTGTAGTGGTCGAGTACCATGCGCCCGCTCTGATGGGGAAGCCAGTCTTGCCAGTGAGATCGGGAAGGCGACGCGCACGGTGTTTCAACGAGCTTGAAGTCGGTTGCCCCGTCAGCATTCGTGAGAATAAGAAAGCGATCACCCTGATGATCAACGCTGTACTCCAGCGCTTGCGTTCGTGGCTCGATAACACGCGGCTCGGCATGGATATCGTTAGTGGGTATAAACCACACTTCACTCTGGTCGTCCATGTCAGTGGAGATGAAGAGGTAGTCAGACGACAAGCTGAGCCATACCGAACAGGAGAAGCGGTTGTCTGCTTCTTCAAAGATCAGCTGATCTTCTGAGCAAGGCTTGCCTCGTTCGTGACGATAGATTGTGCTCGCCCGATAGTCTGCATCCACTCGCGTGTAAAACAGATACCGAGAGTTACCCCAGGCAATGGACTCCACATCCGGTATGACATCCTCATCAGTGCCGGTTTGCAGATCACGAATCGTTACCGTATAGCGCTCTGAGCCTTGAGTATCTGCACTCCAGGCAAGGTGCGTATGAGCGGGGTTGTAGTCAACATCACCAGGCTCAAAATAGTCAAAACTACCCGCCTCCTTGTTGAAATCAAGCAACAGTTGCGCGTTGTCCAGTAACGCGCTACCAGCAGATCGTGTCACCACGAGCTCATCAGCCAGTACTTCATCCTCCACCCGTGGACAACGCCAGAACCCGGGATGTTCTTCGCCATCGCGGTATCGTTCCAGGTAGCTCCATGCATCCTGAGTATCAGGTAAGGATACCTCATTGGCTTCAATACGCCCTTTCAACTCCTCAAGCAGGCTTTTCTGTAGCTCAGCGGTATCCGACATGGCCTCTTCATACCAGTCGTTCTCAGCATTCAGATACGCCTTGATGTCTGCCGGCAAGAGCTGTGGATCATCTACACATTCCTGCCAGTTTTCTGCCCGTAGCCACGCAAATTCATCAACCCATTCAACGCCATGAGCTTTACGTTGAACTGGCACCCGTTTAGCTTGCGGGCCTTTCATGTCAGCACTAAAGCGTCACCCACCAGATGATGCAAACTACTCACTTGCACGTCAGCCAGATCATGATGTGGTAGCACAGACGACAGCTGGGTTTTACAGATAGCGCAGATGGCAACCAGATGAGTCACCTGATCTGTTTGCACCACGGCACGCAGAGCCTGAGCTCGTGGCAGTGCGCCTTTGATCCGCACATCCAGCAAGTCATCAGTGAGCATGCCTCCACCACCGCCACAACAGAACGTGCGCTGCCCGGTGGTATCCTTGCTCATTTCAACCACGACCGGCACGCTGGCAGCCAGCAACTCTCGCGGTATCGTCAACTGCCCACCCTCTTTATTGCCCATACCCGCACCTCGGGCTACATTGCATGAATCGTGATAAGTCACAACCTTGCCAGCGTTGCGTGACGCATCCAGCTTTATCCCATCGGCTTGCAGTAGCTCATGCGTCAGCTCACAGATATGCTGAGCTCGCGGATGAGCAGGCTCGAGGAATTTCATCGGGCCGACCAATGGATCCAGAAAACTATAGGCAACGCGCCAAGCATGACCGCACTCACCGATAACCAGTCGTGAGACGTTGAGTTTGACTGCCGCTGTGCGAATGCGCAACGCGATATCGCGCATGTGATCGTGCTGACCTGTAAACAGCGCAAAGTTGGCAGCTTCCGACGCTTCCGAACTGAACGTCCAGCGAATGCCAGCCTGATGCAGCACTTTGGCATAACCGATCATTCCGTCTACATGGGGTTCAGCAAAAAAGTCTGCTGATGGCGTAACGACCAACATATCCGCGTCAGGATCATCGAGCGGCAATTTTACTGCGACCCCTGTGTCTTCCAGAATATCCTCTTCCAGACTTTCCAGCACGTTCGCCAGTGCTGGTGCTTTCATGCCAAGGTTATTACCAATCCGGTTTACCTTGGTGATGATCTCCTGAGAATATTGCTGCCCCAGACCGACGCTTGCCAGAATTTCTCGCCCGGCCATGGTGACTTCGCTGGTATCGATACCCTTGGGGCAAAATACCGTACACCGTCGGCACTCAGAGCATTGGTAGAAATAGTTGTACCAGTCTTGCAGTAATGCTTTATCCAGCTTACGCGCACCCACTAACCAGGGAAACCAGCGCCCGGCCCATGTGTAATAACGTCGATACACAGAGCGCAACAGATCCTGTCGGGCGACGGGCATGTTCCCGGGATCTGCGGTTCCCAGAAAGTAATGGCACTTGTCAGTGCAGGCACCGCATTTGGTACAAGTATCCAGAAACACACGTAGCCCGCGACGCGAGTCAACCAACTCACCAAGGCGTTTGATGGCCTGGTCGTGCCAGTCATCCACGAGCGTACCCGGCAAATCCAGATGTTGCTGCACTACAGGCTCTGCCACCGCGGTATGCGAGCCACTCATCGTCCCTTCCTGTATCAACGGAATAACCCGGTAGCGCCCTACAACCAGAGGTGCTGCTGCAGGGTTTAAGTCAGCCTTACCGTTCACGCTGATTCAACGTTGGACTGAACAGAATACCAACGCCGTGCACCAATTTACTGATCGGAAATATCAGCAGTAGTATTGTTGCCAGAGCAAGATGTATCAAAACGCCAAAACCCTCAGGCAAAGGTTGCCATTGCAGTGTTACCGCACCTCTCACGAACATCCCCACATCAAATAGATTTGTAGGCCAGACGCGCTTAAGCAATGCGCCGGATAAACCTATTGCCATCAACAACGCAAGATGCAGATAATCACTCGGTGATGATATGTAACGCACTCTATCGACCAGCACGCGTCTGAGCAGCAGCACTATCAGGCCACTCATCATGGCAAGCAGCGCCCAACCACTGAACTGGATAAACGGCAATAGCGCCAGTGGAAGCTCCGGAAACACAAACCGTACGTGCATGAGCATGACCAGCAGCAGTCCATAATGAAACAACAGACTGGCAATCCAGGTAATAGTAGTAGCTCGGGCAAGCGAGCGAAAGGCAAACACTTCCAGCAACAGCCTGCCTGCAACACCGACACGCGTTCTGGGCGCAGGTGTTAACGGGATGGGTAATGGAGAGGCGGTACGAGCCCAGACAATCATGCGGTAGAGCGTGGCACCCACCGCCCAATAAATAGCCAGCGCAAACAAAACGCCTGCCAGAATGTCAGACACAACCAGTTGGCTTGGGCAGCCCTGCGTAGCGACAAGCCTGTTTTGCTGGCCCTTTCGGGAACAGCTCATACAGGTATTTGCTGTTACCTTTATCCTGCCCGTATCGCTTGCCGATCTGTTTAGTCAGGATACGAATGGCAGGTGCGATTTCGTAATTTTCGTAGTACTCCTGCAAAAAACTGATCACCTCCCAATGAGCCGGTGTCAACTCGATGCCATCGGCCACGGCCAGTTCTTCCGCCAGCTCTGCTGTCCAGTCTGAGCGACGCCTGAGATATCCCTCGTGATCGGTTTCCAGCGTATTGACAAGGGCACTCATGAAACCACCACTAGTTGGCTAGCTTCAACAGAACATCAACCAGCTCATCAGAGGTGCCCAGGTAGTCTGTGATATGAATGTCCATGTCAGGGTACTGCGCTTGCTTGATCGCCACTTGCTCCGGTATATCATCGGCCACGTGTGTGCCTCTAGCCAGAAAGTACGGCACGACGCTTACGCTGGTGGCGCCTCGGGCAATACAACGCTCGATACCATCAGGAATCAGCGGATCAGCCAGTTCCAGAAAAGCGTGTTCCACCACGACGAAGTCGGCAGCAGCCTTCGCGGCGAGTCTTTCAGACAGTCTCCCGATTTCAAGATTGGATTCTGCCCGTCGGCTACCATGAGCCACAAGGAGTAAGGATTTCATACGGTTTTGTTCTGATACGCAAAGCGGCAAGGTTGCCCCGAGTATACCGATACGTATCAAACTAACCAATGAGTCCACCCGATGAGTGCAATACGCACATCACCGGGTGGTCACTACCTCAACTCTCAGAGTTACTACACACTAAAGGGATGAGGCCCAGTCGGCTACCTCGCTCTCAGCCGTTTCACGGTCAAGGCCGTACTTGTCCTGCACCAGCGATACCAGTTGATCACGGTCGCCATTAACGACGAGCAGGTCTTCCTCGGTCAGGTCAGCCCAGCGATCCTTGATACTACCGATGGAATCCTGCCAGTTGGACTGCATGTCCTGCCAACCTTCGCTCATGGAATCGGTAGCTGAATCGGCCACTTGGGTAACTGTATCGCCCGCCTGCTCAAGTGCTTCACTGGATTCAGCCGCGACATCTTCAACAGCCGTGGCTGCCTCAGTGGCTGTTGCATCCACCGCTGTACTCACCTCACCTTCTGCCGGCAATGGCTCTGTGGTGCCACCACCACAACCCGCTGCTAACAAGCCCGCCATGGCTATGGCGCTGATGTTGATTGTTGATTTGCTCATGCTGTAAACCTCTGTTGCTAATACCTATTAATTCGATGCCAGCAGATACAACTCCGCTAGCAGAACGAGGATAACCAATGCATGAGAATGGCAAGCTTACAGAGCTGTACAGAAAGCCTAACACTGAATCAAATGCCTGAAATTACAGGCATTTGATGGTTATGACGTAATGTTAACCCCAGTGTTAGTGACGACCTGCATCATCCCTGAGAGAAGAAACGGCGTTGGCGTGCCCGTCAAAGCCTTCATAGGTTGCGAAACGATGGGTATGCGGTGCCATCTCGGCGTAACCCGCAGCTGTCATATGACCCACAGAACAAGTCTTCATGAAATCGTGCACCCCTAGCGGTGAGTGAGTTCGCGCTGCAGCAGATGTTGGCAACACGCAGTTCGGGCCCATCATGTAATTGGCTATAGACCCTGCAGCGTGCTCGCCGAGCAGAATTTCGCTGGCATTACGAATATAGGACAAATGCTCATAGGGGTTCTTCGACAACACCTGACAATGCTCAGGCGCGTAGTCGTTGATGAACGCATAGGCCTGTTCTGCGTTTTCAACTAGCACCACCCCACCACGCTGTCCACTCAACACGGTTGAAGAGTAACCGGCCAGCTTTTCGCTTTGCTGATCCCAGTAGCGTGGAATCGCCGCGCGAACGGCCTCTGCAATCTCTCGACTCCAGGTGACCAGAAATGCACTGCTATCCGGACCATGTTCAGATTCAATAGTCATGTCCAGTGCTGCAATCAGTGGGTTTGCCGTCTCGTCTGTCAGCAAGATGGTTTCGCTGGGACCTGCAGGCAATCCAGGGTCGATACGGCCAACCAGCAGCCGTTTGGCAGCAACCACCCATGGGTTGCCGGGACCGACTATCTTGAAACAACGAGGCACAGTGGCTGTGCCATACGCTGCGGCCGCCACCGCTTGAGCGCCACCCGCCTTGTAGACCTGCTCAACGCCTGCGAGCCGAGCAGCCACAAGCGTTGCCGGATCCACGTGCCCATCGGGACCGGGAGGCGTAATAATGATCGGCTCAGGCACGCCCGCCACGCTGGCAGGAATGGCGGTCATCAGAGTCACCGACGGAAACGAGCCTTTGCCGCGAGGGGAGTAACACGCCACAGAATCGATAGCGGTGGCACGTTCCCCTACCAGAACACCTGGACGAATCTCTTTCATCCACATCTCCGGCGGACGCTGAGCTTCATGAAATCGACGGATGTTGTCGGCTGAATACTCAAGCGTCTCTACCATGGCCTTGTCAATCTGGTCGAATGCCTTGTCAATTTCAGCACGCGTTGCCGCAATCGCGTTCGCTTGCAAGGTAGTAGCGCCATCGTAGTCCCTGCCAAACTGTGCAAGCGCCTCATCACCTTGATGCTTCACTGCATCGATGATGGGCCTGGCACCTGCTAGAAAGGATTCAAGATCATCCTCAGCGCGGCTGAGCAACTGGTCTCGCTGTGCGCTGCTCATGGACGACAGGTCGTGTAACGCAACCTCAGGGTATTGACGATCAGTCATGCCGGAAACCATTCATAGGTGAAAGCGGATTTAATACCTAGTATACCTGTCTGGCAAGCACTTACTCTTTGGCCAACGGGTATCGGGCGAGTGCGCTTGCCACCCAGTGCGGCTCCAGCAGATCCGATTGCCACACCGGTCGAAAATGCATGAGACCCTCCAGAATCCCGGCTGCATAGTTACCATTCAATTCGACATTCCCGGCCACGGGCAATCCACCCATGGCCTGGAACGTGGAGTCTGATGTTCCCAGCGATACGGAATCCCGTTTAATCGCCTCGCGTGTGTCAGCATCAGCATTCGCAACCGCCACACTCGCCACACCACTGACCAGTGCCGCAACGTCATTACCACTGTCTCCGGCAAACAGCGTATCGACTTGTGCAATACCCAGCATGGCACGAATAAAACTCACTGCACCGCTCTTAGTTGCCTGTCGCGGCAAGACATCCAGCAGTCCCACTTGTTTTTCCAGGTCATCACTCATGATCAGTGAGGCGTTGACGTTCCTCGATTGCAGCTCGTTCTCCACACGCCTTCGCAATAGTTCGCGATCAGCATCCAGAGAAAAATAATAACTGGTTTTCAATAAAGACTGTCTACTGGGTTCCTGCCGGGTCAACCCGTCCACTTCATTCAACAGGCTCTTGATGTCGTCCCCCGTCAATCCTTTCCAGTCTGTCGCTATCGTGGACTGCCACTCTTCGCTGTTAACCCAACTGCCATTTTTTTCCGGCAGGTAGATCGAAGAGCCAACATCCGCCACGATGATATCGGGCACTTGCAAGCCATACTCATCTATCGCATCAAGCACGCGTCCCAGATCACGACCCGACACATACGCAAGCTTAATGTCATGCGTGTTCAGCATGTGCCATAACAGGGGACGTGCCAGTGCAGATTCAATTTGCTCGCCGTTAGGTAGCAGTGTTCTGTCTAGATCGGTACACAGCAGTTTCATCAGGCAGGTTCAGGTGTAGCTACTGGAGCGGCACAGCGACCATGAAAGTCGTAGTACTCAATGGCTTCCAGGATACCGCCAGCGTATGGCTTGGACGTGTAAAAAATGTTCTCGCTCTCGGTTACCTGCGACAGCTCTTCCTGCGAACGGTTACCCACAATGGCAGCCAGCGTATTACCGCGCATCATGTCTTCATCCGCGCCCGAACCACCAATGGCAAGCACGTGATCAAGCGCTATATCGTAGTGGCTGGCCACGTATCTGAGCGCCAGACCTTTCGATGCCCTTAGCGGTACGATATTCAGAAACTTGCCATGTGAGAAAATCGCATTCACTGATTGCTCCTCTTTGAGTAGCCGCGCACTGATCTCGGCCAAGGGTGGCGCTGCGTCTTTGTCGTACTGGTAACTGATCTTGAGATCGCTTTGCTGGGAGGCGTCTCTTAACGTGATGCCGGGTACATCGGCCAGGATTCGTCGCACTTGTTGAGGTGTCCATTGTTTTTCTATGTATCGAGTCCAGGCAGTATCTTCAGTCAGCTTCGGTGCATAGGTAATTTCGGTTCCGGCACTAGTGACCAGCACATCAGGCTCAGGAATCCGGTGTTTTCTCAGCAATCGCAGAGCCGCGTCCAGACGCAGACCGGTATTGATGCAGAACTTCATCGTCTTGCGATGCGCTCGCACATGATTGATCAGAGTCTGCAAGGCATCATCATCGCCCAGCAGACTTCGGTTCAGATCGGTAAACAACGCACGATCGATATAGTTAGTACTGAACTCTTGTTCAGGCAGGCGTCGCCGCCTGACAGGCTGAGACGAGGTGATGCTGTTGGCCATGCTCACATACTGTTCGGCATGCGCTGTCCAGGCGTAGTACATGCGGACACCTTTCAAACCCGCTGCCGAGCGGCTTTGCCACGCTTCCCAGTCACCCACCACCTGGTGTATTGCCCGGGCAATGCCTTCAGGCTCAAGAGGATCGATCAGTAATCCATTATTACAGTTGCCGATGATATCGCGCGGCCCGCCATCCTCTGTGGCAACCACCGGCAAACCACTGGCCGCCGCTTCAATAAGCGTCAGCCCGAATGGCTCCGTCAGCGCCGGGTTGACAAACACCCCGCCACTAAGTGTTGCCAGCCTGTACAGAATGGGTACGTCGTCAGAACGATGTCGCTTGGGATACGCCACCTTGCCATACAGATCATATCGATCAATGAGCTGCAACATTTCTGTCAGAACATCGCGAGCCCCGTCATCGAGCTCTTTCATATCCTCTCGATTGCCCATGACAACCACCAGATTGGTACGCTTCTGCAATTCGGTATCGTTGCCGTAGGCGTGCAACAGATTAGCGATATTCTTGCGCGCGTCAGCGCGTGACACTGCAAGGACCATCGGCTTGCCGGGTTCTGTCAGAAAACGGTTTACACCGCATGCGATTTCAGCATCCGCCTCGTTACCACGCGGCGGCTTGAACCGCTCAAGGTTAGTACCCGGCGGTATGACTCGCATCGCTTCAGGCCGATAGCAGTTATAGATTTCGTACTGCTCTTCAATTTCCTGATGCGTACTCGTGATGACACACTCAGCTGCAGCCAGCGTCTGTTCTTCGGCCTTGATACGGCGTGACATGTTGTAGCGCGCTTCAATAGTGTCGGTATCCAGACCCGTCGCTATCAGCCGTTGGCGTTTTACACGTCCAAGCGAGTGACCGGTATGCACCAGTGGCACTCCCAGAATATGTGACAACCGGCAACCCACGTATCCGGCATCTGCGTAGTGACTGTGCACCAGGCTGGGAGTGACGCCCTCGGTTTTATAGAAATCAATGAGGTGATCCGCAAACGAATCCAGATGCTCCCACAACTGCTCCTTGGGCAGGTACCCGTCGGCACCGGCTCGGATTCGAATAATGGAGGCTTTTTCAGCCAGCGATTCGACCGGTTGAGCGTATTCATCAGCCACTTGAGGAGATTCCACCAGCCGGGTAACAAGATCCACTCGCGCTACCCCGGGGGTGGCAGCCAGAGCTCTGGCCAGCTCAACCACGTACAAAGTTTGTCCGCCAGTATCGGCATCGCGCCCCAGCTCAAGCTCATTGGCACGAATGAGGCCGTGAACACTGATCAGGCATATGTGCAAACCATCTTGTTTCATCGATTGCTTCCGGTGTGAGTCCATATTGAACAGCTAGGGCGCGTGCTAACATCCCACGAAGTGTATCCCCACCCACTATATATCATGCACTTTTCAGCCTGCCTTCGACACACCACTCACGTTTTTTACACGCCACCTTAGAACCAGACAATTCCCGTGCAACATACCGACAGTTATTACGCAGCTTCTGCCAACGCTTCCCCAGAACGCCCACCACTGGCCGACTCGAAAGAGGCCGATGTCTGCGTCATTGGCGGCGGCTTCAGCGGCTTGTCGGCAGCCTTGCATCTCAGCGAACAGGGTCGGCACGTGACACTGCTCGAAGGCGCGCAGATTGGCTGGGGCGCATCGGGTCGAAACGGCGGGCAAGTGGTCAACGGACTCAATGCGAGTCTGGACACTATTGGTAAACGCTATGGTAATCAAACGGCAGACTTCGTCGGTGGTCTGGTGCAGGAAGGCGCGGGTATCATCCGCCATAACGTGCAAACCCACAATATTCAGTGCGATCTGAAACCGCGCAACATCTATGTAGCGTTCAACGCTCGTCAGATGCGCGATCTGGAAGCCAAACAGGCCTTGTGGAAACGCCACGGCATGGACGAGCACGAATTGCTCGACAGTACAGCCTTGCAGCAACACGTAGGCTCAGATGTCTATTGCGGAGGCATGATTGATCACTCGGGCGGTCATCTGCATCCGCTCAATCTGGCGCTAGGTGAGGCGGCAGTGCTGGAAAAATCAGGTGGCACCATTCATGAACAGACGCGTGTCACCCGCATAGATTCGATAGAAAGCCAGCCGGTTGTGGTCACTGCCAACGGCTCACTACGTTGCAAGACGCTGGTTATTTGCGGCAACGCGTATCTGGGCAAATCTGTGCCTTCACTGGCACCTCGTGTCATGCCCGTCTCCACGCAAGTCATGGCCACAGAGCCGCTGTCGGAAGAGCTGGCCAGAAAACTGCTGCCTACAGACAGCTGCATAGAAGATGTCCGCTACATACTGGACTACTACCGCCTGTCGGCCGACCGCAGACTGTTGTTCGGCGGCGGGACCGTATACGGCGGTAGCGAGCCCAAGGATGTAGAAGCCAAATTGAGACCGAACATGGAAAAAGTCTTTCCCGAGCTGCGTGGCGTGAAGGTGACGCATGCATGGAGTGGCAACTTTGCGCTGAGTTTTTCTCGTGTGCCGCAACTGGGCAGGCTCGGACCCGAAACCTACTTTGCCATGGGCTATAGCGGTCATGGAGTTACTGGTTCTCATCTTTTTGGCCGACTGTTAGCGGAAGCCGTTAGTGGCAACACAGAACGCTTCGAAAAATTTGCAGCCCTGCCCTGGTATCCATTCCCCGGCGGTCAACGATTCAGAGCGCCCTACTCTACCGTGGGTTCGTGGTGGTATGGCCTGAGAGACGCTGTTGGCGTATAAGTCTGAAACATGAATACATCATCTTCAGCCGTATCCAAATCCATACGCCTCGGCATTCTCCAGACAGGGCGTACGCCTGAGGGCATGATTGCTTTCAATGACGACTATCACCAGCTGTTCGTCAATCTGCTCGGTGAGTCCGAGTTCGATTATCGACACTGGGTAATACTCGACAACCACTTCCCTACCAGTATCGACGATGCCGATGCATGGCTGATAACCGGTTCGCGTTACGGGGCCTACGAAGACCATGACTGGATCCCACCGCTGGAGGATTTCATTCGCCAAGTCTTTGCGGCGGGTCAACCGATGGTCGGCATTTGCTTCGGGCATCAGGTCATTGCACAGGCACTGGGCGGCAAGGTGGAAAAATTCAGCGGTGGCTGGTCGGTTGGCCGGGTGGAATATGCACTGGACCCGAGTATATTTGCTGATGCCGCGGTTGCAGATGGCAGCACGCCTCTGATGGCCTTTCATCAGGATCAGGTTGTGGAAGCTCCCGAAACAGCGGTCACGGTTGGCAGTACCGATTTTTGCAAACACGCCGCTTTGCTTTACGACAATCGCATCCTGACCATTCAGCCGCACCCCGAGTTTGACAAGGGCTTCGTCGGTGATCTGCTGGATGCCCGTGGTGATGTGCTGCCTGTGGCTATAAAAGACGGCGCTCTGCAAACGCTGGATCAACCGTTGTCGCGCGATCCTGTGGCGCAAACCTTGCGCAATTTTCTGAAACGAGAACGCAGTTGAATCTGCGCCCTGACCCTAGCTGTGTTGAACGCACAGGAGATTTATGAGTACCCACAAAGCGTGGATGGACCAATTACCCGAAGCCTTTCACAACTGGCTTGACGGCAGACGTGTCGACGACGTCGAATGCGTGGTGGCCGATCTTGCCGGCACCTCTCGTGGCAAGGCCATGCCAGCAAGAAAATTCGCTCGTGCAGATCCCATGTATCTGCCCACCTCCATTTTCTACCAGACGATTACCGGCGAATACGTTGATCTGGACGACATGCCCGATCAATGGACTGAATCCGATCTGGTTCTGATACCGGATTTTTCAGCAGCCACGGCTGTTCCCTGGTCTGCTGACGTCACTTTGCAGGTGGTGCATGACATTCATAATCAGGATGGCTCACCCGTTGGTATGGCGCCACGTAATGTCCTCAAGCGCGTGGTTGAACAATATCGGGAGCATGGCTGGCAACCGGTAGTAGCGCCCGAGATCGAATTCTATCTGACCACACCCAACATCGATCCCAACCTGCCCGTCGAACCGCCTGTTGGTCGTACCGGACGACAAGGTATTGCCCGTCAGGCCTATTCCATGAGTGCAGTAGAGGAGTACGGGCCAGTCATCGATGACATCTATGCGTTTGCCGAAGCACAGGGATTCGAGATAGATACCATTATTCAGGAGGGTGGTGCAGGTCAGATCGAAATCAATCTGCAACATGGGGATCCCGTGCAGCTGGCAGATCAGGTTTTCTTCTACAAGCGACTGATTCGCGAAGCTGCATTGCGTAACAACTGCTTTGCCACCTTCATGGCCAAGCCCATGGAAGAACAACCCGGCAGCGCCATGCACATCCATCAAAGCGTGGTTTCAACGCGGGATGGAAAAAACATGTTCAACAATGAGAACGATGAGCCAACTGATCTTTTCTATGGATTCATCGGCGGGCAGCAGGCACTGATACCCGATATTCTGTGCGTACTGGCCCCGTACGTGAATTCCTATCGGCGTTTCCGGCGTGACGACTCCGCGCCCATCAATCTTGAATGGGGTATTGATAACCGAACCACAGGAATACGCGTACCGGTATCCGGCCCCGGAAGCCGACGTGTAGAAAACCGCGTGGTTGGTATGGATAGCAATCCGTATCTGGCCATCGCAGCCAGTCTTGCCTGTGGGTTGATCGGCATGCGATCTAACATGCAACCCAGGGCCGCTGTCAGCGGCGATGCGTACTCGTTGCCACACGACCTTCCCAGAGATCTTAGCCGTGCTTTGGAGCTGTTCAGCGCTAATCCCGAGCTGGAAGAATTACTCGGCAAGGACTTCTGCACGCTCTACAGCGCTGTAAAACATCAGGAGTCGGATGCATTTCTACAAGTCATCAGCCCCTGGGAACGAGAGCATCTGTTGCTCAACGTTTAACCGGTAGGTTAGAAAAACTCATGAAGCTGCTTTACGCCAATGACCAGCGTGGCAAGCATGCGCCGTCCTGGTACAACGCCACCTGCGATGTACCAGAACGTGCCTCGTTAACCTCAAATGCCAGCTACGACGTATGCATCATCGGCGCAGGCTTCACCGGGCTCAGTGCCGCTATCGAACTGGCCAGCTGCGGGCACAGTGTTGTCGTACTGGATGCTCACAGAGTTGGCTGGGGCGCATCGGGCAGAAACGGTGGGCAGTTGGGGTCCGGTTTTAACCAGAACCAGACCGAGCTTGCACAGAGTCTCGGCAAAGAAGCTGCGATAGCGCTCTGGCGTATCAGCGAAGAGGCCAAACTGACCATTCACGAGTTGTGCAAGGCGCACAATATCGATATCGAGTATCAGCCGGGCATCGTGTCTGCCATGCACAGACAACGTTACGTCAAACCGTTGCACGACTACTGCACCATCCTTGAGCGCGACTACGGTTATACCGAACTTGAGCCGCTATCCAAGAGTGCCTTGCAGCAACACGTTGTCAGTGACGACTATCATGGCGGAACCGTTGATCATGGTGCAGGTCATATACACCCGCTGAAGCTCAGCGCAGGAATGGCAAACGCCGCCGAGGGTTCGGGAGCGACAATTCACGAGCTCAGCGAAGTCGTTCGAATAGAAAAGCTACCTCGCTCTGAAAGCCACCGCGTTGTCACACCCACAGGCAGTGTTGTCTGCGGCAACGTTATCGTAGCGACCAACGGGTATCTGGATGATCTGCATCAGGCAACCAATCGCTGGATAATGCCTATCAACAATTTCATCGTGGTGACCGAACCACTGGGCGACTTGGCCAAGCAGCTGCTACCGCTGAACGAGGCCGTCGCTGATTCGCGTTTTGTCGTCAACTATTTTCGTCGAGTGGACAACGATCGCCTGTTGTTTGGTGGCGGGGAAAACTACTCCTATCGTTTTCCTGTACAGATAAGGGAATCTGTACAGCGCGCTATGGGCGACGTATTTCCGTCGCTTGCCGAAGCGGTTATTGACTATTCCTGGGGAGGGACACTAGCGATAACCCGTAGCAGATTGCCTTACGCTACCAGAGATGAACAGGGTGCTTACATAGCCGGTGGTTATTCAGGACACGGTGTGGCCCTGGCCAGCTTGTATGGAAAGGCCATTGCAGAACATATAGACCAGCGGCCAGAACGCTTCGAGTTGTTGTGCCAGTTACCCACAGCCGCATTCCCGGGCGGAACGGCTAGTCGCTCCACACTACTAGCCCTGGCCATGACCGGTTATTCCTGGTTCGACAAGCTGTAGCCGGTATTTTTACCGTACAAACGCGTGTCTGAATCGAAAGTCCAGCCGTGATCGCTTGAACTAGCGACGAAATACAGGCAAAGTGCCTGAAAATTGTGCGACGAGTAACAAATTTGTGATTCCAGATACCGCACCGGTGTGTAAATTCGTGACTAACGTGATGAGAGACACCCAGAAAACCACATGAATCGTTATCATGGGCGATTAACGAGACTAGGAGCAGCACGGTGATTGCCAGATCAGATCTGTTCATTTTAATCATATCAGCCAGTTTGCTCGTCGTCGGCATCGTGCGATGGCAGAGCAACATGTCGTCTCTCACCGTCGCAGCCAGCCAGCCACGGCCAGCTCAGAGTGCGGTAGCAGTTAACCCGCCGCGAGCCGTGAGTACCAATACAACCATGGCGGCGCCCGCTGTTGTCACATCCACCGCCACGTCGGTGAACACACTGACAACACAGGCTGCCAGCGAATCAACTCAAATCGCCACACCCGCGAACGCCACTCAGGCCACGACTACTACAGCGGCGAGCAGCGACAACTCAACGGGTCAGCCAAACGAACCTCTGTACGGTGTTTATGTCGTTCAATCTGGTGACTTTCTGGGCAGAATTGCAGAAGAGCACGGCACTTCTGTGGCTACGCTGAGGCAAATCAACAATATTTCAGGTTCACTGATCAACGTCGGTCAGGAAATCAAATACCCCATGCCCGCCAACTGATCCATGATTCAATCTGTATTCGGATCCCTGTTCGAGGGTCGCACCGTTGTTATCACCGGCGCAGGCAACGGGATTGGTAAAGCCGCGCTGCACGCTTTCCACACTGCAGGCGCAAACATCATCGCCCATTGGGGTAGAGATCCAGAATACGCTCAGGGAATGCCTGAAGCCTGCGCAGGCTGGGCCGGGGACTTCACAAAACCTGACCAGCAGACGGCCTTCGTGGATTTTGTCCGGAGCCATACCGACACCGTCGATGTGCTGGTTAACAATGCCGGCACCATGTTTGGTCGCTTTCCCGCCGATACGCTGACCGAAGAACAGTACGGCAATATTGTCGAACTCAACCAGCACGCTGTGGTTCGTATTACCCGTGGTCTGCTGCCACTGCTCAGACAAGCATCCGACGCTGCCATCATCAACACCGTGTCCATATCAGCAGCAACCGGCGGCAGTCCGGGTTCATCCATCTACTCAGCGACCAAAGCTTTCGTCAGCACCTACTCCAGAGGCTTGGCGCGCGAGTTGGCACCTTCTGGTATTCGAGTGAATGCCGTGTCGCCAGGCGTCATCAACACAGACTTTCACGCACGCTATTCCAGTGCTGAAAAACTCGAAGCGACACGGTTGCAGATTCCCCTGCAGCGACTGGGCACACCAGAAGACTGCGCACCTACTTTCCTGTTTCTCGCCTCTTCGCAGTTGTCAGGCTATATTACTGGCCAGGTGATCGAGATCAATGGTGGCCAACGCTAACAGAGCGCAACCGCTCAAACCGTTAAAGGAATACCAAGCTGCTTCACGGTTATTTGCCTTGGCCTCTTGAAGCCAGCCGAGCAGCCCTGGCAAGCAACGCTGTGGCCATGGCCAGATGCAATCGTTCTACCATCTGTCCGTCTATTTGCAGCACGCCCGCATCCGCGTTCTCAGACAGGGAGAAGGCCGCAACTATTTTGTTCGCTTTGATGATCTCGTCAGGCGCTGGTGCATAGACCTCATTAGCAATGCCCAACTGCGACGGGTGAATCAGCAACTTGCCATGCATACCCATGATAACGCCCTGCTCACATTCAGCACGAAACCCGGTTGTGTCAGCAAAGTCATTGAACACACCATCAAGCAAGGTCAATTTGTAAGCATGAGCCACGGCCACCAGGTGCATAAGCCAAGGCAGTAGATACGTACGATCGACGCTCACCGGCATGTTGGATTCCTTGGCCATATCATTGTTGCCAATCAGTAGCGTGGAAAGCCTCGGACACCGCTGACCAAGCGCTGCGATGTCCCGCGCATTGAGTACCGCCATCGGGGACTCGATCATGGCCCAGATACGCGTATCAGCTAATGACGCGTGGCTATCCATCGCACTCGACAATGCCAGCACATCGGCTACAGTATCCGCTTTTGGCAACACGATTGAATCCGGGCAGACAACTGCCGCAGCGGCGATATCATCTTCATACCAGGGTGAATCAGCTGCGTTGATCCGCAGCGCCCTGATACGGTAACCATAGTCATGATCTGCCAGCGCCTGCACGGCTTGTTCACGTGCAACCGTTTTTTTCTCGGGCGCTACCGAATCTTCCAGATCAATGATGATGGCATCAGCGGATAGCGTCGGCCCCTTGAGTAGTACGCGTGGATTGCTGGCAGGCATGAATAGAGCTGATCGACACTCAAGTGGTACGTCTGTCATTTCATTCGATCCCTGATGCCATTTTTACACTGCTCGACGCTGAGCAAAGAAGTACATGAGCCCGCCGATGATCAAGCCCCAGAACGCGCCGCCCACACCCATGAACGCAAGCCCGGAGCCTGCAAACAGAAAGGTTATGGCAGCAGCCTCGCGCTGCTTCACATCGGAAAGCGCCGCAACAACAGCTGCTGAGAAAGATCCCAACAGTGCAAGTCCGGCTATTGCTTCGACCAGCACTGTGGGAATCAACGTGACAAACAAGCCAGCAACTCCAGCAAACAATCCGATCACCAGATAACTGACACCCGCAAAGGCTGCAGCCCAATATCGACGATCCGGGTTTTCATGTGCATCCGGACTACAGAACATGGCTGCGGTAATCGCTGCCAGGTTGATACCATGTGCACCGAACGGTGCTGTAATCAGCGAGAAAAGCCCTGTATTCATGATCAACGGACCGGCCTTGGGCTGATACCCACTGGCACGCAACACGGCAACACCCGGAACATTCTGCGACGCCATGGTGACCACAAACAAGGGTATACCAATGCTGATTAATGCCTGTGGTTCTAATACCGGCTTGATCCACAACAACGGTGGTATCAGACTGCTTTGCAGCTGAGTAACAAAGTCCGCCGGCACACCCAATCTCCAGGCAACAACGGGAATCAGAACAAGCAGCGCTGCCGGTACGGCAAAGAAACGATTGATACGACCCACTATCCACCATGTCAACAACAACGGTACAGCCAGCCAGGCATCTTCGGCTAGCGCATGAATAGGTGCAAGACAGATACTCAGCAGCACTCCTGCCAGCATGGCGTTGGCAAGACTGGCCGGAATCGATTCGATCAAACGCCCCAGCGGCCTAAACACACCTGCCAGTATCAACAGCAGTGCACTGACGATATACGCCCCGACAGCTTCATTCACACTGCCCAGAGTATCGCCCGAGGCTATCAGCAACGCAGCTCCGGGTGTGGACCACGCAACGCCGATGGGCATCCGATAGCGCAAGGCCAGCACAATACCTGATAGTCCCATGCCCACACTCAAGGCCAGCAGACCGGACGCGGCTTGTGCCTCTGACGCACCTGCAGAGCGTAGCCCTTGCAGGACCACGGCGAATGAGCCAATGAAGCCAACCACAGCCGCCAGCATGCCCATGCCGACGGCAGACCATGACAATTCAGAGCGTCGGGAGAGCCCGAGCTCGGACGCTGTATTGGCGTTAGTGGGTTCAGCCACGATAGGGAGGGATATTCAGATAATCACGAAAGCGCGCAGCACGATAGAATACCGCTTTTGCACAATGAACTGGTTATGCATCTGTTATTGATTGGAAGTGGTGGTCGTGAACACGCCATGGCATGGAAGCTGGCGCAATCAGACAGCGTCACTCGTATCTCTGTAGCGCCCGGAAATCCCGGTATGCAACAGGAGTCCAAAGTGGCCACAGTGGACATAGCGGTAAACGACATTTCCGCCCTGCTCGACTTTGCGCAAAATGAATCTGTGCACCTGACCGTTGTCGGCCCGGAAGTACCACTCGTTGCTGGCATCGTGGATCGTTTTCAAGAGGCCGGACAGCGTATTTACGGTCCCACTGGCGCTGCTGCCCAGCTGGAAGGCAGCAAGGCTTTCGCCAAGGACTTCATGGCAAGGCATGCCATACCCACAGCAGCCTACGCCACATTTACAGAAGCCGATCCTGCGATCAAATGGATCCGCCAACGTGGCGCACCTATCGTCATTAAAGCCGACGGACTGGCTGCCGGCAAAGGCGTTGTGGTCGCCCAGAGTGTCGATGAAGCCTGTGATGCTGTGAAAACCATGCTCGCTGGCCAATTTGGCCAGGCGGGCAGCCAAGTGGTCATTGAAGAGTTTCTGGCCGGTGAAGAGGCCAGTTTCATAGCCGTTGTTTCAGGTCGCCAGTGCATACCACTGGCCACCAGTCAGGATCACAAGGCCCGTGATGATGGCGATTTAGGTCCTAACACCGGCGGTATGGGAGCCTACTCCCCTGCCCCTGTCGTCACGGATGCGGTACATAACCATGTTGTCGCCGACATACTGCAGCCCACGATTGATGCATTGGCCGATGATGGCATGCCGTTCACCGGCTTTCTCTATGTTGGCCTGATGATCGATCAGTACGGTCAGGCGAAAGTGGTTGAATACAACGTTCGACTGGGGGATCCGGAAACACAGCCCCTGATGATGCGGATGCGTAGCGAGCTACTACCGCTGCTCGATCACGCCGTCGATGGCACCTTGCCCGACGCGACAGTTGAGTGGCACCCGGGAAGTGCTATCGGTATTGTGGTGGCTGCCGGTGAATACCCGGCGGGCAGCAGTAAAGGTGAGCCCATCACCGGTATTGAGCAAGCCGAAGCCAGTGGCAACAAGGTATTTCACGCTGGCACGCGTATGGAGAACGATCAGCTGGTTACCGCTGGCGGCCGTGTGCTGTGCGTTACCGCCGTAGGTGAGAGTCTGGCCGAGGCGAAACTGGCCGCAGAAACATCCGCACGTTGTATTAGCTGGAAGGATTGCCGGTTTCGCCGCGACATAGGTCACCGTGCGATAACCCGATTAACCAGCTGATCAATCACAAAGTCATGTGCAACCGACGTGGATTCCCGCATCCACGGGAATGAGGTTTTGTAGTAAATAGATTGAAGAAGCGTACTAACGCTTCATGGAATCAAAGAATTCATTATTTGTTTTAGTCTGCTGTAAGCGACCCAGCAGAAATTCAACCGCTTCAGTTTCATCCATGGAGTGAATGAACTTTCGCAGTATCCAGGTCTTTTGCAACTCTTCCTGATCCATCATCAGCTCTTCGCGACGTGTACCGGAACGGTTGATGTTGATAGCGGGGAATACGCGTTTTTCAGCAATCTTACGATCCAGATGCAACTCCATGTTGCCTGTGCCCTTGAATTCCTCGTAGATAACCTCGTCCATTTTGGAACCGGTATCAACAAGCGCTGTGGCGATGATCGTCAGGCTGCCACCTTCTTCGATGTTTCGTGCAGCGCCAAAGAATCGCTTAGGGCGATGCAGCGCGTTGGCATCAACACCACCTGTCAGCACCTTGCCCGATGAAGGCACAACCGTGTTGTAGGCACGCGCCAGACGGGTTATGGAATCGAGCAGGATAACCACATCTTTCTTGTGTTCCACCAGTCGCTTGGCTTTTTCGATAACCATCTCGGCCACTTGCACGTGCCGTGCTGCCGGCTCATCAAAGGTACTGGAGATGACTTCGCCCTGAACCATGCGCTGCATCTCTGTAACTTCCTCCGGCCGCTCATCAATGAGCAACACGATCAGGTGGGAGTCGGGAGAATTGGCCGCGATGCTCTGTGCAATGTTCTGCAGCATCAGCGTTTTACCGGCTTTGGGTGGCGATACTATCAAACCACGCTGGCCGCGCCCGATGGGGGCTGCAAAATCGATAATGCGGGCGGTGATGTCTTCAGTACTGCCGTTACCGCGCTCCATCGTAAAACGCTCGTTGGCATGCAAGGGTGTGAGGTTCTCGAACAGCACCTTGTTTTTGGCCTGTTCCGGCGGACTGAAATTAATTTCGTCTACCTTGAGCAGCGCAAAGTACCGCTCACCCTCTTTCGGTGGGCGTATCTTGCCGAAGATGGAATCGCCGGTGCGTAACGCAAACCGTCTCACTTGGGACGGTGACACGTAGATGTCGTCAGGTCCTGCAAGGTAGGAGCTGTCGGAGGATCGAAGGAATCCGAAGCCATCTTGTAGAATTTCGAGAACGCCGCCACCGAAGATGTCTTCGCCTTTACGAGACTGCGCTTTCAGGATCGAGAAGATCATGTCCTGTTTGCGTTGTCTGGCGATGCTTTCGACGCCAATCGACGTAGCAAGCTCGATCAACTCGGTAGGATTTTTTTTCTTTAGGTCAGTCAGGTTCATACACGGCAGTACGTGAAAAGGCGAATGATCGCCGAATTAGGGGGATGGCCACAAGGGTGTGGCGAATCAGTCTGGAAGTGAGTGTCTTTAGTGAAGCTTTTGACGTGGCGCGCGCTTGGAGAGAGCGGGCTGCATGACTCGATGTGGTGAAGCTACCACAAAATAAATCGTGTAGTCCAGCTTAAAAACAGTTTAACGCAAGGACTCTGCCAGAAACCTGCCGCCGGAGTCGCAAGACTCCGGGGCTGGGAAATTAGACTTCATATACCGAGATTCAGGCGTTTTCGTCAAGGAATTCAGTAAGCTGCGCCTTGTTCAGACCACCCACCTTGGTACTCTCAACTGCGCCATTCTTGAATAGCATCAGTGTAGGAATGCTGCGAATGCCGTACTGCGGGGGTGTATTAGGATTCTCGTCTATATTCATCTTGACGATTTTAACTTTACCGGCGTAGCCAGGCGCTACCTCTTCCAGAACAGGGCTGATCGCTTTACAGGGACCACACCACTCGGCCCAGTAATCAACCAGTACAGGCGTATCAGATTTAAGCACTTCTTCTTCGAAGGTCGCGTCTGTAATGGGAGTAATATGATCGCTCATTTGCACCTCTGTGTTATACCGTGTGACCCAGCACCGCTCGCAAGTGAGGCTGGAATGAATAAATTCTTGAACTGCCTGCAACAAACAATATGCACGACATGGCCGCTAAACAAGCCCGACAGCATGGCAACGAACAATCTTGCAAACCCTTGCCGGCACTCCCGTCGGAGAGCCTTATTTTATCAGATCGCATGGCACAAAACGCATGACAACAGAACCCAACGCTACCACGCCGGACTCTCCCTCACCGGATGATGCCGCCAGCTCGAAGGTGAACGCTGTCATTGCATTTCGTGAACTCGATTTGCCAGAGTCTTTGTTAAAAGCAACAGACGACCTGGGCTTTAGCCACTGCACCGAAATACAAGGCCTGTCACTGCCTGTCATCGCTCAGGGTCGTGATGTGGCAGCCCAGGCACAGACAGGAACGGGTAAGACAGCGGCGTTCCTGCTCGGAAGTTTTGCGCGCCTGTTGGCCCGGGAACCCGAAGAGCGCCGCAAAGACCAGCCACGCATGCTGGTTATCGCACCCACTCGCGAGCTGGCCATACAGATAAAAAATGATGCGGACTCCCTCGGCCAGCACACCGGTTTGAAAAGCGCCGTGGTCTACGGCGGTATCGATTACGACAAGCAGCGCAAGGAACTCGCTGAGGGTGTCGATGTGCTTATCGGCACGCCGGGTCGGTTGATTGACTATTTCAAGCAAAAGATTTTTGATCTGAAAAAACTAGAGATCTGCGTGCTCGATGAAGCTGATCGCATGTTTGATCTCGGGTTCATCGCCGATATTCGTTTCCTGTTGCGCCGCATGCCACCGCCAGAAGAGCGGTTAAGCATGCTTTTTTCAGCCACCCTGTCGCATCGCGTCATGGAGCTTGCCTACGAGCACATGGACAATCCGGAGCCTATCAAGACCGAAACAACCGGCGTTACCGCAGACGGTGTACGGCAGGCTCTGTATCAGCCGGCCACCGATGAGAAAATCCCTCTACTGCTCGGGCTTCTGGACTCATTGAAACCGCCTCGCTCCATCATTTTCGTCAACACCAAACGTGCGGCTGAAAAGATCGAGAGTTTTCTGATGGGTAATGACATTGCCTGCGGCACGCTCTCTGGTGATGTGCGTCAAAACAAGCGCCAGCGCATTCTTGCCGACTTTACCGCTGGTAAGCTACCGGTTCTGATTGCAACCGATGTCGCGGCCAGAGGCCTGCATATCGACGATGTCAGCCATGTATTCAACTACGACCTGCCGCAGCAGGCCGAAGACTACGTTCATCGTATTGGCCGTACAGCTCGCGCCGGCACTCAGGGCGTTGCAGTGAGTTTCGCGTGCGAAAACTACTCATTCTCGTTACCCGAAATTCAGCAATACATCGGCCAGAGCATTCCGCTGGAAATGATCACCGATGAACTGCTGATCAAACCGAAACCGCCCAAGCGTATTGAACGTGACCGAGTCAGCGATGACCAGCGTGGCAAAGGCGGTAAAGGTGGTAGTAAAGGTGGCAGTGGCGGCAGAAATTCACGCAATTCCTCCGCCAACAGATCACGCAGCGCAGTACCTCGCAACGCGGCCAGTGCAACCGCCCCCACAGCCACACCGAGTGACAAGCCCAAACGTCGCCGCCGACGCCGAAAACCAGCTAACAACGACGCGGCGACCTCCAACGATGGCAACAGCAGCACTGACTAGCTTTAACAGGTACTGAAATGCATGAAAATGTGGCTTGTGTCACGAAAAACAGTAGACTAAACCTGCGCGTCATCGGTGTAACCGAAGCATGACGTAACACTCACTAGCGAGGAAGAACAATGGCGACAGGCACAGTCAAGTGGTTCAACGAAGCAAAGGGTTTCGGATTTCTAGCACAGGACAACGGCGGTGATGACGTATTCGTCCATTTCTCGGCCATCAAGTCCGAAGGATTCAAGACCCTCAATGAAGGACAAAAGGTAACCTTCGATGTCGAAGATGGCGCTAAAGGCCCGCAGGCAACGAGTGTCGTGCCTGAATAGACCTGCAGGACAAACCGGGCAAGAATTTCACTCGCGGTATTACAGGTTGATGCCGTCAACAGGCGCGGCTTGGCCTATAATTCGCTGTATTGTAACCAGCAATACCCGACGCATCGCTTGTAAGCTACAACCGATTCTCACGACTCTACCGGCACCTCCCCATGGATTTTCAGCAAGCCCGCAGCAACATGATCGAGCAGCAAGTGCGTCCCTGGGACGTCCTTGACCAACGCGTCCTCGATGTTCTGGCAGAAGTACCGAGAGAGGCTTTCCTGCAACCGCAGCACAGCGGTGTCGCTTACAGCGATTTTCAGCTACCTATCGGTCACGGTCAGCACATGCTCAAGCCTACTATCGATGGCCGTCTGCTGCAGGCACTGCTACTGGACGTCACAGACTCCGTACTGGAGGTCGGTACCGGCAGCGGTTACCTGACTGCCTGTCTGGCGCGTCTTAGCGCCCACGTGGACAGCATCGAAGTCATTTCCGAGCTGGCAGCCGAAGCCAAGACCAGACTGGCAACACGCGGTGTCGCCAACGTCTCGGTCATGCATCAGGATGCTGCGGCCTCCTGGGACGCCCGTGATGGCTACGATGCCATTGCCTTTTCCGGCGCATTGCCATCGGTACCAGACTACTATCGCGAAAAACTCAAAGTGGGTGGCCGTCTTTTTGCATTTGTAGGTGAAAACGACCGGCCCGCGATGGAAGCAATTCTGATCACCCGTGTAAAGGATTCTGAATGGAGCCGAGAAAGCCTGTTCGAAACCCGCGTAGAACCGCTCGTCAACTTTGCCTCCGAATCTCCCAGCTTCGTATTCTGAAAAATGATGGAAACTTCCAGTAGTCTTCTCCCGCCAGCCTGTTTAATGGCGTTAGCACTGTTCGGCGCCTCAAGCACGCTACAGGCGGCCGACTTACGCGAAGTTTACGAACAGGCGAAAACCTACGATTCCACCTACCGTGCTGCTCAGTTTGATCTCGAGGCAGCCGGTAAAAGAGTCCCGCTGGCACGATCAGCCTTCCGGCCGCAACTCACATTCGGTGGAGAAGTTGGACTCAGCACGCTGGCCGACGACGGCCTGGGACCCTACGAGGAGACAGCGCTCTCTCTCACCTTGAACCAGACTCTATACAACCGCGCCAATAGCAAATTGCTGGATCAGGCCGAGCTCGGGGTGCTGCAGGCTGAAGCCCAGTATGCGGCGGTAGGACAAACACTGATCCTGCGCGTTGCTACTGCCTATTTCGATGTGCTGCGTGCTCAGGCTAACGTTGAATTCAGCCAGTCAGAGCTTCAAGCCATCAGCCGCCAGAGAGAGCAGGCAGAACGCCGTTTCGATGTCGGTCTGGTACCTATTACTGATGTGCGTTCAGCCCAGGCGCAATACGACCTTGCCGTTGCTCAGGAAATTGCAGCTTCCAACCAGCTTTCAACCGCTCAGGAAGCCCTGCTGCTCATCAGCGGAGTTGAGACTGAGCTCTTGACTCCCCTGGCTGATGACCTGCCATTAACTCCGCCCGACCCGGCCGATATCGATGCGTGGGTAACACTTGCCGAAGATCAGAATCTGGAGCTTGTTATTGCCCAGCTGGCTACAGACAGCAGTAATACTCAGGTGTCTATCGAAAGAGCCAACCGCTATCCCACGCTGGACCTGATCGGATCAGCAGCCTCCACGACAACGGAGCAGTTTGGCCGTAACGATGCTGATATTGCTGAAATAAAGTTGCAGCTCAGACTTCCAATCCTCACCGGTGGCCGTGTGAACGCACAGGTTGCACAGGCGCGTGCAGAAGCCCTGTCGGCGGAGCAGCAGCTGATCTCGCAGCAGCGAGCCACAACGCAACAAACACGTGATGCCTACCGGGGTGTGCAGGCATCGATTGCCCGCGTCAGAGCCTTGCGACAGGCGCTGGTATCCACGCAAAAATCCGCGGAGGCTACAGAGGCCGGCTTTCGCGCAGGCACCAGAACGTCGGTAGAAACTTTGCAAGCCCTGCGTGACACCTTCAGTGCTCGTTCAGATTTTTCAGGTGCTCGATACGACTACATCATCAACACCTTGAACCTGAAAGCCGCTTCGGGCACCTTGACTGAAGGTGATATCTTCGCTATCAATCGCTTTCTGGCCATCGCTGAGTAACAACACGCCTATAATCTGACTACCACCCGGTGTCTGCCAGTACAGCAGAATTCAACTGGCGACACTACCTGTCGCCCGGCCATTGGCCAACCTGGTTCGGTTTCGGTTTTTTCTGGCTACTGACCCGACTCCCCTATCCCGTTGTCATGAGCAGCGGGCGTGCGCTAGGCGCACTAATGTATCTGTGCCTGCGTAAACGGCGAGCCGTAACACTCACCAACGTGCAAATTGCATTTCCTGAACTCGACGACACGGCGACTGAACAACTCGCGCGTGAAGCTTTCAGTCATGTGGGCATGGCAACCACCGAAACGGCGTGGACCTGGTTTCGGGATGCCGCCGACATGGGCGAGATGCAATTCGAAGGTACAGAGCATCTTGAGCAAGCGCGGGCCCAGGGCAAAGGCGTAATTCTGTTGCAGGCACATTTCACCGTGCTGGAAATGTGCGCCGCTGTGGTGGGACCACGCTGGCCTATCTCAGCCGTGTACGACCCCCCCAAGAATCCCCTGTTTGCAGCGTACCTTCTTGCTCAACGCTACCGGCATCTGCAAACACTGATCGATAATCGCGCCACTCGCGACATGGTTCGCTGTCTGCGTCGCGGCGAAATCGTCTGGTTCTCACCAGACCAAAGTGTGCCAGCAGCGCATGGAGGTATTACTACTGAGTATTTCGGCCAGCCCGCATTGAGCAGTAGCGGTACCGCGCGCATCGTCAAGATGACGGGCGCAACCCTCATCCCTTTCATTCCGACCAGACATGAAAACGGAGCTCGCTATACCTTCAAGTTCTGCGAACCGATAGTATTGCGCTCTGATAATGTCTCGCTTGCAACCCAGCAAGTTAACGATACGCTTGAGGCACACGTGCGCGCACAACCAGAACAATACCTGTGGGCTCACAAGCGATTCAAACCGCCCACCGCGGAGCACAACAATCCATACGCCTGAGTCGCATGCTCCTCCATGGCGCTATCGCTTGCTCGTGAGCGCCCTGAGCCCGCTGCTACTCGGTTACACAGCGTATCGAGCATACAAGGACGGCGGCAGGCGCTACTTCCGGGAACGACTGGGGTTTTACGCTTCAACACCTGATACTACTGTTGCGCGCGGGCAACCCCACCTATGGGTGCACGCCGCATCAGTTGGAGAGATCTTTACTGTTCTGCCATTACTCAAGACATGGCTAGCTGAGAACAGGGATACCACAATACTGGTCACCACGGGGACCCCGACAGGAGCTGCCGTACTGCAGCAACAGGCACTTCCCGGCATTACCCATCAGTATCTGCCAGTCGATTTCTCCGGAGCCTGCAAACGCTTCGTGGCACAGATTTATGCCCGTGAAGCATGGATCGTGGAGACTGAAATATGGCCCTGGTTGTACGCCCATTGCGAACGCCAGAACATTGCATTAACCATCATCAACGGACGCTTGTCTGACCGCACCAGCACGCAGTCTGATGGCCTGTTTGCCAGCAGTTATCGGGTTGCCCTGCGCTCAGTTAAAGTACTGGCACGTTCCGGTAAAGACCTGGAACGCTTTGTAGCACTGGGCGTATCCCCAGACAACATCCAGCTGGCCGGCAACCTGAAATACAGCAGTCAGGAATTGTCGAACAATGAGCAGTCGTTGCTGGATCTCCCTTATGTTCTGGCGGCATCAACTCACAGCGACGAAGAGCTGCGAATAGCAACAGCCTGGCAGGAACAGAACAATACAGAGGCGCTGCTGGTCATTGTACCGCGACACCCCGAACGTGGCGATGACATCAGGAAACACCTTGAAGCCTGCGGCATTGAGGTTATCCAGCGTTCACGTGAAGAGGTTCCGGACAATCTCAATGCCGTGTACCTTGCAGACACACTGGGCGAACTACAAGCCTGGTACAAACATGCGCTGGGTGCATTCGTCGGCGGCTCATTGATCACTCGTGGTGGGCATAACATGCTTGAACCTGCCCGTTATGCCTGTCCTGTTGTTGTAGGTCCGCATACCGACAACTTCGATGAGATGATGGATTTGCTGGTATCGGACGACGCGATTGCTATCGCTCAGGATGAAAACGCAATAGCGCATTTTTTGCACAAGGCATCCCTCAGGGATTCAGCGTTGCAGACAATGGGTCAGCGGGCTCAACAAACAGCGACTGAGGCGCAACACGCCCTGACTCGCTACGTAAACTTGCTAAGCCCGGGTCGTACAAATCGCCCGTAGCCCACAGATGTAAAACTTGCCACGATCACGGCAACACATAACAGCATCTTCCTACGACGCCGACAACGCCTCAGCCCACACCAGTCGTAACCGGGCAAAACCGGATTCCCACTGTTCATTGAGGGCAATCTTGCGCAATGAACGCCCCAGACGATCAATATTGCCGATACACCATCCTGAGCTTGCAGCGTTTGCCGGAAGTGCTCGAATTCTGGCACGATCGAAATCAATGACTGACACCGTGTTGGCCTGATCAATCATGATGTTGTGGGCATTCAGATCTGCATGAAAAATACCGTGTCGATGGAATCCTGCCAGCGTTACACCGATATTGCGCCACGCAGCTTCCGGTAATTCAGCAGTAATAAGCTGGTGCGCAAGCGTCTCTCCGGCAATGCGGTGAGTGACCAGACTGGCTTCATAACTCAGAACGCCCTTCACGACCTGACACGCATAAGGACGAGGTGCGGGTAATTCCAGCTGTTGCAGATGCGTCAGCATGTCGAATTCACGCATGGCACGGGTTCGCTCAAGCCCGGTGAACCAGTAGCTGCGTGAACTCAGGTGCCGTACAAGCCCGCCCCGCCGATAGTGTCTGAGTACCAGCGCATAACCGTCCAGGGTAAAGAAAAACGTATTGCCACGCCCGGCTACCGCTGCACCATCCAGCAAGGTGTTACTGGCGAGCCATTGCTCATCGAATACCTGCGACTCAAAGGCAGGCGTTGATGCGTCCCGATATCGCCAGCTGACCGCTTGTGGCGTATCCGGAGCGCGAAGGGTTACCGAGGTTATGCCAGCTACTCGGCTGGATCTTCCGGGCCTGGCGTTGGAGCAGCCTTGGCTCCGACCAGTCGATAGACCGTGCCACAGTACGAGCACGCGGCCTCCGGAGCATCATCCAGCGGTATGAAAACGCGAGGATGACTGTTCCAGAGTGAGCTGTCCGGGGTTGGGCAGTGCAGCGGAAGCTCATCCCGTGTGACTTCAACGAGCGTCTGAGCGTTCGGTTGTTGCATGAGAAATAACCTGTCAGTGGGGCGCAAATACGCGTTTTACGTAGTGTACTGGAACAGGCTGGCCCTTGCGGCGACTTAGCCATCTCCCAGTATGTTGGTGCGAATCACAATCACGGCATCTCGTACTGTTTCCAGCGGGTCGTCCAGTGCGACTACAGAACCCGCTTCCTGCAATGCCTGACGGTGTAATCGTTCGCGTAGCAACAGGTAGCTGTCTTTCAATATTTGCGCCTCCCCTGCAGGTAACAGGGACAAATTTTCCACTGTATCCAGAATACGGATGTTGTCGGTGTAACTCAGCAACTCGGGATGCTCGAGTGAAAAGGCCAATACCAGATATTGCACGATGAATTCTATATCGGCAACGCCACCGGCATCCTGCTTGAGATGCATGTGACCTGCCTGATTGCTACCCAATGTTGAACGCATGCGTTCACGCATTTTTGCCACGGCCTCCCGAAGCTCGTCTGCTGAACGTTGCTGCGTAATGACACCACGACGAATGTCAGCAAATTGCCGCCGTAGCCCGTCATCCCCAAAAACCATGCGTGCTCTGATTAACGCCTGATGCTCCCATGTCCAGGCATCACCATGCTGATAGCTGGCAAACGCATCGATACCGGTAACCAGTACTCCCGACGTGCCGTTGGGCCTGAGCCGCAAGTCAATTTCGTACAATTTTCCGGCAGGCGTTGTCGTTCCCATGAATCCGACGAACTTCTGCGCAAGCCGTGCGTAGTAGACCGCATTGTCTATCGGCTTGGCACCGTCTGTCTGTTGCTTTTCCCCCGAGCTATCATGCAGAAAAACCAGATCCAGATCAGAGCCAAATCCAAGTTCCTGACCACCGAGCTTGCCGTACGCAACAACAGCATGAGAGGCATATCGCTTTTGACCATCAACCCGACAGGTTGGCCTGCCGTGCCGTTCTTGTAACGGTGTTTCTATCAGCATCAAAACGGCCTCTATCAATGATTCAGCCAACCAGGAAAGTTGATCACTAACCTGCATCAGGCTCAGCGTGCCGTCCAGCTGCGCACAGGCTATGCGCATCTCACGCCCTTGCCGATAATGTCGCAAGGTGTCCATCTGTACATCAAGTGTTGCCTCTTTTATCCGCTCAACCTGAGCCGAGGCGCGTGCACGCAAGTCCTCTGCAGGTAGATTCAAGGCCGAGCGCGGTTCAGTCAGCAGCTCATCAATAACCATCGGTTGGCGCAACACGAAATCGGCAAGCCAGCGACTTTGGGAAAACAGCCGCACCAGTCTTGCCAATGCCTTGGGCTGATCGCACAACACTTGCAAATAACCGCTTCTGCCAGCAACACTGCGTACCAGTGCCATGCAACGATTCAATGTATCGGCGGGGTCTGGCGTGTCTAGCGCCAGGTCCATGATCATCGGAACAATGCGAGCCACACGCTGCTGGCTGTTTACAGTCAATCGCTGATAGAACGCTCCGCGACTGACACCTCCCATTACGCTAAGCAGTTCATCACTTGCGATAAAACCAAGGTTAGCCAGTACAGCGCTACGGGCATCATCATCCAGTTCATCTGAGGAAAAAATGGCCCATGCGTCTTCAGCAGAAGGACCCTTGCTGATGTCTTCTGCCACGTCCACATCCGCAACCTCAAACAACCCGGAGAAGCTGGCCGTCACCACGCGTTGGTGATCGGCAAGCCGAACTCTGAATGACTCCCAATCAGTCTCGTTCATCATGCTTAGCAGCCTTGCCTGATCATCAGGATCGGTGGGGAGGCTATGCACCTGTTCATCACGCATCATCTGCACAGCGTTTTCAACCCTGCGCAAGTAAGTGTAGGCATTGAGAAGATCGGCCACTTCCTGTACTTCCAGCAAGGCTTCCTCGGCAAGCAGATTGAGAACACTCACGATCGAACGCAGCCTGAGCCGCTTGTCGCGTCCACCGCGAACCAGCTGAAATGCCTGCCCGATAAATTCGATTTCACGGATACCACCGGCACCCAGCTTGATGTTGTCCACCAGGCCTTTTTCTCTGACAGACACGCTGATTTTGCGCTTGAGATCACGCAATGCGTCGAAGGCGTTGTAGTCAAGATAGCGGCGATACACGAAGGGTGTAATCAGATCCATGAGTATGTCGATATCCACACTCTCACCGGTTATTGCGCGCGCCTTGATCATCGCGTAGCGCTCCCAGTCACGTGCCTGGGTCAGATAGTAATTTTCCAGCCCCTCGAAATTCATCACCAGTGGCCCACTGTCTCCAAACGGCCGCAGTCGCGTATCGACACGGAACACAAAACCGTCTGGCGTCACGCTATTCAGCAACCGGGTAAAAGTTTGCACCGAACGCCGGAAAAATTCAGCGTTATCGACCACTCTATGGCCATCGACATCACCTGTGGTTTTACCCGACTCTGGCCACAGGCAAATCAGATCTATGTCTGAAGAAACGTTCAGCTCAAGCCCCCCCAGCTTGCCCATACCAAGAACGATCAGACGCTGGGTACGTCCTTCTGCATCCTGTGGAATGCCATAGCGCTTTATCAACGTCTGATAAGCCCACTCATCAGCCGTTCGGATACAGGCATCCGCCAGATAAGACAACGATTTCAAGGTCTGATACACATCAACCGCTTCGGTCAGGTCGTGCCATAGAATCCTGTACAGGTGACGATGCCGGAAACGCCGCAGGACGCTCTGCTGTAGAGATTCCATGGCTTTCGCATCCAGTGATGCCGATGTTTCAAGAAGCCGGGCCAGGTCATCCTCCAGCTCAGACACCAGAATATCGCAATCACCGCCGTAACCAGCCTGCTGATCCTCACGAAAAAAACGCGTAATTTCATCCGGGTATTGCGTGCCAACGCGCAACATGTATCCGCTAACCGCACAGATCGGCCGCATCCAGTTCTGCGGCTCAGCCAGAGCGCGCACATCGTCGGGTAAAGCGCCCATGACATCGGCAACTCGCGCCTCGAGCGCAGGCTTGATCAGATCGTGAACACTATTCTGCTGCATGAAATCTGCCTGACTCTTGTTGTAAATACAGATGCTGTCGAACGGCTGCCGCACAGATTCCTGCGCAGGCTTCGGGTATCATTCAACCAATGAGCAAGCAGCTAGAACTAGAGGGAATCCACGTTGACCTCGATGGTACCCGTATCATCGATGATGTGTCATTTTCACTCGAATCCGGCGACATAGGCTGCTTGCTAGGCCCCAGTGGCTGTGGAAAAACGACGCTTCTACGCACCATAGGCGGTTTTCAGGCACCTTCGCGTGGCACTCTGAAGATAGCCGGCAAAACGGTCGCCACCGCCGATTCCCAAGCATCCCCCGAAGAACGCCGGGTGGGCATGGTCTTTCAGGATCTGGCGCTGTTCCCTCACATGAGCGTTCGCAAGAACGTGGCATTCGGCATTGCCGGGCAATCACGCAAGGCTGTTGAGGCGCGTGTCAATGAACTACTCGATCTGGTAGGCATGCAACGCTACGCCAACAGTTATCCTCACCAGCTCTCCGGCGGACAACAGCAACGGGTTGCCCTGATCCGTGCGATGGCTCCACGCCCGCCTGTGTTGCTGCTCGACGAACCGTTCAGCAGCCAGGACACAGAACGCCGCGTACAACTGGCCCATGAGGTTCGGGAGATTCTCAAACGCGATGGCATCACAGCAGTGCTGGTCACCCATGATCAATTCGAGGCATTCGCCATTGCCGACCACATTGGTGTAGTAGCCAACGGAAAACTGCGCCAGTGGGATGATGCCTATAGTCTGTATCACACCCCGGCAGATCGATTTGTTGCCGACTTCATCGGCGAAGGTGTCTTCCTGTGTGGCAACACACTGGAAGATAACGTCATACAAACCGAGTTAGGCATCATCCACGGCCAGCTGAGCGATGATGTACCACCCGGAACGCTCATAGAGCTCCTTGTCAGACCCGACGACATCATCCATGACGATAATAGCCCCAACAAGGCAACCGTCATTTCACGAGACTTCCGCGGTGCTGATCACCTGTACACGTTAAAGATGCCCGGCAACACACGACTGTTATGTGTCGCACCATCGCATCATAATCACACGGTGGGCGAACAGTTCGGTATCAGGCTGCAGCTGGACCATCTGGTCATCTTTGATCGAGAAGATACCGACGCAAACGCTGCGTAAATTTTATGCGTCACTCGTTGCATAACTGCTGAACATGTTCAGCAATAGCCAGACACGATGTCAGACCTGGCGACTCGATACCGAACAGATTAATCAATCTTGCACAGCCATGATCCTTCAACGAGTGGATCAGAAAGTCGTTATAAGGCTGACCCTGCCAGTTCAGCTTGGGTCTTATTCCCGAGTAATCAGGTGCCAGAGAGTTATCCGGCAATTGGGGCCAATAGTGTCTTATTGCTGAATAGAATTTCTCACAGCGTGCAGGATCAACCGAATACTCCTCGGTATCAACAGGTTCCACATCAGGCCCGAAGCGAGCCTGCCCTCCCAGATCCAGGGTGATATGTACACCCAACCCGCCGGGTTCTGGCACGGGATAAATTAATCGGGAAAACGGTGTCTTGCCAGCCAGACGAAAATAGTTGCCTTTCAACATCACAGGCTTCGGCCTGAAGGCATCGGGAAAACCACGTAGGGAATCCATCAGATGACAAGCACCGTGCCCCGCTGTATTGATAATGCGCTGACAGCTAAGTTGCATGGAGTTTTCACCACCCACGGTGAGTTCGTAACCCTGACCAGCAGACAACGGCAATATCCCGTCAACCGGTGAACGCGTTACCAGCACGGCTCCATTATTCTCAGCATCACCCAACAGGCTCAGCATCAGGCTGTGGCTGTCAATGATGCCCGTGGATGGCGAGTACAACGCAGCCTTGCAGGATAAGGCCGGTTCCATCGCTTGCGCCTCATCAGCTGACACACGCTGAATATCATGAACGCCATTGGCTTGTGCTCGTGCCTGTATCGATGCAAGCTCAACCACCTGATCATCACGGGTGGCCACAATGAGCTTGCCAGTACGGCAATGAGCAATCTGTCGCTCTTCACAGTAACGATATAACTGCTGCTTACCCTGAACACAGAACTGCGCTTTCAGACTGCCCGCGGGGTAGTAGATTCCTGCATGGATAACTTCTGAATTACGGGCGCTGGTGATGGTGCCGAAGTCAGCTTCTCGCTCCAGTACCAGCACTTCCTGCCCAGAGCGCGCAAGTTCTGCCGCAATGGCCAGACCCACCACACCTGCACCGATAACCACGGTTTCACAATCGCTCGTCATGATCTGTACAGCATCCGCGTTCCCAACGAACGCTGATAATAGCGGTACTCAGGCCGTTTCTGTACGGATCTGTGAGTCACTACCTGCCACTTCATCAAACAGCCATTGCTTGAAGGCCATTACTCGCGAATCATCAGTCGCCTTTTGCAAGGTTATGACGTGATAAGCCTGTTCCAGCTCCACTCTATGTTCGAACGGTGTCACAAGACGGCCTTTTTCCAGATCATCCGTAGCCAGCTGTTCCAGACTCAGTACGATTCCCTGGGCATCGACTGCCGCCGCCAGCGCCAATGACACTCGATTAAATCTTACCCCCCGGGTACCATCTACTGCGTACGCGCCTACGGCACTTAACCAGCCGCTCCAGTCGGGCCGCCCCTCATAAGGCGTCTCATCGTGAAGCAACGTGTGATTGACCAGATCTTCCGGACACCGCAACGGTACATCCGGGTTGTTCAGTAACGAGGGCGAACACAACGGCAGTGCAGTTACCTTCATCAGGCGTTCAGCGTGACAACCGGGGTAATGCCCACGGCCAAAACGGATAGCTACATCCACCGAATGCTGACGCAGAATATCCTCCGACAATGATGGGTGCGTTGCGTCAGTATCAACAAGCTCTGCACTGGCCGAGATGCGCAAATCAATTTCCGGGTGCAGGTTAACGAATCGGCGCATGCGCGGCATCAACCACTTGGAGGCGAACGACGGTGCCATCCACACATCCAGACTCCGCGCTTCAGGTTCCGACTGAATCTGGTGCACGGCCTCACTGACGTTCCTGAAGCCGTCCTGCAGTTTCGTCAGACCAGATTTACCGGCACCGGTCAATGCCAGACCACGATTGAGACGATGGAAAAGTTGAACGCCCATCAGATCTTCAAGCATACGTATCTGCTGGCTGACAGCTGCCGGTGTAACGTTGAGTTCCTCAGCCGCCTTCTTGAAACTCTTGTGCCTTGCGGCAACCTCAAAGGCGTTCAGCGCATTGAGAGGAAGTGGTCCAGCCATAGGCGAAGCTTCGGTTAGATTTTCTTTCCATGCGCGAAAAGAAAATGTCGTTTGTCATGAGAACCGCTAATCCCTAATTTATTGCCTCAGAGCACTGACGCATATTGTTCGCTCTGGTGTTCGAGTCTGAGGGTATTCGCCCTCGTTATTGATGAATTTTCATTCATGGTGCTTTTCAGGAGAGACATATGTTAGCTACGTTACAATTTTTCAAATCAGGATTAGAGGCTTACCTGACACGAACCAGCCGCGCTCGCGCTTGTGAAATACTGCTCGCCAGTAGTGACAGGACACTGGCCGACACAGGATTCTCACGTGAACTACTGGAACAGGGAGTGGATGCATGGCCGTGGCAAAATGATGTAGCCGGCCAAAGTGAACTACCTGCGCTGAGACTTCAGCTGATGAACCAGGAGAAGGCAATCAGGGAGCTGCAGAAGTATAGCGATAAGGAATTGGGCGACCTTGGTATTTCGCGTGGCAGTATCGTGAATGCGGTAAAACACGGCCGTACAGGAATTGAACAGGACGCCCACCGCGAAGCCGCATGATGCGACATGTGCAAATCGGATTCGATGTGATCGACCGCCACACTATGACAGTGGCGTGTCGATCCCTGTGCATTACACAGGATGCGCGATACGCTTGATTCTCTTGTATTCCAGTGAGAACAAAACCATCTGGGATATCAGCACGATAAAGAGAAAAACACCCAGAATTGACTGCCATGCAGTGAACAGAGCGAGTACTCCCCTCGGAACACTGGTATTTTCAGCGAGTGTACTGACAACGGCAACCGAGTAGTAGATACAGTCCGCGTAGTTACCTTCCGCCCGACAGATGCCGCTATCACCGTACACATAACTGAAGCTCAACACGACAAGTGCCATGCATAGCGATGTGCCCAGCATCGCGCTAAACGATGAATTAAGCTGACGGTAAGTGGTTTGCAAAATGGCATGGAGGACAATACAGGTTGTCAGAAACCCCAGACCCCATGCAGTGGTGAGCACAGGCTCAAACAGGAGACCGTCGTTTCTCAGAAGATCCCAGCCAAGCAGCATACTGAACCACGCAACGACCAGTACCGCACTGTAACCCAGAGGATCCCAGACACCACGCCGACGAACTGTTCCGTGTGAAGTGCTCATCAGGACAGCATCGCGTAGCCAAACATCCAGATACTGCAAACAAGCACCGCAACCAGTGAAATGGAGTAAGTGTGGAAGTGCTTCAGCTGAGCAGATGCAGAACGACGGCGCTTCGCTGCGACTTCCCTGGCCTGATTCACCGCCGGAGACGTTGGCGCAAGATTAATATGCGGGAAGGACTCAGATTGACCTGACTCTCTTGAGTGCACTGCTGTTGACAGGTCGTGCGCTTCGGCTTCCCATCTACCGGTCCTGGCTTCCGTATCCAGATACATCTCACTGATGTCCGGATAGTCGCCAGTGGAATCTGATGCTGTGGAATCTCCACTGGCTACCTGAGTGCCTTCGGGTAGTGACTGGGCCGGAAACCGCGTCAGTGTTCCGTCACCAATGCCCAACAACTGAAGACGCTCGCGTGCAGATACCCTACTGGAGGCATCCAGATCGTCTTCCGTTGTGCCAGAACTGATAGCTCTGGCTCTGTTTTTCACTGTGTTAAGTACAGTCACTGACGATAACCACTGCTCATCCGATGATTCAAAGGGAACGCGAGAACTACCGCGCGTTCAACATTTCCGATGTGGCAAGTATATCCAAAAGTACCCCCCAATAAAGCTGATCTTTCAGTACCCGATTGTAATCAAAGGTCTAGGGATTCAGCTTCATCAATGCTGGACATGAGCCAGATCTTCAGGTTGTGACTGACCTGCGTAATACCCCAGAACAACGGCGCTCAACAATCCGTTGCCAGAAAGATATCCCGTATCGTTGCTACCCGATACCCCACAAGCAGCACCACCACCGGCAAACATATTGTGGACCGGCTTGCCGTCTTGGCGCATCACCTGCCCTACCCCCGTCACACGCAAACCACCCTGAGTATGAAACAGTGCGCCGGTGACGCGCACAGCAAAATAAGGTGGCACCAAGGGTGTACCGGAGAACTCGCGGCCAAACCTATCGATGCTGTCGAACGGCAACGAGGCGACGGTGTCAATCAGTGTTGCAACGGGTAAGTCATAGTGTTCTGCCAATGTCTCAAGTGTTTCAAAATACAACACTGCCCCCATTTTCTCTGCCTGTTTGAAATCTTCAAACTGACGAGCAATACCGGCAATGCGCTGATCAAAAAGCGTGATAGCAGATCCACCCGCCTGCGACAGAACTCGGCGTGCTGCTTCCGAGTATCCTTGTGACTCATCCCAGAATCGCTCACCATCATTGTTTACTTGAATTCCACCTTGTGTAATCACCGCCCAGGTAATCAGAATACCGTGTGGATGCGCAACGTTACCGTGCCCCTGATAAGCACCTAGCTGTGCAACGGCCGCACCCAGCTCGCCTCCCCACTTGACAGCCTCACCACGATTACCATCGTGCCCGAACCAGAGCGCGTCAGCGATTTGCGGCATATGCATTTTAACCATGTCTCTGTTACCACCGAAACCATTACACGCCAGAATCAGTTTCTTGCACCCGATGGTTTCAGTGGTGTGGTCATCCGTACCGACACGAACACCCGTTACGCAACCTTTATATTGAAAGATGTCTGTCGCACGTCGATGGCACACGATATCGATACCTGCCTTCTCGCAGCAGGTACGCAACGCATTGATCAGCTCTGTACCCGATCGTGAGGGCAACCCGTGCATGCGGCGTTGACTATGACCGGGATAGTCAAAATCATCCACCAGCGTAAACGGTAATTCATGTTGATCGACAAGCCAGTCCATGACTTTCGCGGCACCACAGGTCAGCGCATCGACTAGCTCAGGATCGTTCTCACCGTGAGCCTTGCGTTGAATATCACGCGCAAACAGCTCAGGTGAATCTGTTATCCCCGCTTGTCTTTGTAGTACTGTGCCCGCAGCTGGAATCAATCCGGCAGACAAGGCAGTGGAACCTGCAGGCACGGCATCAGCCTCTATGACGAGTACTTCCTGTCCTGCCTCGCATGCCGCAAGTGCTGCTACCAGACCACACGCACCCGCACCGATGATCAGCGTATCAACATGCAGATCGAATGTATTGCAAGGTTCATCACTCGCCATAGCGCTTACCTGCTTCCAGCATCTGCGAAGTCCCCAACAATTCATTGAGTCCATCGAAATCAAACATGTGATCAGCAAAGGGTTTATTGGATCCATGTCGTAGCAGGCTTGCATAATACGCCTGCGCTGTTCTGGCTAGTGCCCGGACAATTCCGCCGGGGAAGATCACCACCGAAAAACCCTGTTCCTGTAAATCAGTTGCATCTGATACGGGCGTTGCACCTCCCTCCACCATATTGGCCAACAACGGTATTCGTCCCCGAAACTGTTCGCCTATCAACATCAAATGCTCACGCGACTGTGGTGCTTCAATGAACAGCATGTCAGCGCCAGCACTGAGATAGGCTTCGGCACGACTCAACGCCGCCTCAAAGCCTTCTACCGCAATGGCATCCGTACGAGCAATGACCAGAGTCTCATCAGACAATCGCGCATCAACCATCGCGCTGATTTTTCCGCACATCTCTCCGGTTGATATCAACGTCTTGTCAGCCAGATGCCCGCAACGTTTGGGGTGAGCCTGGTCCTCCACCTGTAGTGCAGCAGCACCTGCACGTTCGTACTGGCGCATGGTGCGCTGTGCATTGAGGGCATTGCCAAAGCCTGTGTCCGCATCGATGATGACGGGAATACTCACTCTGTCTGCGATCAACGCCATGGTGTCACTCATCTCGCTGACCGAGGTCAGCCCGATGTCGGGACGCCCTAGCCGGGTATAGGCTACTGCCGCACCACTCAGATATAGCGCTTCAAAGCCTGCCTGCTCAGCAATAACAGCACTCAGCGCATCGTATATACCCGGTGCAACCAGTACCGCATCTTCAGCGATACGCTGCTTCAACTTATTCATGGTCATTACGCGAACTGTCGCCGAGCCATTGATGCGCCTCGGCACACGTCATCCTGTGTGTAACGGTTGCCAGCGACAACACAGTAGCGTCATGAACTACCGGGTCGAATGCTGCACAGCCATCTGTCAACATGATGGTATCGATGTTTCGCAGATGCGCATCACGCAAGGTACTGGCAACACCGCCGTTAGTCACAATGCCACCCACAATCAAATGATCAATACCCACCGCCTTGAGAATGTATTCAAGGCGTGTTTGATAGAACGCCGAGTACGCTACTTTTTCTATCGTAAAATCTGCTGGTGCCAGAGTGTCGGTCAACGCATGTCCAAAGCTACCAGGCGCAAAATCACCCTTCGTCAGAAACGGTCGAAGCTGTTTCAGATGAGAGGCTATCAACGGCTCACCCTCTATCCCCGGCACCAGCGTAAATTGTGCGGACAGATAGAATCCACCCTGTGCTCTTAACGCCTGCACAATGGGCAGTATTCGATCAGGCAACGCAGCGATATAGTCGCTACCCTGCTCCGCTCGACCGTAAGCCCCTCTCGGATGCAGAAAATCATTCTGCAAATCAATGGTCAGTAGCCCACATCGTTTCAAGTCCAGATTCGCCAGCTTATCCATGGTGTTTCTCCACCGCTTCAATAACAGTATTACCGAACTCATCGACGCGACCTTGCAGGCCAGGTTCAATCAACACGGTGGTATCCGGCTGTTCCAGAATCGCAGGGCCTTTAACAGTGCAGCCTGTCGGCAGCTCCAGGCGCCGATAGATTTTCGTCTCAAGCCACTGCCCGCTGAAATAGACGGGGCGCATCGATTGACACGCCACTCCGTCAGCCAGGGTGCTAACGGGCGCTAACGTACTTAGATCAAACTTCGGCCGGTGTCCGGTAACGGTACTGCGTAGATTAATGATTCTTCGTACACCTTCTGGTAACAGCCTTCCATAAGTACGCAAGTAAGCTGTATCGAAGGCTTCGATAATAGTCTGTCGTGAGCAGGCCATTACCCGACCATCAATGACGTCTATGGGAACCGGCACTGGCACAGTATGCGTTTGACCCGCATAGGCCATATCCAGTTCGATAGTGGCTTCTCGTTTCACAAACCGCGTATTCGACGCTTCCAGCAGCGCCATGCCATCATCAACATGCGCTTGCATGAAGCCCTGCAACGATGATTCGTCCAGATCATCAACCAGCGAATTAAGCGTCTGTACAAAGTCCTGGCGCATGTCGGCTATGACACAACCCATGGCACTGGTAACGCCAGGATAGCGCGGGATCAATGCACGAGTAATACCGACTTCTGCCAACATCGCACCGGCATGCAACGCACCACCACCGCCAAAGGGCATGAACGCAAACTGCTTCGGATCAAACCCACGCTCCACACTGACCAGTCGTAGCGCTCCTGCCATGCGTGAGTTCGCCACGCGCAATATCGCCTCTGCCGCTGCGAGCGTGTTCAGCCCCAGTGGCTTGCCCACATGCAAATCGATTGCCTGTGCAGCAGCATCGACATCGAGCGCTTCAAGCTTACCGCCGATCGGTCTTTGGGGATCAATACGACCCAGCACCACATTGGCATCGGTCACCGTGGGTCGCTCGTTACCCAGGCCATAAGCCACCGGACCGGGATCCGACCCGGCACTTTCAGGGCCGATGTTAAGCAAACCGCCTTTGTCCACCCAGGCAATAGAACCTCCCCCCGCACCAATAGTGGTTATTTCAATCATGGGGGTACGCACAACCAGACCAAAATCAATCGCAGTTTGCGCACTCAAGGTTGAGCGCCCATCCGCTATTAGAGAGACGTCGAAGCTAGTGCCTCCCATATCACCGGTAATCACGTTTTCAAAGCCAGCACACTGCGCAATGTACGCCGCAGCAATGACCCCTGCTGCAGGACCGGAAAGCGCTGTACGAACAGGTAACTTGCACGCGGTATCCACCGCCATGACACCTCCATTGGATTGCACAATCATGAACTCACCCTTGAAACCACCCTGCACCAGAGCCTGCTCAAGTCGATCCAGATAACCGGATACTTCCGGCTGCAGATAGGCATTCAACGCAGTGGTTGAGAAGCGTTCAAACTCACGAATTTCTGGCAGTATCTCTGACGATGCAGACACATGCGCGTTTGGCCATAGCTTGCGCACCTCGTCAACGGCCTTTGCCTCGTTCTCGGGATTGGCGTAGGCATTGGCAAACAATATGGCAACAGACTGACACCCCGACTCGATCAGCTGCTGCGCCGCGACTCGCACCTCATCAAGATCAACCGGTGTCAAGATCGAACCATCAGCCAAGGTGCGTTCAGACACTTCCAGCCGGAACTCCCGGTCTACAACGGGATTGAAATTCCCACGCAGCCCCCAAGTCCGGGGCCGGTCCCGCCGACGCATTTCGAGTACATCACGCAAACCGTTCGTGGTGATCACGCCAGTGCGTGCACCTTTGCGTTCCAGTAGCGCGTTAGTGCCAGCCGTGGTGCCGTGGACAACAACCGAGATGTCCGCCAGGCTCTCCACATGCTGACCAATGCCGCTGAGAAATCCTCCACTCTGATCGGGGCGTGTTGTGGGAACCTTCGCCACAAACGCCGTACCCTCCTGTTCATTGAGTACGAATACATCCGTGAACGTACCGCCCACATCAACCCCAACCATGCTCATCGGTAAACCTCTCGCCACGCCGGGCCATAGCATTGATCAGCATGAGCTTCACTGATCAACTCACGCCTGACATCTTCCGAGACTTTCACAGGGTCCCGATCGGCTGCGGGTCCGTAACCGCCACCACCAGGTGTTTCGAGCCGAACCGCTTCACCCGGATGCAATCTGATGCCGCGCATCTTGGATGTCATTGGCGGTATGAGCCAGTCTTTGCTCTGCTGATATTCAAACCGGTTCAATGCGGCATCACTGCCACCAGCAATTCCTTTTGGTGGATAACATCCACGCTCGCCAAACAGAAACGCTTCTGCACCCTGTTCTTCGAGCACCTCAATTTCATACACAGCCCCCAGACCACCCTGATGCTCGCCCGCCCCAGCGCTATCCTGACGCAATGCCCATTGGCGAAACATGATGGGATAAGCCGCTTCAAGAATTTCCATCGGTGGAATAGTTGCTGTGGATATCGGTGCATTACCGTGATTAAGACCATCACCCTCAACGCAGGCGCCATGACCACCGCCATAAAAACTGAACATGACCCACGGCTTGCCGTTCTTGCGTTTGCCTGCAATGGACAGTGCGTTAATGGTGCCATAGGCGTTAGCCACCACCAGCTCCGGTGATGCTTGTGCCGCGGCACAGAAAATAACATCAACCATTCTCAAAATGGTTTCGGTATAACCGCCGGTCGGTGCGGGAAATTGCGCAGCGAGCAGCGAGCCTTTCGGTACGCGCACATCAATGGGACGCATCACCCCTGCGTTGGCCGGTAGCCCGGGGAAAAGATGTTTAATGGCCACATACGCAGTCGCCACCGCCGTAGGCAACGCGATGTTGACAGGCCCGGCACATTGAGCCGCTGTGCCGTCGAAATCGATAATCAATTCATCACCCCGGATTTCAAGCGTTACACGAATGAGTAGTGGCTCATCAACAATGCCATCGTTATCCAGATAGTCTTCCGCCACCCATCGCCCGTCCGGCAGATCAGAGAGCTCAGAGCGCATCAGAGATTCCGCACGCTCACCGAGTGCAAAAAACGCAGATTGAACGGTCGTTGAACCATAGTGAGACAGCAACTCATCCATGCGTTGCACTCCCAGATCCAGCGCACCTAGCTGACCGTTAAGATCACCATTGGCTGACTGTGGTAGCCGTGTGTTGCGCATGAGAATATCAATGATGTCGTGGTTGACAACACCTGCTCTACTGAGCCTCACTGGCGGCAGTACGAAGGCTTCCTGGAATACATCAGTTGCACCGGGGTTGTAGTTTCCGGGTACTGCTCCTCCCAGGTCATGCCAGTGCCCTACAGAGGCGAGATAACAGAATAGTTTGCCGTCGTGAAAATAAGGCTTGACCAGTCGCATGTCTGACAAATGCGTACCGCCGATATGCGCATCATTAAAGATGAACACATCACCATCAGCCAGATCACCCTCGGCAGCAACCTTATCGATGACGGCTTTGACGGCAAACGACATGACGCCTACAAAAATGGGCAACCCGGACTTGCCTTGCACCAGCGTGTCTCCCGACTGCGGGTGATACAGACCGTGACTGGCATCATGAGCTTCAGCAATGATCGGATTGAATGCCGCCCTGAAAAGAGTGGCATCCATCTCGTCTGCAATCTGTTCCATACGCCCCGCCAGCACGGCCAGCGTAATGGGATCTATCGCGTTGTTCATGGGCTCGCTGATTCCTGTTGACTTGCGGCAAGACTTGTATGGTTTGTAATACCGGTTTATGATTTTGTGTATGCTACATCGCAAGACCCATAGCAAACAAGTATGAGGAACACTCTGCCGCTGATGGATACCAGTAACGCAACGCTGCCCGAAGGTGCCAAAGCGCGACGCGTCTATCTGTCCCTGCGTGAGGAGATTGGCAGTGGATCCTACTCAGCCGGAAAATACCTGCCCGGTGAGCAGAAACTCGCAGGCACCTACGCTGTATCGAGAGTCACCATCCGCAGAGCACTCGATGCACTGTGCGCCGATGGCCTGATCCAACGGCATGCCGGCAGTGGCACTGTGGTTTGTGATGCGAGCCCCGCCAGCCAGCCTGTCAGCATGAATTTTTCCACGCTGATGCCGCAACTGGCCGACATGGGCCGCAACACAACCGCGCGCCTATTGTCGTTCGCCTACGGCACCGCGCCCGGCTATGTCACCGAAGCAATGGGACTGCCAGTAGATGCTGAAGTACAGATTGCAACTCGCGTCCGGTTGGCTAACGATCAACCCTTCTCACACCTGACCACCTATGTCCCTGAAGCTATCGCCCGTAACTACAGCGAAAGCGATCTTGCCAGCACGGCTCTGTTTCTGCTACTGGAACGCAGCGGCGTTACCATCGATAGCGCCCATCAGTCGGTAACGGCAACACTTGCCAGTCCGGCTATAGCGGCAGCACTGAATGTTGCAGTCGGATCTGCGGTGTTATCCCTGAGACGCGTGGTACGTGACAGCGCTGGCAATGGCGTTGAGTTCCTATCAGCGCGCTATCGACCCGAACTTTTCCAACTGGATATGGAATTTGCACGAGTCGGAGACGGCACGTCTCGCAGCTGGGAACCGATTATCGCTACCCCATGAGCCAGCCATTAACCCTACTCGACAAACTCTGGACGACGCATGAAATTACCCGGCGTGATGACGGCACATCTCTGTTGTGGGTAGATAGACATCTCGTTCACGAAGGCTCTCACCATGCGTTTGCCAAAATTGCAGCGCGCGGGTTGCAGGTAGCAGAGCCCTCACTCACATTCGGTGTTACAGATCACTACGCACCCACGCGGGACAAAAGCAATATTACTGACAGTGCTATAGCCAGAATGATCAGGCAACTGGACAACAACACGGAAGAACATCAGATCCGGCATTTCGATCTGCACCATCCACAGCAAGGTATCGTGCACGTTGTAGGTCCCGAATGCGGTCTGACACTGCCCGGTTTGTTGATCAACTGTGGCGACAGCCACACCTCCACTCACGGTGCATTCGGCGCACTGGCGTTCGGTATCGGCGCTACAGAAGTCGCCCATGTTCTGGCCACACAAACACTGTGGCAGCAAAAACCAAAGCCCATGCGAATTACCATTAACGGGCAACTCGCTGCAGGTGTAACAGCCAAGGATATTGCCCTGCACTGGATTGCGCTATTAGGCACCAACGGCGCACGGGGTCATGCCGTGGAATACACGGGTGAGGCGATTACAGCACTTTCTATGGAAGCACGCATGACCTTGTGCAATCTGTCCATTGAAGGTGGAGCCAGATTTGGCTTGATTGCTCCCGACGAAACCACGTTCAGCTACATCAAGGACCGTCCCTTTGCACCCGATACTGAAAACTGGCCACAGGCGATGCAGCATTGGTCCACTCTGTACAGCGATTCCGGCGCGCACTTTGCCCGGGAAATCGAGATCAATGCCAAAGACATCTCCCCCACAATAACCTGGGGTACGAGCCCCGATCAGGCAATTCCCGTCGATGGTCTGATCCCCGACGATGCGGCTCATGATGCGCTGACGTACATGGGATTGAAGTCCGGACAAAAAATGGAAGGCACACCGATAGACCAGGTATTCATAGGCTCCTGTACCAACTCACGCATCGAGGATCTCAGAGCCGCGGCCGACGTTCTGCGTGGTTACAAGGCGAAGGTACCAGGCCTTGTGTCACCAGGATCCTCACAGGTCAAACGTCAGGCGGAGGAAGAAGGCCTTGACGTTGTATTCAAAGAGGCAGGGTTATCCTGGGAATCCTCGGGATGCTCCCTGTGTGTGGGTATGAATGGTGATCTGGTGCCTTCCGGTAATCGTTGCGCCTCGACAACCAATCGTAATTTTCGAGGACGTCAGGGTCGTGGCTCACGTACCCATCTCATGTCACCCGCCATGGTAGCTGCGGCTGCGCGCTTCGGCTGCATTGTCGATCCCCGAAAGCTGGAAGACATCGCATGAGTGGCTGGTCAACCCATAGCGGCACCGCCACTTGCCTTCCGCTTAACAACATTAACACCGATCAGATACTACCGGCGCGCTTCATGTCGCAACCGCGCAGCGCAGGCTATGGTGAATTCCTGCTACACGATCTTCGACGTGATGCCGATGGCAAACTTGATAGTGCCTTCGCGTTGAATCCACATCCTGACAGCAGCGTATTGATCACCGGCGATAATTTCGGCAGTGGCTCGTCAAGAGAGGCAGCAGTGTATGCACTAGTCGACAGCGGCATACAGGTTGTCATAGCGAATGGCTTTGGTGACATCTTCGCCGCCAACGCAGTCAACAACGGGCTTCTACCTGCCGTGCTGGAAATTGAAGACCTGGAGCATCTCACCCGGCTCATCACAGACGGCATCACCCCGGTAGTTGTTGATCTGAACACGTGCAGCATCACGGCCAACCAGCAAACATTCACGTTCCAGCTCGACCCCACATGGATCGACAAACTGATCAATGGATGGGATGACATCGATCTGACTCTCAAACATGCACACAGTATTTCACGCTATCGTGAACAACACCGTGTTCATCGCAAGTGGGCCTGGCCAGTTGACACCAGGATGTTCCATAAACCTGAAGAGGAGATATAACCATGAAAAAGACTGCATTCCATAGTCTGATAGCCGGCACCGTGCTGCTGTCCGGTGCGGCGTATGCCGAAGACACTATCACTGCTGTACACGCCTTCCCCGAAACGCTGATCTACACGAAGAGTTTTTTAAGCTTTGTCGATAAGGTTAACGAGGCGGGCGAAGGCGTTGTACAAATAGAAGTTCGTGGTGGGCCTGAAGCCATCGGAATGTTTCAACAACCAGACGCTGTTAGAGATGGCATCGTAGACATGGTCTACACACCGGGAAGCTTCTACGGTGGTGCGGTTCCTGAGAAAGACGCTATGGTGGCTTCTAACCTGACAGCGGTTGAGACACGCGAGAATGGTGGCACAGCGCTCATGGATGAAATTCATCAGGAAAAAATGGGCGTAAAGTATCTGGGATGGTTTGATAGCGGTGTGTGCTACAACCTGTGGACACGCGATGAGCCTTCTTTTGATGCCGATGGCAATCTTGATGTCGACGGATTGAAACTACGTGGCAATGCCGTGTACAACGCCTTCTTCACCAACTACCTCAATGCACAGGTCATTGACTTGCCAACAGGTGAAGTCTACTCAGCGCTGCAACGTGGCGTCGTCGATGCAACGGGCTGGACCCAGATCGGCCTGATTGATCTGAAGTGGAATGAATTTCTGAATTACCGCATCGAACCCTGCTTCTTCTCTACCGACCTTGGCGTTGTTGTCAACATGGAAAAATGGGATAGCCTGAGCGACGAGTCCAGACAGATTCTTCAGGATGTGGCTATCGCACATGAAAAAGACAGTGTCGCCGCACTGCGCGGCAAGCGAGATGAGGACTTTGCGGCACTAGACGATGCCGGCATGACGGTCATAACACTTGAAGGTGATGCCAAGGCGAACTATCTGGCAGCTGCCCGCGAAAAAACATGGGAACGAATGAAAGGTCTGATGACCGACAGCCCGCAAGGTGATGGAAACTACGACAGGCTGATCGAACTTTACTACGACGCAGCCGCTGATTAGTAGAGCATCTGCCATGCAATCGATTACACGGACATACACGATCATGCTGTATGGCATGGCGGGACTGGCAGGTGCCACTCTCGTGTGGTTGATGGTTTCGGTCATCGTGTCCGTGTGCATGAGAAATCTGGGGCTACAACCCTTCGCGTGGCTTTTCACATCCGCCGAGTATGGTTTGTTGTATATGACCATGCTCGGCGCTCCGTGGCTGGTACGTGAGAAAGGGCATGTGCATATCGAACTGGTCACTGCCATGCTTCCCCCTAAGGCAAGAAGATTGATGAGTCGCTTCGTGGCTCTGCTGTGTGTTGTCGTCTGCCTGGTACTGGCATACAAAGGTATGCAACTCTTTCTGATCAACATAGAACGAAACGATTTTGACGTCAGGGCTTACTACTATCCACGCTGGCTACTCACTATTACTTTCCCACTCAGCTTCGGTTTCATGATGATCGAGTTTTCACGATTCGTTTTCGGTGACACCTTGCTACACACCGGCGAAGCAGGGATACACGAGTAATGGAGTGGTATGAGGCGCTAGGACTACTGCTCGGCACCATCATTGTGCTGATGGCCATCGGCATGCCAGTGGCGCTGGCCTTTCTAGCCGCCAATATCATAGGCGCCTGGATTTTCATGGGTGGTGAACGTGGTGTGGTACAGCTGCTTAACAACGGTTTGGGATCACTCACCAAATACGCTCTTGTTCCTATTCCCCTGTTTTTGCTCATGGGCGAAATATTCTTTCACACCGGTCTGGGCGGGCGCATGTTCAACGCCATTGATCGATTACTGGGTCGCTTGCCGGGAAGACTCAGCTACGTAACCGTCATTGGTGGAACCGCATTCTCAACGTTGTCCGGATCCTCCATGGGATCAACCGCATTGCTCGGCTCGTTGATGGTGCCGGAGATGAACCGCCGGGGTTACAAGAAAAAAATGAGCATAGGCCCTATTCTGGGCACCGGCGGTCTGGCCATTATCATCCCTCCTTCCGCTTTAGCGGTACTGCTCGCCACACTGGCACAGATAGACGTCGCTGCCCTGCTAATCGCAGGTGTCATACCCGGCCTGTTACTGGCATTTTTTTACGTTGTTCTAATCAGGCTGCAGACACTACTCGACCCTGACGCCGCACCTGCTTACGCAGTAGAGGTGCTGTCGCCCGGCGCACGTTTGCGCCTGTTCCTCACCGATGTTGTGCCGATGATCAGCGTCATGGTGATTATTGTTATTCTGATGATCAACGGTGTCGTCACACCGTCTGAAGCCGCCGCATTCGGTGCACTGGGCGTGTCAATTCTTGCCTTGATTTACCGGTGTCTGTCACTCAGCGCTATCAGGCAATCCATAACCGGCACTCTTCGTGTCACGCTGATGGCTTATCTGATCGTATTCGGATCTGCAACCTTCAGTCAGCTTCTGGCCTTCTCAGGAGCTTCGAGAGGACTGATCACCTGGGCTACTGGATTCGATCTTGACCCACTGGCCATGCTACTGGTGATGTTCGCCGTCTTACTACTACTAGGTATGTTCATGGAGCAGATATCCATGATGCTGTTGACAGTTCCCATCTTCTTTCCGTTAGCGCTCACGCTCGGATTCGACCCCGTCTGGTTTGGGCTGATCATGTTGCTTGCCCTGGAAATCAGCTTTACAACGCCACCATTTGGATTACTACTGTTCGTGATGAAAGGGGTTTCACCGCCAGACACCACCATGCGGGAAATCTATCTGGCAGCGATACCGTTTATCGGCTGTTCACTGTGGCTTGTCGCATTGCTCATAGCATTTCCCGGAATTGCGTTATGGCTCCCCGGACTCAACTAACTTGCTCAATTCAGACTGCTGAAATTACGCTTCTCAGCGATCAGTCGTTCCAAGAGTGGTGCGGTCTGCCAGAAGTAATCATCAGCTTCGGCAAACAGTTGAATATTCTGCAACACCGCCGGCAGTCCCATCTGATCTGCCGTATGCATGGGCCCACCGCGCCACCGGGGAAAACCATAGCCATGCAACAGGACCACATCAACATCTGACGGTCGAAGCGCTATTCCTTCATCCACCACCCGGGCAGCTTCGTTGATCATGGCCGACATGTAGCGCGTAACAATTTCTTCATCGGAAAACGCCCTTGGGGTAAGCCCTGCTTCATGTCGGGCTTGCGCGACCAGCTCCTCTACATGCGGATCTTCCAGACCTTTGCGAGCACCATCAGGATACACGTAATACCCTTTACCGGTTTTCTGCCCCAACCTGCCTTCATGATAAAGATCATCAGCCCAGTTCGGATAACGCTCACGCTGATGCCTGAAAGGCGTCATTCTCTGCCTTGCGGCATACCCGATGTCCAGACCAGCCAGATCAGCAACCGCAAAGGGTCCCATCGCAAAACCATAGTCTGTTAATGCTTTGTCGATCTGATAAGGACTGGCACCATCAAGCACCATGTGATCAGCCGCTGTTCTGTAGTGTCTGAGTATTCGATTGCCGATGAAGCCATCACAGACGCCAGATCGTACGGCACGCTTTCCCAGCTTGGTGGCCAGCGCAAAGCCCGTGGCGACCAGCTCTGGTGGCGTCTTCTCAGCAGCCACTACTTCCATCAGCTTCATAACGTGTGCTGGCGAAAAGAAATGCAGCCCCATCACCGCTTCTGGTCGTTTTACACACGATGCAATTTCGTTGACGTCCAGATATGACGTATTGGTAGCGAGTATGGCACCTGGCTTTGCAGCGGAATCCATCGCCTGAAAGACTTGCTTCTTGACATCCATACACTCGAACACAGCTTCAATGATCAAGTCTGACTGAGCCAGGGTGCTGTAGTGAGTACCCGTAATGAGCTTACATTTTTCAAGATGCTCGCGGCTTTTAACATCCAGTTTTCCGCGACGCACAGCTCCATCGAGATTTTCTTCGATTGTGGAACGTGCCTTGTTGGCTGATTTGGTGTCTCGCTCCACTAACGATACCGTCAGACCACCGAGCAATGCAGCTGTTGCGATCCCCGCTCCCATCGTTCCACCGCCCACAATTCCCATATGCGTTATTTCAATGGGTCTGGCACCTGCAACCTCTTCAATCTTGCAGACGCGACGCTCGGCATAAAACGCATGAATCATCCCCGCCTTCTGGGGTGAACCCATCAATGCGGTGAAAAGACGTTTCTCCTCTTTCAGTCCTAGCTCGTAACTCAGATTGATGCTGGCTTCGATAGCCTGTAATGCAATGGCAGGTGCTACGATTCCCGATGCTGATTCTGACAGGCTTAAGCGCCATTTCGCTACCATCTTATCTGACACGCTACTGACTGGATGATCACCAGTGCGCCTGACCAATGTGCTCGAACTATCGGTTTTAGCCAGAAGTTCTCTGGCAAACGAGACGCCTGCAATACCGGCATCATCTTCGTCATACAACTTGTCTACCAGACCAGTAATCACACATTGAGCAGCATCAACAGTGTCTCCAGTGGTTACCATACTCAGTGCGTTCTCAAAGCCGACGAGCCGCGGTAGCCTTTGTGTACCTCCGGCTCCCGGTATCAACCCGAGTTTCACCTCAGGCATACCCAGAACGGTTTGAGCCAGTGCAATACGGTAGTGTGCCCCCATCGCCACTTCCAACCCCCCACCGAGTGCAGTGCCATGCATTGCAGCTACTACAGGCTTGCTGCAACGCTCAATTTGCAGAATGACATCGGCTAGATGGGGTGCTTGTGATGGCTTGTTGAATTCCGCGATGTCTGCACCGCAGCTGAACAGTTTTCCATTCCCGACGATCACGGCAACGTGCGCTTTACTGTCTTTTTCAAACCGCGTAATGCTGGTAGCGAGGCCATTGCGGACGGCGTGTGACAACGCATTCACCGGCGGATTGTTGATCGTAATTAGAACAACATTCTGCACGCACTCGTAGTTGACTGGATTACTAAACACTGAATATCGAAACTGTCCGTGTGGAAAGTGGAAATCTATCGAGATCCACAACGACTCAGATGCGAAAAACACATACCATGTCGGACCCAGGTGACGCAGCAAGATTCAGGTACTTATCTCGCGATCTGTCTGCATCATATTCCATGACCAGTGTGTAATTCCGGCAAGAATGTAACTTATTGTGAGCAAGCTTTCAAAGCGCCTCCTGAGTGTTGAATATTTGAAAAGCCTCACAGTTTTCAATGCGCCACGTAATGAATCCGTACCGACAATCGTTGTCATCGTTGCCCTGTGGGTTGCCGGGCTTTGCGCGGCGGCCCAGTTCGCCAAAGTTGCCGTGGCGCTTCCTGAGTTAGCGCTGCTCTATCCTGGTGCAGGTCGCACGCTGGGTTTCATCGTATCCCTTGTGAGCCTTATGGGTGCTCTGTTCGGTCTCTCTGCCGGTGCATTGGCAGCCAGAGTCAGCCTGCGGAAGTTGCTGCTGTTCGGCATGATTTCGGGTTCAGTTATCTCACTACTACAATCACTTGAGCTGCCTTTGCCCTTGCTGCTGGCCAGCAGAGCTCTGGAAGGATTATCCCATCTCGCTATCGTCATCTCGGCCCCCACGCTTATCTCCATGGCCAGTAACGATCAACTCCGCTCATCAGCAATGACGTTATGGGGCACCTTCTTTGGCGTATCTTTCGCACTGACCGCCTGGCTCGGCCTGCCTTTGATCGAACTGCGGGGCGTCAGCGCGTTGTTCCTGGCTCATGGAATATTCATGGCTACCATTACAGTGCTGGTCTGGCTAGTGGTTCCTGCGCTATCCAATAAATCAGCGCATAAAACCACACGAGCCAGCATTGGCAGTAGCTACAAGCGAGCCTTGCTTTCGCCACACATCGCAGCACCTGCTGTAGGCTGGCTTTTTTATACGCTCACGTTTGTGGCCTTGCTTGCCCTGTTACCACAACTCGTGAAACCAGACCTGCGAACAGTGACATCGACCCTACTGCCTGTTGCCAGTATTGCCTCTTCCATGACACTGGGAGTTGCATTGCTCTTCCGCACCACGGCAGTTACTGTTATCTGCACCGGTTTTATCTGTGCCATCGGTATGGTAAGCGTGATGTTCTACCAGCCCGATTCGCTGCTGGTGTACACACTGCTTTTCGCATCACTAGGCTTGATTCAGGGCGCAAGCTTCGCTGCAATTCCACAGTTGAATCCTGACAGTAATAATCAGGTACTGGCTAATGGTGCCATAGCTCAAGCCGGAAACATCGGAAACCTAATGGGAACACCGCTACTGATATGGGCACTGTCAATCGGCGGCGTTAACGCCGTGATAGTCATGACAATAACGTGCTACAGCCTGGCACTAATCGGCCACCTGACCCTGAGCCGGCGGCGAAAAAATCTCATCGTGTAGTGTCATGATATTCGCAAAGTCGCATTATCGAAGGCTCACGCCGGTGTGAACCCAACCACTTCTCCACTATTCAAGACCTCTGTAATAGCCGCCTCAGACAAGCCATAGTCTCGTCGTGCCGTCTCAGCCGATATATAGCCCAGCAGCAAGTCGCGCTTGACGCTAGCTTCATCGCGCAGCAATGGATCCCCGTAACCAGCCCCACCCGGCAAGGCAAGCATAACCTTGCGCCCATGTGCCACAAACTGTTTCCCCTTGCCACGCATGGCTCCACCGTCGTCCTGTGAAATGGTTGTGGGCGCACCGTTTTTCCCACCCTGCCGACCACGTGCCGGATGATCAACGCGATCAAACATGGCCTGAAAATCAAACTCGTGCCCCTCTCTAGCGCCTACCTCCATGTACTGTCCAAGCCCGCCACGTTGCTTTCCCGCGCCTCCGCTATCAGGCCGTAATTCCTTACGCCAGATAACAACAGGACCCGCATGTTCCGTAGCCTCAATAGGCATCGTCATGACACCCGACGGGAACGCTGTAGCATTCAAACCATCATGCTCCGGACGTGCACCAGAGCCTCCAGAGTTGAACGTCAATACCTCCGAACGAACAGAACCCTGTGGCGCAGGCTTATCTGTACGCGGTCGCAATGACACCTGAAAGTTACAAAGACAACCAGCACCTTCTGCAGGCACAACACCCGGCAGTATCTTGTCCAGCGCATCGTAAACAGTATCTGGCACAAAGTGCCCGACTATATGACGTAAGGCCACCGGCGCCGGATGCAGAGCATTCACGATCGAGTTTTCAGGCGCTTCAATCTGAAACGGTGCCAGCGATGCTGCATTGTTGGGAATCTCTGGCGCAATGGCACACTTCAAGGCATAACACGCATAGGCCTTTGCATACACTAGCGGACAGTTAATGCCTTTCTTGTCCAACCCTGAGCTTCCGCCAAAGTCCGACACGATCCTATCCGCCTCAATGGTCAGCTTAACCTTAAGCACGATCGGTTTATCAAACCCGTCAACGGTCATCTCCCCCGTTGCCGATTCTCGTGGCAAGGCTGCAATACGTTCCACAGTAGCGCGATGAGAATTATCGAGAATAAAGGTGGAGATCTCGCTCAAATCATCCAGTTTGAATTCCTGCATCATGTCGATCAGACGACGATGACCAATTTCATTGCAGGTGGTCAATGCGTAAATATCACCGATCAGTTGATCCGGCTCTCTTACATTACCTCGCACAATCTTGACAAGCGTCTTGTCCACTTCACCACGATCAGCAAATTTCATGATGGGAATGTAAAGACCCTCTTCGTAGATACTGGCACCATCAGCACCAAAACCTCTACCGCCTATGTCTACAATGTGTGCTGTACAGGCAAAAAATCCAACATGTACCTCATTATGAAACGAAGGCGTTACCATCGTTATGTCATGCAGGTGTCCGGTACCTTCCCACGGATCGTTAGTGATATAGACATCACCATCGAGGATGTTGTCAGGACCGATGCGGCGAATGAAATGCCCTACCGCATCGGCCATCGCGTTCACGTGGCCCGGAGTACCGGTAACCGCCTGAGCCAACATCAGGCCATCAACGTTATAGACACCTGCCGACAAGTCTCCCGCCTCGCGCACCGATGTCGAAAACGCTGTACGAACCAACGCTTGCGCCTGTTCCTCAACGACTGAGATCAGTCGATTCCACATGACCTGCAGAGAAACCTGTGAATGTTGCTGCCTCATGGTGTTCTCCTGTTATCCACGTGCCATAACATCAAGACACCCGTCTTTCTGATGCACCGCATGTCGGCTGGCAGGGATGATGATGGTTGTCTCGTCCTCAGTTACAGCAGACGGGCCTGCAATGGTATGGCCAGCCTCGAGACTGTCTCGCAGCACAACCGAGGTGGTTAGCATCTTGCCCTGTGCCGCATCAAACATCTGTCGCTCGCCCTGTATAGAAGCTTCGCTTTCTCCGGCTTGAACGGCGATACGATCGACCACTTGAGGTGGCGTTGTAGCATTGACCGCCCATACCGTAATTTCAACATCCAGACCTTCTACAGTGCGGCCAAACAACTTGCTGTAATCAGCTTCGAACAATGAGAGAAACTCATCTGCATTCGGATTGCTTGCCTGCGATTCAGTCAGCGTAATGGGTATTTCCCAACCCTGACCGGTGTAGCGCATATACACCTTGAAATCTGCCAGTATCTGAGCATCTGCATCGCAGTTGCGAACAAAACCTGTCGCCTCTTTCTGCAGGTCCTTTAATAAAGTAACAATTCTGCTTGCGTCAAAGTCAGACAGCTTCATGTACACCGATCGATTCGCCTCAAAGCTGAAAGGCGCTCTCAAGAACCCAATGGCCGATCCCACGCCCGCCCCCGGTGGCACCAGCAATCGCTGAACTCCCAGCTTTTCACACAGACGCCCTGCGTGCAATGGAGCCGCACCCCCAAACGCAATCATGGTGTACTCAGCCAGGTCCTCACCATTTTCCACAGCATGTACTCTGGCTGCATTGGCCATGTTTTCATCCACCACCTCTGCAAGACCAAAGGCTGCTGTCTGTGCATCCATATCAAGCGTCTTGCCTAGCACTTCAACCAGCGCCGTTGCTGAACTATCCGTATGAAGCTGTATGCTGCCACCCGCAAAGTTATCCGGATCAAGCTTACCCAGAACAAGATCAGCATCTGTAACTGCAGGCCTGTCACCACCACGCCCATAACATGCAGGCCCGGGCTCTGACCCTGCTGATTCGGGCCCCACCCGAATCTGACGCATGGAATCCACATGAGCCAGTGACCCGCCACCCGCACCGATCTCAACCATATCAATAACAGGGATAGAAATAGGCATACCCGAGCCTTTCTTGAAACGGTACGTTCTAGCCACTTCAAATACGCGGCTCGTCCTGGGTGTCTGATCCTTGATCAAACAGATCTTGGCTGTTGTGCCACCCATATCAAAGGACAACACCTTATCCAATCCATAGCGCGACGCAATATTAGCAGCAAATACAGCTCCACCCGCTGGCCCTGACTCCACAAGTCTTACCGGGAAATCAGCGGCATTCTCAATAGAAATTATCCCCCCGCCGGAGTGCATCAGAAAGATATTGCAATCCACGCCCTCTTCTCTCAAGCGCCCTTCAAGACGACTCAAATAGGATTTCATCAATGGCTTTATATAAGCATTGGCTACCACAGTATTGAAGCGCTCATACTCGCGCATCTGCGGTGACACTTCAGATGAAATGGAGACCATCACATCGGGCAGCTTCTCAGCCAGCACATCACGCACCAGTTCTTCATGAGCACCATTGGCGTAAGAGTGAATCAGACCCACAGCGATACTTTGAAAACCTGCTTGAGCAATCTCATCGACCAGAACCTCCACCTCTACACGATCAAGATCAATCAACACATTGCCGTGCGCATCTACGCGTTCCTTCACTGTATAGCGAACATTGCGCGGCAGCAGTGGTTCAGGAAGATATAGGTTCAGATCGTATTGCTCAAAGCGCGATTCTGTACGCATCTCGATAACATCACGAAACCCCTGAGTTGTTATCAGCGCTGTCCTGGCACCGCGCCGTTCGATCAGAGCGTTTGTGGCTAGTGTCGTGCCGTGAATAATCTGACCGATATCGCCCGGCTTTATATTCGCTGATGTGCATACCTGATGGATACCATCGAGAATGGCATTCTCTGGAGCGGCGTAGGTGGTCAGAACCTTAGTGGAAAATTGCTCTGTACCCACTTCCAGCACCACATCCGTAAACGTGCCGCCAATATCCACACCCATCCGAACTGAGGACTTCCCCATCGCTGCCTATCTCTTTAAGATTTTGATGCCTATTTAACCACGTGCGTCAACCGCTTCCCGATTTGCATGCGCTACACAGTACAACGCGACCGAATAATCCATTGAGTCACCACAAGCCGACCACGGGTGCTCATGGGTTGACGGTGGAAACTTTGCTGCCACAGGTTCTTGATCTGATGTCTGCGTTTTCTGACTGATGTTGGATCCATCCGGCCGCTTGAACAACAAGGCACCGTCAGACTGTCGGGCTACCGAGAATTGCCCTTCATGCAGCAGCTTGTGATGATGGTGACAAACCTCGATCAGATTATCCAGTGACGTTTCACCATCATTCGCCCAATGCACTATATGGTGAGCATCCAGGTGCTTCTGGCAATCGCAGCCCGGGAACTGACACGATCCATCGCGGATTGCCAGCGCACGCCGAATGCCTGTTGAGATAGCTCGACTGCTGCGCCCGATGTTCAGTGGCTCTCCCTCTTTGGTCAACGCAGTGACTAACTTGCAGCTACAGCTCAATCGTCTTGCCGTTTCTACAGGCAGTGCTACCTGTTTTTCAATGTAGCAGTCTGGTTCACCGGAGGCTTTCTCAAACACGTTCTGTGAAAGAACTTCACTGTCCACATGCACGACAACCTGATACCGGTCATCGGTACTGGCGGCTACTTTGGTGTCCTTCAGAAACGCTTCGGCCATCAGTAACAGCGCATCCGCACGCCGACGTGGGTATTGCCCGTTTTCGATAGCTAAATGCACTCCCGCGGGAGCGTCTTGGCCTGTTTCCAGCGCGTGGCTATGAGCTTCGGGTGAGGGCTCAGCTTGCTTGAGTGATTCCACAGCCGCATCGATAGCCTTGATAACAACGGCACCTTGCTCCGGGGTCAGCCTTGCGCGAATCTGCAGGCACCCATGCTCATCCCAGAACGTTGTGAGCTGCCTGTAGTCAGCGTGATGCATGGCGCCTTGATTTTCAGCATCACGGCGTTGATCGTCGGTAATAAAGGCACTGTCATCTCGTGCGTTTACCGGCTCGTGATAGCCAACCATCATCTCTCCAGCACCATCGTACTGTTGTCGATATAGCCGGACTGTTCTATCGAGTTGGCTGGCGGTTCCATTGCGTGCGAAGGACAACAGGGTTTCTTCGTTATGGGCATTGCCAACGCGTGTGATGGCACGTGCTTTGGAATAGCTAAGCACGCCCTGCTCAAACGCTTCTGAAGTTTTGGGCAAGCTATGTAAAGCGTGACCCACGCGCAACTTCTCACGTGCGGTTGTTAACGAAATACCGCAGCGAAAATTCAGCCAGTGAGCACAGGAACGAACACCGTCGTGGCCCCAACCCTGCCGGTGATCAAACTCGGCAATCATGATCAGTTGCCGATAGGTTGCAGCATTCAGATCCGCGCACAATCGGGTGATTGAATGTTCCAGATCTACCGTGGATACAGTCGCGAAATGAGGATTGGCTTCCATGCTAATTCCTTAGTTATTTCAGTCACTTATTATGTCAAAAAGCACTCTGAAAGTCAAGTAAATGACGCTCCTGCGGGAGTGTTTTCTGACCGCTTAAGACGCTCCCGCGGGGGGATTGTTGTTGGTGTCGTCCACGCATCCTTTGGAGACCCATGACGTTATACTGATCTCAGACATAGATTCAAAAAAGAGATTGTGCAATGCGTGGTGCAGGCGGAAGTCAGGGTGGAGAATGGCAGTTTCTGATCGGAATAGTGATGATGATTGCGGGTTTCTATTTGCTCTTTAATTCAATTGCCATTGAATCCAGATTCGGACTGGGCATGCGTTTGTATGGTGTAGGCGGACTGGGTATTACCTCAGGCATGCTGATGATTCCGTTTATCGCAGGTGTGGTTTTTATTTTCTACAACGCTAAAAACCCGATCGGGTGGCTGCTATCGATTGGGTCTCTGATTGCGATGATCGTAGGCGTTCTGGCTAACAGCCAATTCAGCTTCAGAAGCATGAGCGCGTTTGATCTCATGGTAATTCTGATCTTGGCGTTTGGCGGGCTCGGATTGTTCCTTCGGTCATTGAGACATAATCCGTTGAATTCATGACGTCACTTGAGCAGCGGTATTCGTTTCTTTCTTAGCTGGCCCCCACCCACGGAAACGTCACGGCAATAGCCCAGGCTAAAAACAACGCGTTACCGACTCCTGCCACCAGTGCACAGCCTGTGGACCGGTAAACCCAGCGGCTTAGCAGGCCGAACACGATCAGTATCGGGACCATGATGGGTACGATCAGTAGCAGGAAAAACAGGCCGTCGAAGTCTAGTGCTACGGCGATGGCAAGTGACAGCAGGAAGGCTATTTTGCTTAACGGATAGGCCCATAGCCAGGTTGTACTGGTGCGTGTTGCCCATTCGTCTGTCACAAACCAGCACAGTGTGCCTATGCCGATGGCCAGTAGTAGTGGCAGGCGTTCTACGGTGGGGATGAATGACGCTACTTGCCAGTTGAGTGCTGCGCCTAGTGGGAGGCTGAATAGCACGACGATTAACAGGGATGTGAGAAATCTGGGTATGTTTACAGGACTGTTGCGCACGTTGGATTTTTCGCGAAAAAACAAGGTGAGCAGGAAAGTTAGTAGGCCATATACCGCCAGATGCACAGCCAGATAGTCGCCTACCAGTACGGGAAGGAAGCTGATATTGACTAGACTCAGAAGTAAGGGTGTGGCCAGCATGGGAATGAAGATAACAAGCGATGTATTCAAGATGCTCATGCCTGACGTATTACCCGTAACAGATACAACAGGCAACAGCGGCGTTAACGACCACCACAAACCCACTATGCCT
>Ga0114956_1000012_pt1 | contig 80633 bp, 71 predicted proteins | sample MaitaG_FD_87304 | JGI IMG/M metagenome (GOLD analysis project Ga0114956, IMG submission 87304) | Marine algal microbial communities from Maine, USA - Maine_Asex2 metaG | ecosystem: Host-associated > Algae > Red algae > Unclassified | place: Maine, USA | collected 2015-01-05 | reverse complement strand
GCTCACCTGCCATCGCTCGCCGGACCGGTCGAGGTCGACTGGCTGCCCGGTAACCATTCACCGAAGAACAAAGAACCCGACATCGTCGCGGCCGTACGCTCGTTCTGGGGCCTGACCTAGCCCACGGTTCGAGCCGCTCTGAGCAGTTCAGCCGGTAGGAGGATGTACGAAGTTCCGAACAGGATGAACTCAAGGGCCCCCCCGCTGCGGAGCGCCTACCGGCTGGGCCCTCAGGCCGGCTCTGGCAACCAGGGAAGCGACAGGCTCGGGTCGGCCCCGAGATCGAGTGGTGAACCACCGTCGGCCTTGAAGCGCCACCACGCGGCTGACGCGATCATCGCCGCATTGTCGGTGCACATCGCCCGGCTCGGCACATAGCCCCGGAGCCCGTCGGCCACGCACGCGTCGAGGATCTGCTCTCGCAGTTGACTGTTCGCGGCGACGCCGCCGCCGATGCACAGCGCCGTCGCGTTGTGTTCCTGCGCCGCCTTCTGGGCCTTCGTGACGAGCACGTCGACGACCGCGGTTTGAAACGACGCGGCGACGTCGGCGGCATCGACCTCGGGATTCTTTCGGACGTGATTGACGACCGCGGTCTTGAGGCCGCTGAACGAGAAGTCATAACCATCGTTCAACATCGGACGAGGAAACTTGATGGCCTCGGGGTCGCCGTCGAGCGCCATGCGATCGATGATCGGTCCGCCCGGATACCCAAGACCGAGATAGCGAGCGACCTTGTCGAACGCCTCGCCCGCAGCGTCGTCGATCGTTTGGCCGAGTAGGCGGTATTGCCCGTGGCCTTCCATCAGCACGAGCATCGTGTGACCGCCCGAAACCAACAGCACGACGAGCGGAAACTCGAGATCGGGCTCTTCGAGGAATGCGGCGTAGAGGTGGCCTTCGAGGTGGTTCACGCCGATGAACGGCACACCCCAGACCAGCGCGAGCGCTTTGGCGGCACTGACGCCGACGAGCAACGAACCGATCAGGCCCGGTCCGGCGGTCGCGGCAACGGCATCGACGTTGCCGTCGGCAACACCGGCTTCGATCAGCGCCTCGGCGACGACGGGCGTGAGCAATTCGGTATGGGCGCGGCTCGCAATCTCGGGGACGACGCCACCGAACCGGGCGTGCAGGTCGACCTGGCTACTGACGACCGACGACAGCACCTTTTCGCCGTCGACCACAACCGAGGCTGCGGTTTCATCGCACGATGTCTCGATGCCGAGGATGGCCATCTCGGTCGATGGGGGTTGGCCGCTATCGATCAGGTCAGTCATGATGCTGCTCGCTGTTGTCTTTGAATGCCGGGAGGGCTGATGGGTCGGTGGTAACCGCCGTTGTCGCGAGCACTGCTAGTCGGTGCTGGTAGGCGGGTTCGTGAATGTCGTGGGCCCACATGATCAGGGCATCGTCGGCGGGGGTTGCACCGACGGCCGGGTAGTAACCACGACGCACGCCGGCCGGGGCAAATCCGAACCGCCGATACAACGCATGGGCTGAGCGATTCTGCGCCCGAACTTCGAGCGTGATCGCCTCGACCCCACGCGCCACTGCGCGTTCGAAGAGGTCGAGCAGAAGTTGACGGGCGACACCGGCACCACGCTCGCCTGGGGCCACAGCAACGGTCGTCAACGTCGCCTCGGGTTCGACGACCAGTAGCGATGCGTGACCGATGCAGACCCCACCGCGAAGCGCGACGACGTGACATCGATCAGCGCGCGCGACTTCAGCCGCGATGTGGTGCTCGGGCCACGGATCGACATAGCTGGCCTGGTCGATGGCGTGAACGGCCGCAACGTCAACGTCGCCAAGCAACCGCACGGTAACTGGCATCGCATCGCGACGTGTCGGAGCCGGATCACCAGCGAGGGAAACATCAATCATCAGACCGCGTCACCCAGTTGACTTCGGCGTCGGGCTTGCGCAGGTACAACGGCCGCAGCTCCGATGGCTTCACAAACTCTTCGCGAAGGGCCCGCGCATGCGCAAGCTCGACGAGCGATTCGGCACCCGGGTACGACAAGCCCTTGTGCACGATCTCGACCTTGTTGACCTCGTCGAAAACGTCGGAGTATCGATGGGCACCGTCGCCAACCAACAAGATGTCGTCGCCGGTTGCGATGAGTTCGGAAGCCAGATCGTCGGGCTTGTGGACCTGATAGTCGGTCATGCGCTGCACGCCCCCGGGCACCTGCCGGTAAAAGGCGGTGAACAGCTCACCGCGCCGAGCATCGATCGCCGCAACGATCAGCTTCGACGAGAACCGAACGGGGAAGGCAAGTAGATCGAGGCTTGAGACGCCGATCATTGGCACGCCCAGGCCGTACGCCATGGCCATCGCCGAGGCGATACCGACCCGCAGGCCGGTATAGAGACCGGGGCCGAGGTCGACGGCTACGACGCTGATCTCGGCGAGCTCGATCCGGGCCTGACGACGAACGAAGTCGATCTGCGGTGCGAGCGTTTCTGCGTGGCGACGAGCCCGTGATGAGTGGGCAGAAGCGAGCACGCCCTCGTGCCCGCCGACGGCGACGCCGACCTGAGTCGTCGCGCTCTCGATGCCGAGAATGATCATGATTGGGCCCTCGTGATCGCTTGTTCGATGCTGCGTTTCCGGCCCTGCCAGCTGAGGCCGACAAGGGAGAGTCCGATGAGGCGATCGTCGTCACCTTCACCGAAGCTGATCTGGATTTCGAGGTAGTTCGGCTGGAGGGCGGCGGTGATCGTGTCGCCCCATTCGACGAGGACGACGCCGCCGCTCTCGACGAGTTCCGGCAGTGCGAGGTCGAGCACTTCATCCAGTTGCTCGAGGCGGTAGACGTCGAGATGGTGCAGCAACAATTCGGCACCTTGATATTCGCGGGCGAGCGTGAACGTCGGACTCGTAATGGTCGCCTCGACACCGAGGCCCAGACCGAAACCTTTCGAGAAGGTCGTCTTACCCGCGCCGAGGTCGCCGGCCAGGACGATGAGGTCACCGGCTCGTGCACCGAGCGCCAGAGATTCGGCGAGAGCCGCCGTCTGGGCAGCACTCGTGGTGGCGATGACGAAATCGGGCGTACGCACCGCGCTCATGGTAACGGTGGCCACGTCGGACTCGACCGGTTCGCATCCGCTTGCGGCTTGAGACTTTTTGCCGAAAACCCAGCACCAAGCTCGCGCGCCTGGACCACACTGAGAGCGCCATGGCCCCTGACTCGACACCACCTCGCCTCATCGACCCGCTAACGTCGCCGCCGGACTGCGAGATTGTCGTTCCGGGTTCGAAGAGCATTACGAACCGGGCCCTTGTGGTTGCGCTGCTCGCCGACGGGCGGACGCAGCTCGATGGCTTCCTCTTCAGCGACGACACCGAGGCGATGCTGTCGGTGGTCGAAGCACTTGGCGCGACCATCGACGTCGACCGAGCGGCCCGCCAGGTTCGCATCATCGGGGTTGGCGGATCGCTGCGGCCCGGACCGCTCGAGCTCGACGTTCGGCTGTCGGGCACGACGTCTCGTTTCGCGACACCGCTCGCCGCGCGCGGCGCTGGCCCCTACACGATCGATGGTGCGTCGCAGATGCGGGCCCGACCGATGGGCACCGTCGTCGAGGCCCTCCGGTCACTCGGCGCCACGATCGAGGGCGAGGCGCTGCCGCTGCAGGTGGGCGGAGGTCTGCAGGGAGGGTCGGTCTCGCTCGCCGCCGACGTGAGCAGCCAATTCGCTTCCGGCCTCCTGCTTGCGGCGCCGGGCCTGAACGACGGACTGACGATGACGCTCGAAGGTGCCGTCGTTTCGAAGCCGTATCTGTCGATGACCATGCGGGTCATGGAATCGTTCGGCGCCACGGTTTCGTCGGACGACCTGCGCAGTTTCGTCGTACCGCCCGAATCGACGTACACGGCCGTCGACTACAACATCGAACCGGACGCGTCGGCTGCGTCGTACTTCTTCGCGGCGGCTGCGGTCACCGGCGGCCGGGTCCGCATCAACGGACTCGGGTCGAGCTCGATGCAGGGCGATGTCGACTTCGTGCGAGTGCTTGAGACGATGGGCGCCAAGGTGACGATCACCGCCGACTCGGTCGAGGTCATCGGCCCCGACCAGCTCCAAGGTGTCGACGTCGATATGGCCGACATTTCCGACACGGCCCAAACGCTGGCCGCGATCGCCCCGTTCGCCGTCGGACCAACCCGGGTCACCGGCATCGGCTTCATCCGAGCGAAAGAGACCGACCGGGTTGCCGCCGTCGTCACCGAACTGCAGCGCATGGGCATCGACGCGATCGAAGAAGACGACGGCTTCCTCATCAACCCAGGAACGCCACAACCCGCCGTCGTGCAGACCTACCACGACCACCGCATGGCCATGAGCTTCGCCATCACCGGCCTCGCCACCCCCGGCATCTCCATCGCCGACCCCACCTGCGTCGCCAAAACCTTCCCCACCTTCTTCAAAACCCTCGACGGGCTCTATCACTGATATCGCCTCCGGCTCATACGTTGCACGCAGCTCACTGATATCGCCTCCGGCTCATACGTTGCACGCAGCTCACTGATATCGCCTCCGGCTCATACGTTGCACGCAGCTCACTGATATCGCCTCCGGCTCATGCGTTGCACGCAGCTCACTGATATCGCCTCCGTCGACACCACTGTTCGCTCCTACGTCACTCAGCGTTTCCACGCAGGCCCGAGACCGGTCAACGCCGAAGGTCGCCCTAATCGGATAAGAGGTGGCGCCGGTGCGTTTGATCGAGCGAGCGTTTCGGAAGCGAGCCCCAGCGAGCGCACGAGCCGAGCGAGACAAACGTGCCGAAGTCGCCGGCAGCCACAGACGCCGGCAGCCGCGGCCGCAGCCGCAGCTAATACGGCCGATCACCCTTGATCGAGGCTCGTTCCATGATCCGCCGCGCCGGCCAGTAATCGCTCGCCGCATAGTGCTGCACGATCCGGTTGTCCCAGAACGCGATCGAGTTCGGCTCCCATCGAAAGCGGCACTGATACTCGGGCAACCCAGCCAATCCCGACAACCTGCCGATGAGGGCTCGGCCGTCGGCCTCAGACATCCCGACAATGTGGTCGGTGAAGAACGGGTTGACGTAGATCAGGCGACGGCCTGTTTCAGGGTGGGTCCGAACGACCGGGTGCTCGACGCGCGGATACTGCGCTCGGACTTCGTCGATCCGGTCAGCCGGAAACTGGCGACCGAATGCGAGCATAAAGTCGTGGACTGCGACGAGCGGATCGATGAACTCTCGCGTCTCGTCGTCGAGCCCGTCGTAGGCCGCGGCCATGTCGGCAAAGAGCGTGTCGCCGCCCGACGGTGGCACCTGCACCGCACGAAGGATCGCGCCCATCGAGGGTTCGGCTCGCCACGTGACGTCGTGATGCCAACCATTCTCGTACCCGGCCGATTCGCCGTCCTTGTCGAACCGAACGAGGGCCGGCACCCCGGTGGTCGATGGGATGAACGGGTGTATCTCCAGTTCGCCGAAACGTTCAGCGAATGCCACGTGCTCTTCGGGTGACATTGGTTGGTTGCGGAAGAAGATCACCTTGAACTCAAGCAGTGCTCGTCGAATCTCGGCGACCATGTCATCATCGAGTTTTCCGGCGAGTTGAATGCCCGATAGCTCGGCACCGACGGTCGCCCCGAGGCGTTTCACATCGAAGGCCGGCCACTCCAGCGCATCGAGCCGTTCACGCTCGCCGCGGAGCTCCGACGGCGGACCGACCTCGACGTTGTAGGCCGGCAGCAGCACCCGGCGAGCTTCCAAATGGGCCGCCGGGTCCTGCTTCGCGTAGACCTCGGCGTTCGTCATTGGATCGCTGCCGGTTCGGGTTGGGTGACGTAAGGCATGTTGACGAGAAGTTACTCCACTGCGATGATCGTGGAGAAAACTTGCGGAGAATAGGCGGACTGGCGCGACAAAGCAACCATTTCGGGCGTCAGGGAACTGAAATGACACACTTGGGTATTGAGGGCATCGTCGATGCAGTGCCATCGACGGCGGGCGGTAGTTCAGTAATTTACGAAGCCCGGCAGGCTGATTTCGACCGACGGGTCGCCGTGAAGATACTTCGCGGGCCTGCCAACACCGAGCTGCAACGCCGGTTCGATCGCGAACGTCGAGCCGTCGGACGCTTGTCGGGCCACCCCGGCATCGTCGATATTTACGAGGGCGGCGTGACCAACACGGGCGAGCTGTATCTCGTCATGCCGTTCATCGAGGGCGGCAGCCTGCAGACCGAGCTCGATCGCAAGGGTGCGTTCCGGCTCGAACAGGCCATACGCGACGTGATGACGGCGGCCGAGGCCGTCGACTTCGCCCACCGCCACGGTGTCATCCATCGGGACATCAAGCCTGGCAACCTCCTGCGCGGCGCAACCGGGCTACCGGTTGTCACCGACTTCGGCATTGCCCGCATCCGCGATTCGGGTGTTGCCACATCAACGGTTATGGCGGCCACCCCGCTTTATGCCGCACCCGAGGTCCTGGCCGATGACGAAGCGTCCGAGGCCAGCGACGTGTACTCACTCGCCGCGCTTCTTTATGCACTCCTGTCCGGACGGCCTCCCTTCAGCGACAAGCCAGCGTCGAACATCTGGACACTGATCGAGCGGATCCGGACCGAACCCGCCCCGGCGATCCAAGGTGTCCCTGTTCGGGTGATGGAAGTCATCGAACAGGCGATGGCCAAGGACCCTGCCGATCGGCCCACGAGTGCTGGCTTGTTTGCGCAGTACCTGCGTTTCGCGCTCGAAGACTCAAGTCGACGCCCCGACAACTTCATCACCGACGTGCCGAGTCGCCCAACGGTCACCCCGATCAAGCTTGGCAGCGCGGCCTTCCCCGCCACCCCGGCCCGCGGCATTCCAAAGATCGCCGCCAGCCAGAAGGTCAAGACTGCTCGTTCCGGTTCCTCGGGCTCCGACATCGGCGCCGCCGCGGCCGCTTCTTCGATCGACGATTCGGACCTTGAACCGACCGTTGCCTCCGATGCCATACCGACCGGGGCAACCGCCGTGGCCGCCGGTGCCACCGCTGTCGCAGACTCCACCTCCCCAGACGTGAAGATCAACGGCACGACCCCGGCCGTGACCAACAGAAACTCCGACGCCCCCAGCCGCCTCGGCCCCGTCTCGCCACCAGGAGCGCCCCCCATTCGCAATGGGTCCGCGCCGTCGTATCAAAGCAACGGCCGCAACGGCGACGCTGCTCCCCCGGCATCGCCGCACTCAGCACAGCCACCCTCGACGCCAGCTGAGGTTTACCAAGCGCCTGCGTCGTCGGACTCTCGCCTCGCTCTGGCCGGTGTCGCGATCGGTTGCCTCGTGCTCGTGGTCGCCGCCGTTGGCCTGTTCCGTCTCGTCACCAACAACAGCACCTCGGTCGCGAGCGACGAAGTCAGCGATCCCGTCGAGAGCGCAGTAGGTTTTCCGACTCCCATCGTCATTCCCGTGACCCCCAAGGCCGAAGAGGCTGCACCGCCGCCCGAGTCGACGGTGATGCCGACGCCGATGCCCACGCCAACACCGGAGCAGAACTACGAGAATCCCCGCTTCGCTAGCGCCCTCCCGGAGGGATGGATTCCGCTCACCGAGAACGTCGACGTGGGTTACGGCTACCGCACTCGCTTCCAGGGCCCCGCAAGCGACTTCATGTTCATCGACACGACACCCGCCGACCGAGCTCGGGCCGGCGTGACCATCGAGGAAAGCGCCCATCAGGTCGCCGCCACAATTTCATCCTCGTCGCCGGTTCGCGGCGAAATGATCGGCGACAAGCAGACCTGGTCGTTCACCTACACCGGCAACGACGGCACGCCTCGCATCGACATCTTCTTCACCGTCAACGGCGACGGCTACGCGGTTGTCGCAGGTTCAGGCAACGACCCAGCGAACGCTTTCGACGTCGCCCGGGACTTCATCGCCTCCCTCGAAAGCACCACCACCTGACGCTCGGTTGAGAATCGGACCACACCGCCAACGTCGTTAGGATCTATCGATGGTTTCGATGACACCGAAGACACCTCCCGGCGCTGTGTTCGATGCAGTTGGCGGTATGGCGTTCTTCACCACGCTCGTCGACCGGTTCTACGAAGGCGTCGAAACCGACACCCGCCTCCGTCCGATGTACCCCAGCGATCTCAGCAACGCCCGGCATCACATGACGCTGTTTCTGGCGCAGTACTGGGGTGGGCCGACCACCTATAACGACGAGCGGGGCCACCCCCGTCTTCGCATGCGCCACTTCCCCTTCGAGATCGGCGTCGTTGAGCGCGACGCGTGGCTCGAACACATGACGGCAGCGGTGAAGCAGGCCGAACTGGCGAGCGAACTCGAACAGGTCATGCTGCAGTACTTCGACAACGCGGCGGCCCATCTCGTAAACCAGCCCGGCTAACACCGCGCCAAAAAGACGAGTGATCCCCCACCCGAACGTAGGGGATCACACGATCTTGTGAATGCGCCGGTATTCCGGCTGTGACTCTGATTAGTTAAACGTGCCCCCGGTGTCGTAACCGAGCGTGTTCTGCCAGTAGCTCCACGTCTTCTCGCCGACATACGTGAGCCGGATGCTGCCGTTACCCGACGTGGCGTAGTCGTTGCTGACCATCCGGACCGCCCCCGAAGGCAGCGTCGTGCCACCGCCGAAACCAACCCGAGTTTCGCCGCTTGTCGCGGTAATCGAGTTGTCGCGGAACTCGACGTTCGCGAGGGCGTCGCGTTCCAAGTTGCCGGCGTTGTCACGAATGTTCGTTCCGTTGCGGAACATGATGCCGACGGCGCCGTTTATCCGGATCGTGTTATTCGCGACGGTCACGTTCTGCGACTCGGCGATCGTGATGCCGCCCCACAGCGGCTGAGCCTCGACGAAGGTCGAGCCGACACCGTCAATGATGTTGTTCGTAATCGTCGCGTTGGCGCCGATCTCGAAGAAGACACCGCCGCCGTTCTGGCGACCACCGTTGTTCGTAAACCGATTGCCGTCGACCGTCACGGTGTCGCAGAACAGGTCGCAATACATACCGGCGCCCCGGTTGTCGTGGATGTTGTTGCCACGGACCTCCATGTTTTCGGCATAGGTCGCTTTGATGCCGCCCTCGTGGAACTCGAACTGGAAGAGCGGGTTCGCCTCGGTGTTGCCGTTGATCTCGTTGTTGAGAATCTTGATGAATCGAAGTGGATTGTTCTCACTGCCGATTCCCGAGATTCCGATCTGACGATTTCGATAGATCTTGTTGTTCTCGACCCGCATGCCGTTCGCGAGGCTGACGCCAGCGCCATCGTTGTTATGGATCTCGTTATCGGCGATGACCCAATTCCAACCGTCGTTGTGATTGCTGTTCTTGTACGTCGCCAGATTTCGCGGACTGATCGGCGCGTTGTACAGACCGGGTCGGTAGTTGCGGATCTCGAAGTTGCGGATCTCGACACCGTCGGCGTTACCGCCAAAGAGCGTGGACCCGACGTTGCCCCCATCGAGAATCGTGCCGTTGCCAGCCGAACTGCCGATGAACTTTTGGTTGTTGCGGGGCACGATACGCATCTTGTTCGTATGCACACCCTCGTCGAACAGGAACGTGGTTCCTTCTGGGTTATTGCGCACCATCGACCCGAGACTGTCGGTCACCCGAACCCGGACGGTTCCCGCCGCCGGTGGCGGCGCAACAGTCGGTGCGGGTTGTGGCGTTGCGGTCGCGGTCGGTCGCGGCGTCGCCGTCGGTGCTGCGAATGCAAGGCGAAGGTCGAACGAATCGATATTGATCCGCGGGTTATTGAGGAACGAAAGGCGAATCAGGTGACGACCTTCCGACAGCGTGGTCCGCGACGAACTCACCCGATCAAAGGTCCACCAGCCACCGGTGTTCGGAATGGTTATCGTTGAGAGCGTTCGGCCGTCGATCGAGACTTGCAACGATCCCGGCGCCGCTGCTCCCGAAGCAAGTCGGGCGTCGAAGATGTACGAGTTCGTCTCGGTCACGTCGATCGTGTACTCAAGCCATTCGCCGTCGCGACTTCGGCCGACGGTATGGCCGTCTTCGCCGACCGTCTCCCACACATCGACCCGATCGGACCGAAGCGCGCCACCCTGGTTCTGCATGTCAGAGTCGGCATAGGCAATGCCGGGTCCTCCGAGGTCATAGAACTCGGCCTGAATGACGCCCGGCGCCGCGAGTGCGGTGTATTGGCTCTGGCCGTTTGCGGGCGGCGGTTGCGGTGTCGGAGTGGCAGCCGGAGGAGCGGTCGCTGTTGGCGTTGCCGTCGGTGCCAGTTCTGACGAGGCGAGCCGCATATCGAACGAGTCGAGGTTGATCCGCGGGTTGTTCGCGAACGTCATCCGAATGACGTGACGGCCCGCCGACAGGTTGGTGGGCGACGACACGATGCGGTCCCAGGTCCACCAGCCACCGGTATTGGCGACCCGAAGTTCGCCGACAACCCGCCCATCGACCGACGTTCGAATCGACCCTGGTGATGCAGCACCAGATGCCACGCGGGCGTCGAAGACGTACGCACCAGTTGTTGCGACCTGGACGGTGTACTCAAGCCATTCACCGTCGCGACTCCGGCCAACCGTGTAGCCGCTCTCGCCGACTTTGGCCCAGACATCGACCTGGTCGGCACGAAGAGCGCCGCCTCGGTTGTCGACGTCGCTGTCGGAATAGGCGACCCCCGGGCCGCCCCGGTCGTAGTGCTCGGCTTGCATCGTTCCTGGTACGGAATGGGTGCGGTAGGGGGACTGACCAGCGGGTACCGGCGCCGGGGTCACAGTTGGTGCTGGGGTCGAGGTCGGGGCAACGACGGCTGGCGTTGGTGCCGCATCGTCGGCGAGACGAATCTGGAAGGAGTCGAAGTTGAACGACGGTGTATTGACGAAGGAAAGCCGAAACAGGTGACGGCCAGCCGTCAGATTGGTTGTCGGCGAAACGAATCGTTCCCACTCCCATTCACCACCGGTGCTGCGAGCGTTGATTGTCTTGAGGAACGTTCCGTCGATCGAGATCGCGAGGCCACCGGGCGAATTGTTATCGGCGGCCAGTCGAGCGTCGAGGATATAGGAGCCGGTCTGTCTCACCTCGACGGTGAACTCGAGCCACTCGGAGTTGCCGAGCGCTCCGACGGCATAGCCCTGTTCGCCGACCTTCTGGTAAACGTCGACGCGGTCGTTCCGCAGCGCCCTGCCGGAGTTTCCGGTGGTGGTGTCCGAGAACGCAACGCCTTGACCACCAATGTCGTAATGCTCGGCCTGAATAGTCCCCGGCGCTATATGGGTGCGATACGGCGTCTGCGCCTGAGCGCTCGCGGCAGGTGGGTTGATTGCGATCACCGCAGTAGCGAGCAGCGTCGCAATGATCGCGGCTGTAAACAGACGCAACCTGAACACGGCGAATGCGCGTGTAACGAACATATTTTTCCATTCTTTGGCCCCGACAGTGGCCAATCCGGGCAGGAGTTGCAGGCGCAACGTAGTTGATCGACAGCGGTCCGTCGTTGAAAAAGTCGCGCATGTTGCGAAATTACCTAATCAGGTATATGGATCTATCTCATTCCCGGGAGATGGGGCTGTTGGTCGATCCAACCTTCATGATTCAGGAGGAAACGCTTCGCATCGAGGCCGGCCGCAAACCCAGTCATCGACCCGTCTGATCCGATGACACGATGACACGGGAGAAGGATCGAAAGGGGATTCCGGCCATTTGCGGCACCGATCGCCCGCACCGCCTTCGGGCGTCCGATGAGCTCGGCCTGTTCGGCGTACGTTCGCGTTTCACCAAACGGGATCTCGGCGAGGGCTCGCCACGCCAACTGCTGGAACCCGGTGCCTCGGAGATCGAGGGGAACCGAGAACGTTTGGCGCGTCCCGGCGAAGTACTCGTCAAGCTGGGTCGCGGCGGTGTTGAGCGCCGGTGCGTCGTCGGCCTTCTCGGCGAAGTCGAGATCCGCAGCGAGGGGAACGCGCGTCGCCGTGTCAGCTGGCCACAGCACGGCACACAATCCGTCGGCGGACGCAACAAGGCGCAGCTCACCGACTGGCGAATCGACCGTTCGCCACAGAAGAGGAGACATCGGCGTCAGTATCTCACGGTGCGGGCTCAAGCTCGGTGTCTCACTGTTGTCGCTTCAAGTGATCGCCCAGGACGTGGGCACTACTGTGATCGCACATCTGATCGTCGTCATGCCCCGAGTGGCGGTGGCTTGGCCGAATTGAGAGTCCGGAGGGGACATGCTTGTTGAACGAATCGAGGCCAAGTGGATACGAGCCTTCGAGCGCACGTTCGAACTGTGCGGCGTCGGCGAAGGTGATGTCTGCGTTGTCCTATCCGAGACGCAGAGTCGACGCATCAATGTCGATCTCAGTGAGCTGGCGCTCCAACGCCTTGGTGCTCGTGTCTTTCACCTGACGCTGCCGACCCCGGCCCAGTCAGCTCCGGTTCCGGTGCGATCGACCGGCGCCTCAGACGCCCTTGGTGGCCTCGCTCCGGTGGTCGCGGCCCTCGGATCATCGACACTCGTCGCCGACTGCACGGTCGAAGGGCTACTCCACGCGCCCGAGCTACCGGCGATCCTGTCGGAGGGCGCCCGCATTCTGATGGTGTCGAATGAGCACCCCGAGATTCTTGAACGCCTCGTCCCCGACCCCGAACTTGAGGCCAAGGTGAAGATCGGCACGAAGATGTTGAAGGCTGCGGCCGAGATGACCGTCACCTCACCGGCCGGTACCGACCTCACAATCGACGTCGAGACCGCGCCGGCCGGTTCGAGTTGGGGGTACACGAGTCGTCCGGGCACGATCGCTCACTGGCCCGGTGGTCTCTGCCTGTGCTTCCCGCGCGCGGGTTCGGTGAACGGCAGCCTCGTGATGGCGCCGGGCGACGTCAACCTGACCTTCAAGAAGTACATCGAGACACCGATCGAGCTCACGGTCGAGAACGACTTCATCATCGATATCGGCGGCGACGGCACCGACGCCGCCCTCATGGCGAGCTATTTCGAAGCTTGGGGCGACAAGGAGGCGTACGCCGTGTCGCACGTTGGTTGGGGCATGAACCCGGCCGCCCGTTGGGACTCGCTTGCGATGTACGACAAGACCCAAGTGAACGGCACCGAACTTCGGGCCTTTGGCGGCAACTTCCTCTACTCGACGGGCGCCAACGAAGTCGCTGGACGCCACACACTCGGCCATTTCGACTTGCCGATGCGCGGCTGCACGGTCGCTCTCGACGGCACACCAGTTGTGATCGACGGCGCTTTACAAGGCGAGTTGGCGTGAGCTCGACCGACCTGTTCCCCCACGTCATCGACACGGGTGGTGCCGATGCGATCGATGTGCTGTGCCTCCACGGCCTCGGCGGAAACGCCGCGTATTGGGATGGCGCCATCGAATCTCCGGCCGCGCCGATGCCGATCCGACAGGTGGCGTGGACAATGCCCGGCTACGGCCCCTCACCAGCGCTTGCGACAACGACGATCGCGACGTTGGCCGATGCCGCGCTCGCGGTCCTCGACCAAGCCGGAATTCAACAAGCCGTCGTCGTCGGTCACTCGATGGGCGGTTTCATCGCCCAACAGCTGGCCGCCGCTCATCCCGAGCGAGTCGCCGGACTTGTGCTCGTCGCGACCACCGCCGTCTTCGGGAAACCGGGAAGTGACTTCAACGAGCGGTTCCTGAAATCGCGACTCGCGCCAATCGAGCAAGGTCTGACCCCGGCCGATTTCGCAGCCGAGGTTGCAGCCGGCCTCGTGGGCCCACAAGCCGACCCGAGCCTCATCGAAGCCGCCGGGGCGTCCATGGCGAAGATCAGCGCCGCCGGCTACCGGAACGCGGTCGAAGCGCTCGTGCAGTTCGACGGACGGGCACTCTTGCCAACCTTGGCGATGCCAGTGCTTGCGATCGCGGGCAGTAACGACGCCACCGCCTCCGCCGGCGCGATGCAACACATTGTCGACCTCGTTCCGAACGGGCGACTTGAGGTCATTGCCAACGTCGGGCACCTCGTCAACCTCGAAGCGCCAGACGAGTTCCGCTCCCTCGTGACCGGCTTTCTCACCGAGCTGACGGAAAGCACAATCGCATGACCGACGACGGTTTTGACCTACCGCTGACCGATCGACAGCACGACTTACTCACGTTGGCCCGGCGGCTCGGACAGGACCAATTCGCACCGCGCGCCGCAACGTTCGACGCAGAGAACCGTTTCCCGGTCGAGAACTTCGCCGATCTGCGCGACCACGGGTTTCTCGCCTTGACGATCCCGGCCGATCACGGTGGCGGCGGCGCCGACTATGCGACCTATGCGCTTGTCGGCGCCGAGCTCGGACGTCACTGCGGGTCGACGGCGCTCGCCTACAACATGCATGCGGTCTCGATGCTTTGGAGTGGACCGATCGCCGACGATCTACCGATGACCGATGCCCAGCGCGTTGACCATGAACGACGGCGGGCCGGCATCTACAACCTCGTGCTGAACGACCGAGCGCTTTTTGCCCAACCGTTCTCTGAACCGAATCACGAAGCAGCCGCGGGTCGCGCTCCGTTCGGCACGACGGCGAAACGGGTCGACGGCGGTTGGGAAGTCTCGGGCCGAAAGCACTTCGCTTCGCTCTCGGGGCACGCGACGCACTACGGGATTCTGTGCACCGAAGAAATCGATGTCGGCGAACCGTCGATGAAGAATACGACCTATCTCGCCGTGCCCGCACACGCTGAGGGCTTCGAGGTTGCGGGCGAATGGAACGTCCTCGGCATGCGGGCCACGATGTCGCGCAATCTCATTCTCGACAAGGTCTTTGTTCCGGAAGACCTCCAAGTAATGCCGAGCGGTGTCTACTACGAAGCCGCGTCGGACTGGCCTCATATGTTCATGACGCTCTCGCCGACGTTTCTCGGCATCGCCGAAGGGGCCTTCGACTTCACCGTTTCGTATCTGCGTGGCGAGGTCGAAGGCGCACCGAAGGCGACCCGCTCGTCGGCGACCAAACAGTTGGCTGTCGCCGAGTTGCGCATCGAGGTCGAACTTGCTCGGGCGCTCTTCATGCGGGCAATTTCTGAGGCCGGCTATCAACCGACGCGGGCCGCCCGCATGCGGGCCCTTGCCTGCCACCGCACGCTCACGAAGACGGCAGTGTCGGTCACGGCCGAGGCGCTGCGGATCTGCGGCGGGCGAGCGTTGTTCAAAAACTTCCCGATCGAGCGGATGTATCGCGACTCGCGCGCCGGTGCCGTCATGCTTCCCTGGACCGCTGATATCTGCATCGAACGGGTCGGCCGCATGAGTCTGTATGAACCAGGAGAGCGCGACTCGTGACCGACCGCCGAGATCCGGGCCGGTGACACCGTTCGGATCCCGCATTCGTGAACAGGCCACCGAACGGCCCGATCACCGAGCAATTGTCTTTGGCGAACGCACGATCACCTATGCGAACCTCGACCGCGAGATCGGCTCGGCCGCGGCGTGGCTGCACGAACTTGGCGTCGACGAAGGTGACCGCGTCGCGTGGCTCGGCCCCAACCGGCCCGCCTTCATCGTCTTATTGCTCGCCACATTGCGACGCCAGGCGATCTTCGTCCCTCTTAACAGTCGCCTGACGCGCGCCGAGCACGACTATCAAATCGGCGACTGCGCGCCGACCATCATCCTGGTCGACCCGTCGTTCGCCGAGCACCTTGCAGATGAGCGAGTCCTCGTCGTCGAGACCGGGATCGCTGCCCCCTGGCGATCCCGGTCCGACGAGGAGTCGAAGTTGTCCGAGGTCGACCCATCGACGCCGGCCCTCATCGTCTACACCTCGGGAACAACCGGACAACCAAAGGGCGCCGTTCACACCCATGGCAGCTTGCGGGCGACGATCGACAACGGCATCAGCGCGCAGGACTTCACGAGCGCCGACATCACGCTGACGTTCCTGCCGCTATTCCATGTTGGCGGCATGAACATTCAGACGTTTCCCACGCTGGCCGTCGGTGGGACCGTGATCTTGCAATCGGCGTTCAACCCGACGCAGGTGCTCGCCACGATCGAAGCCGAACGAGTAACAACAGCGGTCTTCGTGCCCGCGACGATGGTGGCCACCATCGCCAACGAGTGCTTTGCGGCCACCGACTTTTCGTCGCTGCGAGGCGTCATGACCGGATCATCGGTCGTTCCCGCCGACCTCCTAGAGACGTTCTTCGAGCACGGCATCTGCGCCGGCCAGATCTATGGCTCCACCGAGACCGGGCCAACGGCGACCGCACTACGTTTCGCCGATGCCGAACGATTTGGCTGCGCGGGCCAAGCCGCCGAACTTACCGAGATACAGATCGCGGCAACCGGCGAGATCCTCGTGAAGGGGCCGCACGTGTTCAGCGGCTACTGGAACAGTCCAACCGCGACCGACGAGGCGTTTTCTGATGACTGGTTCCACACCGGCGACATCGGGGTGGTGGACGATGAGGGGTGGCTCACGGTTCTCGACCGATTGAACGACGTGATCATCAGCGGGGGCGAGAATATCTACGCAGCCGAGGTTGAGCGGGTTCTGTCCGACGCCCCCGGGGTGGGCGAGATTGTGGTCGTGCCCCGCGATGATGACCGGTGGGGGCAAGTGCCGATCGCCTATGTCATTGCCGGGCCCGATGGCGCTCCGACGCTCGCTGCGCTGCAACAGTTCGCGGGCGAAAGACTCGCCCGGTTCAAGGTGCCCGTCGCGCTGCATGTCGTCGATGATCTGCCCCGGACCGCTCTCGGGAAAGTGCAGCGCTTCCGTATCGACCCCACCTAGATTTCGCCGATTGCCCGCGACTTGTGGAGCAGTCTCGACGTCTTACCTATGACTCGCTGCTTGAGGGACTTTCCCCCCAAGTACCTCGCAGCAGTCATCTTCTCTGCGTAGTCCGAGCAAACCCCCTTGTGCTCGGACTACGTTGACGTTTTGTCGCTTTTGCGGGGGTAGTCCTCGATGCAGCGCTCGGCGGTCGGCATCGGATCACCCGCCCGAACGCGGTCGCGCTCAGAGATATGCAGGCTCGGCGGCAAACGACGATCGAACGACTGCAAATACGCGGTCTTGTTCGTTTCCATCTGGTTCCACGCGGCCGAGGTTGCCGCGCCGATTCCGCCGGCAACATCGCGTGCCGCCCGGGCCGTGTCGCTGGTGAGGCCGCGGCGACCAAGCCGACGCGCTCGAATCTCGACGATGAGCGCTCGAAGCCGTTTCATGTCTCCACTGTAATGGCCTTTGTGATTCGGCGCCTAGGTGTTCAGCCGGAGCAGGCTCAGGGTTCGACGCCGGGCGGAGCAATCCAGCCGCCGACGACATCTTCCATGAGCTGAGCAAACGCGATGCCTCGACGGTCACGCAAATGCGGCGCCACGATCTGCAATCCGCACGGAAGACCGGAGGCCGTCAACCCTGCTGGTGCAACCGTTCCTGGCAAGAAGACGCCACACGACCAGCCTGCCCAAAAGAGCTGGTCGACCACTGGCTCGCGACCGTCGTTGATCGGAATCGTCCGATCGGCCCGTTCGCCCTCGTGGTCGTGGGGGAAGGCAGCAGACGCGGCGATCGGGCACAACAACAGGTCGTAGTCGTCGAAGAACTCGTCCCACTTCAAACGCTGGTGTTCGCGTTCGTTGTGAATATCGAGCCACTCGCGATGTGAGAGCGAAATGCCCTTGCCGAGCCGGGCCCGGTAGTCGCGGTCACCGTTCTCCCAACGCTCACCAGCGGCGACATGCGCCGCATAGTCCTCGTCGGGCACCGCGTTGCTAGCTGCAGACCGCAGCATCAAGGTGTAGACGTCCCATGCCCGTTCTTGATCGATGTCAGGACGGGCGGTCTCGTCGACCTGCACGCCCGCGGCGACCAACTGTTCGACCGCAACCTGGAGCTGAGCGGTCAGCTCGACATCTTGGGTCAGCACCGGGCTCTCGAACTGCACGGCGACCCGCCACGCTGACGGATCGCGTGGCGCGATCGCCTCGAGCTCGACATGGTGACCACGAGCTCGCATTCCGGTCGGCCCCGCCGTGAGTTGCAGCGCGAGGTCGAGATCGCCGGCCGTTCGCGCCAGTGGACCCACGACGGCAATATCGGTCTCGTGATATTGGCCCGGCAAGCGGTGGCCCTCATCAGGAATAAGGCTGAACGTCGGCTTATGGCCGAACACGCCGCAGTAGTGGGCCGGGTTACGGATCGACGCGCCGATATCGCTGCCGAATTCAAGGCTGCTCATGCCGGTCGCCAGCGCCGCAGCCGAACCGCCCGACGAACCGCCCGGCACCCGGGTGAGGTCCCACGGATTGTTTGTCGTGCCGTAGATCTCGTTGAAGCTCTGCCAGTCGGCGAGGCCATACGGCACGTTCGTCTTGCCGTACAACACCGCGCCAGCGCCGAGTAGACGATCGACGGCGACCGCATTCGTGTCGGCAATGTTGTCGCGCAGCGCAGGCATGCCCCAGGTCGTCGGCGTGCCTTCCCAGTCAAACGCCTCTTTGACGGTGATCGGCACGCCGTGGAGCGGCCCCCACGATTCACCAGCCGCGGTTGCCGCATCAGCCGCAGCAGCGCGCTCGCGGGCGTCGTCGATGCGAGTGACGATGACCGCGTTGATCTCCGGGTTGTGGCGTTCGTAACGAACCAGCACCCGATCGAGCAGCTCCACGGCCGATATCTCGCCACTCGCGACGGCTGCAGCTTGGGCCCGAGCACTCTGTAGTTCCAACGGTCGTTCGTTCATGATCTGTTTCTAGTCGCCGGGCGTAGGCGGCGGCGCCAGAACCAGGCCGAGCTGGCGGGCGAGGGCGACCAGGTTGCCGCCATCGTCGTACAGCTCGCCGTCTTCTTCCAACAGCCCGCCGTCGATGAAGCGCGACTGCGTCTGCATCGCGATCCACTCGGTTTCCACGCGGCGCCGGAAGTGCACCGTCAATTCGACCGTCGGCACCCATGACGGGCCCCAACCGGTGTTGAAGATCGGCGGCGGGAACGCGTCGGCGAACATGATGAGCGAGGCCGCATCGATCGGACTGCCATCGGCGTGGCGATTCCAACCCGCGATGCGCGCTGGTGCGGGCTGAGCCTCGTCACTGCTTAACGTTGCAACCGTCGTGGGGTCGAGCCAGCAATCGATGCGATCGACGAACTCGGCGTAGGCCACGCGGCCCGATGCCTCGCCGGTCGCATCGTTGTCGACATCAGAGCCTCCCAGCCGCGGGCTGCACGACGATCGATCCGGGATCGACGCGGCACCCTCGACGAAGGTCGGGCCGTCCAGCAGATCGAAGTCGCCAAACACGCCGACCATCTGCAATCGCTGCTTGCCGTACTGCTCGAAGGTGGCAGAAACTGTGGTCATCAACCGGCCCGACCGCACGACTTCGGTGCGGATCGTCGCGAGACCCGCCTGCGACGGCCGCAAGAAGTGCGTTGTCACGCTGAGCGGATCGGGGCGGCCCGACGCAGCGAGCATCGCTCGCAGCGGATGGACCGCAGCAAAGCCGCCGTTTGGCACCTCGCCAATGCGGTAGCCATCAGCCAACGTCGCGGTCCACTCGCCATCGGCAACCTGTTCAACCGCTGTCAGTTCGGCGAAACCCATTGAGGTATCGGTCCTTCCACTACATGTTCGTCTTTGTCGAAGCGCCCGGGTCCGGTCGCCCGGTGCAAACGTAGGCGACCGAGTCGAGCCGCCGGTTGCGATCAACTCGACAAGCCAACGTCACAGGTCCAGCGTCGGGTCGCGCACAGAGCCGGGCCGGCCAGTTTCTTACGCTTCGAGCGGCAACTCTCATGGCGGGAGGCTGCATCCCAACCTCGGCTGCAGTGCAGAAAAAGGAGTAAGTAGATGGCGGATACAAAGCCGAAGAAGCGGACGAAGAAACGGGCACCGCTGGTGCCGGCACCTCCGAAGGCAACCAATACGGTTTCACCGCGAACCAAGAAGACTCACCTCATCGAACTGGGCGACCACCCGCTGGTGCACTTCCAGCCGACCGAGGCGGTCGCCGTCAGTCAGTCGAGCTACAGCGAAGCGGAACAGAAGGACATCGAAGATTGGTGGGACGAACTGCGGGAACTGTTCGAGCAACTCGGCGATTCGCCCTGGCAGACGGGAACACCGCCATTCGTTGGTTCCGAGCCCAGCGGCTTCGATGTGCCCTACATCATTTGGACGTTCTGCGGCGGCGGCGATGCCGACCCGGACAACGGGGTCTATGGCGACGATTCTGAGAATCGCTGACCATGGCCTCCAGGCTCCACCCAACGCTCGCAATCCTTTCGGTGGCCGGTGACCTCCATGGCATGTGTGTCGCTGCGTCGATGGCGAAGACGCTCGGCGGGGACCTCACCGTGCACATCGTCGACATGGATCGGCGAGCGTTGGAGGGTGGCCTGAGCTGGACCATGGGATCCAGTGCCGACGACCCCGGCTCCCTGATGGTGCGAGATAACCAAGGCGCTTGGTTCGATTTCGCAGCCACCGATGTCGTGTGGTGCCGACGTTTCACGGGCCGCCAAAACGGCGACGTTCCGACCGGCCTGCTGAAGCAGCAGTGGACCGAAGCCGGCCTACTGATGGCCTCGGTCGCCGGACCCCGTTGGGTCGATCACCCCGCAGTGCTCTCGACGGCCGAAGAAAAGCCGCGGCAGTTGCGAGCGGCACAGGCCGTTGGGTTTGCAACGCCGCGCACGCTCATCAGCCAACGCGCCGACGACATCCGACACTTCGTGAACCAATCGTCGAATGGCGTCATCGTAAAACCGCTCTGCGGGTATGTGCACCAACAGCTCTTCACCCTCGACGTCGGCCAAGACATTCTCGACGCAGCCGAATCGTTCCAGCAGTTCCCGGCGATCTTCCAAGAGCGAGTCGACGGGCGCCGACATCTTCGTTTGGCCTGTGTAGGCGACAATGTCGTGACGTTCCAGATCGAGTCCGACGAGCTCGACTGGAGGAACCGCAAAGACATCACGATCACCCACATCGAAACCGACCCGACGATCGGCGGGCGGTGTCTCGCAGTGCTCGCCGAACTAGGCCTGACGATGGGCGTGATCGACGCGAAAGTCGACCACGACGGCCAGGTGTGGTTCTTCGAGGTCAACCCCCAAGGTCAGTTCATGTTCTTGGAGATCTTCGGCCGCGTCGCCCTGCGCGCCATCTATGCGAAGCACCTTCTGCAGGCGATGGCGCAACCCGCAGTCGGCGTGATGCCGGCACTCGTCGCCTCGTAGAGTAGCGATCACCGAAACCGACCTTTCCTCGCCGGGTCCACCTCCTAAGGTTCGTCCACACCCAGCACGACCGACGATCGAGGTACCCATGACGTTGCAAGTTGCCGAACTCTGGCGCTTTCCGGTGAAGTCCGTTGGCGGTGAGAGGATCGACGAGGCGATGCTTACCGCCGTCGGCCTCGAAGGCGACCGTGCGTTCGGCCTCCGCGACCTCGACTCGGGGCTCATCTTGACCGCCCGCCGCGAACCACAGCTGCTGATGGCCACCGCTCGTGCGACCACCGATCGACCGGTCATCACCTTGCCTGACGGCACCGAAACCGATGATGACGGGGCGCTGAGCTCGTGGCTCGAACGCAACGTCGCGCTCGCACCAGCAACAGCTGAGGCCGGTGGCACGTTCGAGATTCAGCCCGAGTGGGAGACCGAAACCGGCGATTGGGTGCAATGGACCGGCGCGGCCGGTTCGTTCCACGACTCGACGAAATCCCACGTCTCGCTCGTCGCCCGTTCGACGATGCGAGATTGGGACGTCCGTCGATTCCGCACCAACATCATCATCGAACCAGCGCCGGGCTCTGACCCGGGAAGCGACGACGACCTGGTTGGGCATCGGGTTGCGATCGGTGGCGCCGAGCTCGATGTGAAGAAGCAGATCGATCGTTGTGTGATGGTGACGCGTCCGCAGCCCGGCGGCATCGAACGCGATCTTTCGGTGCTGCGCACCATCAACAGCGAGCGGGCGACCTTCCTCGGCATCGGCGCCCTCGTATCGCAACCCGGCCCGGTCACCATCGGTGACGCGCTCACAACCTTGTAGTCACCGCATCGCTGCCGCAGCGAAGCGAAGAACAGCAAGACCAGTCGCTCCCATCTCGCGAGCGGCCTGCTCTGGCAACAGCTGCGTGCAACGCTTCTGAGCAAAGCGAAGAACAGCAAGACCAGTCGCTCCCATCTCGCGAGCGGCCTGCTCTGACAACAGCTGCGTGCAACGCTTCTGCGCAAAGCGAAGAACAGCAAGACCAGTCGCTCCTATCTCGCGAGCGGCCTGCTCTGGCAACAGCTGCGTGCAACGCTTCTGAGCGAAGCGAAGAACAGTGTTACCGCGGGTTGATTGCCGCGGCCATGATGAGTTCGACGATGGCCTCGCCGTCGGCGCTGATGCCGACCTGCACGTTCGGCGTTTCGCCATTCGGTCGTTCGTCGACGATGCTCATGCCCCGGGTAAGTTCGCCGGCGACTTCGATATCGATTCGTCGCTCTTCGAAGACGAACAGGTCCGGATGGGTGACAGCCAGCACCGCACACGGGTCGTGCATTGCTCCAAGTTCGACGCCGTAGTGCTCAAGCGCAAAGCCCGAGTAGTACTCGAGGAGATCTGCAGCGAACACCGCCGTCGGCGTTGTCTCGTTGCGGAGACGGTCGCGATGAACGCCGCCCATTCGCACCTGTTGCGTCACGTTCAGGCCGAGCATGCGGATCGGTGCGCCACTTCGGAAAACGATGTCGGCGGCATGCGGATCGGCCCAAAAGTTGAACTCGGCCGCCGCAGTCACGTTGCCGCCGGTGATCGAACCGCCCATGAGGACGATTTCCTCCACGCTCGCCGCCCAGGAGGGGTCGCGCTCGATCACGAGCGCGACGTTCGTCAGCGGACCAATCGCGACCAAGGTGACCTCGCCGCTTCCCGTCATGTCGATGATCGCTTGCACCGCGTCGGTGCCGGCAATCGATCGCGTGAGTTCGGGAAGCACGGGGCCTTCAAGGCCCGACTCACCGTGGACATGATCGGCAAACACTGGTGGAACGGCCAGTGGGGCGTCGGCCCCGCGGATCACCGGAGCATCGAACCCGGCCAGCTGCGCCATGACGAGCGCGTTCCGAGTGGTCTTATCGCAATCGACGTTGCCGCTGACCGTCGTTATCGCCTCGATCTGGGCGTACTTCGCCGCGGTTAGGATCGCGAGCGCGTCGTCGAGACCCGGATCGCAGTCGATCATCAGGCGAGGGCGATTGGTCATGCGATGAGTTCCTGAACTTCGTCGGCGGTCGGCAATGATGTTTGGGCTCCGACCCGCAGGCAGGTCACGGCGCCAACCCGAACTGCCCATTGCGTCGCAGCCAGAAGGTCTTCGCCTTGCGCTAATCCGTCGGCGAGTGCGCCGCAGAATGCGTCGCCGGCACCCGTTGTGTCGACGGGAATGATCGACGGCGAGGGCACGTGATCGATCGATGAGCCGTCGATGACGAGCGCTCCTCGTGCCCCGAGTGTCACGACGACGGTTTCGAGGCCCAGCTTGCGAACGAGCGCAAGCGCTTCTTGCGGCGTCGTCGGCACTGCGCCCCCGGCCAACTCGGCAAGCTCGGTCTGGTTCGGTACGAGAACATCGACGGCGTCGAGCACGTCGGGCGGCAACGCTCGCGCTGGTGCAGGATTCAGGACTACTTGCCCCCATGCGCCCAACACCGCCGCGTGTACGGCTTCGGCCGGAATCTCGTGTTGCACCAACAGCACGGCTGCTGATTCGAGCAGGTTCTGCGCCGGCTCGATATCGGCCGCGGCCAGGTGATCGTTCGCCCCCGGGCTGACGACGATGCTGTTGTCACCATTGGAGGTCACGGTGATGAGAGCGATACCGCTCGGGGTTGCTTCGGTCGTGCGGAGGTGCTCGACGTCGACGTCGGCCTCCTCGAGACCGCGCCGCAACCGGACGCCGGCGGCGTCGTCGCCAACTCGCCCGATGAAACAAGTGCGACGACCGAGTCGAGCCGCAGCAACAGCCTGGTTGGCCCCTTTGCCTCCACAGACGAGTGAATGATCTCCACCCAGAATCGTTTCGCCCGGCCGGGGATGTCGCGGCACGGGGACCACGGTGTCGAGATTCGCGCTCCCGACGACCACGATTTCTATAGCGTCAGCCGCCGCGCTCGCGGCCTGACTCTCTCCCCGCTGTTCGTTCACGTTCCGGTGTGATCCTTCCACCACAAGTCGAGACGCTCCTCGGTGGCAGCGATGTCGAGACTCGGCTCAGCCCGCTTCAGTTCCAAAAGGAACTTCAGCGCCTTCCCAACACTAGGGCCTGGGGAAACGTCGAAACGAGCCATGACGGCTGCTCCGTCAAGTAGCGGCCGCTCGGCCGCTCGGCGGTCTTGTTCTGCCAACTCCGCAATTCGTTCTTCGAGGACGTCGACATGGTGGTGTAGTTCTTGGCGCTTGCGCTCGTTTCGCGTGGTGCAGTCGCTCCGAACGAGCTCGTTCAATGTGCCGAGGAGATGGCCGGCGTCGCGGGCGTATCGCCGCACCGCAGAGTCACTCCAACCGCTTGCGAATCCCTTAAAGCGTCCCGACAACCGCACCAGCTCGGTGACGTCGGTAACGATCTGCTCGTCGAAGTCGAGTGCAACGAGTCGCTTGTTCGTCATCTTCGCGCCAACGGCCTCGTGGTGTCGGAAGGTCACGCCGAGCTCCGCGTCGATCCGTCGCGTACGTGGTTTACCGATGTCGTGAAAGAGCGCACTGAGTCGCAGGACCAAGTCGGCTCGGGTCTTTGCGGTCACGGCGATGCTGTGGGCGAGCACATCTTTGTGCTTGTGGATGGGGTCTTGTTCGAGCGCGAGTGCGGGCAGCTCGGGGACGATCTCGGCCGCGAGCCCACTGTCGACGAGCTCCCATAATCCGTTCGTGGGGTCCTCGGCGAGCAGGATTTGGCTCAGATGGTCACGCTGATCGGTCACATGCACAGGGCGACAGTGTAGAGAAGCTACTCCCGAACCTCGCTCGTCAAATTGCTGACGCAGTGGACGGGTCACCTTGTGCTCGCCGATTGACACTTCCCCGCTGGCGGTGCGTACCCTCGACGGCAATGGACGCCCTGGTTTTCGAACGCAAAGAGGCCCGCTACGCCGCCGCCATGATCGCGTCGCGGGTATCGACGGCCGCAGGTGCATCGATGGGGCCGCTGTCGCTCAAGCAGATCGACCCACCCGAATTGCCGGGTTCAGGCTGGCAGCCGATTTGGCCGCAGTTATCCGGCATTTGCGGTAGCGATCTTTCGACGCTGTCGGGTCATACCTCGCGCTACTTCGAGCCTCTTGTCTCCTTTCCTTTCGTGCTCGGCCACGAGGTTGTTGGCCGAACCGAAGACGGCATGCGTGTTGTCCTCGACGCGGTGTTGGGCCACGCCGCCCGCGGCTGCGAGCCACCGTCGGAAGGCGCGGCGCCAGCCGATGGCAACGACCATGGCCACATGCTCAGTGGAACGATCGGCGCGGGCTTGCAGATCGGCAGCTGCGAGGGAACCGGCGGCGGCTGGGGCCAGCAGATGGTGGCCCACGAAAGCCAGATTCACCCCGTCCCCGAGGCAATGAGTGACGAAGCGGCGGTGATGATCGAGCCGGCCGCGAGCGGCATTCACGCGGCGTTGAAGGCTGCAGCCGCGCTTCGCAACATCGGCGGCGACGGCATGGTCGTCGTCCTCGGCGCCGGAACGATCGGCCTGTGCACGATCGCCGCGCTCGCCAGCGGTGGCGCCGCAACCCACGTCATCGCGACGGCCAAGTATCCGGAGCAGAAGGGCCTGGCCTCAGATCTTGGCGCGACGACGATCGTCGGCCCTGGCGAGATTCGCCGCGCCGTGCGACGCCTCACGGGTTCGCGCCTGATCGGCAACGTGCTGTCCGGCGGTGCCGACATCGTGATCGATGCCGTTGGCAGCGCGTCGTCGCTCGCCGATGCGCTCGCAATAACTCGCCCCCGCGGTCGGGTGATCCTGTGCGGCATGCCCGGACAGGTCAAGGTCGATCTCGCGCCCCTCTGGCATCGCGAGATTGAACTCGCCGGTTGTTACACATACGGAACCGAAGAGATCGCCGACGGCACCCGCACCCATAGTTTCGACCTGGCCGCCGACCTCGTGCAATCGGCCGACCTCGGCCGACTCGTGTCCGCCACCTACCGCCTCGCCGATTACAACGAAGCGATCCGTCACGCCGCCGAAGCCGGCCGCCGCGGTTCAGTGAAAGTGGCCTTCGACCTTCGGTAAACGCGCTAGTCAAGCGTTAAAGCGTTGCAAGGTTTGACTAAACCCGACTAACTTGGTCGGCTTACTAGAGTAGTGAAAGGCCGACCCATGTCGACGCCCACGCCCCCCATAGGTGACTTGACGCTCGGCGACGCCTGGTCGCTCCTGACGACCGATGCCGACGCCGTGCTTATCGACGTGCGCACCACGGCCGAGTGGCAGTTTGTTGGCACCCCCGACCTCTCATCGCTCGGCAAGGCGGCCCGGCTCGTCGAATGGACGACGTGGCCCGGCGGCGCACCGAATCCCGGATTCATCGCCGAAGCAACTGTCGACCTCACGCCCGAGCAGCCAATCTTGCTGCTCTGCCGATCGGGAGCACGATCGCTGGCGGCGGCCCAAGCCCTCGCCGCGAACGGCTACCCCAACGTGCACAACGTCGTCGCCGGATTCGAGGGCGACCTCGACGGTGATACCCATCGCCACGGCGGTTGGAAAGACGAACTTCCCTGGACCCAGGGCTGACCATGACCATGCCGACGGCTGACGCTGGGTTCGACGATTACCAAGAGGCGACGCTGCTGACCCGCGGCGGCCTGAACCGGTCGGGGTTCGACGAGACGTCCGAGGCGATGTACCTCACGTCGGGGTACGTCTACAGCGCGGCCGAAGAGGCCGAGGCCGCCTTCGCCGGCGATGTCGACCGGTTCATCTACTCGCGCTACGGGAACCCGACCGTGTCGGTTTTCGAAGAGCGCTTGCGGCTGCTCGAAGGCGCCGAGGCGTGCATGGCAACGGCGAGCGGTATGGCTGCCGTCTACGCATCGCTGACCTCGCTGTTGGCGGCCGGAGATCGGGTTGTCGCGTCCCGTGCGCTCTTCGGCTCGTGTCACGTCATCCTCACCGAGATCCTCCCCCGCTACGGCGTGCACACCGAGTTGATCGACGGCACCGACTTGCAGGCATGGGAAGCAGCACTTGCGGCCGGGGCCAAAGCGGTCTTCCTCGAAACGCCATCGAACCCCGGCCTCGAGATCCTCGACCTCAGAGCGATCGCCGACATGGCCCACGATGTTGGCGCGATCGTGATCATCGACAACGTCTTCGCCACACCGGTGCTCCAGAAGCCGCTGGAACTCGGTGCCGACGTCGTTGTCTATTCCGCCACGAAACACATCGACGGCCAGGGCCGGACCCTCGGCGGCGCCGTGCTCGGCTCGAAGGACTATGTGGCCGAATACCTCATGCCGTTCCTTCGCCACACCGGTCCGTCGCTGAGCCCGTTCAATGCGTGGGTTCTTGCGAAAGGCATGGAGACGTTGCGGCTGCGCGTCGATGCTCAAACGCGGTCAGCGCACGAGTTGGCCGAACGCCTCGTTGACCATCCGGCGTTGGCCGCCGTGCGGTATCCGCACTTGCCCTCGCATCCGCAGTTCGATCTGGCCAAGCGGCAAATGTCGGCCGGCGGCACCGTGTTCACGATCGATCTCGCGGGAGGTAAGGCCAGCGCGTTCGAGTTTCTCAATGCGTTGTCGTTGTTCGATATCTCGAACAATCTCGGCGACTCGAAGAGCCTGGTCACCCACCCGGCAACTACGACGCATCGCCGCCTCGCTCCTGAAGCTCGGGCCGCGGTTGGCATCGGTGATGGCATGGTCCGACTGTCGGTTGGTCTCGAAGATGTCAACGACTTGTACCGCGACCTCGACCGCGCGTTGGCGGCTGGCAAGTAGCTGCACGGCGGCCGTCGGACGACCCGGCCGAGTTTCGCCACTAACTTCTCGTCCGTGTCAACTCCCCAGGCGTTGGACGGAATCCGAGTCGTCGACTTCACCACCGGACCAGCCGGTGGTCTGGCGACGACGGTGCTCGCCGACTTCGGCGCCGATGTCATCAAGGTCGAACCGCTCGCCGGCGATCGCTTTCGATCGTTGCCGGGAAGTGCGGTCTGGCTCCGCGGCAAGAGGAGTGTCGTGCTCGACCTCAAGACAGCGAGTGGCCAGGCTCAAGCCAAGGAGCTAGCGACCTCGGCCGACGTGGTTGTTGTCGCTGGCGCACCGAATCGCCTTCTCGCCCATCGGCTCGACAGCGCAACGCTGCAAACCGACGCACCCCATCTCATTCACTGCACGATCTCGGGTTGGGGCCAACGCGGCCCCTATGCCGAACTGGCGGGTTACGAAGGGCTCGTGGCCGCAAAGTCGGGGCGGATGGCGAGCTTCGAGGTCCAGCTCGGAACCGGTCGGCCGGTGTTCGCGGCAGTGCCCGTCGCGACCCATCTCGCATCGCAGTCGGCCGTGCATGGCATTGTGGCCGCGCTCATCGACCGACAACGAACCGGTGTCGGGGCGATCGTGGAGACGAGCCTCTTGCAGTGCCTGTTCCCGTTCGACCTGACCGACTTGTTGGCCTTACAGCTCGCCGACCGGCGCGACCAGCGCTACGAACCGCTTCGCACATTGTCGACGATGCCGACGTTGAACTATCACCCGGTGCGAACCCAAGACGGTCACTGGATTCAATGCGGCAACCTGCTGGAGCACCTGTTGTTCTCGTTCCTCGACAGCATCGACCTGCTCGGCGAATTGCTCGTCGACGAGCGCTTTCAGTCCAGCCCGGCCGACTGGACCCCGCAAGCCATCGAAGTTGCGCGCGACATGATCCTGAATCGTTGCCTCGAACGTCCGGCCGCCGACTGGATGGCGACGTTCCGCGAGAACGGCAACGTCGCGGCAGAGATCGTGGTCAATGGTGATCAGGCGATGCATCATCGCGATCTCGTGAACGGCGGGGCGCTGGTCCAGCTCAGCGATGCTCGGCACGGATCGGTGACGCAGATCGGCCCCATCGCCGACCTCGGGGCAACGCCGGGCGTTGTTACAACCGGTGCACCCAACATCGGCGAACACCAAGATCAGCTCGCGACATGGCTCGGGGATTCCCGGCCGTCCGTACCACCTCCGGTAACGCGTTCATCGACACCCGGGCAGCCGCTCGACGGCATCACCGTGATCGACCTCTCTGCGATTATCGCCGGGCCGCTCGCCGGCTCGATGCTGGCCGACCTCGGCGCACGTGTCATCAAGGTCGAGCCGTTCGGCGGCGACCCCTTTCGTCAGCTGCTGACCGAGGGTCGCATGGCCGTCAAGATGAACGCGGGCAAGGAGTCGATCTGCATCGACCTGAAACAGCCAAAGGGCCACCAACTCCTGCACGAACTGATCGCAGCCACCGACGCGAACGTGATCATGCACAACTTCCGGGGCGACGTTCCGGACCGCCTCGGGCTTGGGTACGAACAGGTGCGGGCAATCAAGCCCGACATCATCTGGGCCGTCGTCAACGGATACGGGCCCGACGGCCCGAGCGCTAAACGACCGGCGACCCACCCGGTCGTCGGTGCAGCGTCGGGCGGAGTCGCCTACCAGGCGGGGCCGGCGCTGACCGCAGACTGCCCGACGCTTGCCGACGTGCGCGAACATGCCCGCCAGATCATGGCCGCGAACGATGCCAACCCCGACCCCAACACGAGCGTTGTTGCCGCCTCAGCCATCTTGCTCGCCCTCGTTGCCCAGCAGCGCCAAGGCATCGGCCAGGTCGTTCGTATCAACATGCAGGTCGCTAACGCGTGGGCGAACATCGACGATTTCGTCGACTGGCCGACCAAGCCGGCGCGGTCACCCGTCGACCCCGATCATCGCGGCCTTCACGCTGGCTATCGCCTCTACCCGGCTCGTTCGGGCTGGATCTTCCTGGCTGCGACGACAGCCGCCGAATTCGAACGCTTTGCTGCCGTCATCGGCCGCCCCGAGCTGCGCCTCGACAGTTCCGATCTCGCCAACACGCTCGCCGCCGTGTTCGCAGCCGAGGATGCCGACGCGTGGGAGGAACGTATGACGGCCGCGCAGGTGGGCTGCGTCCAAGCCGATGGCATCGACGTCGGTACGTTTCTCCGCGACGACGCGCACGTGCTGCACAACGGCTGGGCACCGATGGTCGAACACGAACGTTTCGGAACTGTCAAGCGGTGGGGCCCGACGGTGACGGTCGGCGGATTGAACCCCGACTACCGATCGGCACCTCTCGCAGGCGAACACACCGATGCCCTACTGGCCGAACTCGGCCACACCGACGCCGCCATTGCGAAGCTGCGAACCGACCGAATCGTGAACTCCGAAGCCGCGCCGGTTCCGCCGACCTAAGGGGCCCAGCCAGTAGGCGCTTCGCGGCGGGTGGGGCCCTTGAGTTCATCCTGGTTCGGAACTCGTACAGCCTCCTACCGGCTGAACTCCAAAGGAGTTCAGGCGGTGACCGCGTCGGCACGCAGTTCGGCGAGCACGCCGCGCATGAACAGCAGCGCCTCGCGATCATCCAGCTCGCTGCCAATCGCCTGCTCGGCGGCATTGTCGACGCCAGCGACCTCCTGCACCGCCTCGCGAGCGTCGAGCGTGAGTGTGCCCCAGGCGAGTTCGCCGCAGGGGCCCGATCGTTCGACATACGCAATGATGCGGGCGACCGCAGCAGATCGATCGAAGTCGACAATCATCCGAGCAAACTCGACGCCGACGAGCCGCGCCATGATCATGTTCTCGGTTTCGAGCAGCTCGTCGATGTGCTCTGCCAGCAGCCGAAACGCCAGCGGCGCGTCGCTATTGCGAATTGCACGCCGAGCTTCGAGTGTCTTGCTCAGCGAGATCGTGCGGTCGGGAATCGGAATTCTCGTCGCCTCGTCGAAGTACAACTCGGCCTGATCGGTCTGATCTTGGAACGTCGCCCCGAGGCCCGCGATGAAAAGGGTGAAGTGCAGGAACGTTGGCGGGCCCTCGGTGCGGCATCGTTCGAGCAATTGACTGCACGCCGCGTCGAAACCCTCGAAGTTGCCGAGCGGCAGCATCGGCCCGACGACACCCTCCATCTCGACCAAGCGGGCAGCCAAGCTATGACCTTCGGCTTCGAGGTACGCGCCGGCTGCGGGCGCTGATGCCATCAGCGCGTGGTCATCATCTTCAATGCAGGCTCGGGCATACGACAGAAGCGGGTGATCGGACTCGCCGTACTGGGCGGCAAGCTTGTCGTACGCCGCCTGGTTCTGACTCATCATGTAGCGGTGCGCGGCCCAGAACAGGCCGAACGCGATCCGGTCGTGGTCGTCGGGCGCCGTGATCGCCAGCAGGCGTTCGGCCCAATCACCGACCTCGCTGTTGTTTCGTAACGACACTTCAAGGGCGATGGGTTGCATCAGGTCTTGCGCGAGCGCGGCGTTGCCGGTCGTGATGGCCCAGCCAAACGCCATTCGCAGATTCGGCCACAACTCGGGGAGATGTCGAGATCCCAGGACCTCCTCGTTCCCGGCGAGCAGTTCACCGATCGCCGTCGCCCGATCAAGGCACCACTGCGCATGACGGGCGGCGACACGATCGGTTTCGCCGCTGGCCGACAGATGTTCGGCGCCGAATTGACGAATCGTCTCCAGCAGCCGGAAGCGCCGACCGAACGGACCGGACTCGGCGATCAGGATCGAACGCGCAACGAGACCACCGAGCACTTCGTCGACATCGATCTCTCCGGCCACATCGCCGTCACCGGATTCAGCGATGACTTCGGCTGCCGCGAGGTCAAAGGGACCGGCGAAGACCGACAGGCGCTGGAACAGCCGCTGCTCGGCCAAACTCAACAGTTCGTACGACCAGAGGATCGTCGCCCGCATTGTGCGATGGCGTTCGACCGAGCTTCGACGCCCGCCCGTCAGCAGCCGAAGGCGATCGTCGAGGCGACCGACCATATCGGTTGGCGACAAGGTCTGGCTGCGGGCGGCCGCAAGCTCGATGGCAAGCGGTACCCCATCGAGGCGCGCACAGATCTCCTTGACCGCGGGACGATTCTCATCAGGGTCGAAGCTGCGGTCGGCGGCTTCGGCGCGGGCGTTAAAGAGTTCGACCGCCGACTGGCCCGGATCGAGGGGTGGAACAACGATGAGCTGCTCGGTGATCAGACCGAGGCCCTCGCGTGACGTCGCGAGGAGCCGGGTGTTCGGACAGTCGCGGGCGATCGCATTCGCCAGATCGGCAGCCCCATCGACAACATGTTCGCAGTTGTCGAGCACGAGCAGCACGCTGCGATCATCGAGCGCGGCAACGATCGATTCACGGAGCCCACGGGCCGGGGTTTCCTTCACTCGAAGCGCCTCGGCGACAGCGCGGACGACGCCATCAGACGCCGCTATGCCAGCGAGTTCGACCAGCCAAACCTCGTCGGCGAGGTCGAGGGCCGCTGCGGTTGCAGCTTCGATCGCGAGCCGGGTCTTGCCGATGCCGCCGGGACCGACCAACGTCGTGATCGGGGTCGACTCGAGCGCCTCGGCGACAGCTCGCAACTCGTCGTGGCGACCGATGAGGCGGCCGAGGCGACGCGGCAAGTTACCCCGGCGCGAATCGACCGAGCGCAGCGCCGGGAAGTCGCCGACCCCAAGTTGGTGGACTCGTTGCGGTGATGCATGATCGATCGGCGCCGTGCCGAGATCGCTGATATCGGTACGGCCGCCGAGCAGCGCGGCCGTCGATGCCGACAGGATCGTCTGGCCACCGTTGGCCAAACTGGCAAGACGAGCGGCCAGGTTCACCGACGGCCCGAAGTAATCGGCATCTCGTTCGTCGGCTTCGCCGGTGTGAACACCGACGCTCAAGCTCAGCGCAGCCCCGCCCGACCAGTCTGCGTCATCGATGACTGCGTGGATCTCATCGGCCCATGCCGCGGCCTCGGACGTGCGGCCAAACGCGACGCCAAACGAGTCTCCACCGACGGTGAACAAGTGACCGGTCTGATTCGCTGCCGCCGCGCGAACAAGTTCCTCGCATCGACTCATCGACGCCGCCATCGCCGAACGGTCGCCGGCCCACAGCGCCGCCGCGCCGCTGACGTCGGCAAACCCAAACGTCACCGTGCCGGTCGGCAAACCATTCATCAGGGCGGGCCGATGCCGGCCCACTTCAAGCTGGTCGTCTTGCCCGAGGATCATCGACTCGAGTTCCTGAAGCCGAGGTCCGGGTTCGACTCCCAGCTCTTCGACCAAGTTCGTGCGGGCCGTTCGGTACGCGGCCAGAGCATCGGCCTGACGACCCGAGCGGTACAGGGCGAGCAGCAGTAACGCCCAAAGGCCTTCCCGATAGGGATGGCGCGCGGTGAGCTCGGTCAGGCGACCAACCGTCGCTGCGGGGTCACCATCGACCCGCCGTTCAAGGTCGAGCTCAACTGCGCCAAGCCACCGCTCGATCAAGCCATCGACCGTCGCGCTGAACCCGTCGGCGTCGAGCCCGGCGAGCAGTTCGCCCGTCCATTCCCCGAGCGCCCGCTCGGCGTCACCATCGTCGAGGAACTGCTGGAAACGCAGCACGTCAACCGCGGCACGCGGCAGGTTCAACACGTAGGCCGATCCGGTCCGCGCTATCGCGTCAGCACCGAGGCCCTTGCGAAGCCGAGCGATATAGGACTGGAGCGTCTTGTCGGCCGTGCGGGGCGGGTCGGTGTGCCAGACCAGTTCCACGAGCCGGGCCACCGGCACCGGGGTACCCACCGATAACGCGAGCGCGGCAAGAACAAGCTGGCATTTCGCCGGCCCGACATCGTGGGAAACACCGACGTCGCTGACGGCCCGAACACCACCGAAGAGAGAGATCTGCACCGATTCAACCACGGCATCATCCTGTCAGACATCGGTTGTGGGTGGCCCGTAGCTCAGTGGAGCGCCGGTGAAACCCACGACGACGACTCGACCGACAGTGCGGTCGAGCTCTACCCGGGCTCGACCTAGCGTGTTCATCCTGAGACTCGACCTCAATCGTCAGGAGTCCCCGATGTCACAAGCTCTCTATCGCCTCGGCCGTTTCGCCGCCCGCCACCCGTGGCGAGTTATCGGCGCATGGCTCATCGTCTCGGTGCTGGTCGTCGTTGCATCGGCCACCGGCGGCAAAGAACTCGACGACAGCTTCGCGGTGCCCGGGCTCGATTCACAGCTCGCCGTCGATCTCCTCTCCGAGGCCCAGTCCAATCGGGCTGGCCTCACCGCCCAGGTCGTCCTTACTCCGAACGACCCAGCCACCACGTTCTTCGATTCGCCCGAAGCCCAGGTCGAACTCGCCGAACTGCAGGCAGAACTCGCCTCGCTCCCCCGAGTGATCGGCACCAATGACCCAAGCGGCGACCTCGCCGCAGGGCCGGAAACGGCGATGGCCGGCGGCAACATCTCGCCGGACGGTCGCATCGCGCTCGTCAGGGTGCAATATCCAGTCGTCGCCGACGTCACGGTTGCCGATCTCGAAAACCTCAAAGAGTTCCGATTCAATGCAGCCGCTGACTCACCGCTCCAGATCGAAATGGGCGGCGAACTGTTCTTCACCTTCGAGGAGTCCGAAACGGGCACCGGCGAGCTCATCGGCCTCGTCGCCGCGGTGATCATCCTGCTGCTGGCATTCGGTTCGCTCATTGCGATGGGGCTTCCGATCGGCATGGCGATCTTCGGTCTTGCCCTTGGCATCAGCAGCATGTCGCTCGTCGCGTATCTGATCGACGTTCCGAGTTGGGCGCCGCAGATGGGGAGCATGATCGGGCTCGGCGTCGGCATCGATTACGCCTTGTTCCTCGTGACCCGCCATCGCGAATTTCTCGCCCGCGGCCTCACGATCGAAGAGTCGGTCGGCCGATCGGTCGCAACCGCGGGCCAAGCCGTGATCTTTGCCGGTGGAACCGTGGTGATCGCGATCCTCGGCCTGGCGTTCGCCGGTGTGCCCTTCCTCACCGCCGCAGGTGTCGCGACCTCGGTCATCGTGCTGATCATGGTCATCGCCTCGGTCACCCTGCTACCCGCCTTTCTGGGTCTCGCCGGGCATTGGATCAACCGGTTGGGCATTCGCCGTCACACGCCGGGTGACGGCCACACGATCGGCGAGGGCTGGCTCCGGTGGGGTCAACACGTCTCGCAAAATGCGTGGGCGTATGCCATCGGTGGCACGGCGCTGCTGCTCGCGCTCACCGCGCCGGTTCTGAACCTGCAACTCGGGTTCCCCGACGAAGGCACCTTGCCAGAAACCCGCACCGAACGGCGGGCCTATGACCTCATCGCCGAGGGTTTCGGTCCGGGTTTGAGTGGGCCGTTGTTGATCGCGGTCGATATCTCTGAAGACGCCGGTGTCGTCGAACCGCTCGCCCAGGCGATTGCCGCCGACCCCGGCGTCGCGGCCCTGGCGCCACCGGAGATCAACACCGATGCGGGTGTCGCCACGCTCGTCGCGATCGCAACAACGTCGCCACAAGACGACGCGACATTGGACACGATCAAGCGACTCCGTTCCGACGTTCTGCCCCCGGTCCTCGACGACAGTCCGGCTCGGGCCCATGTCGGCGGCGCGACGGCAAACTTTGCCGATATCGGCAACCGGGTGAACGATCGGCTGCCGTTGTTCATCTCGGCCGTGATCGTGCTGTCGTTCCTGTTGTTGACGGTCGTGTTCCGGTCGTTGCTCGTACCGTTGAAGGCTGCACTCTTGAATCTGTTGAGCATCGGAGCGGCCTATGGCGTGCTCGTCATGGTGTTCCAGTACGGCTGGGGCAAAGAGCTGTTCGGTCTGCAAACGACGGTGCCGATCGTGTCGTTCGTACCGATGTTCATGTTCGCCGTACTGTTCGGTTTGTCAATGGACTACGAGGTCTTCCTGCTATCGCGGGTGCGTGAGGAATACCTGCTCAGTGGCGACAACGACGCAGCCGTGATCCATGGCATCGCGAGCACCGCCCGAGTGATCACGTCGGCCGCCCTCATCATGATCTCGGTGTTCCTCGGTTTCGTGCTTGGTGACGATCCAACCATCAAGATGATGGGGCTTGGCTTGGCGACTGCGATCTTCGTCGACGCAACCATCGTTCGCCTCGTGCTCGTGCCCGCGACTATGAAGCTCATGGGCAACGCGAACTGGTGGCTGCCCGGCTGGCTCGATCGGCTCATCCCCACGATCGACATCGAAGGTGAAGCGGGCTTGCCCGCGCCCGAGATGGAAGCTGCCGCCCCACTCGAGCGCGAAACGGCACTGGTCTAACCATCCACCGACCGATTTCGGGGCCTTTCGACCCACCGGCCGCAAAGGAAGCCGCAAAGTACCCCGTAGTGGGGCACCGTTGCTGTGCGAACCCCAACAAATTGGAGCCAAGCGCGGACCCAACGAACCATGCAGGGTAAATGGGCCGTTGGCTTCAGCCCTTGCGAACGCCTGCGGCACCGCTCACGTTATGAATCGTGATCATCTTTTGGGTAGTCTTTTGGCGAGTTGACAGCGCCCGGGATTCCCGAGCGTTGTCGATAAGAGGCGATCACCAAACAAAAGATGGGGCGAATTCATGTCACTGCCGAAAGCTCTCCACGCGCGTGGACTGACTCGAACGGAGCGCCACCATACGTGGCGCCCCCAATTACTAGGCGTCACTTTGGCGGCGGCGATGGCCGCGACAATGCTGGCCCTCGTACCGGCAATTGCAAGCGCGGCACCACCGGTTGGCGGGACATGGGCACAGGTCGGAGCCGACGTCGATGGCGAAGCTGCCGGCGACCAATCCGGTCGCTCGGTAGCGATGAGCGCCGACGGCACCACGATGATCATCGGTGCACCGAACAATGACGGCACCGGAACCGACGCTGGCCATGCCCGCGTCTACACGCTCACCGGCGGCGCCTGGACCCAGGTCGGCGCCGACATCGACGGCGAAGCCGCCGGCGACCAATCCGGCGGCGCGGTTGCGATGAGCGCTGACGGCACCACCGTCATCATCGGCGCGACCCACAATGACGATGCTGGGACCGACGCTGGCCACGCCCGCGTCTACACCCTCACCGGCGGCGCCTGGACCCAGGTCGGCGCCGACATCGACGGCGAAGCAACCAACGACCGCTCGGGCTACTCCGTTGCGATGAGCGACGATGGCAACACCGTCATCATTGGCGCACTCTTCAACAATGGCAACGGTGGCGACGCCGGTCATGCCCGCGTCCACACCCTGACCGCAGGCGCCTGGACCCAGGTCGGCGCCGACATCGACGGCGAAGCAGCGATCGACCAGTTCGGCTCGACCGTGGCGATGAGTGCAGACGGCAACACCGTCATCATCGGCGCCCAGCGCAACGACGACTCCGGGGTCGACGCCGGCCATGCTCGCGTGTACACCCTGACCGCAGGCGCCTGGACCCAGGTCGGCGCCGACATCGACGGCGAAGCAACCGGCGACCGCTCGGGCTATTCCGTCGCAATGAGCGGCGACGGCAACACGATCGTCGTCGGCGCTCGTGACAACGACGGCAGTGGCGCAAAGGCCGGCCAAGCCCGGATCTACACCCTCACCGGAGGCGCCTGGACCCAGGTCGGCGCCGACATCGACGGCGAAGCCGCCGACGACCGCTCGGGCTTCGAGGTCGCAATGAACGAAGCGGGCGACACCGTGATCATCGGCGCCATCTTCAATGACGGCAACGGCACCCGAGCTGGCCAGGCTCGCATCTACACACTCAATGGCGGTACGTGGACCCAGATCGGCGCCGACATCGACGGCGAAGCCGCCGACGACCGCGCCGGCTTCGGCGTTGCAATGAGCGACGATGGCACGACGATCGCGGTGACCGCACAGTTGAACGACGGAACCGGCGTTGACGCCGGACATGCCCGCGTGTTCGAGATCGACACGGCCGTCGTTGGCGGCTTCCAGTGTTCGTTTGGTGCGGGCGTGCTGACGTGGACCGACGATGCCCAGCCCAAGTACTGGATCTACCAGTCCGTCGACGCTGGCGCCACCTACAACTGGATCGGTCGCACCACCGGCGCGACCACCTTCACCGTCCCATCACCGGCCGCCGGTGCCCTCTACCAAGTCCACTACCAAGGCATCGATCGCGTCGATTGCACCATCGTTAATGGACCCCCACCAGCGCAGGGGCCGTTCGCCTGCGAATTCGACAGCAGCACGGGCGAAGTCACGTGGACCGATGACGCCCAGCCGAAGTACTGGATCTACCAGTCCGTCGATGCTGGCGCCACCTACAGCTGGATCGGCCGCACCACCGGCGCGACCACCTTCACCGTCCCATCACCGGCCGCCGGTGCCCTCTACCAAGTCCACTACCAAGGCATCGACCGCGTCAACTGCACCGAAGCCGTCTAACAAGTCGAAGCCGACGATCAATCAATCCTCGCGGCCGGGTCTCACGACCTGGCCGCGAGCCATTTTTGTACTCAGGGGCAGTTGGTGCCGAAGAGTTGCGTGACCAGATCTTGTTGCCAACTTTCGCGACGCCGATGCCTACTTCATCAAAGCGAGCGTCACCGATGTTGGCGAAGTGGCCAGGGCTGGATTCGAACGCCGCTTGCAGTTGTGCGGTCGTCCGGTTCAGACCCTCGGCAACGTTCTCGGCCCAGAGGCAAACGCCAACGTACGTCGACGACAGCGCGAAGGCTGGGTCCTGCAGCGCGTGCCGACCCGCGTCGAGCGCGACCTGGCCGAGTGTCGTCGATTCGAATCGCCACCGGCCGTTGGTGTTGCCGAGTGCCTGGGGCCCGGCGATCGGTGCGCCGTCAACACTGACGGTCACGGTTTTGCGCCGCCGGTCGCCCCGAGTTCCTTTGGTCACGCGATCGGCTGCCCATCGATGCTGACGGTCACCCTGCCACCGGCATCCGCATCGGCGGATCCGTGCCTGATCGCGAATTCGAACGTGCCCGCTTCGGCCACCATGACGCTCGTACGTGATGCACTGCCGTCGGCCACGTTGCCGAGCGCGTAGCCACCAGCTGGTAGGGGCCACACATCAACATCGTCGACGAAGGCCGCCGAAACTGGCCGTGCGCGCATCAAGATGATGGTCATCGCCGTCACGACGACCGCCAACAACACGAGCAGACCCGTACGAATTGAGCCGCCTTCGCGAGCGAACCCCGGTCCATGCAACGCTACGTTCACAAGTATCCCCGACCGTTTCGTATCTAGAAGTGGCGACCGGATACTAAGGAGCTGCGCCGGTAGGGCGAGGAACGAGTCCTGCTGGCGAGGCGACCAGACAACAGAGCGCGCTATTCGCCGAGGAACGAGGCGAAAAAGGAACTTGTCGTAGTGAACGCTTGCCCTGAAGCTCGCCACCGAAATGGGTCCATAAATCTCGTTACATATCCTGGATGACCAGCCGGCCAGCTACCGAATCACTGCGTCGCTCAGCACCGCCGACGCACTAGCCGAAAGCTCAATGTCGGCAGCAAGGGCGATAGCGGCTGGGCTCATCTTCTTCAAGGTTCTCGCGACGACCTGCACCATGTGGTCATGGCCGAGTTTGGCGACCATCGAGTCGAACTGGGTGCCGAGGAACGCAAGACATGCGGCGTCTTCCAACGTCTGCGTTTCGGGATCAGACCCCAAACCCTTGCGAAGAACGAGCGAGGCGATCCGGTCGGCCGACGCCTGCCCGTAGCCGAGAGCACCTGCGATCTCGACGACGGCATCGGCTTGGACCTGCTTGTTGTCGCGACGCCACCGCAGATAACCGGCCCGACCCGCTGGGTAGTCGACCCGTTGCAGCTCCCACCGCCTCAGATGATGCGCGCGCGCCGCGATCGTGAGCTCGCCACTCGGGGAATCAACCAACTGCGCGACCCAATGTGTCGCCAACTCACCGTGCACGAGCGCCAACGGACGACCTTCGTGAAGGTTCGGATCATCGCCGTTCACTCGATCGACCGCCGCGACGACAGCCGCGAGGCGATCATCGATCACGTCGCGCATTCAGACTCGCCGACCTCGGCGACGTACGGGTCGACCTCGTCGAAATCGACGTAGAAGTCGGGATCGTCAGCGGGCAGCGGAAACTCGTCGAGATGTTTGAGGCTCGCGCCGACTGCCTTGGCCCCGCCGACCCGATCGAGCCACAACCGGAACGTCTCCCCCGCACTGCGTTCGTTCACGAACCGACGGACGACGATGACGGCTGCCGCGGCCGCGGTCTTCGCTGGTAGCCGCAGGGCCTTGTCGCCGAAGTGGACCTTCTCTTGCCCGACGTAGCCGCCGAGCAGCATCTGATAGCCCGGCGCGGATTGGCCGTGGGCTCGCCGTTCGGCACCGAAGAAGCCAATGTCGGCGATGTGATGCTGACCGCACGAGTTCGTGCAGCCCGAAATGTTGATACGCAGCCCGCCGACTTCGGCCAGGCCTTCGGCTTCAAGTGCGTCGCCGATCGCCTGGGCCAGACCCCGAGATTGGGTGACTGCGAGCGAGCACGTGTCGGCGCCCGGGCACGACACAACATCACGCAACAGCTCGGCGCCGGCGACGTGCATGTTCAAGACTTCAAGCCGCCCATACAGCGCAGGCAATTGGTCGTCGGTCAGCCCTCGCAGTATGAAGTTCTGCCGGTTCGTGCAGCGGACCTCGACGCCGAAATCTCGCTGAATCTCGGCGATGCCTCGAAACTGGTCGGCGGTAATGTCGCCGAGCTGGCACCAGGCGTAGGCCGACACGGTTCCATTGGCGACGCCGCGGACCACGTTCGCGGCCTCCCACTTCTCATAGGGCGTCTTCGCTCCGAAGGCGACGCTCGTTCCTTGGCCAACCAGCGTCGGATCGACACCGGCCCCGAGGCCAGCTGGCGCGTCGCCGAGCTGTTGCACGATGTCGGGAATGCCGCCGGGCCAGTCGGCCGATGCGGGCAGTAGACGACGGCTTGCCAAGATGCGGCGCTGGGTCTCGTCCCAACCGAGTTCGTCAACGACCCACTTCATCCGGGCCCGCAACTTGTTGTCACGATTCCCGGTCTGCTCGAAGACCCGCAGGATCGCTTCGAGCGTCGGCAACAGGTCTTCCTTTGCCGTGAACTCCTCGACCGCGAGCGCGGCAAACGGGTTGGCACCAAGACCGCCGGCGACGAATACGCGAAAGCCAGCTTCGATTGTGCCGCCATCGCGGGTGCGCGTCACCGCGATGACTCCGGCGTCGTTGAACATCGCTTGACCGCAGTCGGTCTCACAGCCCGAGAAGTTGATCTTGAACTTGCGGGGCAGCCGCTGGCCGATCGAGTTCCGTAGGAAGTGATCGTTCGCGGCCTGGGCCCACGCACTGATATCGAGCACCTCGAACGGGCAGGCGCCAGCGAGGTGACAACCCTGCACGTTCCGAATCGTGTCACCGCAAGCTTCGCGGGTCGTCAACCCGACCGAGCCCAGGTGCGTCAGCACCTCTGGGATCTTCGTCAGCTCGATGAAGTGCATCTGAATGTTCTGACGCGTCGTGATGTGGCCCCAGCCGCGTGAGTACTCCTCGGAGATCCACGCCAGCATGTCGAGTTGATCGGCCGTGATCGTGCCGTACGGCATCCGCACTCGGATCATCTGATTCGTGCCGCCCTGCCGTTGGCCATAGATGCCGTTGTGGAGCCGGAAGACGCGGAAGACGTCGGCGTCGAGGTCACCAGCGAGGTGCCGATCGAGCATCATCTGGAACTTCGCGATGTCGGTCGCGATCTCCGGGTCGGCGACGACAGGCAAGTCGGTGTCGGGAAGGAGGGCGAGTGTCGGTTCAGCGGTGAGGGTCATGCGAATGCTCCGGTTGGCAGTTCATCGAACGAGGTCAGGGGTTGCTGGCTCAGGGGTTGGTAGGCCATGGAGAGAAGGTCGTCGTCGGCAACGTCGCCGATCACGATCACCGAGGGGTTGGCGACCGGCGTGGCGCCGAGCTTGCCGAGCGTTGTGCGGGCAACCCGCTGCTCAGCTGTCGTCGCGGCAGTGATGATTGCAACCGGCGTTCGTGGAACCATCCCGCCGGCCTGCAATCGATCACCAACTGCGCTCGCGCGGGCTGCCCCCATGAGGACAACAAGCGTCGTACCAAGCTGGGCGAGTGCGTCCCAATTCAGCCGACGATCATTCGCCGGGTCTTGATGCGCCGTGATGACCGTGAAGCCGCTCGACACATTGCGATGCGTCACGGGAACACCGGCGGCGGCCGGAGCGGCGATCGCCGAACTGACGCCTGGCACGACCTCGACCGCGATCCCATTTGCCCGCAGGGCGAGGGCTTCTTCCCCGCCTCGGCCGAACACGAACGGGTCGCCGCCCTTGAGCCGCACGACGGTTGCATGGTCACGGCCATGAGCGATCAACAACTCGTTGATCTGAGACTGGGTCGCTCGGTGGCCGTTCGGGTCTTTCCCAACGTTGATGGAAATCGCCCATGGCGAAATGAGATCGAGGATCGCCGCGCTGACCAAGCGGTCATGAATGACAACGTCGGCATCGCCGAGTAGCCGGGCCGCTCGAAGCGTGAGGAGGTCGGGGTCGCCCGGGCCGGCGCCCACGAGGTACACGGTCATCGAGCGTCGATCAGTTCTGAGGTGACGATCGACTCGAACGCGCCGATCGGGGCGGGTAGAGGGTTGACCTTGTGCGGCGCGGGCACCGCGGTCGCGACGAGGCCAAGGCTTTGCCGCAGTAACTCCCGCGCGGCGTCGACCTCGCCAGCGAGCACGAGCGAGGCGACGCCGCCATCGAGTGCCTCGAGCCATCCCGACACTTCGCTCGTGCCAAGCGTGGCCCGCGCTTCGGTTCGGACGTCGGCGAGCAGGTCGAGCAGGTCGCTCCACCGAGGGTCGAACTCGGCTTCGAAGCGACGGCGCAGCCACATGGAAAGAGCCGGGCTGCGGCCCCGGGTCGACGCGGTGAGCTGCAGGTCACCTTGCCGGGCAACCGACGGCAACGTGAATGCGCAGTTGACGGGATCATCGGCCGAGTTGCTCCAGACATTTGCCGCTTCGGCATCAAGAAAGACCTGATGGTTGACGGCGGCATCATTCGTGCACGTGATGACGAGTCGAACGCCGGCGAGGTCCCCCGGTGCGTACGACCGCTCGACGATCTCGATGTGCGCCCGGTGTTTGGTGGGGTCGAGCGTCGCAGCGAGTGCTCTGATCGCCGGCAACACGTCGGGGGCCAGGACCGTGACCACTGCCCCGGCGGAGACCAGGCCGCTGATCTTGCGCAGGGCAACGTTGCCACCACCGACGACGAGACAGCGACGGCCGGCGAGCTCAAGGTTTACCGGGTAGTGCGGCAGCTGATCGGGAACAGACGACGGGGTCGATGTCTGGGCCATGGCCAAGACCTCCAAGGGGACGGTACAGACGGTGCATTAAACCCGACTACATAGCTCGGGATTAGCGAGCTACCCTAGAAGTGCACACCGGACAAAGCAACCACATTGTCCGTATTGTTCAGAATTCCGATCAGATTAGTCGACTTTAGCGAGAATTCGGAACAAAACCGTTGCCATTCCGGCCGCGATGGCGCCACAGAGGCCTACCCACAGAACGATGCCTCGATCACCGGACGACCACGCCCCAAGGGCGATAACGAAACACGATGAAAGCACCGCACCTGCGCCCATCAGCACCATGGTGACCCAGAGGTCGGGGCGGCGGCTACTGAGCAGGTAGCCGCCGGCAGCGCCCAGCAGGGCAGAGATCGGGCTGACGACGAGTCCGGCGATGGCACCCAGCACGAACAGCAAGAAAAGCGAGAGATCGTCGTCCCCGGACGAGATCACTGGGTAGGTGATCGATGTGACGATGATGACTGCGACCACTGCGCTGACCGCTCCGATCACAGATGGATGTCTCACGACAGCAAGCGTAGGTGCGCTCCGCTTGATCCGCCCGCGTGGTCAACCCTGGTCTCGGCTACCTCTCGGCCCAAGCCGTTCTGCCTCCCGCGGGTAACTCCGGCGACGAGGCCGGTGGCGACGTGCTCGTGGTTGGCCTCAGCTTCGGCCTGGCGCCGGATATGGACCGTTCACTCCCCCGAACCGGATGGGAGCCACCGTCCACCGTTCGTTGCTCCAAATGGGATCGGGCACCGGTCGCCGCCATGGCAATGACACGGCGGCCCTCCCGGGTCACCGCTTCGCTTCCATTCCTCCGGCAGCGGGTCAGCCAGCTCCTTCACATGAAGCGCACCGCCAAACGGAAGTTAGGCCAACGAATAAGACCGGGAAGCTTCAGCTCCCCCTCAGCATGAATCGCCATCCGCCACTCTGACGCACGGCGTCGAGCGCAGCTCTTGCAAATCAGGTGTGCTTGTCTTTGGGCAGAATCTCGCGTTGGGCGACAGCTGTGGGGCGGGGTCGGGTGCCGTACCGTGCAACCAACGATGACCCACAGCGGCTTCAAACTCGAACCGGGCCCCGGACGCGCAAACGCCCACCGGCGAGGGTGGGCGTTGCTGCGAAATGCAAGCGTCGGGCCGAAGACCCGAACCGCTACTTCTCTTCTTTGAAGATGACGTGCTTGCGAACGACGGGGTCGTACTTCATGAGCTCGATGCGCTCACGGTCGTTGACCTTGTTCTTCGTCGTCACGTACTGGTAGCCGGTACCAGCGGTGCTCTTGAGCTTGATGATCGGGCGCTTATCGCTACCAGCTGGCATCAGACCTTCTCCCCACGACGACGCATGTCGGCAAGCACCTTTTCGATGCCGTGCTTGTTGATGGTCTTGAGGCCCTTGGCGCTAACCGTGAGCTTCACCCACCGGTTCTCGGACGGAATCCAAAAACGCTGCGTCTGAATATTTGGATCCCACCGACGGCGAGTCTTGCGCATCGAGTGGGAGACGTTGTTACCGAACGCTGGCTTGCGTCCCGTCACCTGACAGATCTTCGACATAAGACGGACAAGCCTATAGGGGCCAACCGTCCTCTGAAACTCGACAACGGCATCTCGGAAAATCAGAACCGCCATCGGTGAAAATCAGAACAATCTCTCAAGTATTTCTGGTGCACGCCGATGCAGAGGCGTGAACGTGGATCGAAAAGACTCCGGGGCTGGGACGATCACCGAGCTGACACTTGGTGCCGACGAGGGCGACCTCGACCTGGGAAGGGCGGGTGATCAACTCCTCCCCTCTCGCCTTGATGTCGACTTCCATCCGATTCTCAGCATGGCGACGAGCAAGATCGTGGGCGTCGACGTCCAGCCCCGGTCGGCCCAGCTCGAAGATCTCGACCTCCAGACCTGGCGGCTGATGTTGCTCAGCTCGTTGATGACCACGGTCCGGTGGCGTCAACGAGCACTGTCGGAACGGGCGCTCTTCCTCAACATCACCGTCGGCCGACGCCAGCTGCAAGACCCCGAACTCGACCGGTCGGTTCGCAGCGCGATTGCGGCATCCGGCGCCGACCCGGCTCGCCTCGTCCTCTGTCTCAGCGACGATGCGCTACTCCACGCCGACGACAATCGACTGGTTTCGCTTATCCGCCTCGAGGAGGCTCGAATCCACCTCGGTATTACTGGCCCCTATGCAACGACTCATGCGGCCCGCCATTTCGATGTGCTTCGGTTCGAACAACTCCGCGTACCGATGCAGAACGCCGCTGGCGACCCGAACGTCCATCGCATCGTCGCTCGCACCCACGCGCTCGGAATGGCGATCGTGGCGACTGGCGTTACCACCGAAAGCGATCTTGAGGACGCCCGTCGATTTGGCGCCGTCCAGTCGCTCGGTCCGCTGCATTCTTCGGCCGACCTCGGCACCACATCGACCGCCGACGTCCCTCGGTAGTCCTCGGCGGCACGCGGCCTCGAATTCGGTCTGGCCGATCCGGTGAGCCGCCACGGCAAACTGCGAGCGTGCACCTGTGGTACGCCGCGTTCGGATCCAACCTGTCGCGAGATCGCTTCCTGATCTATCTGCAAGGCGGCGTCCCACCGCATAGTCCCAACCCGGCGCCGCAACCGGGGGCGCGAGATCGAACACCGCCGACCGCCGAATGGGTCGGTGAAGTCGAAGCCGAGTTGTACTTTGCGACGTCGAGCCAACGCTGGGGCGGAGGCGGCGTCGCGTTCCTCGAAGTTGACCCAAGCCGGTTTACTCGGAGCCGACCGGTCGCCCGGATTCGGGCCTATCGGCTGTCGCTTTCGCAGCTCGAAGATGTCTACGGCCAGGAGAACGGGGTCGAGGCCCGACCCGCTATCGACGTCGACGTGTTGGTTCACCATGGCCACCTCGATCTGTTGCCGCGGCGGTATGGACGCTTGGCCGTCGTCGGCTTCCACGATGGTGCACCGCTCGTGACCATCACGAGTTCCGAACAGCAAGAGGTCAACTCTCCGTCGTTCGCCTATGCGCGAACGATCATCGCCGGCTTGACCGAAGCTTTTGGCCTGTCGGTCGATGAAGCGGTTCAGTACCTCATCGACAGTGGCGTCGACGAAGAGGCCGCTTTCAAGTTTGCGGCCCGTTTGCGCGAGAATTAGACGCAATGGGCATCAGGGCCAATCGACGAACACGTCTCCTTGTCGCGGTTGTCGCCGCGTTGACATTCGCGATCGCGGGCGCAGGCTGTGGCAGTGCTGGCGAGGAGCCGGTCGAAGTCGAGCCGGAAGAAGAAGTGATCAAGCTCGACGACCCGGCTTCATTCGAGCTTCCTGATAACTGTGAAGACCTCCAGGAATTTGCAGCCGAAGCGGCAGAGGCCTACGACGAGTCCGTTGCGAACACCCAAGAGTTGGTCGACGCCAAAGCCCGCTTCGACGGAGCGGTGAACGAGCAAATGTTGCTGGGTTGTGGCTGACACCGAAACGTCGACCCCAGAGCCGCCGATTCCAGCGCCGCAGTCGCGCCTCGATGCTTTAGCGGCCGAGAAGTTACGTCGAGCCAAGATGCTCGTCGGCATTCTCGAGGATCTCCCCCGAGCGAGCGAGTCGACGCCGCTGGTGCATGACGAGATCCTTCGGGCTCGCCTCGAAGCCGACCACGCTCGTCGATTGGCCAGACGCTTCGACAGCTGACCCTCTGACTGTCGTACGCCATCTTTAGGATGCGCGCAGGGACGGCATCTATGAGAGGTAAGGAGGCGCGCACGTCATGGCGTTAACAGCAAACGACCGGCTCGAAGCACTCCTCAACGAACGCAATTTGTGGTTCGAAGCCTGGACCAACACGCGCGACGAACTGCTCCGGGTCACCGACCGCTTCGTCGTGCTCGTCGGCATCGCGGGCGCGGGCTCGGGCGCTGCGGTCGCCATCGACCCGTTCTCGCCGGGGGCGACGGCATCGCTGGTCGCGAGCGGCTGGATCATCGTGCTCGTCATGGGCATCGCAACGTTGCGGCGGGCGACGGCGACAGCCGGCCATGCCGTCGACTCGATCCGCAACATCAACTATCTTCGCGCTGAGATCGCCGCGTTACCCGGCGCCCCGACTGCGCTTGAGCACATCGCCGACCGGTACCCGGCAAGTCGGCCACGGTTGAACTGGCGCACGGCCGAAAGCGCGCTCGTTGTGCCGATGGTTGTCACGAGCGTCATCGTCGGCGCGCTCGCCGGCATCGGGGGCGGGGGCGCATTGCGGTTGATCTCCGGCGCTGACGCCAGCGTTGTCGCCCGCGGTCTCGCGCTTGTGTTTGGCGCCACGTTGTTCGCGATCGGCTCGACACTGTGTTTCACGATCGAGCGTCAGCATTTCACTCGCCAACTTGCCGAGATCGATGCGGAGATGACGGCACCGCCGCCACCGCCGACCTCAGCTACGTCAACGCAGCCGACGCCGTAGATCAGCGCCGCCGTCTAACGGCCCTTCGGCACAACCTCGTAACCCGGTTCTTCGGGTTCGTCGTCGACCATCTCGGCCGGGAAGCCGGGAGCGAGGATGCTGACGTCGCACGCCTCTTCGAGTCGCTTGATGATGTTCGGCGACCACTCGCGCGGACCAAATCGCTCGACCCCATCGTTGAAGATGTCGATGAGTACCGGCGAGATTTCAAGCGGCACGTCGTGGCGATCGGCAATCTGCTGAAACAGGCCAATGTCCTTCTGCACGAGATCCATCGTGAAATTGATGTCTCGGCTGCCATTGAGGATGACCTGACTCTCGGTCTCGTGTACGAACGAGTTTCCTGACGAGATACGGATCGCCTCGTAGGTCGTCGCGAGATCCATGCCGGCTTTGGCCGACGTCACGAGCGCCTCGCTGAGCGTCAGCAGGTTGGCGGTCGCCAGGTAGTTCGTCATCACCTTGAGCGTCGATGCCGAACCGAGCGGACCGGTGTGCAGAATGCGACGCCCCATCGTGGTCAAAACCGGCAGCAGCCGTTCGAACGTCGATCGTTCACAACCCGCAAAGATGGCGATGTTGCCCGTTGCCGCCCGGTGACAACCGCCCGAGACCGGACAGTCGACGGGTTCGCCGCCCTTGGCCCGCACGAGTTCGCCGAGACGTTTGACCTCAGCCTCGTCGGTCGTGCTCATCTCGGCCCAGATCTGCCCCTCACGAAGCACGCTGAGAATGCCATCGTCGGCCTCCATCACTGCGGCTGACGCGGCCGGGCTCGGCAAACACGTGATGATCATGTCGACGTTCGCCGTCATCTCGGCCGGCGACTCAGCCCACTTGGCCCCCGCGTCGAGCAGCGGCTGCGCAGCCGCCTTGTCGAGATCGCGCACCCTGAGGTCGACGCCGTTTCGGAGCAGACTGCCCGACAGCTTTCCCCCGACGTTCCCAAGACCAATAAATCCGACTCGCATCGTTGCCTCCTTCGGCACGCAAAGATGGCGAGACTCTAAGGACTCTGGCGCGTGTGAACAACCGAAAGCAACCCGCCTACCCCATCGGTGTCGGCGTTGCCTCACTCTCGGGGTCGGCGTCGCCCAAACTCCCGATCAGCAGCCCAAGACGAAGCAAGCCAAGTCCGACGACGAAGAAGAGGCCGGCTCGCCAAATCGTGTCGACCGCGCTGAGATCAACGGTCACCAGCTTCAGCACCGTGACCGCCAGAGTGGCGAGACCAACGTTCGCAACCGAAACGGACTCGAACGACCCGACCCGAGTGAGTAGCCCAGCAAGCAGGACGATGGCCCCCGTCGCCGCCCACGCGATCGACACCGCGAGCTGGCCCTGCGGTAGTCCGCTGAGGACGGCCAACAGCCAGAGCAACCATCCCATCAGCGCCAGGGTGGCAAGGATGCCGCTGAGGTCTCCGAAGCGACCGTGGTCGTTGTTGCCGTGGGTCACCACGGCAAGGCCGGCGACCGCGAGCACGACGACCAGGTACGCCATGTGTTCGCCAATCGAGGCGCCCCACTCGACAGCTTCGATCATTCCCGCGCCGGCCCAGAGGCCCGACACCATGGCGAGGGCTCCTGCATTGAGCCAGAGAAAGAGGTCGCTGTAACGACGGGCCAGCCAGCCGAGCGCCAACGCCTGGGCCGTAAGTGCGACCAGGAGCGTCGGTCCTTCGATGAGGCCGGCCAACCCTCCGGTGACGAGAACGCTGCACCCGACCAGACCGGCGAAGAACCGTCGTTCGTCGATCGACCCAGCTCGCCGAAGGAGGCCGAAGACCACGCCGAACAGCGCTGCGAGTCCCCATGCGACGAACGACATAGCCGTCTCGTTCTGATCCTGGTAGTCGGTCAGCAGCGCGACGAGCACCCACGCGAAGCCCGGGAGCAGTCCGAGCAGGCGTTCGTCGATCGAGGCGCCGAGGTTGCGGGCGAGGTCGACCGGGTCAGGTGACCGACGGGTAGGCGTCGCGACGAATCCGATCAAGTAGGCCACGATCACCGAGACAACAACGACGCCACCGATGGCGAGTGCTGCTCGACCATCGTCTTCGTCGGCGATATCGAACACCGCCGCCATGGTCGGAATGGCCGTAACCACAATCACGCTGATGCGCAACGAGACCCAACCCCGCTCGACGGCAACGGCGGTGAAGATCACGGCGAGGACGGCAACCCATACCGCGGAGTGCTGGGGCGGAAAGTCGAAGGGAACCCCGGCGAGCAGCGGTGCAAAGATGCCGACGCCCGCGCCGGTCGAGGCGACGCTCGCTCGGTCGAGGTGGGCCGCGACAGCGATCGATGCGGCGATCACGCCGGCGATCAGGATGGCGGCGATCGATGTGGAGTAGAGATCGAGACCCGTCACCCCAACTGCACTCACGAGTCCGAGTGTGACGATTCCCCCATGGGCAAACGCGAGCGACCACGACGAACGACGGGTGCGGAACCACTCGGCCGCGGCCAACAGCGCAAGGCCCCCAGCAAACGCGATCGCTAACTGAATCTTCGGTCCGATCCAGCCTCGCTGGATCGCGGTGCTGACGAAAAACACCGCGGCGAGCACAACAAGACCGACCCCGGCCCACTTGAGCATCGCCTCGGACGACACCGACGTCGCCGGCACGGCGGTCGCTGACGCTGCGGTGGCCGGCGCTGCGGTCGCCGACACTGGCTCATCGCCCGCGTCCGGCGGTGCGATCTGGGGCCACTCCCCTACTGGCGGGGCCGGTGGCGGCGGCATCGCAGCTGTGGTTGTCGCCAACGGCGGTGCGACCAACGCCCCTGCCGCTGGCATCGCCGCCTCGAGGGTGCGCATCCGGGCGTCGAGATCGTCGAGTCGCGCCAGGACCGCGGTCATCCCACCGCCGCCCGCTTCAGAATCGAATTGATCGCTCATATCTCGACTCTGTCGCCGTCGCGGTCACCGCGCTAGGGATAAAAGCCCCCAAATTGCTCTGGGGGATTCCCCAAACCTCCCAAACGACGGCGATCTCGCACGGATCCGCGGCCCTCGACGGCCGATTAGGGTCGGCGGTCATGAGCGGCACAAACACCCATAAATCGACCGACTACGAACAGATTCGAGTCGACCGGGATGGCCCGATCGCCCGGGTCACGCTCGAACGACCCGATGCCCTCAATGCGATCACGCCCACGATGCTCGCCGGGTTCCGGAAATGACGGCGCTACCCGCCGGCCTCGCGGGCCGCGACTTCGAGCGGCTGGAGGTCGAGGTCGATGGGCCGCTGTTGCGGATCTGGCTGAACCGCCCCGAGAAACGAAACGCGCTCGATCAGCAGACGCTGCGAGAGATCGGTGATGCGTTCCTCTCGCTGGAACAAGCTTTCGACATTCGAGCGATCGTGCTGGGTGGTCGCGGCGAGTCGTTCTCGGCGGGTGCTGATCGGCGCGAGACAGCCACGTCGGCGCCGACCGATCGAGAGCAACGGTGGCGCGGCCAGCTCGGCCGCCGAGCGACCCGGGCGATCGAAGACTGCGAGATCCCGACGATCGCCCGAGTACAAGGTCACGCCGCGGGCGGCGGTTCGTGTTTGGCCGTGTCGTGCGACTTCCGGATCACGGCCGAGTCGACCCAGTGGTGGGTGCCCGAGGTCGAACTCGGCGTGCCGCTCACATGGTCGGCGACGCCGCGCCTGATTCAGGAAATCGGCATGGCCCGTGCCCGGCAGTACGTGATGCTCAGCGAACGGGTCGACGGCGGGACGGCCGCCGAGTGGGGCCTGGCCCATGAGTGCGTGGCCGACGATGCCCTCGATTCTGTCGTCGGTCGATGGGTCGACCGGGTGCTCGCGATGTCGGAGCTGGCGATCAACATGTCGAAAACTCAGTTTCGGTCGTACAACCGCCGCAGCGCGCTCGGCGATGTGTCGGAAACCGACGGTGACATCATCGCCCGAGCACAGGACACCGACGACTTCCGCCAGCGCTTCGCCGACTTCTAGTCAAACGACGACCTACGGCCACGCCAAGATTTTCGGTGTCGTCAGCGGCGTGCCGTGGCGAAGCGCTGCAGCGAAAAATTCTTGGGCGCTCCGTTCACCTCGATCGACCGAGATTAGGAAGCCTGCGTCAAGTAGCAAGACCGTAGCAATCGGTCATCTCTGCGATCGCGTCGGCGCCGACCGGACCAGCATCGCGCTCCCAGTCGGCAAGTAGTTCGGCAAGCGAAGCGCGCCGCTCACTTTCGGCTGCGAGCAGGCGAAGGCCGACGCGCAGCGCGTTCGATCTCCCGCCATGGAGCGCGGCCATCCGGTCGGTGGTGGCTAACGAAGGGCCGCTGTCGTCGGAACCGGCAACGCTCGGCCTTCGACAGTTCTGATGCAGGTAGCTACACTGAAGTCATGGAAGTAGCTACTTCACGCTCAGAGGTTGGCATCCGCGACCTCAAGAATGGCCTAAGCAAGTACATCGATCGCGTACGGGCTGGCGAAGAGGTGATCGTCACCGATCGGGGTCGTCCCGTGGCGAGACTCTGCCCACTCGATGCATCAGACGATCGCCTTGCCGACCTCGTTGCCGCGGGAGTGGTCCGACCACCCACGAGCGGCCCCCGCCATCGGTCCCGTTCGCGGATCAAGGCGAAGGGAAACGTGAGCAGCCTCGTTGTCGAGCAACGTCGGTGATCACCTACGTCGACACGTCAACCTTGATCAAACTGATTGTGGACGAGGTGGGGTCGGAGCGAGCAGAACTGATCTGGTATTCCGCCGACTCGCTCGCATCGGTGAGATTGATTGTGGTCGAAGCGCACGCCGCACTCGCTGCAGCGGCACGTGACAAACGGCTCTCGGTCAACCAGCTGCGCCTGGCCAAGACGGAGCTGGCCGCATTCCTCGACGATCTCCATGTCGTTGAAGTGACCGAGGAGCTCATCGAGCGCGCAGCACAGCTCGCCGAGGTCGAATCCCTGAGGGCCTACGACGCCGTCCATCTCGCAGCCGCCCTCTTCGTCAGCGCCGAGGTGCTCACAAGCGCCGACCGAACGCTGTGCGAAGCAGCCGGACGACAGGGTCTACACGTCGCCGACCCGCTGATGATTTGACGGCCGCTAACCGGCCGAGACACTGATCGTCGAGTCAGCCCGAACCCGTGCCAACTGCAGGCCGTTTCGACCGATAACCTTGGGCCGCTACCAGCCCACGTAGCTCAGTTGGATAGAGCGGGGACCTCCTAAGTCCTAGGCCGTCGGTTCGATTCCGGCCGTGGGCGCGCTCGTTCGCTCGCGCTTCCGTCCTCACCGCGTCTGCCCGCTGGTGCTCGCTGGTGCTCGCCACCCGGCCGACGATCACGAGGATTGGACGGGCGACGCCCGGGCGCTTTCGCACCCGGACCTCGGACCGGACAAGACTGCTGCTACGGCCGCACGTTCCAGTTGTCGCTAATGAGGCCAAAGTCGATGAAATCGACGACCCCATCTTCGTTCAGATCAGCCTGGTCATCGTCAGTTCCGTAGGCCTCAGCGAAGGGCCCGAAGTCTGCGAAGTTGACACCGCTGCCGTTGCCGTCGACATCGCGTTCGAGCAACGTCGTCCCCAGGTGGACCTCTCCGCCCTTCTCCGGAAAGTCGAGGTCGGCCCGGCCGGTAAAGGAGACAAGATAACGAACCGACTTGCCAGCATCGGCTCGTTTGAGCAACGCTGGTTCGATCTTCGATTCGGGGGGCGGCGGCGCCTTGTCGCGATTGGCGACGCGACTCGTCGCATCGTCGGGGCTCATGGTGCCGCTGGCCGCTGCTGCAAGTTCTGGTCGCGGCAGGGTGAGTAGGCCTGCTGCGAGCAACAGCGCAAGAACGACGGCAAGACAACGCCGGATTGATCGGGTTCGAGAATCCACTTCAAGACTCCTTGTTTGGTTTGTGGATTCCCGACACTGCCGTCGGGCCGTCCCGCGACCGGACCGTGGCCGCCGCGCTGGCGCGGTACGGCGGCGGTACGCCGGCCGCTATCTGCCGATTTGGTTACTCTTGCGCCGCCTGGGTGTCGACAAGGAAGGCGTTGAACGCGATGCCGCCACTCTCCCAATCGCCGATGACTTCGCCGTCGGGGTAGCGCTCGCGAAGCGATGAAATCAGCGTCGTGTCCGGGCCGACGAGTAAGAACAGTTGCGGGCCAACGGCATCTGGGTGCGGCTCGATGTTCTCGTCGTCGACAAAGGGAGCGACTCGGTCGCGGCCGACGATGCCCGGGGCAAGAAACTGGATCGTCTCGTAGTTGATTGAATGGCGGCGCGAGTAGAGATTGACTTCGGCGTTTGCGCCAACCTCGTTCATGACGTCGATGGGAGCGGCGAGCTCACCGCTGAACGTCCACTGCTGGCTTGGATCGTTCCGGAACGAGTCGAAGTACTGCCAGGTTGAGAAGCCACCGACGACCGCAATCAGAGCGGCGACCGAAGCAGTTCGCAACAGCCACGAACTGCGACCTTGCTCGCCAAACGGCAATCGCTGCCACACGAACGAGAGCCCAACACCAGCCACGAGGGCGACAAGCGGCGCCATCGCGACGTCGCGTCGGATCGCGCCGTCGATCGTCATCGCCGGCCCCATCGGCAGCGCGAGACACACGACGGCGACCGAGCCTGCGAGGGCGTTGCGGTGCCGCAGCAACAGCACCAGCACCCCGAGCACAAACGCAAGCACGAAAACGACCGGCACCGGCCGCAAGATGCCCGAGCCATCGGCAAGATCGGGTTGGGGTTGAATCAGGATCCGATTCCACGCCGATAAGTAGCCGCGCAGGATCATCTCGGCCTTCGTGCCGAACGACGCTGTCAGCCACTCGGGCGTCGAACGAACGCTGAACTGGCTGAAGTGGTGGCTGTACCCGTTGCCGCCAAGCATGTACGTGAACATCGGCACCAGCGTGATGAGTGACGCTCCGATGAACGTACCGAAGCGGCCGAGGCGACTGGAGAAGCCGCCGTCGGCCCGGCCGAGCATCGTGACCGCCGCGACGAACGTCGCCAGCGCGCCGACAACAGACCAGTGCGCGTTGTAGATGTACACGCCGATGACCGACCAGAACCCAGCCGCGGCCCAACTCCATCGCACGCCCCAGCGGCCAGCCTGCTGTCCTTCGTCGTCGCGCCGCAGGGCGCGATCGATCGCGCCGATCGCGAGGAGCGTTGCGAGCGGCCACCAGGCAACACCAAACGCGAGTCGGGTGTAGTGCAGGTGCCAGTTGAGCAGCGCAAGAATGCCAGCGGCGATGAGCCCGACCCGGACACCGAACCGAGGCGTTGCGACACGGAAGACTGTGTAGATGGTCAGCGCACCGACGATGGCAGACACGACTCGCAGAGCAAACACCGTGCGACCAAGCATCGCGACGCTGAGCGCTGACGCATAAAACGGACCGGCCGGTTGGCCGAGGGCGCTCGGTGTGTAAACGCCGATCCATCCGTCGTTGAGAATGCGGACTGCATCAAGCCCCGTGGCAGCCTCATCGCCATGCAGCGAGATCGGCAGCGATCCCAGATCCCAGACCCGCACGAGCAGCCCGATCAGCACAATCGCGGCGAGCGCACAACGTTCACGCCAGCCAACCCGCAACGGCAGGTGGTTCTTGCGAACATACGCGCTGTCGACTTCCAACGGCTCGGGGAACGGCGCTAGCACCAGCGGCGGTGGCACCATGGCCGCGGGAGTTCGGTCCGAGCGGGCCGGAGCACGGCCGCCAGGCTCAAGAAAGGTCACGATGCTCTGCACCGAGTTGAAGTCGGCATCGTCGAGCCGATTGGTGTCGGCTAGTCGAACCGGCTGCCACAAACCATCACTGCGCCGCAATTGCAGGTGGACCGATCGTGTCGAACCGGCCGTTGCCACCAGCGCGGGCCATGAGCGTTCGAACTCGACCATGGCGTCCGGGTGGACGTGGTCGACGAGCAAGGTGTTCAGCACCTCGTGGCGCCGCCACCCGAGTGCCGCGGCCGTGGTGCGGTCGATGTCGACGATGCGCCCATCCGCATCGCAGTACAAACAGCTCATGAAGTCTTGTCGCCCGCTCTAGCTCGCATTCGAGCGAAAACGTAAGCGAGCCGCGAAACCCGGGCGGGCTGGCCCCGGGTCGCCCGGTTAAAGAATGCGACTAGAGAACCAGGGCTTGATTGTGCCGTTGATGATTTCGAGGCGCTGATCAAACGGGATAAACGCGCTCTTCATCGCATTCACGGTCAGCCACTGCACCTCGGACCAACCCCACCCGAACGCTTCGCAGCAGAGGGCGAACTCGTTCGACAACGTCGTCGCGCTCATCAGACGATTGTCGGTGTTCATCGTGACCCGGTAGCGCAGGTCGACAAGTCGACCGATCGGGTGATCGGCGATCGATGCCGCTGCCCCGGTGTGTACGTTCGAGCTTGGGCAGACTTCGAGCGGGATACGCCGGTCGCGTACGTAGCTGGCCAAACGGCCAAGCTTCGAACCGTTGACGTCGTTAAGGCCTTCGATGTCATCGACGATGCGAACGCCGTGGCCGAGCCGTTCGGCTCCACAGTATTGGATCGCTTCCCAGATCGACGGCGGTCCGTATGCCTCGCCCGCGTGAATCGTGAAGTGGAAGTTCTCGCGCTGGATGAAATGGAACGCGTCGAGATGTCGTGTCGGCGGGTTGCCGGCCTCGGCGCCAGCGATGTCGAATCCGACGACGCCGAAGTCGTCGCGATGGCGCACGGCCAGCTCGGCGATCTCCAGAGATCGGGCGGCGTGACGCATCGCGGTGACAAGCGTGCCGATACGGATGTTACGGCCTTCGCAGCCGTCACGGAATCCGGCGACGACGGCTTCTACCACCTCGTCGAGCGACAGGCCTTGTTCGACGTGCAGTTCCGGCGCAAAGCGCACCTCGGCATACACCACGCCGTCGGCGGCGAGGTCTTCGGCACATTCGGCGGCGACTCGATAGAGCGAGTCGCGGGTCTGCATGACGCCCACGGTGTGGGCAAACGTTTCGAGATAAAGAGTGAGGTCGAGGCGGCTTGCGCCTCGGACCATCCACGTCGCCAATTCGTCGGCGTCGGTGGTGGGCAGTCCGTCGTAGCTGTTCTCGGCGGCAAGATCGATGACGGTCTGGGGTCGGAGTCCGCCATCGAGGTGGTCGTGGAGGAGGACTTTCGGTGCAGCTCGGAGCTGCTCAATCGTTGGCGCCCCTGCGCCTGGTGTTGTTGTTTCCATACACCAGCTTAGGCAGGTTCGACCACCGGACCGCCAGCATCAACCCGGCCATCGGTCACAGTCACATTGTCTCGGCCTTCGGCCTCAAGCGTTTGGCACGCAGCCCCTGCTTCTGCACGCCTTGCGACAAAGGAGCGAACGGTGTTACCGGGTGAAGCTGGCGACGACGTCGAGGGGTTCGCGGGGCATACGGACGGTGTTGATCAGCTCGCCTTCGGCTTCCCAACCGAACGACAGGCCGAACAGCACGCCGTTGCCCTCGGGGATATCGGCGACCTCGTGGACCGGGCCGACGTATTGCCCAAGGGCGCCCTGCGGGATGCAGCCGATGCCTCGCTCGTGCATCACCAACATGATCGCTTGCAGAAAGATGCCCATGTCGACGCCGTTCATGATGCCCATCTCGAGCGGCATCGAAAAGAACGCGACATGCGGCGCGCCGAAGAACTCGAAGTTCTTGCGGGCGATCGCGATGCGCCCGGCGGTGTCTTCGCGGGTTACCCCCATCGTCCCGTAGTAGCTCCAGCCGCACGCCCGGCGACGGTCGGCGTAGATGCCTTGCACCGCATCTTTCGCCCGTGGGAAATCGAGCTCCGCGGCCGCGCCGTTGTCGGCCAATTCGCACATCGCCGCTTCGAGCCGGTCTCGGGCATCGCCGGAGACCACCGAGACATGCCAGGGCTGGGTGTTGCTGTTCGATGCCGACAATCGGGCGATGTCGAGGACCTCGCGAATCGTGGCTTCGGGAATTGGATCAGGCCGGTAGGCGCGAACCGAATAGCGCGACTGCAAGGCTTCGGTGACGTTCATTGTGGTAGTCATCACGACCCATTCTTACCGCCGCATCAACCGTCGACGGTCAGGCCGACAATGCCAGCGAGCACCGGGGCCAGTTCGTACAGCTGGTGCGGGGCAACGAGGCAGCCGTCGAGGGTCTGCACGTTGGCGAGCGACTCGATCATCGTCCCTCGCAGGTCGACCCGCTCGAACGTAGTCCGGTGCAGGCTGACGTCGGTCAAGCGGCTGCTGACGAAGCTCACATCGCTGAGCTTGGACTCCTGCAGGTCGACGTCGAGCAGCTCGCTGGTCACGAAAGCGGTTCGGCTGATCTGGGTCATGACGAGCGCCGTGAGACGCAGCTGGCAGTCCACAAACTCGCAGTCGGCTATCTCGCCGACGATCGAGGTGCCCGCCATCTTGCAGGACGTGAACCGGCATCGCTGTGCTGATTTGAAGTGGGCCTGACTTAGATCGCAGTCGACGAAACTCGTCCGGGCGGCGCGCACAACCGCATCGGTTGCCGTGATCAAGCGACACGATTTCAGTGTGCAGTTGGCTAGCTCGATGCCTTCGGCGTCGGGCAGCACGATCGTGCGGTCAACAAACGACACGTCGGCGAGTTCGACCCAGCCATCGATCACCTCGACCTCTACCCCACTGTCCTCGATCGGCGCTGTTGCCTCGCCTGCGGAGACATCGGCGAGCCGCGGCGGTTGGGCAAATGGCGCATCGTCGGTCACGACGTAACCGTAGGTGCACCGGCATCGGCTCGGCCTACCGGGCTGAACCGGACCTCGCAGGGCGGTCCGTCGCCATCGATTGATCGGCGTCGCGCCCGATCGACACGCCACAGTGGCTTCCGAGGAGCAAAAATGGGGCCGCCCAGCGGGCATTTCCCGATTTGGTGGTTGTTTTTGATGATCGCGGGTACTGTCACCGTTCGTGTACAAGCGGATTCAGGCGGTTCTACCGATGTTGCGTTCTTTCACGAAGGCCATGTTTGGCGTTCTTTTTGTTCTTCTCGCATTCGGCGCTCCAGCGCTGGCCCAGGATTACAGCAGCCAACCAGCGCCTCAGCCCGCACCGGCTCCCGTCTTCGTGTCGCCAGTTGTGGTTTCCAACGCGGCGCCGAGCGCATCGACGTACGGCTTCGGCGATTCTCTGCCTGCGGCCGAGACGACGGCCACGGCAACACCGCAAGCCACCAAGCTCGCCCACACGGGTGGCAGCTACCTCCTGCCGGTCTCGGCAGCCCTGATACTCCTTGGCTTCGGTGGACTCCTGCTTACCGGTTTCCGCCAGACCGACTGATCCAGCCGGCGCTCGGCGCCGCGGCGCGACCTACCTGGCAAGCTACGTCTCGCGCGCCGCAACCGGTTATTGCCTTCTATTGCGGAGGCCCGCGCCCGGTTATCGCCTTCTATTGCGGAGGCCCGCGCCCATTTATTGCGGAGGCCCGCGCCCGTTCGATCGTTAGTCTTTGCCGTCATGATTAGATTTGCCGACACGCTGACCAACGAGATGATCGACTTCGTTCCTCGTGAAGAGGGAAAGGTCTCGATGTATGCGTGTGGGCCGACGGTCTACGACGTTCCCCACCTCGGCCACGCCCGGACCGCGCTGACGTTCGACGTCGTCGCCCGGTACCTCCGCTGGAGGGGTTACGAGGTCACCGTCGTCGCCAACATCACTGACATCGATGACAAGATCATTGAGCGCGCCGCTAAAGAGGGCACTGACGAGGCCACGATCTCGAAGACCTACACCGATGTCTACGTCGAGCAGATGCGCCGCCTCGGCATCGCCGATCCCGATCACCGCCCGCATGCAACGGCATACGTGCAGCAGATGCTCGACGTCATCCAAGAACTCATCGATCGCGGTTATGCGTACGTCATCGATGATCTTGGCGTCTACTTCGACGTCGCGAAGTTTGGCGACGGCTACGGGCATCTGGTGCATCGCACGGCCGACGATCTTCGCGAAGGTGCCGGCGCTCGGGTCGAGGTCGAAGAACGCAAGAACGATCCGCTCGACTTCGCACTCTGGAAGGCCGCGAAGCCCGGCGAACCGACATGGGAGTCGCCATGGATGGCGGGCCGCCCCGGCTGGCACATCGAGTGCGTCGCCATGTCGCTCGACATCCTCGGCGACGGGTTCGATATTCACGGCGGCGGAACCGACCTCATGTTCCCGCATCACGAGAACGAACGGTCCGAGTCCGAAGCGGCCGGCCACCCGTTCGCCCGTTACTGGCTCCATAGCGCCATGTTGAATATCGACGGCGAAAAGATGTCAAAGTCGCTCAACAACTTTCTGACGCTCGGCAGCGTGCTCGACGCTTGGGATCCGCGGGCTTTGCGACTTGCGATGCTGCAGACCCATTACCGCAAGGTGATGGAACTCGGCGACGACGCCATGGTCGCCGCGTCGGCCGCCCTCGAGCGCATCGACAACTTCCACCGCCAGTTATCGGCCGCTGACCTACCCGCCGATGCACCGCTCAACGACGAAGCCATCGCCGACTTCACCGCCGCGATGAATCACGACTTTGGTACGCCGTCGGCGGTCGCAACGATCTTCGATCTCGTACGCAAAGGCAACGCGGCGCTGCAGGCCAACGATCTCGTCGGCGCAGCGTCAGCATCGAACACGATCGACGAGCTGAGCGCGGTACTCGGGCTCGTAAAACCAGAGGCCGCAGAAGGCGACGCCGACATCGACACCCTCGTCGCCGAGCGCCAATCGGCCCGCGAGGCCAAGGACTTTGCCGAGTCCGACCGAATCCGCGACCTGTTGGTGGCGCAAGGCATCGAGGTTGAAGACACCGCAAACGGTCCGGTCTGGCGTCGAATCGGCTAGGGCGAGGAACAGGGGCCCGTGTCCGGAACCGCGAGCTGCTAGAACGGCGAGCGTGCCCGTGCCTTCCTCCCCCACCACCTCGACCTCTCACACTCCCGCAACAGCGACGACGTCGACCTTTCCGCGGCGTAACGCGCTGACGCAGCGCTTCACGCTCGGCAATCCACGCACGATTACCGTCGCAAACACCGGCTCGCGTATCGCCTTCGTGCGGTCCGCTGGCGGCGACGACCCAGTCAACGCACTGTGGGTTCTCGACATCGACTCCCACGATCCCGCCAACGGCACCGAACGCCTGGTGTGCGACCCGGCGACCCTGTTGGCCTCGACGGACGCTGCTGAGATGACCGACGCCGAAAAGGCCCGTCGGGAACGGGCACGCGAGGCCGGCGGCGGCATCGTGACCTATCACGCGTCGCCTGACCTTTCGGCGGCAGTGTTTGCGTTGTCGGGCTTGCTGTTCCGGGTCGATCTTGACACCGGCGTTGCCGAACAAGTCGGCGCCGCGCCGAACGTTTTCGACCCCCGACTCGACCCGACCGGTACCCGGATCGCCTACGTCGCCGGAGCCGAGCTCCGCTGCACGGGCGATGAGCATGGCGACCGACTGATCATCGCCGAGGACGACCCGAATGTCACCTGGGGCAAGGCCGAGTTCGTTGCTGCCGAAGAGATGGGCCGGAGCCGCGGCTTCTGGTGGAACAGCGATGGCACCCGGATTCTGGCGGCACGGGTAGCCACGAGCGCCGTGCCGATCTGGCATATCGCTGCGCCCGTCGAACCGTGGAAGGAGCCCCGAGCGAACCGCTACCCGGCCGCGGGCTCGACCAACGCGGCCGTCGACCTCGCCATCGTGCCGGTACCCGGCGTCTCGCCACCAAGTCGGGTCGATATCGAATGGCGAGGCGACGAGTTCGAGTACCTCGCAGCCGCTCGCTGGGGTCGCCGCGCTGAGCCGACAATCATGGTCCAGGCCCGCGACCAACGCACCACTGCGGTACTCACAATCGACGCCGAATCGGGCGGCACAAGCGAGGTGGCCCGCGACGTCGACGATGCCTGGGTCGAACTCGTGCCGGGATGCCCGGCGTGGACGGGCGACCGGCTCGTGACCGTGTCGGACCAGGGGCCAGCTCGGCGCCTTCTTGTCGACGGAATGGCCACCACCCCCGATGACTTGCAGGTCCGATCGGTCGTCAGCGTCAGCTCGACACACGCCATCGTGCACGCGACCGCCGACTCAACCGAGCTCCACGTCGCCCGTGTCGCCCTCGACGGTTCCGGCGTGACGATGCTGACAACCGAGCCCGGCATCCACCGAGCCGCCGTTGGCGGCGACACGATCGTCGTGTCGTCATCGTCGATGGGCCACTTCGGGCCGGTCACCCGAGTACTCGACGGCCCCGAGCTGCGTTCGTTTGCCGAGGAACCCGACGTCGATCCCGTCGTCACGTTCATCCTCTCCGGCGAGCGAGAGATCGCCACCGCCGTCGTGCTGCCGACAGGCTTCGATCCTACGAGCGACGTTCGCCTACCCGTGCTGCTCGATCCGTACGGCGGGCCTCATGCCCTCCGCGTGCAGCAGGCCCGCAACGCGTTCCTCACATCGCAATGGTTCGCCGATCATGGTTTCGCCGTCGTCGTCGCCGATGGCCGAGGCACGCCGCGCAATCCGACCTGGGAACGGTCGGTTCGCGGCGATCTGGCGACCGCAGTGCTCGACGATCAGGTCGATGCGCTTGCCCACGTCGCGAAGAACTACCCGCTCGACCTCGACCGTGTTGCGATCCGCGGCTGGTCGTTCGGCGGTTACCTCGCCGCGCTCGCCGTGCTCCGTCGGCCCGACGTCTTCCACGCTGCCGTAGCGGGCGCGCCGGTGACCGACTGGCGGTTGTACGACACGCACTACACCGAGCGCTACCTTGGCCACCCGGCCACCGAGCCCGAGAATTACGAGCGCAGCGATCTGTGTAACGAGGCCGCGAAGCTGTCCCGGCCACTCCTGCTGATCCACGGCCTCGCCGACGACAACGTCGTCGCGGCCCACACGCTCAGCCTGTCACGAGCGCTACTCGAAGCGGGCCGGCCGCACCAGGTGCTGCCGTTGTCAGGCGTGACCCACATGACGCCGCAGGCCGAGGTCGCCGAGAACTTGCTACGGCTGCAGTTGGCTTTCATCGACGACGCCCTCGGCATCAAACGCACCGACACCGCGAGCAGCTGAGCCACCGGGGCGAGCACGGTCGAGGACCTGCGCGAGCAGCGCGAACCCGAGCACAAGACCCGCCGTCGCCGAGAAGACGAGCACCTGCCCGCCCATGCTGTAGAGGCCACCGGCCAGCAGCGTGAGAAGCCCAGCTGACGCCAAGCCAACCCCGCCGATCAGACCTTGACCCGTCGCCTGTTCGTCGTTGGAACACGCTTTCGCCATCGACGCATACGCGTTCGGTATCGCAATCGCGTTGACGATCGCCTCCAGCACACCAACACCGAGCAACAGGTAGACGTTCCGCGTCAGACCCATCAGCAAAATCACTCCGCTCACGACGATCGCTCCGACCCCGGAGACCCGTTCGACCCCGATGCGGTCGCCGAGCACACCCCCGATCGGGGCAACCAACAAGAACGGCAAGCCATAGACGGCAACCGACAGACCGATGAAGCCCGTACTGGCACCAAGGTCAGTCAGCAGCCGAGCCCAGATCACCTCATACGCGCCGACTGGCATCAGGAGCGCAATGGCAATCAGCACCGCCCGCTGTACTGGTCGCCGACGCAGGAGGTGACTTGGTTTCGTGGCGAGCTTCTCACTTGAGACGCCGCGTCCGGTCGTCTCGCCGATCGGCACGAACCACGCAATGGCGAGGACCGGGACCAACAGGGCAGCGAAGAGCACGAACGGAACGACCAACGAGTTGGTCGCCTCGAAGATCAGGGCACCGATGACCGGGCCGAAAACAATGCCACCGGTCGACGCCGCGGTCATGATGCCGAGCCGGCGCCCGGCGTCTTTCTCGCGTCCGGCGAGCACGACGGCCTTCGACGCTGGCTCCCAACAGCCGAAGCCAAGCCCGCCAATCGCTCGCGCCAATAGCAACGGCACCAACGACTCGGCGATCGCGAACCACGCCAACGCTGCCATGGCCAGCACGACGCCAACGACGAGCAAGGTACGGGCATGGCCTCGATCTGCGAAACGAGCGAGACCGATTTGTGAGAACAGCGATGCCGCGAAGTACGAAAACGCGATGGCGCCGAGACCCCAAGCGCTGAACCCGGCCCGATCTTGGAGCTCGGCGAGCAGCGTGAAGACGAGCGACCCCGACGACACGAGCATGAGCGAACCGATGGCGAGCGGCACGAGCGGATCGCGCTCGGTGGCGCGCAACGACATGGTGGCCCTCGCTTAGCCGAGGACGGAACTCGGCGCGTCGGCGCTAACCGTCCGCAGCCTCGAGAACGTGCCGAGGTCGATCGGGTTACCGGTGTGCGGTCCGGTGACGACGACGGGGACCGAATCATGATCGTGACCACCTTCGACCGCCGCGATCAACTCGGCCATGCAGCGCCCGGCGATCGCGGCGTTCTTGAATTGGTTGCCGCTGGTGCCGATCGCCATGTAGTAGCCGTCGCGGTTCGAGCGGTCGTAGATCGGCGTCCAGTCCGGGGTCGCGTCGTACAACGACACAAGTCCACGTTTCGTAATCGGCACGCCGAGGTCGCGGACCCGCCGCGACGTTCGTAACACCAGCAGCTGATGTTCGTCGTCGGTCATCGACTCGTTGAAGACGTCGGCGTCGTCGATCCACTCAAGCTCGTCGCACTCGGGCTCGGCGCTACCGATCAGCACGTTGTTGCCACGCTCGGGGCGGAAGTACACGCCGACATCGAGGTCGCCGACCATTGCCCCTGCGGTCTCGAAATCGATGCCAGCGGGCGCGGGCGCAACAAAGACTTCGCGACGAAGCGCCCGGCTGGTGACGCCCATGTCGGCGGTGACGGCGGCAAGGCGATTGATCTGCGCAGCGTGCGGCCCGGCAACGTTCACCACGACCGGTGTGGCAATGCGTGAGCCGTCGCCGAGCGTCACGCCGGTGACCCGACCCCCACCGCCGTCGCCGTCGATCGAGGTGACCTCGGCGTTGTAACAAAACTGGGCGCCAGCCGCGATCGCTGCCGCAGCGAGGTTCTGGGCCGCCAGCTGGGGGTCGCTGACGTACCCGGCGCTTGTCATCACAATGCCGCCGGTGTGCATCGCCGTTGGTTCTTGCCAGAAGGCGGCGTCGTCGTCATCTAGGCAAGCAGGCGGGCCGAACTGGCGAAGGTCAAACACCGGGAACCGCTCGCTCAGTTCGTCCGCGCTGAGGTCCTCGTAGGGCACGCCGAATTCGTCGAAGAATGGAACGCAGCGCAGGTTCGTTTCGGCATCGGTGAGCTGGATCATCGGCACGTTCTCAAAGTCGACCAGCGGCCCGTCGATCGAACCGATGTGGTCGGCCCATGCGGTCCAGTAGTGGACGCCCTCCCATGCCATCGCGACGCCGGCACGGGTCGAGTAGTTAAACCGCACCACGGCGCTCGAACTGCTCGTCGATCCGTATCCGGCCGCCGGCAACTTGTCGACCGCGATGACCGACAGACCCCGCCGAGCCAACTCAAGAGCGACGGCGCTACCGATGACTCCGGCCCCAATAACGACTGCATCCGCGGTCTGCGACCGGGTCTCGTTCTCACTCATCGCGAGAGGTTAGCGGTGCTTCTATCTCGCTCCTTAGGAGTTCAGCCAGTAGGAGGCTGTACGAAGTTCCGAACCAGGATGAACTCAAGGGGCCCACCCGCCGCGGAGCGCCTACTGGCTGCGCCCCTTAATCTCGCAGAGCTCGTGCCGATAGCTCAGAACACGCCGGCTTCCCCTACCAAGCTGACGTGGTTCCAAACAAACCAGCACTATCCAGAGCGACGGCCGGCACCGTGGTGTCGGCCGTCCTCTGACGCCGCTGCCAGCGTTCGGTGAACTAACTTCAACAGCGTGCCTAACACGACAATCGTCGAGGTTCAGAATCTTCGTAAGGAGTACAAAAAGCTCCTCAGCTCGAACCGAATCGCAGCCGTCGATGGCCTGGACCTCACCATTGGTCAGCCCGGCATCGTGCATGGCTTCCTCGGCCCGAACGGTTCCGGCAAGACCACGACCATCCGATGCCTGCTCGGCCTCGTTCGTCCAACGACCGGCAACGTCCGCCTCTTCGGGGCTGACGTGCAGACGTCGTTTCACGAAGTCGCTCCTCGGGTCGGTGCTCTCGTCGAGAATCCGAAGATGTTCCCGAAGTTCTCGGGCCGCAAGAACCTCGACCTGCTCGCCCAAATCGGTGGGCTTCCCGCCACCAGCGTCGACCGAGCGCTCACGATCGTTGGGCTCGCGGGCCGTCAAGACGACAAGTTCGAGACGTACTCCCTCGGCATGAAACAACGCCTCGCGATCGCGAGCGCGCTGCTGAAAGATCCGGACCTGCTGATTCTCGACGAGCCGGCAAACGGACTCGACCCTGCGGGCATCGCGGAAATGCGGGTGCTCATCCGCGGCATCGCGGACCAAGGCAAGGCCGTGCTCGTGTCGAGCCATCAACTCGCTGAGATCGAGCAGGTCTGCGACGAAGTCACGATCATCGACCGTGGTCGTTTAGTGCAAACCGGCTCCACGGGCGCCGTGCGCGATTCGGCGGGCGGAGCGCAGGTCATCGTCACGATCGACGACCGCTACGGAGCCGCTGAGGTGCTCGCCGCCGCTGGCCTGCAAGTGCACTGGGGCGATCAGGCCGACGAGATGATCGTCGAAATCGATCCATCGCTGACCGGGGAGGTCACGCGCGTGCTGGCCCAATCCGGCCGGTTTGTCCTCGGCCTACGCGTCGAACGCATCACGCTCGAATCGGCCTTCCTCACCCTCACCGGGCCGACAGCCGGGGAGCTCACATGATCCGCCTCATCCGGGCCGAAACGAGCCGGCTTCTCGCGCGGCGGATCACGTGGGGTTTCCCAACGGCACTCGCGGCACTCATCGCGATCGGTGTGGTGATCGCCTACATCTTCACCTCCAATGGCGATATCTCCCTCGTCAACGACTTCGACGGCCAAGGTCGCAGCGAGATCGTCGGTCTCCTCTTTCCGATCATGACATTTGTGCTCGGCGCATCGTTCATCGGCGCCGACCTGAAGTCGGGCATGCTCGAACATCTCCTCACGTGGGAACCGCATCGCAGTCGGCTCTTACTTGCCCGACTCATCGGCGGTGCGATCGTTGTTGCCGGTGTCGTGGCCGTCCTCTATGTCTTGCTCACTGGCGCATTGTCGGGCCTGGCGGTGCTCCGTGACGGCGCCGAGGGCGTCGATCAGGATTGGTGGCTCGACGTACTCAGTGGCACCGGGCGGGCGTGCCTCGTCGGCGTCGCTCTCTTCGCCATGGGCGTCGCTCTCGCCACGATTATGAACAGCTCGGTCGGCGCCATCGTGAGCTTCGTGATCTACTCGGTAGTCGTCGAGGGTGTGCTGGTGTTTCTCCCCGAGGTCTGGCGGTGGCTTCCGCTCGTGAACGCAGGATCGTTCGGCGGCGCCAGCGACGTCCCCATGGAGCCGCTCGAGTTCTTCGCCGAAGAAGCCCACCACGCCTACGGGTGGTCGGGTCTGATCATGGCGGCCTACGCCATCGCGCTGGTCATCCCCGCGATGGTCGTGTTCACGCGGCGCGATATCTCGTAGCACCCAACCCGTGCGGCCGATGTGGCAGAGCCGGATCTCACGACCGATACTCTGAAGATTCCCCTCAGACTTTAGTGAAAGGCAGTGCCGGTATGGCCGACTACGCCGCCCCCGTTCGCGACATGGACTTCGTGTTTCGGAACATCGTCGACATCGGAACGCTTTGCTCATACGACAAGTTCTCGCATGTGAACCCTGACGAGCTCGACGGCATTCTCGACGAAGCCGGTCGGTTCTTTGCCGAGGTCGTCGCTCCGACCAACCGCATCGGCGATCAGCAGGGCAGCGTGCGGCAGTCCGATGGTTCGGTCAAGACGCCCGACGGCTTCCAAGACGCCTATACGAAGATCGTCGATTCTGGCTGGCTCAGCGTGCAGTTCGACGCCGAGATCGGCGGCGGCAGCTTCCCGCTCGTTGTCGGGCTTGCGCTCCAAGAGATGGTGACCTCGGCGAACATGGCGCTATCGCTGTGCCCGCTGCTCACCCAGGGCGCGATTCACCTGCTGGAGACCCACGGCACCGAAGAACAAAAGGCTGTGTGGCTGCAGAAGATGGTGACCGGCGAGTGGACCGGCACGATGAACCTCACCGAACCACAAGCAGGTTCCGATGTCGGCGCTTTGACGGCGAAGGCCGAACGCAACGACGACGGTACGTACAACATCACCGGTCAGAAGATCTTCATCACGTGGGGTGAACACGACGTCGCCGAGAACATCGTGCACCTGGTGCTGGCCCGCACCGCCGACGCTCCCCCCGGCACCCGCGGCATCTCGGTGTTCATCGTGCCGAAGTATCTCGTGAACGCCGATGGTTCATTGGGCGACGCCAACTCCCTCGAATGTGTGTCGCTTGAACACAAGCTGGGCATCCATGCGAGCCCGACCGCCGTCATGGCGTTCGAAAACGCAACCGGCTACCTGATCGGCGAAGAACAGACCGGCATGGCCAGCATGTTCACGATGATGAACAGCGCTCGCCTGTCGGTTGGGCTCGAAGGCCTCGCCGTCGCCGAGCGGGCGTATCAAGATGCGGCCCTCTACTCGGTCGAACGGCTTCAGGGCGGTCGTCCTGATCGCGCAAAAGGCGAGCAGGCGCCGATCGTCGAACACCCCGACGTCCGCCGCATGCTGTTGACGATGAAGGCGTACATCGAGGCCATGCGGTGCCTCTGTTACCTCAACGCTGCCGACATCGACCGAGCCCAAGCACATCCCGACGCCGAGGTTCGCGAGGCGGCACAAGAACGCGCCGACCTTCTCGTTCCGATGTCGAAAGCCTGGTGCACCGATCTTGGCAACGAGCTCACGTCGCTGGCGGTGCAGGTGCACGGCGGCATGGGTTTCATCGAAGAGACCGGCGTCGCCCAGCACTACCGTGACATCCGCATCGGCGCCATCTACGAAGGCACGAACGGCATCCAGGCCCTCGACCTCATCGGCCGCAAGCTCCCGATGCGCGGTGGCGGCGTCATGATGGATCTCCTCGATCAAGTCGTGACCGAAGCCGATGCGCTGCCGGGCGATCTCGAATCGCTCCGCAAGCCACTCGTCGAAGCGGTCGACGCAGTCCGCGAAACCTCGATGTGGATCGCCTCGAATGTCGGCGACGACGCAATGGCCGGAGCCACCCCGTATCTGCGCCTCGTGTCGTCGGTCGTGGGCGGCTGGCTGCTCGCTCGCGGCGCGAGTGCAGCTCACGAACAGATCGCCGACGGCGCGTCCGGCGACGAGCTGGCATTCCTCGAGCAGAAGATCGTGACCGCCCGCTTCTTCATCAATCAGCTTCTCCCGGCGCAGCTCGGCCTGCGAGCCAGCATCACGTCGGGTGCCGCTGACTTGTACGCCTTCCAGCCCTGACTACTGACGCCTTGATCCAGCAAGCACCACAGCCATGATCGATCGCGATCTGAAACGCTGCCTTGGGCAGATGATGAAGGGCGTGCAAGTTGTTGCGTCGCGGCACGACGACCTCACCCGTGCGTATTGCAGCCATTGGGTGAGCCAGGTGTCGTTCGAGGAGCCGATCATGTTGGCATCGGTCTCACCAAAACACGACACCCACGCACTCATCGAAGCGTCCGGTTGGTTCACCGTGTCGAACCTGGCCGGTGATCAGGTCGACATCGGGCAGTACTTCTCGTACCCGGGCCGCAAGTTCAAATACATCGCCCCCGAATACCTCACCGAGGTCGACGGCAACCCGGTGGTGGTCGACTGCATCTCGTGGCTGCGGTGTGAGGTGATCTCCGTGCTGCCGGCCGAGATCGACCACACGTTGTTCCTCGCCCGGGTCACCGCGTCGGGCGAAGGGCGACTCGGCGAAGATCCGCTGCTGTATTCGTCGCGGCACGGCTGGCGAGTGTCGGGCCGCAAGGCCCGCGAACCGGGCGACTCGGTACGCGACCGCTTGGTCGCGCGCCTCGCCGAGCACGAGAAGTCAGACGGGTAGTCCGGCGACCTTCAACACGAGGAACAGGAACGCCGAGACGATCACGGCGCCGCTGAGATCCTTGCGCACCCGATCGACCGACCAGCCGCCGCGCATGATGCGGTGCATGAGCACGACAAAGACGGCCCCCGCCAGGATGTAACGGAGCACGGCTACCAGCTGCCTCCGCCGCCGAAGCCGCCACCAAAGCCGCCACCGCCACCGAAACCACCGAAGCTGCCGGGGCTGAAGCCGCCACCGCCGCCCCATGAGCTACCGCCACCGGTGCTGCCACCGCCGCCGAAGCCGCCACCGCCGCCGAAACCACCAAACCACGAGTCCTGGTCACCAGACCACGACTGGTCGCGGTAGATCGGCTCCCAGCCGACCTGGCCGGTGTGGTGACTGGTGATGACCCAGTGGAGGTAGAAGAAGGTGAACGGGTCGAAGCCGGTCATCGCCGTCGGCAGTGGGGCACCGGTCCAGGTGTCTTCCTGATGATGGGTGCCGGTGTGGGCAAGCTCGGGGGCGAAGCGGTCGGCGTCGTCGATCGTCGACCGCGACAGCGCCTGACGTTGTGCGGCATAAGCCAGCGCGAACCCTTGTGGCCCACGGGCATCAGAAGCGCCAAATGCGGCTGCGATATCGGCGTACGAGCCCTCGAGACCGAGGTCGGCAAGGGCCTTGCGAGCATCGAGCCAGCGGCGCTCGGCCTGGGCTGGTTCGAGCGATGCGGCGAGCACCCCGGCGATCGTGCGGCGGGTTTCACCGCTGACGCCGTGTTCGACGAGATCCTTCTCGAGCATGCGGTAGACCTCGATGCCGTCTTCGCGACTGCGCAGCAACGCCGCAACGATGGCAACGGGAATGCCCTGGCCGTCGGCATAGCCTTTCACGCGGTTGATTTCGGCTTGCGTCGACAGACCAGCCAGCGCATATTCGACCGCCATCGCCGGAGTAAGGCGGTTGTTGCGATGCACCAGGTACAGCTGCACAAACTCGTTCACCGAGAGCTCGTCGTGGTTCATGAGTAGCAGTGCGGCGATCGCATCGACATCGAGCTGATCGCGCTTGAGCTGGGCGCCACGCTGGTTCAATTCGGCGCGGACCTTCTCGTACTTTTCGACCGCGGCCGTTGGATTGTCTTCGAGGTCGGTGAGCGCAGCAGCGACAGCCGGACGGGCCGCGTTCTCGGGCAGTGCACTATGGATGACGTCGAGGCGGGAGACCTTGCGTTGGGCTTCGGCATACGCGTCGTCGAGCTTCGTGAGTGTCTCGTCGAGGTCGGCTTCGAGATCGAGCACGGGAGCGGCTGAAAGAAGGCGTTCGCCGCGATCGCTCACGACGGCCGTACCAATGCCGCTGTCGGCGATGCGGTCCATCACCGTCTGGGCAAAGCGGCGACGGGCCTCGGCCACACGATGCGGGCGAACACCGGCAACGAGGTCTTCGAGCTCGTGTATCTTGACCTCGAAGAGGTCGGTCTCGCGGCGGTCGATTTCGAGCGCTTCGCGAGCGGTTGCCTGCACGGCCTTATCGAGCACGTCGCGCTCGCCTGACGCCCGCAGTTCGAGCGGAACTTCGGTCTCTTGCGCGAGGCGATGGCCATCGATGACATCGAGCAAGTCGCGGGTCCAGGCCGTGCGAAGGTCGCCGACGTCGCTCGTCGGGGTACGAGCCGCGACCGAACGAAGCGTGTCGACTGCGCCACCGAGTGTCGACCGACCCTCGATCGGCGGCATCGCGACCTCGTACTGGCGGAGATCGGGCAAATCAGCAGCGGTCGTTTCGAGCCGATCGAGCGCGTCGTCGACTCGCTCGGCTCGACGCTTACGAACGGTGTCGGTGCGCTCGGCTTTCTGCGCCCGACCGTTCGCTGAGCGGCTCATGAGGAAGAGGCCACCGGCACCAGCGAAGATGAGCAGCGGCAGAACCGAAACGTCATCGCCGCCAACCGGTTGCGTCGGCGGCGCCGCCGTACCCGTGCCAGTTCCCGTGGAGCCATTGGTCCCACTGGTCGTCGAAAGACTGAAGTCAATGGCTCCCAGGATCGATTGGAGGCCGGCATCAAAGTCGCCATTGCCGAAACCGGAGTTGCCGGCTTCGGCGAGCGTGGTTGGATCGCCAAGTCGGCCTTCGACACCTGGCCCGCCGGCGATGTAGGTACTGCGACCGCTGACGTCGACCGCGACGACGACACCGTCGTCTTCACCTTCGTCGCCAACGCCCCACGTGTTACCGAGGTCCTCGGCGAACGACTCGAGCTGGGAGAGGTTGAGTCCACGGTCGAGAACAACGACGGCAACCTGCACGCCGTGCTTCTCTTCGATCTCGGCGATGCGAGCTTCGAGGCTCGGATCGTCGGTAATGCGATTCGACTCGTCGGTGGCATAACCGTCGCACGTCAGGCCTTCAAATGCCGGACACTCAAGCGTCGCCTGGGCCAGCGCCGGGCCCGCGGTCGCGAACAGAAGCGTGAAAAAAATGACACCAATTGCTACAACTCGTCGTCGCATAGCCCTAACCATACGGCCCTCTTCCATCGTCTGACTCGGCGCCAGACGTTCCCGTAATGCAAGGACCAGCACGGGTTGCTTTATTCCAATCAGCAGTCACCACGCGTCCTTCGCTGCCAGCCGGGCGGGTGGGAGGACGGATGGCCTGTGGCGTCTGGCTCATTCTTGGGTTTGACGCGAGGGGTTGGCGTTCGGGTGCCGATCCAAGCAACCGGTTCTAGAGCGCGTCGGCGCATTTTCACCAACAAGGAGTCAAAGAGCATGAAGAGATTCGGGCGATTGCTCGGCCAGTTGGCGGCACCTGCCCTCGTGCCCGTGTGGGTGCTGCTCGGCGCCGTCGCGGCCTTCGGGGCATGGAGTGTTGTAGGGAGCACGACTGCCGACGCGCAGGATGCCCACGCGCCGGACGGCCACAAACACGACGACTCCGACGCCATGCACCTCAAGGACTTCACTCGGCCCGGCGACAAAGGCGACTGGCCGCCCCGGCCAGTCCGAGCTGGAAAACTGCTCGTCGCGCACGCGATTGCCAAAGGGATCATCGGCAGTCCCGACGATGTCAACGAGATCGACTTGGCGGCGATCGACGCCGCCGCGATTGTCGACGTCACCCCCGGCGCGCTGATCGACTTTGCTCTTCGCCTCGCTCTCGGGTCGGAGTTCTCGCTCATCTCTCACGCTGAGCCGCAACAGGGCAAGTACGACTCGATCGGCGAACGCTGGACCTGGTTCAGCCGCAGCGCCAACCACACGATCATCGCCGAGCTCGGCAATGACGGTCGATTAAGCGTCGAGATTCTGAAGGCCGAGGAGATGCAACCAATCCTGTCGAGGCCCGAGCGCGACTGGGCGGCCGAGATCGGCAAGGAGTGGCTTCTGACCAATGGCTTCCCCGAAGTCGAAGGACTGCAAGGAACCGCGATCCGTGCGCTCGACGACGGCAAGTTCTACGACGTCCGCATGGCGTACGTCACGTTTGCGACCGACAACTTCGCCGACCCGACCCACAGCGTGTTGGTCGATCTGACAAACCTCGTCGCCGTGAGCGGAAGAAGCCTCTGATGACTACCGAAACCCGTCGCACCAGTTCTCGCCCCGCTCGCCTCGCCGCCGGCATCGCCTTCGCTGTCGCCGCCGTCGTCACCGTCCTCTTCCTCTCCGCTAACCCAAGTTCCGCCCAGGCGTGCGACTACAGCGGCGGCAACGCCGACTGCAACGGGTGGACCTTCGACTACTTCATGGCGAGCGATTCGGTCACCGCTACGGGCCTGACGCTCAACAACATCGAATTCGACGGCAAGTCCGTCCTCGCACGGGCCAACTTCGGCGGCCTCCCGGTCTTGTACGACGGCAACGCGTGCGGGCCATACGTCGACCTGCTCTCGACGCTCACAAACTCGCAACCGACCGGCGTGCAGGCCAGCACCTTCAGCCAGGGCGGTCAGGACTGGCTCGAGATGGGCGCGAACTATCAGATCGGCCAGTACGTCCTTTACACCGCCTTCTACTTTGGCGACAGCGGTGAGATGAAGATGCGGATCTTCGCTCGTGGGCTCCAGTGCAACGTCGGCCACGAGCACTACCCGATCTTCGTGCTCGACGTCGACCTCGAGGGCCCGAATCCGGCGCTCGACAACCAAGGCATCGGTGATCAGGTGCTGTACAACTCGGGCGGAAACTGGATTCAGCAGACGAGTGAGACCGACAATCTCGTCAGCCAGGTCGGTCACGATTGGATCGTCAGAGATCCTGACTCGACGATGACGGTGGCGGTCCAAGCCGACCTCGGTGTCTTCGATCCGCCGGTTGGCAATGTGTTTGCGGGCCAAGGTGGCGCCGACAACATCATCTACACCCGCGATGCGGGTCCGCTGCGTGAGTACGCCTGGCCGGGCGCACCAACGAATGGCGGCCGACAGTTCCTCGAAGCTGCCGACTTCAACGGCGGCCAGTGGGCCTACAACGAGGGCGAGGCGCTCGACGACCCGGTCGTGGTCGTCCGCGGACTACTCCGCCACGAATTCGCACCGAACCTCCCCGACGACTGGCACACCGCTGGCGTCAGCCTCCGAGTGATTGACGATCCTTTAGGTGGAGGGCCAGCCCCGACACCGACCGCGGGGCCGACGGCAACGGTCGCGCCAGTGCCGACGGTGCCACCGGCTGGCGCCGGTTGTTCGCTGATCAATGGCGTGCCCGACGACGGGTTGGCCGGCGCCAGCGGAGACGAAATCCGCTGCCAAGTTGAGGTCCCCGCGGGTTCGAGCAACCTGCTCTTCGCCATGAGTGGGGGAAGCGGCGACGCGGACCTCTATGTCCGGGCAGGAACACCGCCAACCCAGAGCACCTATGACTGCCGGCCCTACCTGGCCAGCAACAACGAGTCATGTTCACTGACCGGGTCGGGGACCTATCACGTGCTGATCGTCGGCTACTCGGCGTTCGCCAACGCCACCCTGACCGCGTCGTGGGATGCGCCCCCGGCGGCCGGTCCATTCTCGTGTAGCTCCGATGGCGGCGCGCTGACCTGGACCAACCAGAACCAGTCGAAGTACTGGATCTACAAATCAACCGACAATGGTGCGACCTATAGCTGGCTCGGCCGAACACTCGGCGCAACCAACTTCACCGACCCCTCCCCCATCGCCGGCGCCCGCTACCAGGTTCACTACGAAGGCATCCCGCGTACCGACTGCGCCACCGTTTCTGAACCGTCGGCGGGCGAGCTGTTTGCCTGTCGCGCTGACGGCGGTGTACTCGGCTGGACCGACCGGAGTCAGTCGAAGTACTGGATCTACAAATCAACCGACAATGGTGCGACCTATAGCTGGCTGGGCCGAACACTCGGCGCTACGAGCTTTGTCGATTCATCGCCGTCGGTCGGAGCTCGCTACCAGGTGCACTACGCCGGAATCCCTCGCTACGACTGCGCGATCATCTCCGAACCTTCTGCCGGGGCACCGTTCGCTTGCAGCGCCGATGGGGGGACGCTCACCTGGACCGACCGGAACCAATCGAAGTACTGGATCTACCGTTCGACCGACGGTGGTGCGACCTTCAGCTGGCTCGGTCGAACAGTCGGCGCCACCAACTTCACCGACCCATCCCCCGCCGCTGGCGCCCAGTACCAAGTGCACTACGCCGGCATCCCACGCGTGCTCTGTACCTAACGCGCTCGGCCAGCACCGAAGAACGACAAAGGCCGGCCCGAAAGGGCCGGCCTCGTCCACACGTGCTTCGTATTCGTTTGGGCTAGAGCCGGCTGAAAGCTCGACCTGAGCGGTACATCATGAGGCCAGCGAGCAACATCGTTGCGCCGATGATCACCAGGAAGGCGCTCTCGGTGCCAGTTTCGGCGAGGCCGGTCGAGGTGGTCGCCGGTGCAGCATCGGCCGCGTCGTCAGCGGCTGCTTCCTCTTCTTCTTCGTCGGCATCGTCGGCGGCCGCTACTTCTTCCTCTGCACCGATGGAGATAAGAGCGGCGGCGGCGTTGTCGCCGCCGGTGTCGCCGGCAGCCAAGACGAGGCCAATGTCGGGGATCTCGTAGCTGACGGTCGCCGTCCAGCCGCCGTCATCATCAACCGTGTAGGGGTACAGGTTGGAAAGATCACACAAGGTCGCCGGATCACCGTCGGCGATCGTCTCGAGGCTGCCCTCTGCGCCGGGGCAGGGCAACAAGAAACCGGGGGTCGGGTTGAAACCTTCGGCCGTGATGGTGAACTCGTGCTCACCGGCTTCGGCCACGCTCGCCGGTTCGATTGTGATCGTTTGATCTTGTGCAGCTGCGGTTCCCATCGTGGCAAACAACACAGTCATCATTGCGATGAGGGCTACAAGAGTGCGCTTCATTGAGTTCTCCCTACGGTTTTGCTTCACTCCGGGTCACCGGACGGACGGCTCCATGAAGCGCCCTCATCTTAGGTTCGAGGCACGAAAAATGCGAGGATCGGCTCTCGGGGGCACCAGAGGCGGTGTTTACAGCAGGTGATCGACGAGCAGATCCGGTCGCACGATCACCAACGGACAGGCGGCGTGCTGGGCCAACTGCTGGCTAACTGAGCCCAGCAGCAGTCCTCGGAAGCCGCCGCGGCCCCTCGACCCGACGACGAGCATGTCGGCATGTTTCGATGCCTCGATCAGGGAATCGACCGGGCGGCCCTTCGTCATCGTCCGAATGACCTCGACGTCGGATGCGTCGACGAGATCGAGTACCTGGTTGACCACTCGATCCTGCATACGGGCAACCTCGGCCTTGAGCTGCTTCGGGTCGAGCGGTACGTAGTTGAAGTCCGGCGACGCCGCGCCATAGGTCGGCGAATACGCCGTCACGACCTCGACGACGCTGCCGTGGGCCGACGCCTCGCGCATCGCCCACCGCAATGCCGACGCGGCTCCGCCCGAACCCTCGACTCCGACGACGATGTGATGCTTCTCGTGCTGCTCGGTCACGTGTGGCCCCCCACTCCGTTGTGCTGCGTTACCCAAACCTAGTGCCTGACTGGAAAACGACAAAGGCCCCGGCCGTGCGTGAGCACAAGCCGGGGCCCTTAGCGATTGTTGATCAGTCTGCGAGGATCTTGAACTCGATGCGGCGGTTCTCCGCCTTCTGCTCGGCCGTTTCATCGGGATCGTTCAGCAGCTCGGTCTCGCCGTAGCCAGTGGCCGAAAGGATGTCCGCTTCGACGCCGCCATCGGTCAGGTACGCCTGTACCGAAGTGGCACGAGCCTCACTGAGCGACTGGTTCGACTCAGCCGAACCGACCGAGTCGGTGTGGCCGCCGATTTCAACTTTCGAGCCGGCCGGGGCGTCGGAAAGGATCGAGATGGCGTTGTTCAGCGTCGGGACCGACTCTGGGAGGATCTCGGCGCTACCGGTTGCGAACTGAATCGGTTCGAGCTGGAAAAGCTCGTTCAGGTCGCTAACCAGAAGCTCACGCTGGACCGAAGCCGGCACGAGCACTGCGTCGATGACGTGGACGACGCCGTTGTCGGCGATGTTATCGACCGACGTGATGTTGATGTCGTTGACCGTGCCGTCACCGATGACCAGGGTCTCGCCCTGGATCGTCGTGAGCTCGGTGCCCGGCGGCAGGTCGGCGGCGAGGAATTCGCCTTCGACGACGTGGTACTGGACCGTCCGGCCGACCTGATCTTCATTCATGCGCTCGACGGTCCCACCGGCAGCAGCGAAAGCTGCATCGGTCGGGCCGAAGATCGTGAACGGACCGGCATCAGCGTCAGCGATCGCATCGCCAAGCCCGACGACACCGGCGGCTGCAGCGAGCTGGGTCAGCCCGTTGTCGCCAGCGAGATCGGCAATCGTGTAAGCCGCAGGTGGTGCAGGAACCGCAGTGGGCTCGGGCTCAGGAACCGCAGTGGGCTCGGGCTCAGGAACTGCCGTCGGCTCGGGCTCAGGAACCGCGGTTGGCTCCGGTGTTGGTGCCGGCGCTGCTGCTTCTTCGTCGGCGAGGACGCCGTCGATCTTGTGCAGGATGCCGTTCTCGGCCCGGTTGTCGGCATCGGTGATGGCAACCCCGTTGTTCAGCGTGCCGTCGTCGCCGATGGTGATCGTGTCGCCTGCGACGGTTTCGAGCGTCGTGCCAGCCTCGAGGTCCGATTCGGTGAACCGGCCTTCGACGACGTGGTACCCGGCAGCCGCAGCGGCAGCGGCGCTGGTGAGCGTCACACCTTCGAGCGCGGAATCTTCCGGAGCGAACACCGTGAAGGGTCCGTCATCCAGATCGTCGAGGTCGAAGTCGCCTTCGCCGAACAGGTCGTCGGCTTCGCGTAGGTCGCTGTCGGCACCAAGCAGGTCGCCGACCGATTCACCGTCTGCGCCTTGGCTCACACCGACCGCCTCGCCAGCTGCGGCAAGGTCGTCGCTGGAGCACCGATTCAAACCAAACACGGCAAGGCCGAGTAGTGCGGCAATCAGCAGTCCCAACCAAATGATCTGGTTGTCGGAGCTCTGACCCCATTCGGGGACCAGTTTCTCCTCGTCTTCATATGCACCTGTGGTGCCCGTTGAACTCATTTTCTCAATCGCTTCTCTCGTCGCGGTCAAATACCGTCTGATCGGTTGACGCAACACTCAAGCGAGAAGTCGCGCACCGCCGCCTCACAATCTCGCCTTAACCTACTCAGTCTTGGCCATTCTCGCTCTACTTTGGACCCCGCAAAGATGATCGGAGCCCCCGACTGCGATCTGTGCGCGGCAGCGAAGTTCACCCATTGGTACTTCGAGGACGACCTGTGCTGGATTGCCGATTGTGAGGTGTGCATAGTCCCGATGGTCGTCTGGAAGCACCATAATCCGGTCCCGGACGCCGTCGATCGGGCTCACATGCGCGCGATGTTGACGAAGGTGGCCGACGATCGATTTGGTCTCGACGAGTGGTCGTTCGACGACGACATGCGTCAAATCCCCGATCATTATCACGCGCACGCCCGCGATCGTGATTGGTTCTCAAAACGCCAAAATCGGCCCCTGTCCCGCTTCACCCAAATTGGGGGCAAACGGGTCGAAAGGTGACCCCGACGAGGTAAATCAGCCCGAGAAGGGCCCGAGTGACCTGAGTAGATGGGCGCCCATCAGTACAGTTTCGACGCCGAGTGTCGATGCCCAAACGCATCGAACGGGCAGCGTCACCACCACGAGGCCAGACCCGCCCCGTCGTCGTAGAAACTCGTTCTTGTCATCCCATGCTCCGTCACTCTCTACCGCTTGCGGTCGTCGCGCTCCTGTTCGCCTCATTGTTGGCGTCGTGCGGCAGCGACTCGAGCGTGACGACGACAATGCCTCGAACCCAACGAGCCCCGGCCGCAACGGTCGTCGTCGTGCCTGACCCGACCGCAGACCTTCCCCCCGCGACGGCGGCAGCCGCACCACTCGTGGCCGACGGATTCGTGAAAGCCGCCGATGCCGGCCAGGCCGACGTGTGCAGTTTGTACGAGCCCGACCAACTGGCAGCCTTACTCGGTGAATTCTGGGCGCTCGAAGGCGGCATCGCCGCGGAAGGTCGCTGCATTTGGCCAGCGACGTCAGATCACGCGAGCGGCGCGCTCATCTCGATCGCCGTCGCCGATCGAACCGGCGAGTTCCTGAACAATCCGGACACTGGTAGTTACGAGTTCGAATCCGACCAGGGTCCGGCTGTCGCCGTCGCAAAGGCCGACAGTGTGATTATCGTGAACGTCACGACAAACGATCCCGACGTCGAAGTTGCTGCGCTCAATGAGGTCGAAGCCGAGCGGCGAATCAGTGGCGATCTCGATCGCCGTGTCGCCGGCTAACGACTTTGGAGTTCGAAGCGCCTACTGCCTGGGCCCTTACTCCTTTGACGCGACCGCGTTTGGGGTGACGTTCATCTTCGGTTCGTAGTCGGCGGTCTCGAGTTCGCTCGTTTGCCCCGCCATCGTCGCTCGCAGCTGTTCACAGCACGATGTACACGGACCGTAGAAGTCCGCGGCGGTCGTGGTCCCGCACCGCGGGCACGTGAACGATGTGAGATCAAGGGCTTCAAGCATCGGGCCTCACCCTAGAACACGAGAAAACGAAACGGTCGGAACTCAGGGTTGTTCGGCGACCGTCTTGAGCGCGGCGATCGTGTCGTGCAGCATCGCTTCGGTGAAGGCGATCCGGGTGCCGAGCTGCTCGTCGGTTGCCTTGGCGAGCGCCGGCGTCTTGTTCACGAACCACCAATACTCCGTGAGGCGGGTCCCCCCGTCGACCGGCTCCATCTCGTAGCTCCACCAGGTGCAGTTCGCCTCGACGCCGCCGACCACAAACGTAAAATCGCGGCCCCGTTCTGCGGCTGCGACTTCGCATTCGCGATGCCACGCCGGGCGTTCTGCGGTTTCGCTCACGCCCTCGAACCAGTCGCCGACTGCGCCGGTTCCGCCCCGCAGCCACTTGCCGCCAGTGGCCTCTGGACTCCACTCGCCCATGCGAGTGATGTCGGCGACCAGGTCGTAGACGACGTCGGGCGGGGCCGCAATGTCGATCGAGGCCTGCTGGGTCGCGTATGCATCGGAGGTTGGGCGCATGTCTCTGACGCTAGGGGACGCTGGCCGGACCTAAAGCCAGTCGAGTACCTGGGCCCAGCCGCCTTGGTCGGGATGCGGAAGCACTGCATCGGCCAGAGCGAGGGCGTTCGGGTCCCCGCCTTCGAAGGACAGTGCGACGTCGGCGCCTTGAAGCATCTCAAGGTCGTTGCCCCCGTCGCCGAGCGCAATGATGCGTGGCG
>Ga0114956_1000011_pt1 | contig 83418 bp, 74 predicted proteins | sample MaitaG_FD_87304 | JGI IMG/M metagenome (GOLD analysis project Ga0114956, IMG submission 87304) | Marine algal microbial communities from Maine, USA - Maine_Asex2 metaG | ecosystem: Host-associated > Algae > Red algae > Unclassified | place: Maine, USA | collected 2015-01-05 | reverse complement strand
TGTTCTCACCAATTACAGTGACCTGCGGAAGCCTTTGCATGGGAATCACGAAAAATTCAGCGGCGCTGGCTGTGTCGTTCCCAATAATCAGAGTGACCGGTTGCAAATAAGCGCCATCAGCTGGTGGTTCAATCCAGGCTTCAACAGGAGACGATTCGAAATCGCGACTGCGGGCCGTTCTGCTCAGCGCCAACTGACGATCACTAACGAACTGCCGGGCGAATTCCAGGGCGATCGCATCATAACCACCGGTATTAATACGAACATCAATGATCAGCCGGGAAGTATCCGCTAAGTCAGTCATAACCGTGTCTATTGCCGATATGGCAGCAGCAACTTCGTCCTCAAAGCTCACGTTATCCAATTGCTCGCCATCGGCATCTACGACGTACCCATCCATAGATGAGATAAACAGATAACCGACACTACCAGCCTCGGCTGTACCCCAAGTCAATGGCCCTTGTTCATTAATTGAATCCGCGTCTAGCTTAGAGGCTATATTCTGTTGAAACTGATCTACCACACCATCTATAAAGAGCTGAAAATCGGTGACCTCATTCTGCGCTTCAAAGCTGCTCCTCAATTCGACCAGCGCTCCGCGTTCCACGGCCGGTGAAAAGAAGTCGGTTGGGCTGGCCAAAATAACCCGATCATCGTCGATCGGTGACAGCAGGTCAGCCAACAACTTGAACAGTGCGTCGTCGTCATCGATGGCAGCCCCAACTCGCGGCAATTGTGCAGCGTATTCGGCGGCCCAATCAACGTTACGCAAATTGAAGAAGGCGTAGTATTCATCGAACGTCTCCCACACAAAGTCAAACATGCCTTGCGCGTCTCTGGCCAATGTCTCATCACAACGCGCCGGAACCTCTTCCTGTCGCTGCAATTGCGTCACGAACAAATCCCCCGGAAAAGCGATTGTCAGCTCGTCACCCTCGAGTGCGTACCGCGTCTGCGATACCTCGTCAGCTGACAGGCCAATCAACCCATCAAAACTGGCCACTTCCAAACACGTGTTCTCGGTCACCGTATACCAGGTGGTGCGGTTGTTCTCGTAGGAATAAAGATTCCCATAACCGCGACGTTCCCAAATGCCTTCCAAATCTATCAGCACAGTGTCATCTAAAGTAGCTGTTGGCATACCAGTACTGTCAAATTGATCAAGCCCATCGTTATCACCGCTTACTGATGAGTCATCGCTTCCCGAGGAGCAACCGATCAAACCCAACGCGCCAATCAAGCAACTCATGTGAATCGTAGATCTTAATGCCTGTTTCATTAAACTTCTCCTCGTTGATCGCGATCATCCGCGTTACGTGTTCCGTTATTATCCTGATCGATTCCCATCCGTGAGCCTGAACCCGGCGGCACACAAGTGAACGTGATGGCATTGCCGTCCTGAGCACTCAACTCCTTCAACTGATTCACGGTAAAAGATTCTCCGTCTTTGTCGCTCTGAAAGTTCCCGCTTTCATCGAGCAGAAAACCACGCGGCTCATTCAACAAAACACCCTTGGCAATCAAGTCACATTCTGGTCGAGGTGCATTCACCAGCGCTCTGTCTATCAGAAGATCAAGTCGCGCATCACTATCGGCACCGGTACTGCCAGAAAGCGTAACCTGTTGCCCGACAATCGGTGCCAGTTCGCTATCAATGGCCATGATGAACTCAACTACCTGAGAACGCATCTTATCGTTCAGGTCTGGATCGTCATCGAAACGGAACACCTCACCCTTTAAAAAATTATCCAGTGTATCCATGTTGCCATCGTGCATGAACCCAAAGCCTTTGATCTGGTCTCCGAACTCCAGTTCACTACCTGAAAATCTACCTGAATTGCCAAATTTGCCAACCTTCTGATAAGCATTACGCAGGTGTGCCACTTTGAACTCCTGGGAAATTTCATCACCTTCAATCGAGCTTTCCCCGCTGGTGCCGAAGTGGCCTTGCAACGGGTCGAGCGTATGGCAATCATTGCAGGTGAACTGCTCGCCGGTGGTGGAGTCCTCAAAGTAAATACGACGCCCTTCAGCTTGCGCAGCATTTAGCGAATTGTCCAGCGCACGAATCGGGTTAGGCGGGTAGTGAATCTCGAGTGCGAAGTCGGCGAACACTGACATGTCGGCTTCGCTCAATGGAACATCACGGCCGAGTAACTCAGGGAACGCGACATTAAAATCTGTGAAGGCGGCGTGCTCAAGGCTTTCGCCAGCTTTAGCATTCGCGCCAGTTCGATCACCGCGCCAATGCATTGGCCCACTGTTGGCAAGTCCTCGCAGGCTCTGAGTGGTCATGGGTCCTTTGAGCGGATGAAAGGTGGCGCGCTCATTTGGTGTCAGCACAAAATTGACAAACCGGTTCGGATTCGCAACCACTGTTTGATCGGGATTACCCAAATCCCAGGCCATGGCATCGACGTCGCCAAACACGTGGCACAACCCACAAGACGCATCACCGTGGCTGGAGTGCGGACCAGCGTCGTATAGAAAAGAGCGCCCCTCGATCACATGATCGGGCTCGGGGTTATAAAGCGCAACGCTTGAAATTTCTGAGTTCAGTGTGGTGTCGACAGTGGCGATGCTGTTGTTAAAGCGCGTCATTGCGTACAGCCGACCGCGGGCCTCATCAAGTACAACAGCCGTGGGGCCACCGGCGCTCAACACAATTTGATTGGACGCGGACACCTCGAAATTGTTCGTTTCCAATTCGGTGGTGTTATAGACCGCAATCTTTTGCGAACCGAAACCTGCCACGTACAAGTTACTGCCGTCACTGGTGATAGCCATGCCTAACGGTTGGGCCATCGACAAGTTACGTTGCTCAGCGCTGGCAGAAGGCTGCGAGCGGTCAATATGCGAGTTTAGATTTCGCGGCTCAACGTTCTGATCATTGATCACGGTAACCCTGCTCTGGGCAATATTCCCTCGAACCGTTGTCGACGACTCACCATGGCCTTCGAACCGAGTCAGGTTGTTAGCCTCAGTGTTGCTAACGTATAGCGCGCCCGACAATGGATGAGTCACCATATTAAACAAGGTGGTGCCCACTCCCGAATACTGATCGATAACGGTTGGACTGCCGGTTGCATTGATGGCAAACACATCGTGGTCTGGCAGCGAAAATCGAACACGGCTGTCATACGTTATGTCGTTCATGTCGACTGCACTGCCGGTATCGTCAACCCAGCTACTGCCGTCGAACTGAACGATGAGACTTGTATCCGGCTGTTGTGCACCATCGCTGGACTGAACGGGGCCGGGCTTGGCGATTAAGTCCTCGCCAATTGCAGTAGTTTGATTGCCCGAATGCATAACCGCTGCATAAACAGTCTCCCCATCGGGACTCACCGTTAAGGCGCGGGGTGTATCGCCGAACAGCGACAGCACATTAAGTGGATCGCCACCCAGCGAATCACCGGGTTCATTGGCATCGAATACCCAGACATCAGCGCGGCCAACATCCGGTGTGAACAACTGCGCATCGATCGGCGTATCGTCCGGACCATTCTGGCCGCGATGCGCTGCAGTGATGAACGCAAATTTTGCATCCTCGCCAGCGAAAACAATATCGCGAGGTTCATCACCAACCAACAACGTAGCAGTCACCCTTGGAGGCGTTGACACAAGGTCGACTATGCTGATGCTGTCAGAGAGATGATTTACTACCCAGGCTTGCATGTCGCCGTTTAGTGCGACAGCAACAGGCTCCATACCAACGGGTACAGTATGATCAAGCTGTAGTCCCTCTGATAATACGGAGAAGATCTCCAACGTACCGTTTGGTGTGTTGGTCGCAAACAATGTGGAACCATCTTCCGACAGTGCAAGAGGCCTGACTTGGCCGGACTCAAAGGTTACAAAACTATCGTCTGTTGATGGCGTGGAGTCCCCTGTAACGTCGGGGTCGTCGCCGGTGCCGGCATTATTATTGGACTGCGAACCTGAACTCGAGCCACCGCAACCGCTTAGCATCAGCGTAACGCTAATCGCCAAAACAAAAAACTGACTTTGCACAACTGTTTTCATTACTGAATACCTCATAGGCTTCTCGTCAACGACGGGTTGCAGTCCTTTGCGTCGATAAACATTAATTAGTTTAAGCTGCATCGCCCCAACATAGTGTATCTATTTGTACTCGTTTGCCAACTTGTACTCGTTCACTTTGCTCAAACAAGCGCGGTTCTGAGATGACTGCACAAACTATCCAGTTCGATTCTTTCTTCGTTAGAAAGCCCAATGATCACCAGATCTTCATCAATCTGTCGCCCAATATAGGCGTAAAAGAAACCATTGCCGCCGCTATGCCAACGTATAGCACCTGACGGTTTATCTTCCGTAACCCAACCATAACCATAAAAGCCTTTTGAATCAGAAGCCTCATCACTGCCAAAATGTTGATCGACGTGACGGCCTTGCATTGCTTCAATGCTACTGGCCTTAAGCACACTTTCTCCAGATAGAACATCATGCCACTTCAACAAATCGCCTGCTGTTGATAGCAACCCACCGTTGCCACGCAAATTCCAGTAGGGACCGTCGTTCGCCCAAGAGCTCATTTCCTCCACGTGATTCCTCTGTTGGTAACCAACCGCAAGAGAGTGATTTGACCAATCAGGTAAGAGGTAACCTGTTTCGCGGAGCTTAGCTGGCTCCAGGATGTACTTATTCAGCGCAGCCTCAAAGGATTGGCCTGACACAATTTCTGCAATAGCTGCCGCTACACTGTAGCCGACACTTGAATATCTGAACACTGAACCTGGTGTAAACGACAATGGAGTAGCCCAGGCAAGTTCGATAAATTCATCGCGGCCTATTGCATCAGTGTCTGCACCAAATGAATGACCAAAACCTGCCGTGTGCGTAAGCAATTGGTGAATCGTGATATCAGTTTTATCTGGAGGTATGTTTGCAAAGTGATCTTTAAGTGTATCCTCCACATTCAACTGTCCAGCCTCTTGCAATGCCATTATCATTGCGCCTGTGAATTGCTTGGTTATTGAACCAATGTCGAAAACAGTATCGACAGTATTGAGGATTTTCTGCCCTCTATTGGCAATTCCAGATGCTTCATGCAATACGACTTTGCCTCGGTGTCGAACCAGGATGACTCCTGAAAATCCGCTATCCAGCGCATTGTGATAAGCCTGAGCTATCGATGATTTGGTATCGTCGGTCGATTTTTTCTTAGGCGTTGATCGTTTCTTCGGTAAGTTGAATTCCTGCGCTTTTCGAATTGCCGCTTCAAGGTGTGGCAGCGAACTTGGCTCAGGCACATGAACCTCTTCCATTTCTTCAACTATTATTCCGATACATAAATCAGCGCATACGTCGCAGATAAAAACATCAGGCCCTGCAATAAGTTTACGCACCTCATGTTGAGATCTTCCGCAAAAATCACAATACAAGAGTCTGTCTTTTTCAGGCGATGTTTTTGCAACGGCAGCGCTCAGTTCTTTCCAGCCCTTAAACCCGTAACTACGAGCAATAACCAAATGCGCATCACGCAAGAAGGCGAAGCTTTCTGGTTTCGGGTGGTAGGTTCTAACGGTGTTTAGCGCATCAGCGTTGTCGCGACGATACTGCTTGAGGAGTTTCTTTGCCTGTTTCTTCAACAGGATAATATCGGCGTTAGCCGGTAGTGTGTTGGTCATGGAGAGACCTCCTTTCATTCATGCCCGGGTCCGCGATAACAGGCTGAAAAGAGGTTAAGTTCAGCTGGTAAAAAATGGGGGGGATATTCCCTTGCCGCGGACGGGAGGCGCTCCATGTGCACACTGAACAAAATGCTAGCACATAACTAAATCTAATTCCACTACGCGGAACAGGCACTAACTGGGCCTACGCATTAAACAGACGATTAAATCATTTCGGCCGTTCGTGGTTTCGTAAGGTACTTCTATTGACCGGTTGTTAGTCTTTCTACATCGCTATCGAACACGCAGGAAGCTTGAGCAGTTAACTGTACTTCACTGCCGGCGGTGAAATCAGGGTCCATGAAATTGCAAACATAGGCTCTCAGGACTGGTGCAAAATGACCTGCACCAGGCATAAAATTACTGCTGGAGAACGTACCGTCACTCACCAATCCTTCGCATCCGCCACCGATTGGAATCATGCCACCGGGGCATTCTGCCCTGATAGTATATTTGTTTAACGGAAAGGCTGATGGTTGTATTCGCCGATTTGTTACCTGAGTATAAGGTTTGGTAACCGGCTGATTTGTTGCTTCAACTAACACGCCTTCTTGCCTGAGAGCTGCGCTGTGATCAATGACGATGTAGGTACCGGCTGAAACCGTGCAACTGGATTGATTACCTTCACAAACGGTCTCAAAGGTTTCCGCATTTTGTACCTGCATGTAGCCAGTAGTTGACCAACTGATGGTATTGCCGTTGACTTCAAGACCGGGTATTTCTGCAAGCGCTGCGCTGGAGACTAAAAACAGCGCCGCGATTAACAATGGTTTGCTCAGTAAGATGTGAGTGCGCTGCATCGTTTCGTTTCCTGGCATGAGACGGTTTCGTTTGTGCTACCTGCATAAAAAGGATACCACAGCGGCAGGTCCGAGCGGCTTGCCGGACTTGGTACTAACACGCTCTCAACTAACGCGAGGGAATGTTAAGGACACTGGATCTATGCAATTTAGAGTCTAGCGCTAAACACACTCATTCAGATCAGACAAATTAACAGTAGCCGGTGGCAGAGAAAAACGTACACCAGATGAGCCCACGAACGAATACATTGAATTCACTATCGACGAGATTTCAGCATATTCGTACGGACTGCCATCACTGTAGAGCCCGTCGTACAAATACGAATCGTCGCCAAAATAAGTTATGTTCTCGGTATAGATAAAGTAGCAATCATCACCGTTATCTACAGTATCTCCAAGGTAGTCGTAGTATGTGGCCAGGCCGTTATCAGACGTTAATATATAGTAAACATCTTGATCGCCATTATCGTTGGTATTTGTTCCATCCCAAAATCCGGCAATGGCCGAAGTATCACTGACACCTGGTGCAGCTGAAGCAGAATCTGTGCGCACATTCCGAATCGAAGCATTGAATTCAAAATCAATATGATCAGCCGGATATTCAGATGTGTTCTTACAATCCTCAACACGGATTACACAATCTCCCGACAATAGGGTGTCTCCCAGCAATGCGTAAGCACTATAGCGGGAGTCTCTGGCAGGTAGTAGTTCGAAATCAAGTAATTCTGCACCTTTAAGTATCGTTTGCTGTTGGCGGGTCCGAATTGTCGACAGCAAAGTATCCCCGAAATCGTTGGTAAAGGCTGTTCCAAATTCGTTAGCGTACGGTATTTCGGTGATAGCAGGCGCTTCTCCAAGACACAGATAATTGTAGAAAAAATGCTCCTGATATCTTTCAACATTATCCGTGTCAATCACGGAGACGTTGTAAGCATAGTATCCATTGTCCGTAGTTCTGCATGCAGAGCGATAAAAGCCTCGAATATCCTGTGCAGTGATATCGCTCTTCGAAAGCGATACTCTGGGGACTAGTTCTAATCCATTGTCAAAATTAGTGAAGCGATTATCGGCGTTAGTTGGTTCACGATCTTGCCACAGCACCTTTCCATTCTCATATGAAACCACGGTGAACCTTTGTTCTCCAACTTCCAAGCCTGTTTGAACAACCGACCCAAATCCAGGACTATAGGTAGTCTCCGGCAACTGCACAATAGTCAGATTAATTTCACGTGCGGTTTTTCCGTCCGTAGTAAAAATCTGCGCACCAAGCTCGTAATTATCAACGGACAAAGGGAACGTTTTTCCACGCGGCACTCCCGAACAAGTATCTCCATCAAACTCATACCAATCACGAATAAGTTGCGTGTCATTAAAAACGAATGTCTGTCGCGCGGATAGCGCACCGTTTGCAAGAACTTCGCATTCGCTGTACCACGATCCTATTATTGAGCTGGCAATATCGACGTTTTCCGTATTTCCGGCATCAGTCGAACCTGTATCAGTAGCACCTGTATCAGTAGCACCTGTATCAGTAGCACCTGAATCAGTGGAACCTGTATCAGTAGCACCTGAATCAGTCGAACCTGTATCAGTCGAACCTGTATCAGTCGAAGCTGTATCAGTCGAACCTGAATCAGTAGCACCTGTATCAGTAGCACCTGTATCAGTAGCACCTGAATCAGTCGAACCTGTATCAGTCGAACCTGCATCGGTTGTACTTTCATCGGATAACATTGGTGGTTGCTCTGACGATGATGAGCCACCTCCACATGACGCAATACTAAATGACAAAACTATGCTTGCGAAAATAATGTTTACTGGATTAATACTAGCCATTTGTTACCACCGTTCACACTAATAAGCGAGTTCCACGTATGCAGTAAGCTGGATCTTCCACACACCTTCGACACCAAATTCTAGCTGGATAACGAGTCATATTAATATTACCTAGCGGGGCTAATACTTCTGGATGTTTGTATTATCTACCGCAGCCGGGCTATTACCCATTTTGTCGACCGCTCGTAGCATTGGCTGGTACGAGCTGCCTTGCCGGCGCAACCGTACTCCTCAGAAAGCATATTACTGCCAAATACAAGGTTAGACAGCATCGTCCAACATAAGCGCTCGCTTGTACCGCATTGGGATACCGACCTCATCAAGAGCGACGAATACAATCCGCTCTACTTGAATCACAACCATTTTTGTTCGCTTTTGTCGCACCTCGCAGCGAAGCGTTAAAGACGTTCGACCTTGTTCGACTACTTCTAAGCCGAATTCCAGGATATCACCTGTTTGAGCAGAGCGTTTAAAATCGATTTCTGACATGTACTTGGTAACCACTCGGTCGTGACTCATCTGGCAGCTGGCATAGATCGCTGCTTCCTCATCAATCCAGCTGAGTAATTGACCACCAAATAACCGATCACTAATATTCAGATCATTCGGTCTGACAAACCGTCGCGTGTAGTATTTCATACCTATAGACATCTTTATTAGTTATGTGTGCAGCAGCATAGTTAGCTATGCCGCGTTACGTTCAACCAACTGCTCTGGTCTTTCTTTTTGTTCTTGCTCTTCAATTAGTTTTACTGCGGACTGAGTGCTGTCAAGGCCATCAGACTGTGCAGACGATCTGGCCGGCGACATGTTTTCAAGCGAAAAGCAAACAACTTCTTCAGCCGGATTCTGCCAAGGCCATGCTTTGATTCCCTCCTTTATTAATTCGGGAGAAATATTGCAGTCGATCAACGATCTGTCTGACATGGTTCGCAGTTGAATTAACGCGTCACGCCTCATACGGTATTCATGACAGTTAAAAATGGCGCTGAAAATATTCATGGTTATACTCCGATAGTTAAACAAGTTTCTAAAATATTAATTGACTGTACTAATTGACCGATTGAGCGAGAGTCATCTCGTTGTACAACGAAGCCTTGCCGGAAAGCTGCGTTGGCAACTCACTAAATAACTCCGCTACGATTGACATTTCTAACTGATCAACGTCGCGCACGTGCTCGTCATCGGTTACCAGCCAAAGTAACAACCCTTCTCCGAAATCAACCACACACATAACCCTGCAACGAGTCCCCGGCGCAAATCCAAGCCATGCTCTTTGCAAAACCAAACATTGCCCAATCCATTTGTTTGCATCAGCTAATGAGATATTGTTTGCTGCGGCCAGTACTCTACGGCGCGATGTATCGATAGCCTCGTGCATCATGCCGCCTTGTCGATGGCAGTATCATCAATACCTGCGCAACCGTGACGTACAGCATGATTGATGAGCCCTTGAGACATACCCAGATCGTGCAGCTCGGCATCACTAAGGGCCTGCAAATCACTACTATTTTTTTTCTCTTCGGCGATCATCTTGTTAACCTTGTCCAACTCGCACTCTGGATTATCCTCTCGCCAGGGCCAGGCGCTAATACCTTGCTCCATAAGTAAGTCGGAGAACCCCAATGCGTTTATCTGCTGAACAGGCATGGCTCGTAAGTAGCTCAGCATTTCGCGTTTGTTACGATCATGTGTCAAGTTGGAGAAAATATTAAACATACGCATATCTTGTGTTTACTCTGAGTGGGTACGCTTACAGGATAAGAGCTAACAATGAGATTGAACAAACGATATATTTTTGTGCATAGGCATAGAAAATCTAAACCAATGACGAAAACTTAATCTAGCGCTCAAAATTCATATAGGCGCGCACCATAACGAAGCACACCGATAACGCACGCACTGTTATAAAGCTATGTAGCAAATATTCTGGATGGATAACAACGACTGAACAATAAACAGCTAAAGTAGAAAACAAAACGCTTAATGCTATGGTTATCTCTTATTAATTTTATTCATAAATTGAGTTGCAGTGACACTGCACACTCGAGCGTATGGCCAAATCACTCCCACTAAACGCATTAATTGCTTTCGAGGTTGCCGCAAGGCACGAGAGTTTTAGTAAAGCGGCAGACGAGTTAAACGTAACACCTGCAGCTATTAGCCAACAGATTCGAACTTTAGAAGAGTTGCTGGGTGTACAACTATTCCATCGCCTGAATCGAGGGCTAACTCTAACCTCAGCAGGTAAGTCAGGCTTGAGTAAGTTACAAGACGGTTTTCGAAATGTTAACGATGCCATTGATCAAATTCGATCCGCACCAATTAAGAACAGCCTTGATGTATGGATGGCACCCTCTTTCGCATCAAAATGGCTAATGCCACGAATGCGGCGTTTTGTTGATCTGCATCCCACAATAGACTTGCGCATATCGTCCTCCGCAGAATTGGTAGACAACGAAGCAACTACACCATCATTAACCAAAGACATATTACGAACTAACGATATTGATATCGCCATTCGCTTTGGCCAGGGCAATTACCCCGGCTGCCAAGTAGATCTTTTAATGAATGTCACCGCGCTCCCTATGTGCTCACCGCTTCTATTACAAGACAAAAACAACCCACTAACAACGCCAGAGCATCTTGGTTTTCACACTTTACTGCATGATGAAACGCAATATGAAGGCAGACCAAATTGGCCGGACTGGCTAAAAGACGTTGGCGTCAATACGGTTGATGGTATCCGTGGCGTACGCTTTAATCGTATATCGCTTGCGCTGGATGCCGCTGTTGAAGCGCAAGGCGTGGTCTTAAGTCTTCAGCAACTTGCGAGCAATGATTTAAAGAAAGGCAGCTTGATAATACCCTTCGAACATAAAGTGGAATTGGCTCAAGCCTACTATGTTATTAGTTTGAAACATGCCGCTAACGCGGAGCACATTCAGGCGTTTAAGCAGTGGCTCATGGATGAAGTCGACACTGACAAGCAAGCGTTATATACTAAAAGCAAGTGTTCTGGATGAATCAGATACGAAAAATCTGACTGAAAAAATGACTGCGTTAATGCACACCAAAATCAGCCTTATCAAGCGACCAGAAATTAACACAGTATGAGCCGCCTTTGTTGGTTTTGATAAACCGCATCACGTGGATGTATTTGAATGACCTAACTACTAAAGGTAAGCAATATGCATGATCGAAAAACACGCTTCGTCATCGCCAACCTAATTGGCGCAACTGCACTAACAATAGCAGGTTGCTCATCTGACGACGACAGCTCAACTGGCAGCAGAAGTACTCTTTCCAACCAGCAAATACTAACTCAAGGACCTGTTGATCAAATTGGCAGTTTCAATATTGATAGATCGAAATTTGGCTCAACTGATGATGAATTCCGGATTGATATCGAAGCCGATTTTTTAAAATTCAACCGCGATGTCAGCCAGTTGATTTCAGACGTTCTCTGGTCTGGCAGAGACACGTGTGAAGTTGACACTGATGATGACGATGAACAACAAGAGCCGTCAGAAATAGATATCGCTTTAGCGAATAGCGAAAGTATCAGCGCGGGCGATGCGCTTGTCGTTAGTAGCTCAGCCGGCACCTATACAACCCTTTTATCACAAGTATTTGATAACGAAATTTTATATAAGCCGGAAACAAATCCACTCGACGTTCCTACCGGCCTGACAGTCGATGTGCCCGGCAATACATTCCCAGCCTTCACGACTATTGCCGTTCCCGATGTATCGGAAGTTGACGCATTTGACTTCCCTGTCGATGATTTAACCGAATCTGTATTATTTACGTGGACTGCATCTAATAACCCCAATACGCGAATTAGATTGGGGATAGGCGCTGGACAGTTTTCTGGTACGCAAATATTCATAGACTGCGACATCGAAGATGATGGTAGCTTTGAATTTCCCGCAGAAGTTGTTGCTAAAACCGGGAGTTTTTCTAATGGATACATGTACAACGCAGAACGCATTGCAACAAAATTGTTTCGGTCTGATCGGTCTGTCATTGGCCTCACAAACGCAATTTCAATCGACCTACCCGCCCGCACCACTTTAATCAGTCCAATGCGCTAGAGCTCAAACCTGATCTGAAAGCAGCCAGCTTTCACACATTTTCCAAATAGCGAATAGCAACCGATCGACCCCAAAGCGATGAAATTGTCACTGCGACATCTCCGATCTCGCCCGTCGAGTAAAATGTGGTTCGGTCAACATCAGTACGACCGGTCGTGCTTGCATTAAGTTTCAGCTCGTCCAGTCGCCGACACAACTGTCGGGCAACAGCGGCACCTGGCTCTATAACAGTCACTGTTTTTCCTGCAATTTCCTGTATCGAATCGCGAACAAATGGATAGTGTGTGCAACCCAAAACAATTGTATCGACTCCCGCATCGAGCATAGGAGCCAGATATCCACTAAGCAGTTGAACGATCTCCGGCGTATTCAGTTGTGCTTGCTCAATACGATCAGCCAGACCCGGGCAAGGGGTAAGAATAACGTCGACATTTTGACCGTACAGCTCACATAACCGTTTCACACCGGGGCTTTCGATCGTGCGGCTTGTGGCTAAGACTCCCACTACCCCAGACCTTGTAACGTTTGCCGCAGGCTTAATTGCAGGCTCTACTCCAACGATGGGGATATCGAAACTATCGCGCAAGCGCTGAATAGATACAACCGATGCGGTATTGCAAGCAACCACCAGTGCTTTGACCGGTTGTTGATGTAGAAATTGGGCAATGGCGAAGCATCGTTCAGTTATGTATTGCGAATCACGCTCACCATAAGGTGCATGAGCCGAGTCGGCTACGTAGTGTAATTCTTCGAAAGGTAGTTGCTGCCGAATGGCGCGCAGTACGCTAAGTCCACCAACGCCTGAATCAAAAACACCAATAGCTGAATCGGGTTCTGCGGGCGTCATTGATATGTTTAGCTATCGATAAAAGACAGACCAGATAGTGTACAAAATTTAGGCAGCATTGACACCCTCACTTTTGGCAAAGGTACTATTCGACTTCAAGTCCAATCGCTATCAGTCGAGTTTCAGCTTTTCGTGAGTCTTTAATTCGTTGCCGCCGCCCGTGGTGAAATTGCCGGATACCACATGAATAGCACCGCCGACAATCGCTGCACCACCACTGTGACGTGCTGTGTTCAACGAATCGAGTGAACGCCATTTATTAGTTTTCACGTTATAGGCTTCAACAGTGGCAAGCGAATTGATACCACTGTCTTTCTCTCCACCAATGAGAATGACCTCATCACCATAACTGACAGTCATGGCGCCGGCTCGTTTGGTTGGAATATTTGCACCAGCAGTCCACTGTCCAGTAGAAAAATTGTAAATGTCTACTTTAGTAACCAGGTTTGCGAAAGTTGCTGGGTGATCAGTCTGCCTCCCTCCTGCTGCCACTAACTTGTTTCCAACAATTGCAGCTGAGAAATGATCACGCTTTGTTGGAGCGTTTGGCAGTGTTTTCCATTTGTTGGTAGCAGGATTGTACTCGTCAAACCAGTTAACCATACCGCCATCATGGCCGTTGGTTGAACCTCCCACCATGTAAATTTTATTGTTGTGTACGACTAAACCGGCCGATCCACGACGACGATTCTGGGGCAAAGCAGCACCCTGACTCCACTTTTTGCTCGCTGGATTAAAAATCTGAATGTTGGCAATGACTGTTTCACTTGGAAAACAACAGTCTAGCGAGCCGATTACATAAATCTTGCCCCCATAAACAACCGGTTGAAAATGACTTAGTTCAAAATTTGGCGCACCCAAATTTTCCCAACGATTGGACGCTGGGTCATATCGATTCACTTGACGAATCCCGCGTCCACCCATCAGATAGAGTTTCCCCTGGTAAGCTACTGCACCAGCTTCATGTCGCGATTGGGGTTCACTACCGTTTGAGGTAATCACGTTCTGCCAATTATTGTTCGCATTGACGTTACTTGTCGAGACTGGTGCGGGTGTTGCGTTTTTCACCTCCACTGAGATCTGATCATTACCACTTAACTCACCATCTGTCGCGGTGAACCGTACAACGTAGTTGCCTGTAGCACTAAACGACGCTGTTGTGCTTGCACTACTGAGCTCGCCGAAAGTGACTTGACCGGGACCGGACTCTTTAGTCCATGTGCCATTGAGTGAATCGTTCGGTAAACCGTCATCACTAATCACAGCAGATAAATTAAGGACTTCATCGATTTCCAGAGATTCATCGCCCCCCGCATTCACGGTCGGCGTCTGATTTATCACTTCAGCAGTGACTACGATTACTATTTCATCCGATGCAGAATGCGGTCCGTTGGATGCGCATAGTTCTAGCTGATAAGTACCGACTTCATCGAAGCTTACAGATGTATTAGCCAAGCTACTATTATCAAAAGTGGCGTTACCGGGTCCAGAACGTTTTACCCATTGTATAACCGGAATATCGAGCGGCATACCACTGATGGTTACCGAGCCAGCCAAGGCCAACGACTCTGAAATTAGAATTTGTGCATCAGCCGGGGCTCGCACAGTAGGCGTTGGATCAACAGGTGGCGCAGTGTTGCCACCACTGGTACCATCTGACACACCGTTAGTGGGCTCACCATCGGCGTTGCAATCAAAGCTATCGATGTTAGATTCAACCTGCGAGTTTCCTTCTACGGCTTCAACAGTTAGTCCTGCGTCGGCGCTATTAGATGTATGAGTTCCTGATGGGGTCGTTGACGATTTGCCGCCGCTGCAGGCAGCTATCACACTAGTGCTTAGCAGAAATACCAGAAGAGTACGCCTGCTTGTATAAAATAGCTTTTTAGAGTTGGTCATCAGGGAGCACCCATTTTATTGTTTCCAGTTAGCGGCTGATCTACGCGACTATAGACGTACTTTGGCAGGTACATTTTGTTAACTGGTTATCATTTTTCATAGCTGCTGATCGATACTGGCTATTTATTAATAGTTCTATTGGCCATTTACTCCTGTTTTGTTATCGCTGTCATAATTTCAACATGCACCCGATAGAAATTGGTTTCGAACTATCAACACACCGCAGAAAGTATCGCGACAAATTATTACATCAGGAAAACGCATATTTTAAGCCCAGATTCGTCAGTGCAATTTTCGGCAGGCTTTTCGCCTGTAGCTCGGTAAACCATTCACATAAGTCCGTAGTACCTTGCTGCTCGAAACTCAGCTCACCTTTGACGTAGTGCGTCTGATACAAAATACGAATTCTATGATGTTCGCGCTCGGCAACGACATCGCATACCGAGTCAACAGCAAGCAGCGAACCTGCTGTAACAACAAGCCCGGTCTCTTCTTTGAATTCTCGAATCACTGCCTCTTCCGGACTTTCGCCAAAATCTATGCCTCCGCCAGGCAGCGTCCATTGGCCCGCAGATTTTGATACATGTGACGACAGGCGGCAAAGCAGTACCTTGGCATCTCGAACTAAAACTCCGTACGCTGCGATGCGAATTTGCTGACTCATGATTTCCTGACTCTCAAGATTTTACGATATGGGATGGCCAGTCTGTTCACTGCGCTGTTGATATCCAACAAAGCTAACAACATGTGAATCCAAAACCGCCAGCCGAATCTCTATACGTTGTTCATCGCAGCATGACGCTAGTGCTGGAAGCAGAAGTCGCACTTTCGGGCAAAACAACGCAGGCAACTCATTTGGTATTTTTCGAGCATCAATAACTTCAAGTGGCCGCGAGAGCTCAGTTAGCTCTACATCTTTAAAGCGAATAAACTCACCATAAATTGGACGCAAACATTTATACAAGCTCTCTTTTATACTAAACAAAGCGACCCTGCCCCAGCGAAGCGAGTTATCAGCTTCAAGATCGTTGCGCTCCTGCTCTGTTGCAATGAGTCGCAACACACCCTTCTCAACTCTGTCAATTTTCTCGATATCTATGCCGATAGATTTATAATTGCCATCCGTTCTCACCAGTGCGGCCATTGCCCAGTCATTTGTGTGAGATATGCTACCGATGATGCCATCTGGCCACGCTACCGAACCGTCTGGCTTCCGAAGCAATCCATCAGGATAGTGATGCTGTTCAATACCAATTCTCGATAACGCTGTCTTTGCACAATATCTGCCAGTGGAAAATGTGTGTTGCCTTATTGCAACGGCTGCTGCAACCAATTCGAATTCATGTGGGGTCAATGCAGCAGTATGGTCAGCTACCGGCACAGCACAAATTTGCACGTCATTGTCGACGAACTCATTCTTCCACTGATGAATCGAAGCAATCATGGGGTACTTGCGTAGTTTGCGCAGATCGAGAAAAATTTAGATGCAACAAGAATAACACTAAGCTAGCCAGACTACGTCAAGGGCTCATCAGCAGATGAAAAAAAAGATGAATTCAACCATGGGAGAGGCGTATTGCCCCAGCAGTAGAATATGAGAAGATATTGAAAAATTACCATTTAACGGGAAATTATCAATGCACTATGATCCACGCCACGACGAGCGTCCCGTACGTTACGACCCTTTCAAAAGCTGCACTGTTCCCAGACCGATCGGTTGGCTATCTTCAGCTTCTACCGACGGTATAAATAACCTTGCGCCTTACAGTCAATGGCAGAACTTGACGATAGTTTAATTCGATACCATCACGCCATCACAAGCCGTAAAGTTAAGTAACGCTGAGGTACTGACAGCAGAATCAGTTTGGCGTGAAAAATCCAGGCTAGTGCCTGAATTATTTTTTTTGGCCGTTGTGTGGTAACGAGTAGCAGTGCGATGCCACAGTATAAAATGAGTACTACAACGACGTACTTCATGATGAGCGCTATCATTTTCTTCCTGTGCGTATCTTTGGATAACGCAAAAATAGTCTTCAGGATTAACGCCGCAGGTATCTACCAGGTTCTCGTGTAAGAGATTATTGAAAGCATGGCATGTATCAGCTGAAAGATCTTTTGGGACATGTAGTTTGTTAAAAGGCAACAATAATTTCTCTGATATTTGAAATAATATTGACCGCTATGTGGAGTTCCCAAAGGCGCTATTGGAATATTTTAGGTATTATAAATATATCTCCATTAATCTTCAATTTAGTTTGTATGTTGCTCTAATTTGATTCAAAGTTGCCTGTGACTACATTAGTAATTCTCTCTGCAATCCAGCCTTTATGCGCTCGTAGTCTTCTGAGTTACCTATTAGTAAAAATCTTTCCATTTCATCTATCGCTTCTCGCACCCTTTTCGCATTCCAATATGCGTGGAACAACCCCAAAGAGACTAATTCTATTGCCGGCGCTTTCTCCACACATAACTTGAACTCTTCAATCGCTCGGTCCAACTCGTTTATTTCCGACAATGCATTTGCATATGAAGCTCTCAGCCGAATAAAGTCTGGATACTTCAACACAAATTCTTCCAATACTTCAACTACCTTTTCCGATTCATCCAATCGGTCGTACTCTTAAGCAATTTTGAATTTTGCTGCATCCTCATCTGAAAATTCTTGCATCGTAATATTCTTTCCAACGGTCCTTCCAGTTACGTTCATGCCAGTTGAGCTATGAGGATACTGAGGTTAAAGACGATATAAATTTCAGCAGTGGGCACCAAGCAGTCACTATATCGCTTCCTCTCTATAAACGTCAAAGTCCTGCTTTCGTGGTTGCGTTTTGCTTAGCGTATAACCAAAAGAGATAACGGCGATGACTTGCAGGAAAATGCTTATGATCAACGCTTCGTAGGCATCGGAACTTAGTCCATCGTTGATTGCGTTGACAGCCATGAAAATGCTGATGGCCATGCTGCTAAACGCCAAAGTCTTCAGTGCGATAGATACAATGTGAGCTCGAGTTTTCTGGGTTTGATAAGGATCCTGTTTCGGCCCATAGAGGCTAAAAGCACCAATCGCTATAAAAAAGCAGTTCACCAAAACAGTCGATACTACTCGAGAAACACTGTCGCTTGACCAGCGATCAGCGGGATTATTAACGTAGAACTCAATAAGGAGGAAGGTTACGCATAGTGCCACTGCACAAACAATAAGCACAGGATTAATGTAGTCGCTCAAGGTGCGACGACGCAATTCGGCAACACGTATTGTCGAGACATCGATTTTTCTCATTTGCTTAACAGCGCTGACATCCGATAGTGCCATAACCACAAATGGCAGAAATTGCAGCATGGCGTAGCCAGCTGGCCAGGCCTTCGAAATAACTTCGTGACCGTCGATCGTTTTGTGCTCGACGAGAAACATAAGTGCAAGAACCAATAAAAGACCACCAATTAAAATGCATCGACACCCAAATGCAAATCGATTCTTTGCCCGGATGCAACTCTCAAACGGAACCGGGTACAACTTTGGGTGCGTCTCTGGGGGGAAATTCGCATAGACGTGATCTATGAACGCAACCATTCGTTTAGGGAGGTAATCGGAGACAAAAAGGATCTGGCAGCAGAATGCCAGGTAAAAGAAACCGCTTGCCCATGTCATAGCTGTCTGTCCTCATCAGTGAATTGCTCTCGCATCAGACTGCGAAAAGCGTTGTTGATTTCGGGGTCAGTTATGCCGGCTTTTCTGCATGCCACAACCGATTCCCGCAGTGTTTTCAACACCCAGGCCTTGGAGTCAACAGCGCTCATGCGAGCACCGTCTGGATGAACGAACGTGCCACGATAACCCCGTGACTCCAGCAGCGAGTCGCGTTCCAGCAATCGATAGGCCTTGGCCACAGTCTTGTTGTTGAGCTGCAGATCGCGAGCAAGCTGGCGTATTGACGGAAGTGGCTCGCCGGGTTTGAGATCGCCATTGTTTACCGCGTGCCTGATCTGATCGATCAATTGTGTCGAAGGCGGAGAGGGATCCTCGTAATCAATGACTATCTGCATAAGGTGGAATGTACCATATGTACCATGGATGTCAATGGTACATATCACCAATCAGTAGCCAATTCTTGGCTCGACCATGCCAGTCATCTGAAATGCCACAAATTTACCTACGCCGGCACGCGCAATTCATTTACACGCCCGAGTTCTGAAAATGGACGAGCCAACGGCTATACCTGATGTGAAAATCATGTTTATTGACCAGTATTCGATGAACAACAAACTGAATACCGATTGCTTGATATCGCCGCGGATATAATCCTTAAGCAACCCTCCGACCTATTAAAAATAGGCACAGAGAATCACTGATCGAATCGACCGTCAATTTCCATTGGTTATTAGTTGCGACAATATCGCTTGGTAGTTAATCTACTTTGTTTCCAAAGGATACGAAGTTCACCTCACGAATATCGTTCTAAAAACCATAATAAACTTCTAATGATGATCATGGTAATTTGTACACCGAACCAAATCTCAGGTGGCGTGATTGGATTATGATAAGTTACTTTTCTATTTCTACAGAGGATTGCTCTGAACCACCTGAGCTGTCGAACTGCTATCGGTATAATCGGAAATCAACTCATTATCCAGGTGCGCCCTAAAATTGAATCAGAATAGCGTAGGCGCATCACTAAAGGACATATCATTACCAGCGATAGTTACCGGCGCACTTGCAGCATTGGTTGGATTTACTGGCTCTTTTGCCGTTGTGGTACAGGGATTAACAAGCGTTGGAGCAAGCACGGAACAGACGGCTTCTGCACTCATGGCACTGTGTTTTACCATGGGCTTGTGCGGTGTTCTGCTAAGCACCTTTTATAAAATGCCGATTAGTATCGCTTGGTCCACTCCAGGTGCAGCTATGCTAACAGGAAGCGCATCGATTGTAGGAGGATTTAATGCAGCTGTAGGGGCGTTTTTGGTTTGTGCAGCTTTATTGACTCTTGTCGGATTCTGGAAACCGCTAAGCCGGATGGTGAGTGCTATACCAACATCGCTGGCCAGCGCTATGCTTGCCGGTATTTTATTTGGTTTATGCTTAGCTCCGGTTAAAGCGGTTGCTGAATATCCGATGTTTGCTTTGCCGATTTTCTTTGTTTGGTTGTTGGCTGGTAAAATTCATAAGTTGTTGGCTGTGCCTGCCGCCTTGCTTACTTTTTTTGTTATTTTATTTTTCTTTATAGATGTGCCGGACGGCTTTAGTTCACTGACGCAAGAGAGTATTTTAACAAAGCTAGTTTGGGTTACACCTGAATTTAGTGTAGGTGCGACCATTGGTATTGCCATTCCTTTGTTCATCGTCACCATGGCCTCGCAAAACATTCCGGGCATGGGTGTATTGCGGGCGAACGATTATCATCCTGATTCCAGGCCGTTGTTTGCAATGACGGGTATTTTTTCACTGCTATCTGCACCATTTGGAGGGCATGCGGTGAATCTGGCTGCAATAACCGCAGCCATGTGTGCCGGGCCTGAAGCGCAGGCAGATAGTCGCAAGCGGTACTGGTCTGCCATTGTTGCAGGTTTGTGTTATATGGTCTTCGCGTTGTTTGCAGGCGCAATAACGAAGCTTGTCACTCTGGCACCTCCTATTCTCATTCAAGCAGTAGCTGGCTTGGCACTAATCGGCGCCTGTGCTGGTGCACTAGTAGCTGCATTCGAACTGGCCTCTCAGCGTGAGGCTGCTGCAATTACGTTTTTTATATCCGCATCGGGAGTCACATTTGGCGGGGTATCAGGCGCGTTTTGGGGATTAATATTTGGCTGGTTGGTGCTCTTCATTCAAGATTTTACCCGTAAAAAATAGCTTGCTGACACCACACTACCTATATTCGACGTCCGCCGCACGAAGCGACTGTTGCTCAAAACCGCTATTTCTGTTCCCAAACAGAATTGAATGATGTTCCACGACCGATTTCAGATAAGACGTCGTATATTTTCGAATCATCATACCGAGAGAGCCAAGTACTTACCTCTTCCTTTGCCGCAGCATAGTGGTAGGTTAAAGTTTCCCTATTTGCAGAGTAGAAATCGCTACTTGATATCAACGCGGTAACGTTATCAGTTTGTTTAAAGTTCTTAATATCATATCGCTCCCGAAAGTCGACTTGCATAGCCAACCCCTCATCAAACCAGACAGGTATCCGTAAAGCTCTACCCCAGTATCCAACCCGTTTTTCTATCTCGGCATGCATTAGCTCATGTGCCACAACATCTACATTTTGTCCCTTTGGACCAATAGCGACGCAGGTTTTGTAACCAAGAAAACTGGTACTGCCATACGCATTGAGTCTTAATGGCCAATACTCATTCTCTTGATCGAAAAAATAAATACTTGGTTTTGATTGCAATGAGCCAAATTTTGACTCTATCCTTAGTCTTGCCTGTTGAAGTAGTTCTATATGATCTGGAGACAGAGAGTTATCGCGAACGGCAACGCAAGCTGCCATCGCTGGATACGAGAAAACAGCGATTCCCGTAATGCTTAAAAGAAAAAGGAAGGCTAGTGTTTTTTTCATATGATTCTGTCTCATAGCAATCTTGTTTCGACAGTCTGCTTCACGCCCTGCGTCATGCAGTCAACCATTTGCAGTAGTCGCCAGATTGGCGATAAGCGACTGCTCAGACTACCGAATCGAAGGCTGGCTGTGTTCCCACAGCCGCCATTAATGTTTCTAAGTAGCTGTCATTCGTATTCTGCAAAATCGTATTTAAATTTGAAGCCCAGGCGTTGCTCAACAATCTCAACATTGAATTTTTCTCTAGCGGTGCGCGCACCGATAACATTAAATATCTCAAAGGCTTCTCGGTCGGGCGATGTAACGAGTGCCTTAGCGCAGGCAATAACAACGTCCTCCAACGCAACCCAACCGCCACGACAGTAATCGAAGTCGGTTAGCGGTATCGGATTACTAAGATTCACCGATTTCTTTCCGCGAACAATATGCCCAAATCGAAGGCACATAGCCGGCGAGCCATGCGCGTGAAAGTCGCGAAAGACGATTTCCTGTAGAACCTTACTAAGATCGTATGCATGATCGTCACTTTCCGAGGTACGAAGTAGTATTCTGTTATCAGTCCCGTCCAGATGGACAGGAGCAGAACTCGCAAGGACCGCGTTTCGAAATCCGTTTTCACGAGCTGCAACCACGAATCCGTAAGCTCCTGAGACATTAACATCCATGAGATCGTTATCGTTCCCAGCTTGTATAGCCAAATGAATGCCCGTATTGCATCCTCGCGCTACGCGCTTCAAGCTGGAAAGATCACGCACGTCCCCTTCCTCAAAAACTATACTGGCTGGAAGGTCATCTGATCGCCTAATGTCAAAGCCAACTACCGCATGCCCTTGGTCGATCAAATGTTTCGAGAGGTGTAGACCAACATCACAACAAACACCTGTAATCAATATCTTCATACTGTATCGAATAGCTTTTTCTAACAGACATAACAACGTCGGCTGAGGACACCAAGCAGCCGAATTATAAGTATAAACGAACGGCAGCTTTACAATTTCAGCCTTCAAGTAAGCGGCACCTCGTAGCCGCAACAACTTAGTCTCTGAAGCTCCCATTGCAGAAGTTGATTGATGAAAGTAGCTCGTTAGTCATACGGCCGTTAGACCAGCAGGGCTTTATCTACACGTACCCAACAAATTAACGTTGATCAAGATTATGATTGTCGTGCCGCTTCGAGTAAATCGTCAATATGATGCTGGATACTAGCAAAGCCAAGTATTCGTTCTTCAACTTTTTCAGCAAAACTGTCTAATTCGCACGTTTCTTTTCCTCCCAGCAAAGTTGATGGCCCATAGCCAAGTTTAATACCGGGCCAATCAGCTACTTCACTTTCAACCAAGCGCCTAAATTCATCAGCAAATTCTCTTGGCTCAATGTTATAACCGGGATATTTTCGGAGTGTTTTCGCGTGAATGTTATACGGAAATTTTTTCTTCTTAAGATCTGACTCACCAACCCAGATGGCACAAAAAATACCCAATGTGGCGTCTCTGTTCTTATCAAAGCGATTAGTCCAGGCTGGCTTGGCAATATACAAAGGCCAGCAATCTACATAATGGAGTTGCTTGCAAATTAGTCCATGTGACTTTTTAAGCTTTGCAGCGTGCTTACGTTCTTGTTGCTTAAGAATTTTCTCAAATTTTTCCATGAACCGTTCCTCTATTCAACACAAGAAATGTGGAAGCTGTTCCGCCGTGAGCACCATGCAGCCCATCAATTGAGTATAGCCGACGTCTGCTAACTGAATTTAGCTTTCCAGAAAGCGGCCGCTCGGACTGCCGAAACGAAGGCCCGCTGTGTTCCCAAAGGAGACGAAGTGAGTAATGAAAGTTAGTTTGGTCGGCATTTTGCTTACCAAGACAGGTATGAGCTATCTAAAAATATTCCTATTGGCGTTGATTTGCGTCATATCTGCACCCAGTTCTGCAGACATTGTCATCTTAGCCAGTGGACAGAGCAACATAGCACGGCATCATGATTTCCAATGGAGCCCTCCTCAAAATCTACAGGTGTGGAATTTACACCGCATCAATGAAGGGTATGGGTCAACTGATCAAGATATTGGTAGCGCATTCGAGCATTGGCAAGGCAATGAAATTACTGTCAGCGTTGCATACGCTGCCGAGGTAGCGCGACAGAACCCGGATGAAGAGGTACGATTGATCTCAATAGCATGGGGCGGAAAATCAATCGATCATTGGATTGGCCGAGCAACGCCAGATATCTACTCGATGGTACAACGCAATGTAGGCGTGGCGTTTCAACAATTGCCAGCTGGCTCCGAGATTAACGAGTTTTTGTGGTGGCAGGGAGAAAGCGATGACAACCCTTACTTGTCGCGTTATTTGGAGATGGAGCAAAATTTCCGCTCTCAGCAACATTGGTTTAATTATAAAACCAAGATAATTTTGATCACACCTAATCCGTCAGGAAACGGTGGATTCCAGCGTTTCAACGGTATTGCACAATCATTATTTGTCGCATCCTTGTTCGCACCAAGTCACCGGGTCACATTCGTTCCATCAGTGTATGAATTTGATGACGGTATCCACTTGAATTCCGATCAATTTTTTAAATTTTCAAAAGATCTGAAGCGTTATGTAGATGATCGGTTCGATTAGCGCCGTTACTTCACTGCCACACTCAATTATCGTAATTTTTTGCATTGCATTTTCGAAGTAAGGACAGTTAACTCAGGTGATAGCTTCTCTAGAATCTCTGGCCTTTTCTTTCTTGGAAAGGCGTCCGGTTCGGGCACCAAGCCGCCCCTCACTAGAGTATAGCCGACGTCTGCTTACCGAATTTAGCATTCCAGAAAGCGGCCGCTCGGACCGCCAAATCGAAGGCTCGCTGTGTTCCCAAAGCCACCATAGTTAGTCGATTTCATTGCAATCAATCAAAGGTTCATTTGAGGTCTTACTCCGGGTTTATCCTGCGGCGTAAATTAATAGCGCGCTTTGTTAAAACTTAAAACAGCACCTAGCATCATCAGGAACGCAAGAACACTGGTTGTCATTCTTACGTGATTCCAGCCTACCCAAGATGTGTAGTAAGCAACCCAATCCAACCCGTCGGCTAGACGGTCATTTAACGGAATGTGCTGGGAAAACGTTATCACTAACGTGCTGACCGCAAATATAAATGCAATAAGTGCCCAAATATATGCCCGGTTCTTTATTCTGTGGAGTAACACTGTTGCTAACAGTATGGTGACTGGCGCGCCAAAGAAAATTGCGGCGAACCAACCAGTTCGAATATTGGCATTAATCGAAATCATGGCGACTGATGCATTTTGATTGTCTACAAGATTCAAGCTTTGCATGATCGTAAAGGACCACGTATAGAAGAAGCCTGCGATCAGCCCTGTCAATAGCGTCGCCAAAACTAGAATTATCGTAATCGAAGACCTGATCATATTGCGTATACCTATAAGCTTGGATTAAATCTATTTCTTCTCAATTACCAATCCATACTGTCAAGCTCTTGGACCAGCGTGAGCTGATTCAATACTCGATATGAAGACAAACTCCTTTCCTGGTCGATCGGGTGCGTCACGAATTTCGGTTAACCTAAAGCCAGTTTCGATCAACGATTCCTCAATTTCCTCCTTTTCACGGAAGCGCAGAGTAGATTCAGACGTAAGCACCTCATCATTTTGTTTGAAATGATAAGTCCACTTGAAAGATATTAATGGCAGCGAGACATTCGTGAGTTCTACCCAAGCCTCCACTATTCCGATGCCACGTAGATCTCGTTTTCTAAATGTGCGAGATTTAGTCCATTCCAGCCAACCTTGTTGCGCTGGATCTCTTGCTTCGAACACAAAACGCCCAGTATTGTTTAACCTATTCTTTATTGCCAATAATGTCGTTTTCCAATTCATATTATCCGTAAATACCTGCGCAACATTCCCTGTCATAAGCGCAAGATCAACTTTCATTTCAGGAAGAGTTGTTACCTCTCCACAAAACCATCGCACTCGATTTGCGCCATGTTTAGATCCAGCAATATCTAACGAAGCTTGAGCAGGATCAACTCCTACAAGTTCAAGCTTGTTTTCTGCAAGCTTACAAAGTAACGTTCCAGTCCCACACCCAATATCAAGCACCGATTGAGCACTAAATTCTTCAACCACAGACACGTAGTGGTGCAAGTCAACGCGTTCCGCAGCGAAGAGATCGTACAAAGAAGCGAGCCGTGGATTCGCGAACTCTTGGTCTGCCACAAAACTTCCTCTGTATGCCATTGACAATGATGAAAATAATAATTAAACCATTATTACTGATGGCTAGAATGGGCGGCTGTGGGCTGCGGGTTCAACCGGTATTCAAACCATTTCCGCTTCGCACGGGGTCTCAAATTTCTCAAAACATATCTTCATCAGCGATTTAGGAATTATTGTTACGTCAGCTGGCGACTGCTTATTCCGCGTTTCAAGCCTCTCGAGCAACTCATCATGCGGCACGTCAAGAAAGTGGAGCTTTGTTGCGGCGCCCAATACAGTTGCTCGACTCCTAAAGTCGTCTCGTTCTTCTCTTGACCACAATCCAAAATCCAATATAACGTCAATCCCACGTTCCAACAATGATGCAGCGATATTCCATTGCAGGGCTTCATTTTTCGAATGCCTGATGTCGTGATGTGGGTGAGCAGCATCTTGACCATGAAGGAACCTGTGCCACTCGTCAGGTGTCAATCTGAACGCGCCAAGTTCTCGCTCCAAACTTTTAGCGAGAGTGGTTTTTCCTGAACAAGGCAGTCCAACCATCAAATGTAAAGTACTCATTGATTTTAAATTTCACAAATATTCAGACAGGCAGCTCTGGGCCAAAAGCACGCATTTAATTTTTCTCCAAGACCCACAGGGCCATCGTATCAAAGCCACGGCTCACTCCAAATTGACTGCACTGTGATAACAACGCGGAGCCTACCCCTTGTCGGCCAATCTTGTTCAACAAATAAATAGCTGCTAATTCGAAAACCTGATCGCTATCCTTATCTTGATCGCGACATGCTACGCATGAAGCAAATCCAACAATTTCATGATCGATTTCGGCAACGTAAACTGGCCAAACGTTCTCGATTAGAAATTGTTTCCAGAATGCTGTACGGGCATACTCATTCTGCTCGTCGAGCACAGTTGGAGGGATTAGGCCAGTGTGTGCAGATTTCCAAACGGCGACATGCACCGAACCAATATCCCTGACGTCATCAGTGCATGCTTTTCTAATTTTCATCATGTCACCTAAGCCAAATATGTAGAACAATCCACTTGTACTTCTACCCTATTATACCTTTCATTCGCAGCTGACTTTTCACCTGTTCACTGTTCTTCATTATTACGCAACCATTCTTTAGCCACGTCTCCCATTGTTTTTGGTTTTCCATTTTTTATCCAAGCCATGAACTCTCGATTAAATTTAAACTCAGGGCCACAGGTTTTTTTTAAATACCGACGCACATTTTGCGTATTTTTATAATCCTTGTTTACCACTGTATTCTTTGTAATAGCATCACTGTGCCAGTCAAATTTATTCATCTTCGCCCACTCCTGCTTCATTGCCCCAACATGATTAACTATTTAGCCACAGTTGCGGATAACGATTGCCGCGCTATGGCTCGCCCATGCAATATGATCGTTTCTATCTGATTGTAAGCTTCAACAGTTTCCAACGGATTATCCGTCAGCAATAATAGATTCGCCACCTTCCCAACCTCAACCGTACCGTAGTCGTCGCTAAGGCCAAAGGCCTTAGCGTTATTGAGTGTGGCACCCGCGAAAATTTTGTCGAGCGGGATACCAAGTTTTGCTAAGTGCGTTAGCTCAAGATAACTGCTGTATCCCGGGTGATTGGCATGCCCAGGGTGTGCAGGATGGTCGCTCGCCAGTAGCACCGGATGGCCCTTTTCGACGAGATAGCCAAGTGCCCGCTCACCTTTGCTGGCAACTTCTGCCATTATGCGATGAATGACCTTATCCGGCAGTCCGCCAAATTCATCTTCGTCTTCAAGCAACGTGGTTTTGAACCACTGCGCGTCAGGACTGCCATACCAACTTAGTAGTGATGGCGCTACCACATGTTCAAGTTGCGGGTCGCTCAATGTATTTGGATCAAACAACGCTTGAATTCCGCCAATGACTCGCAGTGTTGGTTGATAGCTGATCTTACGTTCGACTACCTCATCAAGATGACTCGCTATTGGCTCTGGTACTCCACTTGCCGAATCGTGAGGACCCCAGTTCCATACTCCATGGCCCAGCACATCAACACCTGCGTCGACGGCAAGCTGCTGCATATCGAATGCGTTAGCATGGCCAACTACAATAAGTTCTGCTTCACGCGCGGCAGCGATGAGCTTTTTAAACGCAGCTTGCGACGGCATGGGTAAATCACTTCGTGGACCAAAACCGTTTTCAAAGAACAATTTAATGCAAATGCTGCCACTGGCCTTTATTTGCTCAATGATCGATTGCGGCGTTTGCCCTGCTTTATCAGATGCAAAAGAATCACCAGGCTCAATAAAATAGGAAAACTGATTTACGATTGCGTAGGGACCCAATTCATTCATAGGATACCCCCCGCGCACGATAACCGGACCACAATGAAACACGTCGGGGTGCAACGCAGCAGACGATACCCTCTCAAGCCCCGCCATGATCGGCGCTGGGTCAACGAATTGGGTGATACCGTAATAAAGCAGACTCTTCGGGAATTGCTCTACGTAAGCACGATACATATCTGGATGCGCTTTGATCTGCTTGCCGCCTTCAAAACCAAGTCCCGGTATAACCGAGGTGTGCAGGTGGCTATCCATTAATCCGGGAATCAAATACCGATCAGTACCGTCCACCACAACATCTTCAGCCGATTCGTCCGTGTTATCCAATTCGGCAGATTGCTCGCTGCTGATCGATATAATGCGATCGTTCCGGATACGCACTGTCTGATTTTTCTGTGCTTCACTTAGCTCAGCGGAAATAATGGTAACGTTACGAATAATAAGATCGGCGAAAGCATTGTTGGGTGCTACAAAAACACACAAGCACAAAATAAACAGTACCCGCTCAATTGAGCAGGCACTGGCGATGAAGATACCACACGGTCTGGATTGCATAGCGAGAACCTCTTTGATGACGAGTACTCAGTATCGGCTCAAACTATTGATTCGCGGGCCGAAATCACGATCGGGTACGTCCCGGATCACGATCGAGAACCACTGACACTTGCTGCTGCCATGATCTCTATCCCCGCCCCATTTGTTGTTGCCTTGCTGCTCGGCGTGATGGTTGTAGTCAATCACCATCTGCTAAAAGAATCACCCACGGGTATTCTTTTCGCGGCAGTACTCTGGCTCTTTGTTGCAACTGAGATAGTGATCGGATTTAGATGGATGCTGGACATGGTCTCGCTGATGTCAATTGCCGCTGTGTTAAGTATCACGGGAGTCATCATTCTGTACCTGGCATTCGCAAGTCTGGATCGATCAGGTCCTGCCATATCATGGTCCAGGGACTGGCCTCACTCCGCACCCATAGTGTTAACTCTTGTGGGTGCATTGACCTCTATCCAATGGGTCGAAATTGTCATTGTAGGCACCAAGCTAGTCTATGCAGGATTGCTAATCCATCAAGCCAGAAAGGCTCCTGATTCACTACAATTTGTGCGTTTAGGCTGGCTTAAAGATACTCAAAGAGCGCTCTGGGGCGCGTCACTGTTTCTCCTGTTTAGCGCTTTGGTGGACATTGCTATCATCATCGATTTTACGCTGTATGGCGGCAACCACTCGGCGCGGTTAGTCGGGTACGCCAATTTAATTTTGCTTCTACCGATGGGGATTGCTTGCGTAATTGCTGGTGGCGACTCAGTTGTAAAAAATAAAGACCATACCTCTGAGGAAATGCGATTAGAGGAAGTGAAATTACCCGAAGCCGACCTTGTTGAGAAAAATTCACCGGAGAAAAATACCAAAGCCTCACAGAACGTCGACGAAGCTAATGATGCTGAAACTGCCTTATTGCTGGTTCGGCTCAACGAATTGCTGATCGACGAAGAGCTATTTTCAGACACAGAATTGAGCCTGCAGCGCTTAGCAAGAAAGGCAGGCGTACCGTCACGCTCGGTATCTCGGGCTATTAATTCTCAAACTGGGCTGAACATGTCTCAATGGGTAAACAATGCACGTATAAATGCTGCTTGTGTATTGCTGAAGCAAAGCGATATCAGTATCGCTCAAGCCATGTTTGAATCAGGCTTCACCACAAAGTCTAATTTCAACAGGGAGTTTCGTCGTGTAACAGGCAACAGCCCCAGCGCGTGGAGAGAGCAGCACAGCTTACCTGGAGTAAACTAATCGCATTGACTGACTATAGAACCAACAAGAACGGAAACAGTGTCAATACCAACAAAGTTGCCAATACAATATTGATCGCATGCAATTTTACCGGGTCGCTTAGAAACCTCTTCAAATTATGACCCATTAAAACCCATAGGTTAGTTGTGCAAATTTCGGATATCCCAAATGCAGCCGACACTATTAATACACTGTAAAACGGATTAGTTTCCGAGCTAAACAATGCAATGGCGGCAAGAGCCATGGTCCAGACTGAAGGGTTCACCCATTGGAAGAGCACTGACTGAATAAAACTCATGGGCCTGATCGATTTCTTGTCCGAATTCAGTGTTCTAATTTTAACTATCCGCCAGGCCAGTAAAAGAAAGTAGCTCACACTTACTATTTTTAGCACCTGCATGCTGTAGGGTACCCGGTCGAAGATCTTGCTCATTCCCAATCCTACCAGCATGACTAATATCGGCACCCCAATAACCACACCCGATATGTGTGGAATGCTGGCCTTAAAGCCGAAGTTCACACCTGATGCCATTAGCATGATTGTGTTCGGACCAGGGATTGCCGTTGTAACCAACGCAAATATCATCAGTGAGCTAATTGTCGTTACTGTTAGCCCAGAAAAATCGAGAATAAACGGTAATGCTACGTTAAATCCAGCAAGTAGCACCAGTATAAAAATAACGAATAGCATTTTGTACACATAGTTTCTGGAAAAATCGCACATAGATGCACATTCCCTTTACCCGCTAGTCACATTAAATATTGTTTTGCATCAGACTAACTTAAGGGTCTTTACTCCAGCAGCTCAAGCTGCAATGGAAGGTTGTCTTTTGTGTGCCTGACAACTCAATATAACGAACGAGCTATGCCTTTTTAAACTGTGCGTAATTAGCCTTTTATAAAAGCACTTCACGTATATATGATTTACTATCCTTTAGTCTAGTGGACGTGGAACTTACGCTAATTCAACATTGAATCAGCTAGTTCTAATCGAAAAACGATCTCACCGGATTAGACCTTGATACATCTCTCAAGATGATGCACTTGAACAATGTGCTGCACTTGGAGTGCGCAGACTACGCGTAGTCTCTGGACACTGTCGAATGGCGGGTTATACTGAGCTCTAGAACAACTCGACCCAAGCGAATAATCATGCAGAGATGCTTTACCAATATTCTAAGTGGCACAGTTGATACAACAGCTCAATTTTATGAACAAGTTCTGGGTATGACGCGGCACTTCGAATCGGATTGGTTTGTCATACTGACTCATGAATCTATTCATGGTCTTGAATTAGGTATCCTGCAACGCGATCATGACATAATTCCGGCCTCTGCCCGGCATGCACCAAGCGGTGTAGTAATTACATTTGTTGTAGATGATTGCAACGCTGTCCACAGCAAGGCTGAACAGATGGGGATACAAATTGTCGAACCACCAACCGACATGCCGTACGGTCAACGCAGAATGCTCTTGGTTGACCCAGATGGTACGTTGGTTGATGTAAGCTCAAAAATACAATGAAGAGGCCACGCGTATGAACATTGAAGCGTGCCTGTTGATAGTAGCTGCCAGCCTGTTTGCATCAAGAGACTTTCAGGCTGAGTGACTACTGCAATTCCTTTTTCAAATAGTACCGATGGTACTTATCGCAATAGCCTTCAAGCTGGCCAAATTGCACATAGCCTTGCTTTAGATAAAACTCCAACGCCTGGAATTCGTAGGTGTCCAGCATCGAAAAACGGCAGGTGCGTCGCTTTGCTTCATCCTCTGCCAAGCTTAACAATTGAGTAGCTACACCGTTTTTACGACTATGCTCATCGACCCATAAAAACTCGATGTCCAGATAGTTCCAATAGGTCTTGCCAGTTAACCCGCCAATAATTGAATCGTCTTCATTGCGGCAGTATACCGAGAGAGGCGCGAAATCCTGTGGCACAAATTGAGCGTTATATTGTCGAGTTTTACTTATGACGAAGTCGTCAGCTTCCGGATTTACCTCGGTTGGCAACTCAAAATTCATACTCATAACCGCTCGCCACGAGCCCGCTGCTCTTCAGTCAACGCCACCCTGTTACGCAAATAAACGGGTAACGCATCGGCGGCCGACAACAGCTCGCCCTTAGTCGCGCGCAGCTTAGCAACCCGCAGAACATCCTGGGCATTTGGCCAACAGCCACCAACTACATCTAACTGTACGTTTTCACTGATTGTTGTTATTAACTCATCGCGATACTGATCTGCCCCGGTTCCGAGCAAACACCATTTATGCAAATGAGCGTCCGATGGAATGATGACTTTCTCAGGAGCACAAACACAATCAACCTGCAAAGGCCGCACAATTCCATCATCATCAAGTGCGTAGGCACCCCAATAGACTTCACCCATACGCGCATCAAACGCGGCTAATATGCGGGACGCATTATGTTCGCGCACAGCACCCTGCGCCAACGCCTGCAAACTCGAAACGGGTATTACCCCGACGTCTGCACCAAACGCAATACCTTGTGCGGTTGCAGCCGCTATGCGAACGCCGGTAAAACTGCCCGGCCCGGAACCAAATGCAACACCATCCAAGTCTGCTGCTTTTATACCCGCGCTGGCAAACAGGGTTTCAATCATCGGCAGTAACAATTTGGCGTGTTGTTGTGGAGCAATACGATGATCAATATTGATTTCACCATCACACTCGAGTGCGACAGAGCATGCATCGGTAGCACTTTCAAACGCGAGCAGTTTCATCAGTCTGGTGCTTCACCCTCAAGAGCTTCTTCACGATAGGATTCACGCTCTGCCCGGAAGAATTCCTGAATTTCACTTAAGTCTCGCGATATTGGCATTGGTGGCAAACTGTTGATAAACACTTCACCATAATTTTTTGTACGAATTCGCGGATCACACAGTACCAACACGCCAGTGTCTGTTACATCTCTTATTAAACGTCCAACGCCTTGCTTTAAAGCAATAGCTGCCTGCGGTAACTGATACTCAAAAAATGGATTACCACCGGCCTGTTTCATGTGTTCAATTCGTGCGCCCATTACCGGGTCGCCCGGTGAACCGAATGGCAGCTTGTCAATAACAACTACCGACAGCGCTTCACCACGAACGTCAACACCTTCCCAGAAGCTACTCGTACCAAGCAGCACTGCATTGCCAAGCGACTGAAAGGCTTCGAGTAGTTCTCTTTTGGGCATTTGCCCCTGAGTTAATATTGGGTAATCAAATTTACCATCAAGAAAACGCCCTGCTTCGTGTAGTGCTCGGTAGCTGGTAAATAATAGAAAAGTTCGTCCGTTACTGGCCTCAATAATTGGCAGTACCGCATCCATTGCCGCTTTTGTATAACTTGCGTGTTGAGGTTCGGGCAACCCCTCTGGCAGATAAAGCATAGCGTTGTGTCGATAGTCAAACGGACTATCAACAAGCAGTTCTTCAGCTTCCTCTATACCAAGGTTAGTTTTGAAATGGCTGAAGTCACCGCCAACTGCAAGGGTTGCAGATGTAAAAATCCAACTTGCCGGCATGGCATCCATTGCGCGTTTGAATGGCCTGGCCACTGTCATTGGCGTCATGTTCAAACTAAAACCGGAACGATAAGTTTCAAACCAGTGAACATACTCCTTATTTGGTTCATTCGCTATAAATCGATCAAGAGAACTGGCGTGTTGTGTTGCTCGCCGATAACAACTCTCCAAACCTTTGCCGCGACTGGCTACCGATTCAAGCGTATCGCGCAATGAGTTCAGCAGCAATGTCATGCGTTCAAGCTCTCGGTCGATCGACGGCCGCTCTGCAACGGTTACCCACGCATCGCGCGTAGGTTCGATATCAAAGGCCAAGCGAAAATGACGCACACCCGTTTCCAGCTGGCTAGCCATGTCGCGTAACTCAGCCATGTCCGGCGCTTCATGCAGTTGCTCACCAACGGTATCGCGAGCAAGATCGAGTAATTGTCTGCTGCTAAGCTTTTTTCCAAAAAATTGCGCTGCGATATCGGGCAGTTGATGTGCTTCATCAATAATGAAGGCGTTAGCGCTGGGCAACAGTTCACCAAAGCCCTCTTCTTTTAATGCCAGATCGGCGCACAACAGATGATGATTGACGACAACAACATCCGATTCCTGAGCCTTTTTACGCGCGCGATGAATGTAGCAGTCATCGAGCTCATCAAATTCATGCTCGGAACAAAAATCATCACTCGAGGTGATGAAACTCCAGACCATAGAATCTTCCGGAACATTAAGCACTTCAGCGATGTCCCCTGTTTCAGTGGTACGCGCCCAATCATTAACCACACGCAAATGAGCGGCATGCTCTGCGTTGTTCAACGCCGGATGGCGCAGCGCTCGAGCGAGGCGGTGTTTGCACAGGTAATTCGCGCGGCCTTTCAACAAACTGACGGTTGCACCTGTGTTCAGGGCTTTTTTCACCATCGGCATGTCTGAGTAAAATAACTGATCTTGCAGATGACGGGTGCCGGTTGAAATGATGATGCGCTGACCGGAAAATAGGGCCGGTACCAGATAAGCGAAGGTTTTGCCAGTACCCGTACCAGCCTCACCAACCAGCACGGAGGTATTTTCCAATGCGCAAAAGATGGCTTCAGCCAAGTGTTGCTGTTCAATTCGAGGAGCAAAGCCGGGCAGCAACTGCGCAACCGGACCGTCATTGCCGAGTATTTCCGAAATGGATTCCATAGGTTCAAGCATCGGTGCCTCCATGCGCCGAGAGTGGAACTGCTCGCGCGATGCGCGATACAGCTTTATTGATACTGATAATCCTGTACTTTCTTATGCGCACTTCTGACACCGAGCAAATCGCCACGCAAGCTGCGCGAATGTTCGATGATAAGCCAGTTACGGTGCAACAGGGACTGATTGTTGCCTGCAAAGGTGTTCGACTTCACAGCAAAGTTCTCGGCAGCCGCTGCTTGCTGATTATTTAACTGAATTTCCGCCGCTCGACTCCACAGTAAACTGTTCTGCGGCGAGAGTTCCAGCGCTTCAAACAGGCGTCGCAGTGCCAGATCATTGTCCTGCTCCAGCCTGGCCTGCTCAGCAGCCGACCAAAGTTGTGCGATTTTAGCGTTATTTGTGTCGTACCGAATGCTACCCTCGGGCAGTTTGGTAACGCTAACTTGCGGACTGGGGTCACGCATGGGCTCTTCCTGCACAGTAGCACAACCGGCAACCAGCATGACGCTGCCTGCGATAAGCAGCGGTTGCAAACTCAGCCTGAAAATCCGTCTGGACGTCGACTGGGATGCTCCATTGATTATATTTTGCATAAGGGTATAAACCCGTTCCGTTTTTTTGTTTTTGCCTGAAAACATATAGCACACCGACAAGGATACTTATTAGTAGGAAAAGTTCTGTTACTGAGTGACCACACTCATATCGATTCGCCGGTTCTCGGCTCTACCTTCTATGCTGGCATTAGTCATAATGGGTCGGTTTTCTCCAAATCCATAGGGTTTGAGTCGGTTGCCATCAATGCCGTTTGCCACCAGATATCGAACAACAGACATTACTCTGCGTTTAGATAAAGCAAGATTTTCCCGGGCTGCCCCGCGATTATCAGTATGACCCTCAAGTTTAAGCACAACCTCAGGGTGAGTGTTCAATAAAGTGACCAGCTCAGCCAGAGAAGTTCGGCTGTCCGAATTTAGCCGGTGATCGCCAGGTTTAAAATCCACCGCTTTTATTGAACCGCGAAAGAGACTGCAGCCCTCAGCATCAACAAGGTCTAAAGCCTGAGTATCGGGACACGCATCAACGATATCGGCAACATTGTCATTGTCGCCGTCCAACGTGGACTGCCGTGCAGGCAGGCTGTTACAGGCGCTGACAAACACAGTTGCTGCAATAAAAACAACCGTTGGTACTTTTCTCCACTGCTCGAAATTTATCACCGCCTTTTCTTCCTTCACTTAACGTCGAACTCGGCGCACGGTATAACGCCAACCCAGAGTTGCAATCGATAGAACTGAGAGCAACAAAAGTAGCAAATCGATTCCGGTAGACTGGACTGAGCAACCCGATGCGTTGAGACCGGTTTGCACGAATCCTGAGTTAGGGTCATCTTCGGCAGGTTGAGGGTTGTCACCCGGAAGAATATTGCTACCCGGCCGTGCCGCCGGATCCCGTTCAACCACAACGGCATCCCCGACCGCACTTTCCGGATCTGCCTGCGCGGTTTCTACTGTCTCATCACCCGTGTTGTCCGGAGTCACATCGCCCTCGCCGGTATCCACCGATTGTGCAAATTCATCGATATGATCTGCTACAGCATTGCCGTTAATATCTGTGGCAATCAGCGGAATAGATAGCAGCGTGTCGTCCATTCCATCGAGCACTGGCGAATCGAAAAAATTATCTACCCGACCATCATTGTCAAAATCTCTACCGCCCGCTTCGACCAGATCGAATACGCCATCATTATCACTGTCCAAATCCTGGAAATCCGGATAGTCAGTTAAATCCGTATTACGCGGCACTGTATCTTCAATACCATCGCCGTTTACATCACAGCAGGTTACATCGTTGGTGTTTTGCAACCGATCTGCAATTCCATCGTTACCAACACTGCCCCGATCGATGTCAATCCGTGCATCGCCGTCGTTATCAAGTGAGGCATCAACCCCGGCCTCGAGCAGATCAGGCAAGCCATCATTGTCGGAATCCAGATCTATAACATCTGGCAAATCATCTTCAGATGCATCAGAGTTGGCCAGTGAGTAACGCATTTGGCCATTGTCGATTGACGTTTCGAGCGCATCTATATATCCATTCAAGCCAACTGGTCCGAGTAGCCGCCCTGAAACCACCCGCAGTGCAGAGAAGTCAATGCTGAACACAGCGCCTGATTCCTGCCAATCCAATACGCCATCATTGTCGGAATCCAGATCAAGCCGATTCGGGATACCGTCTCTGTCCGTGTCGACGTCCTGCCCGTTTGAAGCAATTTCGTTAACGTCTGTAATGCCGTCGTTATCATCGTCAACATCAACCGTGTCAACGACTCGATCGCCATCGGAATCATTGCTGGTCACCACGTTTTCCTGACCCTGTGCCAGTGCCTGCGCAGCACCGAACGACAACATCGCTGCCATCAGTGGGCAACACCACTTCTGTCGAGCGTTCTGAGTATTCATATTTTTCGCCAATATCCCGGGCGCACTCACCCGCTAATAGTCTTTAAAAAAGATTAGCAGAGGATTTCAAACACACAATGACATTAGCGACAATAAAACGTCATTCCCACTCGATAGTGGCTGGGGGCTTACTGGAAACGTCGTAAGTAACACGTGATATGGAAGGAATACTATTGCAAATAGATCGTGATACTTCGTCAAGAAATTCATAAGGCAAGTGCGCAGCTCGAGCCGTCATGAAATCGATGGTCTCCACCGCACGCAGCGATACCACGTAATTGTAACGCCGGCCGTCTCCTGTAACTCCCACCGATTTAACCGGTAGAAATACCGTAAATGCCTGCGATACCGAATCGTAGAGATCATGCTTGATTAGAGCTTCGATGAAAATGTTGTCAGCCAGGCGCAAAATATCGGCGTAGTTTTTTGTAACCTCACCCAGAATACGCACCCCCAGACCAGGGCCTGGAAACGGATGCCGGTACACCATTGATTTGGGCAGACCAAGATCAACACCAATGCGTCGCACCTCGTCTTTGAACAATTCCCTTAGCGGTTCAATTAACTGCAAACGCATGCTGCTCGGTAAACCGCCGACATTGTGATGAGACTTGATCAAATGAGCCGAACCGGTGCTGGAGGCTGCCGACTCAATAACGTCAGGATAGATGGTGCCTTGTGCCAGCCACTGAACGTTCTGAAGCTTGTCGGCCTCTTCTTCAAACAACTCGACGAACAAATTACCAATTATTTTTCGTTTGGCTTCCGGGTCGGCCTCACCTTTCAGCTTGTCGAGAAAGCGATCTTCGGCATTCACCCGAATCACTTTTACACCCATGTTCTCAGCAAAGGTTTGCATAACGCGATCACCTTCATTTAATCGCAACAATCCGGTATCTACAAAAACGCAGGTAAGCTGCTTGCCAATGGCTTTGTGCATAAGCGCTGCGACAACTGACGAATCAACGCCACCAGACAATGCCAACAACACATCATCAGTACCAACCTGTTCGCGAATGGAGTTAACCGCGTTGTCGATAATGTTGCCTGGTGTCCACAACGTATCACATTCACAAATGTCCAGCACGAAGCGCTCGATAATTGCGGCACCTTGCAAGGTATGTGTAACTTCCGGATGAAACTGAATGCCAAAACATTTTTTGGTCGCATGAGCCATGGCGGCAAACGGGGCGTTGTCACTCACAGCAATAGCTTCAAATCCGTCGGGCAATGCTTCAACACGATCGCCGTGACTCATCCAAACATCAAGTTCAGCTAACACGCCGCTTTCATTGCCACTTATTGGGTGATCACTGAGTCCATCGAGTAACTCACTACTCGCCTTTACGCTAACAGACGCAAATCCAAACTCACTGTGATTTTCCTGAGCACGAACCTCACCGCCTAATTGCTTGACCAGTGCTTGCATGCCATAACAAATTCCCAGAACCGGTACGTCTAGCTGCAATACTTGTTCGGGTATTTGCGGCGCATTGTCAGCAATTGTTGATTCAGGACCGCCGGAGAGAATTATCCCGGTTGCGTTAAAGTCGGTTACTGTTTTGGTGTGTAAATCCCACGGATGAATTTCACAATAAACACCGCACTCACGCACACGACGCGCTATGAGCTGCGTGGTTTGCCCACCAAAGTCAAGAATAAGAATACGCTGCGAATGTATGTCGTGCATAGAAGCAATTGAGGCTACGTTTTAAGAAAATGGACAGTTAACAGAATATCTGCTGGACGTCTTGTTAGCCGATTAATCTAGCTAATTCGGTAGTTGGGTGCTTCTTTCGTCATTTGCACATCATGCACATGACTCTCTCGCATACCAGCACCGGTTATACGAACAAATTCAGCATCGTTTCGCATTGATTCGATATCAGGTGTTCCACAGTAGCCCATACTTGATCGCACACCACCAAGCATCTGATGGATAATCGCGGCTACGGGTCCTTTATAGGGAACACGACCCTCAATACCTTCAGGCACCAACTTGTCTTCGGCATCTTCATCGTCTTGAAAGTAACGGTCACTTGAGCCTGCGCGCATGGCACCAACCGAACCCATGCCACGATACGATTTGTATTGGCGCCCCTGGAACAACTCAACATTGCCCGGTGCTTCTTCTGTACCAGCCAACATGCTGCCAACCATAACTGAACTTGCACCAGCCGCTATGGCCTTTGCCATATCGCCGGAAAATCGAATACCTCCATCTGCGATCAGTGGAACACCGGTACCTTCAAGTGCTTTGGCAACATTTTTTATTGCCGTAATTTGAGGCACACCCACACCGGCAACAACTCGCGTTGTACAAATAGACCCGGGACCAATCCCCACCTTTACACCACTTGCCCCACGTGCAACCAGATCGGTTGCCGCGGCACCTGTGGCTATATTGCCACCGATAACATCAACATTTTTGTATTGAGACACAATCCATTCAACCCGATCGAGTACACCCTGAGAGTGTCCATGCGCTGTGTCTACAATCAGTACATCGACACCGGCTGCAACCAATTCCGCAACACGTTCTTCGGTATCACCGCCAGTACCCACAGCGGCACCAGCAAGCAGTCGTTGTTGATCATCTTTACAGGCATTGGGAAAGTCTTTGGCTTTTTGAATATCCTTGACGGTGATCATGCCGCGCAATTCAAATTGGTCGTTGACCACCAGGACTTTTTCGATGCGATGTTGATGCAGCTTTTCAATCGCATCAGCACGGGTTGCATGTTCAGGAACGGTCACTAACCGGTCTTGTGGTGTCATGATTGAAGACACTGGCTGATCAAGACGTTTTTCGAACCGTAAATCTCGCTGAGTAACTATGCCAACCAACTTTTCACCATCGACAACCGGTAATCCGGAAATGCCATGGGTACGAGTTAGATCGACTACTTGGCTGATCGGCGTGGTTGGTGAAATGGTGATCGGTTCGGTAACCACGCCACTCTCATGCTTCTTCACGCGGCTGACTTCCTGCGCCTGTCGTTCTATCGACAGGTTTTTGTGAATGATACCGATGCCACCCTCTTGCCCAACAGCCACTGCCAGACGCGATTCAGTAACCGTATCCATAGCCGCAGATAACAACGGAATATTCAGTGTGATGTTGCGAGTAAGCCGGGTTTTCAGGTCGACATCGCGAGGCAAAACAAGAGAATGACGCGGCGTGAGCAGAACGTCATCGAAAGTGAGTGCTTCCTGGTAAACCGACATAAGCGGTTGACTCCTAAGTTGGTCAGGATGCGTCTCAATTATACAGTGAAGCAAACGGTTACGGTTCGTTATTCGTAAAGTATTCGTCTCTATATGGCCTAAACTTTAAGGAAATTTAACCGCGATCAGATATCCTTGGTGAACATGTCAATCACCCCCACCTGAAAATGCCGGTGTCAGAATCTAAAAAGCGCATCTACACCGTCTCGCGTCTAAACCAGGAGGTGCAGTCGGCTCTTGAATCCGGCTTTGGCATGCTTTGGCTCCAGGGTGAACTATCCAACTTCAGTAAACCCGCGAGCGGGCACTTTTATTTTTCACTCAAAGACAGCCAGAGCCAGATTCGTTGCGCGATGTTCAAAGGCCGAAATCGCTATGTCGACTTCGACCCGCAAAGCGGTGACGAAGTGCTGGTTCGAGGAAAACTGGGCCTATATGCAGCGCGGGGTGATTTCCAGCTAATCGTCGAACATATGGAACCAGCTGGTGCTGGCAAGCTGCAACTGCAATACGAGGCCACCAAAAAGAAACTACACGAGCTTGGCTGGTTTGATCAGGACGCCAAGCAAGCACTACCAGACATGCCACAAAGTATTGGTGTGGTCACCTCTGCCACCGGTGCGGCCGTACAGGATGTGCTCAAAGTTCTCGCACGACGGTGTCCTCAAGCGCGGATTATTGTTTATCCCACGTTGGTCCAGGGAGCAGCTGCAGCGCCAAAAATAGTAGAGGCAATTCAAACGGCAGATCGTCGCAGCGAGTGTGATTTATTGCTGCTGGTGCGTGGCGGCGGATCTCTGGAAGATTTATGGGCATTCAATGATGAACAGGTTGCACGGGCAGTATTTGAGTGCGAAATACCAATAGTCTGTGGAGTTGGACACGAAGTCGATGTCACCATTTGCGATTTCGTGGCTGATTTGCGAGCACCAACCCCGTCGGCAGCTGCTGAAATGGCCACCCCTGATGGAGAGATCATTGTGCAACGTGTAGAGACCGCACGCCACACGCTCAAACGGATTCTCAGCGCTCAGCTGTCAATGAATGGTTCTCAGTTGCAGTCACTGGACGAACGACTACAGATGTGCCATCCGCAACGATTGCTTGAAGATCGGGGACAGCGAATAGACGAGCTTGAAAACCGACTTCAGCAAACCATGCAGTCATTTACACGAGCACAGAAGCTGCAGTTACACAATCTGGGCAGCCGTCTGCATAGCCATTCACCAACCCAGCAACTGGCCAAACTTCGTACAGCGCTATGCAATGTCGAACTCAGGTTAAATAGCGCTGTTGAAAAACAAATTACCACCTCCAGCAATCGCTGGGCATTAGCGGCACGAGCACTGGACACCGTCAGCCCTTTAGCTACACTGGAACGAGGTTTCGCCGTAGTCAAACACAAGAAAAAAGTGGTTTCAAACGCATCCGATCTTGCGCCGGGTGACCAAATCACGACGCGAGTAGCGCAAGGCCTCATTTACAGCAAAGTCGACAAAATTGATGCAGACGCAAGCGAAACCTGAAATTCTTTAATTTTAGCTAAGAGCCTTGTAAATAAAGGCTCTCAATGATTTTACCGCCCATTCTGGGTGTAAATATTACAGCCGTTCTATTGCAATTTGTGCACAGTTTTGCTAAAACACCGCGCTGCGACGTGTAGCGACCTCTGAGAGGCCCAGACTAATGGCCAAGGCATCATCGAAAAAAAAAGCCGCAGCATCGGCAAAGAAAAAGAGTAGCTCTGGGACCACTAGTGCCGGTACCAAAAAAGTCGCCAGGAAAAAAGCGATCAGTCAACCAGCGTCATCGAAACAACAGGTATTGAAAAGCTCAGTGGCAACTAAACCGACAGCAAAGAAAAAAGCAACCAGTAAAGCTAAAGCAACCGCTACGAAAAAAACGGCTACAAAAAAAACAGCGGCGAAAAAAGTTGCCGCTAAGAAGGCCCCGGCTGCCAAAGATGAAGAAGTAGTCGCGAAAAAAACTGCAGCCAAGAAGAACGACAAATCCGCTAAAGCGGACAAGCCCACTGGCGCGGACAAGCCCGCAAAAAAACCAGTTGCAGCAAAAAAGGCAGCGGCGAAGAAAACCACAACTAAAAAAACAGCAACCAAAAAAACAGTGGCAAAGAAAACAGCAAGTAAAAAAGTTAGTGCAAAAGCCACTGATGTAGAAGACGAAGCCGTAGTAGAAAAAAAGTCGAAAAAGAAAACAGCAGCCAAATCAGCACCCAGCATTGCTGTTGGTGAGCAAGTTCTTGCAACGGTTGTCCCGTACGAACGGGAGAAAAACAGTCACTACATGGACAAGGATCAGCTCGTGCATTTCAGCCAAAGGTTAACTGAGTGGAAGCAGCAGCTAATGGAAGAAGTTGATCGTACCGTTGGCCACATGAAAGACGATGCAACAAACTTTCCTGATCCGAACGATCGTGCTACGCAGGAAGAAGAATTCAGCCTCGAACTGCGAACACGCGATAGAGAACGCAAGCTGATAAAGAAGATTAATGAAGCGCTCAAAAGAATCGAAGAGAACGAATATGGGTATTGCGAAACCTGTGGCGTTGAAATCGGTGTAGGCCGTCTGGAAGCAAGACTCACCGCAGAGTTGTGCATTGACTGTAAAACGCTGGAAGAAATTCGCGAAAAACAGATAGCCTGATTACAGGCAATTCACTGGCACCCAGACCGCCAAGCAGTTTTTATCTATGAAACCGGCTCAATATGTGGGCCGATTTGCCCCCTCACCGACCGGCCCTCTGCACTTCGGTTCCCTGCTCGCTGCTATGTCCAGTTACTGCGATGCGCGTAGTCACAATGGGCTCTGGTTTCTTAGAGTTGACGATATAGATCCTCCGAGGACAGTGCCCGGTGCAAGCGAGGGCATTGAACGAACACTGAGAGCTTACGGTTTCAGTTGGGATGGTCCAGTCCGTAAGCAATCAGAACGAAGCAAACATTACCTCAACAAATTGACCAAACTTAACGAGCTGAAAATGCTCTTTCCATGTGCATGCAGCAGAAGCAGGCTTGCTAAGCATTCACCCTACCCGGGCTATTGCAATCCAGTATCTGCATCATCAGTTAGTACTACGGGTGACGCCGCTGTCAAAGTACGAAAGAAATTAAAGAGCGGAGATAAAGACCATGCAATCAGGATCATAATCGATACTGACGTTTGGTTTGAAGACCGTATTCAAGGGCAACAGATATTTAGCGACGGACAACCGGGTGACACAATCGTGATGCGGCGTGACGATCTTTTCGCCTACACGTTAGCGTGTGCCGTCGATGATGCAGATGGCATTAGTCATGTGGTTCGTGGCAGCGACCTGCTACCAACAACCGCGGGCCAAATAGCCGTAATTAAACACTTGGGACTAGAGCCACCCGTCTATGCCCACATACCAGTTGCCGTCAATGTCGAGCAGCAAAAATTGAGCAAGCAAACACATGCACAAGCGCTGGACACCATGCAGCCTTTGCCAACCTTGTTACTCGCCTGGCAGTTTTTGGGACAACGTGAAATAAATGTGGCCACAGTAGACGCGTTCTGGCAAGAGGCAATTTCGCTCTGGGAGCTGGCTAGTGTGCCAAGGCAATCACAGCTCGACACCCCCGCGTGATTAATCGCTTGCTCCATACTGTACTGACGCGCATCATAGGCGTTGAGCAAGAGCAACTCGCCAATGAGTGATAAAAATCGTCACGATCATACTCTGTTGATTTTCTTCGCAGCAGTTTTCGTTTTCAATTCGCCATTGACCAGCTGGTGGTCATTGCTCAACCTTCCGTGGTACGCAATTTTCATTGTGTGGGCAGCATTCATTACTATTGCAGCGATTAACCTGATGCGGGATGCAAACGATGGGAATTGAGCTGTGGTGGTTGTTTGCCGCCGCATTTGCGTATCTGGTTGTCTTGTTTCTGGTGGCCTATGCCGCCGATAGCGGACTCATTCCAAAACGTATAGTCACCAATCCGGTAGTGTATGCCCTTTCACTGGGCGTCTATGCCACCTCATGGACTTATTACGGTGGTGTTGGTCTGGCTGATGCCAGTGGGTATGCGTTTTTAAATATCTACCTTGGTGTTACCGGCGCATTTTTATTGGGGCCTTATATTCTCAAGCCTATACTAACCTTGTGCAGGGAATATCAATTAACCTCAATTGCTGACTTGCTGGCCTTTCGCTACGGCGGCAGAGGCACCGGTTTTGTTGTTACCGTATTTATGTTGATAGGCATACTGCCGTACATATCGCTTCAGATCAGAGCCGTGACTGAATCAATTCAAGTACTCAGTAAGCAAGTACCATCCGTGATCGTTGCATTGGTTTTTTGCATGATGATCACCGTATTTGCCATTCTCTTTGGTGCAAGACATTTATCACCACGAGAAAAACATCATGGACTGGTTGTTGCCATTGCTTTTGAATCGGCGATTAAATTAATTGCTTTGCTGGTAGCAGGCGTTTTTGTAGTAACACAGGTATTCGATTCTCCGGCGGCCATGGGCGCCTGGATAGACACCCAAAACAGCGCGGTCGACAATTTATACATGCCGGCCCAATCCGGGTTATGGTCAACGCTGCTGTTACTGGCTTTCTGTGCCGCTTTTCTGTTGCCAAGGCAGTACCACATGACATTCGTGGAAAACGAAAACCCCAGACATTTAAAAACGGCTTACTGGCTATTCCCACTGTACCTGTTGCTATTGAATTTACCCGTTATACCGATACTGTTCGCCGGCCGTTACCTTGAACTCAACACTGCGCCCGATTTCTATGTGCTGGGAATGACATTAAGTTTGGGAAAGCAATGGCTGGCCTTACTGGTTTTTCTCGGCGGACTATCAGCGGCTAGCGCGATGATGATCGTTACTTCACTCGCATTGTCATACATGTGTCTGAATCATCTGGTGTTACCAGCATCGCTTTCCGGTGGACAACCGACTGACTTCTATCGTCGTCTACTTTGGAGCAAGCGTATAATTATTGCGCTCATCATCGGTGCGGGTTATGGCTTCTATATTGTTATTGAACTTAACGAAGGCTTAGCCAGCCTGGGACTTATTTCGTTTGTAGCGGCTGCACAATTATTGCCTGGCATGATTGGCGTACTGTTCTGGACACGAGCCACACGCGTGGGATTTCTCGCTGGCCTCATCGGTGGTGCAATTGTCTGGTTTTTGTTGTTAATTTTGCCGCTGCTGCTTCCAGATACCAGCTTAATCGATGCCATACCCATAGAAACAGATATCTGGAGCTTGTCAACGTTCTGCACTCTGAGCACAAATGCGTTTTTGTTTGTCGTTGGTTCGTTGCTGAGCAAGCCCTCACTTGATGAAGTAACAGCGAGTCAGGCCGCGATAGAGCGCACCAGCTTTGCACTCAGTGCACCGTACACCGCTCGGTCAGCCTGGCCGTACTTGTACGCCATGCAGCAAGTGCTGGGCACCAAAGTTGCCCAACAAGAGATGACAAGAGCACTGGATGAATCCGGACTCGATCTGAATGAAACACGCGCTCCAGAATTACGAGTGTTGCACGAACGATTGGAACGCAACATGAGTGGATTGATCGGACCGACACTGGCGCGTTCCATTGTGCGGGACAACCGGCCAGGTCACTCCTCCGAGGTTGTTTCGCAAGACACGCGATTACTCGAAATGCGACTAGAAGCATCAAGAGAGCAAATGCGCGGCATGACGAAACAGCTCGATGACCTGCGTCGCCATCTTACCGATGTGCTGCATCAGCTGCCACTGGGTGCTTGTTCGATCTCTGCGAACGGTAATGTTTATCTATGGAATTCCGCTATGCAAGCACTGACTGGCATCAGTGAACGATCGGCCCAGGGCAGTACCATTTCCGAATTGCCTGCTCCCTGGAACACATTACTTGAAGACTTTACTGCATCAACTGAAAACCATCGATTTAGTTGTCAGGTTACAAGAGACAATAAGCCCGCTTCAGTCAATTTACACAAAGCTGATGTCGGAACGCTGGCCAATCCAGACGATGCGTTTGCCAGCCAGGTAATACTGATGGAAGATAGAACAGAATTCGACACCCTTGAAGCCGAATTGGCTCACAGTGAACGACTGGCATCGATAGGTAGATTAGCTTCAGGAGTTGCACACGAGATTGGTAATCCGCTAACGGGTATAGCAAGCATTGCACAAAATCTGGTGCATGATGCAACTCAAACTCTAGACAACAACAACGACGATGAAGAAGTCGAACAACAGGCTAATGATATATTGAATCAAGTTAGTCGAATCAACAGTATTGTGCACTCACTTCTCACGTTTTCACACGAAGACAAACTATCGGGCATGTCTTTTCAAAACGTATTGATCAGTAATAGTGTCGAAGAAGCTGTGCGTTTGGTGCAACTGTCAGACGAAACCAGATTAATAAGCTTCGATGTATCGATTCCCAAAGATATCGCCGTGTCAGGCGACGCCAATCAATTGGTGCAGGTATTTGTTAATCTGATTAACAACGCATGCGATGCATCGCCTCCAAATGCAACCGTTCGTGTTGAAGGCATAACGCAGAAAAACCAGCTCACAATTGCTGTTGAAGATAGCGGAACCGGAATCGACCCGGCTGTACGTGAACATGTATTCGAACCTTTTTTTACTACCAAACCGGTAGGCAGTGGCACCGGCCTTGGCCTGTCTTTGGTGTACAGCATAATAACCAAACACGGCGGGCGCGTGCGCATTGATGAGCAAGCTGAAAAAGGCACTCGTATTGTTTTGAGTTTACCTATCATACAATCAGGTATTCATTCAGACGATCGGGAGTCATCCGGTGAATAGAATTCTGGTTATCGAAGATGAAGAAATTATTCTCAAAGCGTTGACAAAGCTATTGCAACGAAATCACTTTGAGGTCACAACGGCAAGAACCGTAGAAGAAGCTATCGGTGCGCAACCACAATCCTTTGATCTGATATTGGCAGATTTGCGACTTCCAGGTGCCGAGGGTACCGACATCATTCCAATTGCTGACCCTATCCCCGTCGTCATCATGACGAGCCATGCCAGTGTCAGATCGGCTGTCACCGCAATGCGCTTCGGCGCAATTGACTATATCGCTAAACCGTTTGATCACGATGAACTGCTGTTGATCATTGAACGATCGCTAATGCAAAATCGCATGAGAGCTCAAAATCAATCACTAAGACAAGATTTGAAACGTCTGGTACCAGCAGAGAATGTCAGTCAGTGCCGAGGTATGAATCAAATAGTGGAACAACTATCTGCGCTGGCGGAAAACACTCGATTCATTGCCTTGCATGGCGAATGTGGTACGGGTAAAGAATTGCTTGCTCGCGTGGCTCATACGAATAGCGAGCGACAGGATGCACCGTTTGTCGTTGCCGATCTGCCCTCAATAAGTGCAGATCGCATGCACGCAACTTTGCTCGGCAGCGATGCACCTATGCCGAGTGAGAGCTTTATGCCTGGCGGGTTATTGCATGCTGCGCACAACGGCACACTAATTATTCGACACCCATCGGTTATGCAAACAGAGATGCAACTTGCACTGGCACAAGCACTCGATCAGCGCAGTGTTCCAGGCAGCGCCGGTGGTCGATCAATCAATGTTCGAACCATCCTTATTAGCGAAAACAGTCTGGCTAAGCAACTTGAGGATGACACCTTACAACCGAATCTGGCTAACTTGTTTCGAGAAAATGAATTCGCCTCGCCGGCCTTGCGGAATGTGCCAGAGGACATCACGACACTTGCAGAGCATTACCTTAATTACTTCAGCCGACATCATCACCGTACAAACCTGAAATTCTCTAGCGACTCAAAAGCTGCTTTAATAGCCTATACCTGGCCCGGTAATACCGATGAGCTGAAGACGCTCATTGAACGTGCGGTGCTGCTGACTAATGAAAACCAGATCTCACCAAGCGATCTTGGCTTAAGTACACTTGCAAACGAAACTTACCAGCACGACTTCAGCCTCGATGAGTATTTTCGGTTTTTCGTTATACGGCACCAAGCGACACTATCCGAAACTGAATTAGCCAGTCGGCTGGGAATTAGCCGCAAAGCATTGTGGGAACGGCGTCAAAAAATGCTATTACCGCGCGATCAGTCATAAATAAATCGTTTATTTGTTCTTATTTATCAATAGTTTAGTGATGCTGCAATTGGGTGTTTGACACTCATTGCGGTGCAGGTAAACTGCCCTCATCCAATGACGAGATTGTTTTTCATATGTCCGAAGGTAAAACCTACCCGGTTTCCAAAGAATTTGCAGAATCAGCACATGCAGATAAGGCAAAGTACGACGAAATGTATGCTCAGTCGGTCGAAAATCCAGATGAGTTCTGGGGTCAACAGGCTGAAGAGTTCATCGACTGGTTTAAGCCATGGGATGCAGTTCAGGAATGGGACTTCCACAAGGCAGATATTACTTGGTTCAAAGGCGCGAAGTTAAACGTTTCATACAACTGCCTCGATCGCCACCTTGAATCCAAAGCTAATCAAACCGCTATCATCTGGGAAGGCGACAATCCTGAAGAAGATCGACACATCACCTATAAGGAACTTCATGATGAGGTCTCTCGATTCGCAAATGCGCTAAAAGGCATTGGTGTAAAAAAAGGCGATCGTGTGTGCATTTACATGCCAATGATTCCAGAAGCAGCGATCGCTATGCTCTCTTGCACACGTATCGGTGCAGTTCATTCGATTGTGTTTGGCGGTTTCTCTCCAGACGCTCTCAAAGACCGCATCAACGATTCAGAATGTTCTATTGTGATAACAGCCGATCAGGGTTTTCGGGGTGGTCGCACAGTGCCACTAAAAACTAACGCCGATACCGCTTGCGAGAATACCGAAAGCGTCAAGCGAATGGTCGTCGTGAAACGCGGCGGCGAACCAGTCGAATGGAAAGACGGTCGTGACTTGTGGTATCACGAATTGATCGAGGCAGCGTCGAACGATTGTCCGGCTGTTGAGATGGACGCTGAAGATCCATTATTTATTTTGTACACATCGGGCTCAACAGGTCAGCCCAAAGGCGTTTTGCACACCAGCGGTGGCTACATCTTACATGCGGCCATGACGCATAAATATATTTTCGATTATAAAGACGGCGATATCTATTGGTGCACAGCTGACGTCGGCTGGGTTACCGGCCACTCCTACATTGTGTATGGTCCATTAGCCAACGGCGCCACCACTATGATGTTTGAGGGTATTCCAACGTATCCCAATGTTAGTCGCTTCTGGGATGTTATCGATAAGCACAAGGTCAATACTTTCTACACAGCGCCCACTGCAATTCGAGCTCTGATGGCGCAAGGTGATGAACCGGTAAAGTCCACCGACCGAAGTTCACTCAAGCTGCTTGGCACCGTTGGCGAACCGATAAACCCGGAAGCCTGGGAGTGGTACCACGAAGTTGTTGGTGATAAGCGTTGCCCAATTGTCGATACCTGGTGGCAAACCGAAACAGGTGGCATTCTGATTTCTCCGTTGCCAGGTGCGACCGACCTGAAGCCGGGCTCTGCAACCAAACCATTTTTTGGTGTTGTACCTGCACTCGTTGATGAACAGGGCAACATTCTAGAAGGTGCAACATCGGGCAATCTGGTTATTACCCGACCATGGCCCGGAATGATGCGCAGCGTCTACGGTGATCATCAACGTTTTTATGAAACTTATTTCCAAATGTACCCGGGATATTATTTCACTGGTGACGGAGCTCGCCGCGATGAAGATGGCTACTACTGGATAACAGGTCGCGTCGATGATGTTCTGAATGTGTCCGGGCATCGACTTGGTACGGCTGAAATCGAAAGCGCACTGGTGCTACACGACACCGTTGCTGAAGCTGCTGTCGTTGGCTATCCACACGATATTAAAGGACAAGGCATCTATGCCTACGTAACCTTGATGAACGATCAGGAGCCAACCGAAGAGCTGCGGGCTGATTTGGTTAAGCACGTTCGAAAGGAGATCGGTCCAATCGCAACCCCAGATGTTATTCAGTGGGCACCCGGTTTACCGAAAACACGTTCTGGAAAAATCATGCGGCGTATTCTGCGAAAAATTGCAGAGAACGATGTCAGTAATCTTGGTGACACATCGACGCTTGCCGACCCGGGAGTGGTCGACGGCTTAGTCGAAAATCGCGCAAACGCGTAAGCTTTATGCAGGTATGAAAAATTAGAGCTCAGTAGTGCAAGCTACTGAGCCCTTCACTACTATAACTCGCCGACTAACAATACTCGCTTTACACTACTCGCCGGGCGCTTACTCGTCGAATCAGTCTAGTCAGCTCAATTTGAATTCATATCATCGTCTCTTCTAAGCGCACTGCTAAGAACAACCAATCCATTTGGTGCTTCTATCTCGGCTGTTATATACGCTGCAGTGTCGTCAGTCAGAGCATGTACCGTTACCAATTCAGACGCATTCAAACTAGTTAACTTCGACGATAGCCATTCAGGGTATGGGTGATAAATATTCAGTACGCGTAAGCGACAATTCATGTCGGCCATATTGGAAGACGGATGCTCATTGGTTTGCCACTGCATGGCATGGGGCAACATGCCTCCGCCCAGCAGCCTTCCGTCATCTGGAACAGCGAATAACCAGTTCAGCTCTCCTCTGCTTAGCGGCGTTATAACACCCAGATCAAAGTCTATTTGGCCCTGTAACTCTTTTAACGCATTCGTATTCACAACCCAGGTCAGTAACCGAGGGCGAAATTCGAGGCTGTTGCGAACGGCCGGATCATCGAGGCCATACCACCGTGGCTGAGCCGGATGATCACCGGAAGGATTTATCGCTATCACTTCCAGAAACGTCTCGTTCCCAAGCTGCATCACGTGATTGTGAGTCGCCATTAGCGGGTGTTCCCCACCTTTGGGAATGACAACACCAAATTGCTCTTGAACATAAGCTACACCCTGTTCAAGAGTAGCAGCACCAACCACAATATGATCAAGCTTGATATTCATCATTAGTCTTTAATTTTCTGAACTGTTTAGAGCAACAATAGCATCAATTAGCCGTTGATCGTCCCATTCACGTGGACCTACTGCTTCAAAGACCACCTTGCCTTGCGGACTAACTACAACGGTGTGGGGTAATGCGCGCGCTGACCAGTTTCCCAAGGTGCGAATTTTATCGCCGATAACAATGGGGAAATCAATACTTAAATCATTATCTTTTAAAAATAGTTCTATTTTTTCTGCATCCTCACCAATATTAATAGCGAGCATACCCACATCGTGATCTTGCAATTTCGTCCAGGCTCTATTTAAAGATGGGAGCTCTTCCAGACACGGTGCACACCAAACTGCCCAAAAATTTATCAACCACGTTTTGCCTTTTAACGTATCAGGATCATACAACTCACCGTCTGCGCCTGAAAGACTAAATGATGGTAATTCTCTGTCTACAGGTGTGAGCGTGTGATCCTGTGCGAATATATTGCCGACAAAAACCACCAAGAGAAACGCTGCAAGCAAACCGTTGCGTAACATTTTGATCAACATTACTTCGCCTCTTTTCTGCCAACAAAATCGAGCGATGCGGAGTTAATGCAATAACGCAAACCAGTCGGTTGCGGTCCATCCGGAAATACATGGCCCAAATGCGCTCCACATGATTGGCAGAGTACCTCTGTGCGGACCATGCCATGAGTGCTATCGCTCTCTTCCACTACATTCTCAGCATTAGCAGGCTGGTAGAAACTTGGCCAGCCGCTACCAGAGTCGTATTTTGCTTCAGAATCAAACAGGACATCTTCACAACAGACACAAACATAGTGTCCATCGCCTTTATGGTCGTTGTATTTACCGGTGAATGCCCGCTCAGTTGCCTTATTTCGTGCCACCGCGTACTGCTCAGCACTCAGCTTTCGCGCCCAGTCACTGTCGGTCTTTTTAGTCTTCGTACTCATAATTGCTAGCCACCTTACATTGTTGCGACACAGACTACCTTGTTTGACCGCCTGTGTCGGTTGAGTTCCGTGCCCGGCCTCGTATAATGGGCTGTGAACGATAAAAAAACACTTAGCGAAGACGATAAGGCACTTTTCCGCGATGCAGTCGGCGATGTGAAGAGCGTTGCCAACGACAAAGTGCCCGACTCCACCGCAAAGCCCAAAGCAAGAGTTAAATCATCTCAACAGGATGATCGCTCGGTGATGGAATCGCTGTTGAGCGAACTTAGCGAAGCCGATTTACTGGAAACCGGCGAACACCTTTCATACACAGCCCCGGGCGTTCAACGCGCTGTATTGCGTAAGCTTAAATCAGGTAAGTACGCCATTCAAGCCGAGCTGGATTTACACGGCATGACTCTATCTATCGCAAAGACAGAACTCGGAGCATTTCTGGTCGAATGTCAGCATCGCAGACTGCTATGCGTTCGCATCATTCATGGCAAAGGACGCAAGCAAGCAGATAAGTCACCGCGAATGAAACCTGCTGTCAACCAATGGTTACAAAGCAATAAAAAAATATTGGCGTTTTGTTCCGCACGATCAAACGACGGTGGCACTGGTGCTGTGTACGCGCTGCTGAAGCGAGTATCGGATGCTTGATCATCGCTACCACGACTCGTTAACACTTTCCATATAAATTCCCGGTACGCTTCCTGAACGGCAGTCTTTACAGCTCCAATCTACCGTTCGCTTTACCTTGCGAAGCCGACGGGACTATCCCTCGTTAGCTGCTTTATCACATTATTCAGTGATACCACCAATTGATAACCCACAACAGATTTTCTTACTACACAGAAGCTTTAAGCGCTGATTTCAAGTCCTTACAACAACTTAAGTACGAGTAACACCAAGTTAGTACTACCCAAAATCCTGTCTCATTTTGTGTGCATCACGAGTGTTAGCTAACCTTTAGTAGCCACTAACAGCAGACGATACCACCCGCAACGCAGCCATTTTCCGATTATGCCTATTACATGTTATTCGTGAAATAAAAAATATTAAGCTTGGAAGGCAGAAGCTCGACACTGTATGTAGCTAAGCTTCTATCACGGCGGAACTATAGAAAGTATCACGCCGGATAAATCACATCCATTCACATAAAAAAACAAGAACAGTGGAATTTATTTGATGCACTTAAAGACATTTCAAAGAAAAAAGCTTTTGATATTAATCGAAAAAGCCATTACACGAAGAAGCGTAAAAGGATTGCGCAAGTATGAAGCACTATATTTAGCACCTTTTCTTGTTGCTGGAATCTGCAATACCGCCACTGCTCAAAGTTCACTGACTGCCAAACCCAGCGTTATTAAAACCACTGCGGTTACCACTACACCCAGAGTCGTTGAAACCACAGCCGTTACCACCACAACACCCAGAGTCGTCGAAACCACAGCGGTTACCACTACTACACCCAGGGTTGTCGAAACAACTGCGGTTACCACGACTACACCCAGGGTTGTCGAAACTACTGCGGTGACCACGACTACACCCAGGGTTGTCGAAACTACTGCGGTGACCACTACACCTAGAGTCGTTGAAACCACAGCCGTTACCACCACAACACCCAGGGTCGTCGAAACTACTGCTGTTACCACCACTACACCCCGGGCTGTTGAAACTACTGCCGTTACCACGACTACACCCAGAGTCGTCGAAACTACTGCTGTTACCACCACCACACCGCGGGTCGTTGAGCCAACTGCGGTTACCACGACTACACCCAGAGTCGTTGAAACCACTACCCTTGCCATCAAAGTCATAGATACAGATCGAGATGGAATATCAGACGCCTACGATCTGGATGATGACAATGACGGAATCCCGGATAGCATTGAAACCAGATTTCTCAAAGACAGTTTAGGTGAGCGCTCCCCGATACCTGATGGCATCGAAGATAATACCGATTTTCCAGTTGGCTATTGGACTACCAGTATTTACCAGGGCCACAGCGGTATAGAAAACTCGATTTACAACATACCATCTGGTGGTGGTACTGAATCCTCATCTCCCACGTTCCATGGAGAAGTAAATTTCGGCTGGGGACAGAGCCGACATGACATATCTTCTTGGGGTTCTTTTGATGAAATCGGTTGGTCTGATTTCGAAACGCCAACCGATCCACTCCAGACTGAGGGTTATGTTGGCACAACGTGGTCATCAACCGACCCGGTATACGAGCTAATGTTTCGAAGGACAGTTAGTGTTGACGGAACTCTGCACTTTGGTCGTATGGCTGATACTGATGATGCACTGTCTATTCGAATAAATGGTGTCCAGGTTTATGTCCAGGCTCCAGAAACTCTATTTTCGACTTATCCACTTGCAAGTGAAAAAAATCCATTCAACTACGCGCTGCTAGCCGGTGATCAAGTTGAAATACAGTACGTAAACCCTGGCTCCACGGGCGGATTCAATTTCGGGTTTGATATATCAGTTGGCCTCGACACAGATGCTGACGGCATAGCCGATCACCTCGATGCGGATTCTGACAATGATGGCATTCCTGATGGCGTTGAGCTGGGTGATGACATTGATGAAGATGGAAAACCCAATTTTCGTGACCTGGACTCAGACGATGACGGCATCCCTGACAGTACTGAACTTGCTGGCGATACAGATAGCGACGGTATTGCCAACTTCGTAGATGATGATTCCGATGGTGATGGAATTACCGATGGCGCAGAAGGTGAAATCGACTCTAATGAAGATGGCGTACCAAATTACCTGGATACTGACTCCGATGGAGATAGTATTAGCGACAGCATCGAAGGTAAGGGTTTTCTGACAGCCCCAGTCGATACCGATGGAGATGGAATCCTCGACTACCTTGATCTGGATTCTGATGGTGACGGAATAGCTGATTCAATTGAACTTGCTCCAGACACAGACGGCGATAGAATTGCAGACTATCAGGATACGGACTCTGACGGCGACGGTATCCACGACTCGATAGAAGGCATCGCCGATAGTGATAAAGATGGTATCGCTGACTATCTGGAGTTTGATTCAGACAACGATAGCATCCCGGATAGTGTCGAAGGTTCAAACGACAGCGATGCTGATGGTATTCCAGATTATCTGGATTCGGATTCAGACTCTGACGGAATTAGTGACGCCATCGAAGCCGGTATTGCACCTGATGCGGTGGCCGAATTCAAACCTATAGACACAGATGGTGATGAAACACCCGATTATCTCGATCAGGATTCCGATGGTGATGGAATTGATGATTCAATTGAACTAGCCCCAGACACTGACGGCGATAAAATCGCTGACTATCAAGACACTGATGCAGATGGTGATGGCATCGACGACTCGATAGAAGGAGTTATTGATAGCGATACAGATGGCATCAGCAATTTCCTTGATAATGACTCAGACGGTGATGGAATTGCAGACAGGATTGAATCGGGAGATGCCGATTCCGATGGCGATAGAATACCCGATTATCTTGATCTGGATTCAGACAACGATGGTATTCCCGACAACACCGAACTTGCCGGCGATACCGATGGCGATCGGCTAGCCAACTTTATTGACCTCGATTCCGACAATGACGGCATCCCGGATGCGATTGAAGGCGCAGGAGCTTCAGGCATTGCAACCGGCAGCATCGATACCGACGGCGACAAAATACCGGACTATCTCGATCTGGATTCGGACAACGACGGTCTGACCGATTCGGTTGAAGCTGGCGGTGATGATATAGATGGCAATGGAATAATTGACGGATTTATAGATGCCGATACTGACGGGATTGACGATCGCGTTAGCACGACACCGTTAAAAATACCCGATTCAGATGGCAATGGTATTCCTGATTTTCGGGAATCAAAGCCAGTTAAGGTTGTCACGCCAGCTACAGTAATACGACCGGTTAAAGTAGTCACGCCAGTTGCAGTAACACCACCGGTTAGAGCAGTCACACCAGTCGTAGTGACACCACCGATTAAAGCAGTGACACCAGTTGTAGTAACACCACCGATTAAAGCAGTCACACCAGTCGTAGTGACACCACCGGTTAAAGCAGTCACACCAGTCGTAGTGACACCACCGGTTAAAGCAGTCACACCAGTCGTAGTGACACCACCGGTTAAAGCAGTCACGCCAGTCGTAGTGACACCACCAGTTGAAGTAGTTACGCCAGTTGTAGTGACACCACCGGTTGAAGTAGTTACGCCAGTTGTAGTGACACCACCGGTTAAAGTAGTAACACCGGTCGTAGTACCACCACTGGTTAAAGTAGTCACGCCAGTAGTAGCGATACCACCAGTTAACGTGGATAGCGATGCAGATGGCATCCCTGATACTGTTGAAGGTATCAACAGCGATACAGACGGCGATAGTATTCCAGACTATCTTGATATCGATTCAGATGGTGATGGCATCAGCGACTCAATCGAAGCTGGTGCCACACCGGGCACACCCGTAGACACCGACGGCGACGGCACACCTGATTTTCTCGATCAGGATTCTGATAGCGACGGCATTAATGATTCGATCGAACTTGCGCCTGACACTGATGGTGATGGTATTGCTGATTATCAGGATACCGACGCGGACGGTGATGGTATCGACGACAGAATCGAAAACAACATTGATACCGATGGTGATGGCACTGCTGATTTTCTGGAACTCGATTCAGACAACGACAGTATTCCAGACAATATTGAAAGTAATACCGATTCTGACGGTGATGGAGTCCCAAACTATCTAGACCTCGATTCTGATAGCGATGGCATCCATGATACAGCAGAAGGCACCGTCGATTCGGACATTGATGGTATCGCTGACTACCTCGACACCGATTCCGATAACGATGGCATTTCCGATGCGATTGAATCCAATGGCGACACTGATAATGATGGCCTATCCGATTACGTGGACACCGATTCAGACAACGACACTATCCTCGATTCAATAGAAGCCGGTAGTAATGGCACCATCCCGATAGACACTGATACTGACGGTTTACCGGATTTTATAGATGAAGACTCTGATAACGATGGCTTAGGCGATTCACTTGAAGCTGGGAGTGACCCTGCCACACCCGTGGATAGTGACAGCGATGGCGCACCAGACTATCAAGATGAAGACTCTGACAATGATGGTGTGAGTGATGCAGTCGAAGCTGGCGCAGATCCAAGTGCACCCGTCGATACTGACGGTAACGGTATTCCAGACTTTCAGGAACCACCAGTTATTGAACCACCAGTTATTGAATCACCAGTTATTGAATCACCTGTTATTGAATCACCTGTTGTTGAAATAATTGTTGTAGAACCACCTGTTGCAGAAATACCGGTTGTCGAACCACCAGTGAGCACCAATGACGATCAGGATGGTGACGGTATACCGGATTCTGTTGAAGGCTTTAACGATACTGATGCGGACGGTATACCCGATTATGCCGATATCGATTCGGACAATGATGGTTTGCTCGACAGCGACGAGGCTGGAGATGGTAACGCACCCACCGACACCGATGGTTCTGGAATACCCGACTATCTTGACCTGGATAGCGATAACGATGGCTTAACAGATACACAAGAAGCTGGAGGCGACGATGCCAATGGTGACGGCATTGTTGATAACTTTGTTGACATCAACTTTGACGGTCAGGATGACGGTGTGGGAGTAGCTCCACTTCCCGCTGAAGACTTCGACGGCGATGGTCTTGCCGACCATCTTGACCTCGACAGCGACAATGATGGTATATCGGATGTGTTCGAATCACTGGGCACCGGTGTTGACAATGATGGCGACGGCAAAATTGATAATATTGTCGATGCCGACAACGACGGTCTGGCTGACGGCATCAACGCCAACACACTACTCGACAGCGACAACGACAGCGCTCCTAACCACCTTGATCTAGACAGTGATAATGACGGCATCAATGACTTAGTTGAGGCTGGTGGGTTGGATGCCGACAATGATGGTCAGGTTGACGCCTGGGCCGATTCAGATGCAGATGGAATTCCAGATAATGTAGATGCTGATCTATCTAACGGGATTGATTCAGACGGTGATGGTATTGTCGACATTGCGGACGCTGACTTCGTTAATCTGCCTGATACCGATGGTGATGGCATTGTTGATTCATTCGATGGTAACCCACTTGGCGATGGCTTCATTCCGTTTAGTGGCGAACCTCTAACCAGTGCTTCTTTACCTGATAGCAATGGCAACAACATTCCCGATTTGTATGAGGTGGACGCAGAGGTAGATAAAATCGGGCTACCTCAAGCAGCTAACCTTGCTGGTCAAACCCACGTTGGACTAACTGGCAACGGTTGTGCGATTAGCGGTCCTGATCAGAAACGCGACCCAATAAGTATGCTTCTGATATTGCTGGCATCGGCTTGGTTACTGTTGACGCGTATTTCGCGTCGCCGGTCCAATGAATCGTAGAGGGTTCTGCGCGCGACGACGACTACCGATGAAAAAACGAGTGCCGGGCAATACTATGCCCGGCGCTTTTGAGTTATCAACCTGAACTGCAAATTACTTACGTACTACGGCCCATGGAACGTAATACCAACCGAGCAGCCTGCGTAACTGGCACTACCGTATCTTTCAATATTGCCACCCTGTCAAATCGATCACTATCAGTATTGATTGAACTACGCAGTGCCTGACCAAATGCCATACGAAGCTCAGTTCCTATATTAAACTTGCAAATATTAGACTCGTTCGCCAGCAGAATACGTTGAGCATTCGGCACTCCGGAACCACCGTGAATAACCAGAGGAATATCGGTCAGAGATTCGATCGCTTTTATTCGTTCAACATCCAGGCCCTTACCTTCATCCTGTTGCAAATGAACATTGCCTACAGAAATTGCCATCGCATCTACTGATGTTTCGCTGGCAAATTTCGCAGCCTCATCAGGGTCGGTCCCATCAGACTCTTCACCACCATCATAGCCAACAAATCCAATCTCGCCTTCGCAAGACACATTGGCCGAATGCGCAAGTACTGCAATAGTTGCAGTCTCATCAATATTCTGCTGTAGCGGTTTTCGCGAACCATCGTACATAACCGAGGTAAAGCCCGATTCTATTGCTTGCTTGCATTCTTCAATTGAATAGCCATGATCCAAGTGCGATACCACAGGCACAGACGCATTTTCTGCCAAGTGTGCAAACATAGCTCCAAGAATCGGCAACGGCGTATGCTCGCGACAGCCTGGACCTGCTTGCAAAATTACGGGGCACTGCTCTGCTTCGGCGGCGGCAACATAGGCCTGCATATCTTCCCAACCCAGACAAACAAGTCCCGCAACGGCATAGCCTTCTGTCAATGCCGGCTGCAACACTTCCGACAACGTCGCTACGGTCATTTAAATTTTGCGATCATGTCTTTGATGCCAGGGATAGTTTCTATCTGATAGGCGTGAGTCGGTTGAAAGTACTGCACTAACGAACGCTGAGAAAGGCCACCAAGGATGGTGAAATAGTACATCTCATAACCCGGTAAAACCGCGCATGGATGATAACCATTGTCCAGACAGATAGTTGAACCATCAACAATGTGATAAGCATCGCCAGATTCGTTATCGACCCTTTGTAACATCTGTACACCTGAACCATGGTTTGGCTTGAATCGAAAGTTATAAGTTTCGTCGTGCCTGGTTTCATCTGGTAGACGATCGGTGTCATGCTTGTGCGACGGAAATCCGGACCAACCGCCTTGTCCAACTGTAAACAGTTCACTAACTAACAGACGACCCACTTTATCGTGGTGCTTCTGACCAAGAATATGTTTTATTTTTCGATGTGTTTTTGTGTCATCAGAACCATACTGAACACGATCAAGCCCATCGGCGCGTACATCAAATGGTTCCAGCACCTTGTCAAATTTTGCGCCGGCTACAAACACTTCAGCACGTTCAGACTGACATACCATAGTGGCTTTCGCACCAACCGGAACATACACACCTTCCGGTTCACCATCCCATACATCTTCACCTCGATTGCCCAGTGCTGCAAAGGACACGCCTTCGATTTCAATATCTACGGTGCCGGTAGCAGGCACTATGCAGGTTTCATAACCGGGCACCTGATATTCAAAGGCCTGTGATTTTTCAAGTTTAACAATGTTGAAATAATTTAAAGGGACAGCGTTGCTATCAACATCAACGATGGGCTTATTCTGATTGTCATACGGAGCAATATGCACTGGTTTGTCCTTTTACACGTTCTATTCTGGAATGGTAGCGCCGGGATGCGACGACAAAAAAGCTTCTAATTCAGCAACTGATGGCATAGCAGGGGCACACCCAACCTTAGAGACTACAATGGACGCACAGGCCGAGCCACGCTTAACGGATTCTTCGAGCTCATGACCATTGGCCATCGATGCAATGAATCCACCCATAAAACTATCGCCTGCACCGGTTGGCTTGAGCGCTTCTACTTGAAAAATGCCGGTGCGAATCTCTGTGTCCGGGGTAATTGTAATTGCACCGAGTTCCCCCATTTTATAGACAACGATGCTAGCTGTCGATTCGACCAGCTCGCGTGCCTTACCTAATCCGCTGGCATAGTCGCCAACCATGAATCCGAACTCAACATCGTTACCGATGATAATGTCACACAATTCAGCTGCCATTGAGTATGTTCGCGCAGCATCTTCCGGGGAAATCCAACTGTATGGCCGATAGTCAACATCAAAAATCAACGGTATGCCAGCCTCTTTAGCCAATTCAAATGCGCGAAATGCTGCGGCTCTTGAGGGTTCAGCAGCAAGCACAGTTCCAGTAGTAATGAGCGCTGAATATTGGGAGTAGTCAACCGCCTCTACGTCGGCAATATCCATCTGAAAGTCTGCAGCACCGTTACGATAAATTACTGACTGATGATCGTCCAATGTTGATTCTACGACGGCCAATGAATTGCGGTATTCGCCTCCTTCACTTCGAACATGAGTTCGATCAATACCATAGTGATCGAGTTGGTTCAGACAGTAGCGTCCAATCGCATCATCTGATACCCGCGTGACAAGCGAAGCTTTACCACCGTGCTTACAAATGGCAACGCAAATATTTGCCGACGATCCGCCAAGACTCGCATAGAAGTTAACGGCATTTTCTATTTTCGCACCAGGCGGGTCTGCATAGAAATCCATACCGGCACGTCCAATAACTACAAAGTTGTTCTTAGCAAGTTGTTCCTGCAAATTCATGACTGTGTTGTTGCCTGCATTGCCTCACACACCTCTTCGTTGTTTAGAGCGGCTCGATTCCCAATCAACATGCGCATCATTAACTTTTTTGTTAGTAGATGTGTGTGGCGTTCCAACTTCCCACCAAGTATGGCCTTCGTTTGTCCAGCCCTCGTAGGGGTCAACTTGCATAACAATCACAGTGGTTTGACTGGATGCTTTGGCAGCGTCAAACGCATCGCCGAGTTCATCTGGATTAGACACAGTTAACGCGTTCGCACCCATGGCTTTTGCATGAGCTTCAAAATCAACTGAGAATGGTTTCGCAGTGACGGTTGGTGTGTCTTTGATCAGATTATTGAAGCTCTCATTACCGGTATTGTTCTGTAGCTTATTAATAACTGCAAATCCACCATTATCCAGCACCACAACAATCAACTTCTTTTCGGTCAGCACCGCTGAATAGATATCTGAATTAAGCATCATGTAAGAACCATCACCAATAAAAATAACAGTGTCTTGTTCAGCCTGTTGCTCCATTTGTGCAATGCGTGCGCCCCACCCGCCTGAAATCTCATAACCCATACATGAAAAACCGAATTCCACATCTACAGAACCCACACTCAGCGTTCGCCAATTTGCGGTGACTTCAGCCGGTAAACCACCAGCAGCTGCAACGACCCGATCATTAGGATGACAACGATCATTGACTACACCAATGGCCTGAGCGTAGGAGTTTGGCCGGTTGCCGTAAGCTACATTTTGTGCAACGTAGCTGTCCCACTTCTTTCGCTCGGACCGCGCTTGTTCGGTCCAGCTCGCGGGGCTCTTATAACCGCTGACGGCATCGTGCAATGCCGTTAAAGATAACTTAGCATCACCAACCACCGGCAACGAGCGATGTTTAGTCGCATCGAATCGCCCAACATTTAACGATATAAATTGTGCGTCTTGCGCAAAGGCCGTCCAGGAACCAGTAGTGAAATCCTGCAATCGAGTACCAACAGATACGATCACATCGGCAAGCTCTGCAATCGCATTGGCCGAATCCGACCCGGTTACACCGATTGGTCCTGTATTCAACTCATGAGTTGCGAGTAGATTTGCGCGACCAGCAATGGTCTCGACTACCGGAATCTGCAGCGCTTCAGCAAACTCTTGAAGCTCTTTTACCGCTCGCGAGTACTGCACTCCACCGCCTGCAATAATCATCGGGCGCTTGGCTGACTTCAGTAATTGCGCAGCGTCAGCGATTTCATTTTCATCGGGGCCGGACCGTCGAATGCGATGCACGGTTTTTTCAAAGAACACCTCTGGATAGTCGTAGACCCAACCCTGCACATCCTGGGGCAAACCGATAAACGCCGGTCCACAATCAGCAGGGTCTAGAAGCGTTGCTAATGCATGCGGTAGCGATTGCAATAGTTGAGCAGGATGACAAATGCGATCCCAGAAACGCGTAACTGGTTTGAATGCGTCGTTAACACCTGAAGTCGGATCACCAAAGTTCTCCATCTGTTGTAGAACCGGGTCGGGCAATCGGGTTAAATAAGTATCACCGCATAACATCAGCATAGGCAGACGGTTTGCGTGGGCAAGTGCAGACGAGGTTAACAAGTTTGATGTACCAGGACCGGCAGATGCGGTGCAAAACATCATGCGCTGCCGCAGATGATACTTTGCATAACCAGCCGCTGCGAAACCCATACTCTGCTCGTTCTGCCCGCGATACAATGGCAACTCATCTTTATGGGAATACAAAGCTTCGCCAAGACAGGTGACATTGCCATGACCGAATATGCCAAAGCCGCCGCCAAATATTCGCTGTTGCTTACCATCGATTTCAATATATTGATTGGCTAACCAACGAACAATAGCCTGTGCGGTTGTCAGGGTTGTCGTCGACGTATCGATGCTCATAAGCAAATACCATTGGGCTGAAGTTAACCGCCCACGCCAAAAGCGTGTTGACGATTCCACAGTACCGAGGATACAATAAATGCAACCGGTTGCAAACCTAAAAATCACTTCTGTTTGAGCACTCCACGAGCCTATGCCTGTGGGGGTTTCAACGCAATTACGCTACAAAGAATGAAGGCTCTTAATCATGACCATTAGAATTGGTAACGCACCCTGCTCGTGGGGTGTTGAATTCGCCGACGATGCACGTAATCCGGCCTGGGAAACCGTATTGAAAGAGTGCAGCGAAGCCGGCTATACGGGCATCGAGCTTGGCCCTGTTGGTTATATGCCCGAAGACCCGGAAAAGCTCAAAGAGGCGCTGAACAAACACTCGCTTGAACTTATCGGAGGCGTCGTATTTAGAGCGTTCCACGACCCGGCACAATGGGATGACGTGCTCGATGGCGCGAAACGCACTTGCGAAGCATTAGTGGCTCATGGTGCAAAACATTTTGTACTCATCGATTCTATCTCCCCGCGCCGCGCGCCAACGGCTGGACGCGCCGCTGAAGCCGAACAAATGGACGATGCTGAATGGCAAGCCTATCGAGACCGAATCGTAACCGTTGCAAAAATGGGTGCTGAGGAATATGGATTAATTCCAGAAATTCACCCGCACGCAGGCGGTTTTATGGACTTCGAACCAGAGGTGGAAAAACTACTGGCAGAGGTTGATCCGAGTTTACTAAAAATATGCATCGATACCGGCCACTGCACTTACGCTGGATTCGACCCAGTTGCCTTTATGAAACGACACATGGACAGAATTAGCTACGTGCATTTCAAGAACACCGACGCAAAAGTGAAGGCAGACGTCATTGCCAATCGTACTGGTTTTTATGACGCATGCGGTCAGGGTATTTTTTGCAACCTTGGCGATGGTGAAGTTGATTTAGCGGCTGTAAGACAACTACTACTCGACGCCAATTACTCCGGCTGGTGCACCATCGAACAGGATTGCGACCCCACGCTCGATCCAGACCCTGTTGGCGATGCCAGAATTAATCGTGAATACCTGCAATCCATCGGTTTTAGCTGAACGCTCAACGGACGCACTCTCAAATGACAAAGTTAAAATGGGGCATGGTTGGTGGTGGCGAAGGCAGCCAGATCGGACCGGCTCATCGATTGGGTTCAGGCCTCGATGGTTTGTTCGAATTCACCGCTGGTGCGCTTGACCATCGACCTGACGCAGGTCGAGAATATGGACAACGACTTGGCTTAGCTGCCGAACGCGCCTACGGCGACTGGCAGGAAATGCTGGCCGGTGAGCGTAGCCGAGAAGATAGAATTGATCTTGTCACTGTGGCCACACCTAACTCAACGCATTTTGAAATCACTAAAGCATTTCTTGCGGCAGGTTTTCACGTGCTATGCGAAAAACCCATGACCATGACCGTAGAAGAAGGTGAGGACATCGTAAAAACGGTTGAGTCCAGCGGTTCATTATGCGCAGTAAACTATGGCTACAGCGGCTATTCATTAGTGCGTCATATGCGAGCCATGGTTGCACGGGGTGATCTGGGCAAAATCAGACTCGTTAATGCGGAGTTCGCGCATGGTCATCATGCCGATGCCGCAGACGCTGACAACCCGCGCGTACGCTGGCGTTACGATCCAGCTCAAGCGGGTGTATCTGCACAGTTTGCCGATTGCGGCATTCATGCAATGCACATGGCCTCGTTTATCACCGGACAAGAAGTCACTAAACTATCGGCCGATATAGTTTCGTGTATAGCTTCACGCGAACTTGAAGACGATGCCATGGTTAATTTTAGAATGGACGGTGGCACTGTTGGTCGATTGTGGACATCTTCTGTTGCTATTGGTCGTCAACACGGTTTGGGTATTCAAGTGTTTGGTGAAAAAGGCGGTCTGCGCTGGTCGCAGGAACAACCAAATCAACTGTACTGGATGCCGTTAAACGAACGTCTGCAAATCATTGAGCGCGGCGAAAGCGATCTGTCGCCCGAAGCCGATCGCACTACCCGCGTCACCATTGGTCATGCTGAAGGCATGCCATTGGCATTTGCCAATATCTATAAAGATCTGGCTGAAGCGATTAATGCCAAAAAGGAAAACAGAGAAATGGATGCAGCAGCCGACTTGTATCCAAGAGCATCCGATGGCTTACGTTCGATGGCAGCAGTTAAGGCCGTGGCTGAGTCGGGTGCCAATGATGCGGCCTGGGTCGATGCTCGACCGCCGATGTATCGTTAGCATTATTTCCGGGGCCGAAGCGTGCCCCTTTCAACTACTTGACTTGGAAACAATCGCGCTTCAGGGTAGCGATCGGGATCATCTAGCATAGCGACTATTAGCTCAATGGAGGAGCTAATAATCTGGCGAATGGGTTGACGTATTGTGGTTAGGTTAATGTTCTCCCAGCCAGCCATTTCCATATCGTTCAAACCAATCAAGCCAATATCTCCCGGAACGCTTAGTCCATGCTTCTGCACTGCACTCAGCGCTCCAATAGACAAGACATCGTCGCCACAAAAATAAGCTTCTGCCGGCTTTGTACGCAATAACCGAATCATTTCAGCACTGCCCGCATCATAAGAATAGGCCTTTGCGAATGAATAGCTGATTTTTACTTTACTATTGCTCATAGCCAGCTCAGACTTAAAACCCTCTAGTCGGTCTTGAGTCGATGTTGCCGACTCCGGCCCACCCATAAATCCAATGCTTTTATAACCGCGTGACAGCAATTCCCTTGCAGCCATTCTTCCGCACTCTACATTATCGATACCAACAACATGCACCTGGGGCGTACTGGAATGACGGCCAAAGGAATGAACCACGGGCATTCGTGCATCACGAAACGCCTGTGAGAATGCTGGCGTTAATGTGGATGATGCGACGACCACACCGTCTACAGAATACTGGCGAAGCATTCGTACCGAATTTGCCGGATCAGTTTCATCGGTTAGATTAACCAGTAACGGCCGAAGCCCCCGTTCTTGCAAACCCCGTGTAAACAAATCGAATACTTCAAGAAAGATTGGGTTGTGAAAGTTATTGGATACAAGTCCAATCAAACGGGTTCGGCCCGTAGTTAAACTTGATGCTAACGCATTCGGCGTATAACCGAGATCGAGCGCTGCTTTCTCAACTTTGCGACGCATCTTTTCTGACACTGACGCACCATCAGTGAACGTGCGTGAAACAGCAGATCGAGAAACACCAGCGCGCTCCGCAACATCTTTTAGAGTAACGGGCATTCCCATAAACGCTACTCGCTTGCCGACGGATTATCGTCTGGCCACCCATCGAAGAATAACTGCCAGGCAGCAAGCACACCCAATCCGACAAAGATAATTCCCCAGAATGGCTGGCCAGTATAAAACTCGAAAAAAGCCCAGCCTACACAGACACTAATGAGCGCAACACGACGCCACACTGGAATAAAAAACGGTATTTGTAAATCAAAAAAAGCCATATTCTGTGATGCCAGGCTTAACCCGATGGCTCATACATCAAGCCGCTCCCTCGAACTCGGCACCCGTTTTGGCACCGGTTATATAAGCGACAATATCCTGCCCGTCAGTTTCATTGCTGTTTAAATTTGCGACTATACGTCCACGCCGAAATACAATGATTCTATCGACCAGATCCATAACTTGCCTCATATTATGGCTAACCAATATCAGTGGCTCTCCAGCTTCTTTGAGCGTGCGGATGATATTCTCAACCTGTTCAGTCTCCTGAACACCTAAGGCTGCTGTTGGCTCATCCATAATTGTGAGTTTCGAAGAGAACGTCGCCGTTCGGGCAATCGCCACACACTGGCGTTGACCACCGGACATATTCTGGATGGTGTTGCGAATGTTTGGAATCTTCACTGCTGTGCGTTCCAGACCTTCTATTGTTGCCTCACGCATCGCTTTGTAATCCAGCAGCCGAAACGGTCCAAGCCAATCCAACTTGGTTATTTCACGGCCCAAAAACAAGTTATCCGGAACGTCCAGATCATTGGCCAGCGCCAATGTCTGAAACACGGTTTCTATACCTGCTTCACGGGCATCGATAGGCCCACCAAAATTCACTTCCTTACCATCGAAAATAATCGTTCCACTGGTGCGTTGTTCAACACCGGTGATCTGGCGAACGAATGTAGATTTACCCGCGCCATTGTCACCCATGATTGCCACGTGCTCGCCTTTATTCAGTACAAAGTCAGCACCGGTTAACGCATGAACACCACCGTAGTGTTTGGTAAGGCCTTTCGTTTCAAGAATTGTATCTGTCATTTATAAACGCCCCTAACTCCGACTTGCAGCGCGTTCCTGACGCACCTTATCGAGCACCACTGCGCCAATAATAATTGCGCCCATGGCCATCAACTGATAGTAAGCATCCAGCTTTATGTACGTAAACCCGGATTGAATAACACCAAACACCATTGCACCGAGCACGGTACCAATAATCGATCCCCGTCCACCGGTCAAACTAACGCCGCCAATAACGGCCATTGCGATAGCGTAGAGCTCGTAGAAAATACCCATACCTGATTGCGCCGTGAGATTTTTTGAACTCAGGATAATGGCGGCAAACGCCGCTAGCATCGAGGCAATCATGTAAACAAGCACTTTATGCTTTTGAACATTGATTCCCGACATGCGGGCTGCGTCCTCGTTCGAGCCAATAGCGTAGGTATGTTTGCCATAAACCGTGTATTTCAAAATAATATGAAAAACTATGGCGAGGCCAATAAACCAATACACCGGCATCATACCGCTACCGAGCGATGCATAGCTTTCAGTTGGGAACGACACAGGCTTGCCGCGTGTCCAGGCTTGAGCAATGCCTCGGCAAATTAAGAACATACCCAGTGTAGCGATAAAAGGCGGTATTCGAGTGAACGCGATGAAACAACCGTTTATAGCGCCGATCATAGCGCCAAACGCAAGCCCCACAACAATGGGTATAAGAACAGGTAAGTCGAAAGCCCAGGCACCGAATACCGCTTTAGGATTTAGATTACCGTTAACCAGTTCAGTTTGCCCGAACGACATAACAATCATTGCAGTCGCCCCGACCAGCGGACCTGATGATAGATCTATGCCACCCGATATAATGACTTGAGTTACACCCAGCGCAATGATGCCAATGATGGACACCTGCAGAATAATGATGCGCAGCCGCGCTTCATTAAAAATAGAATCAAAACGATCACGAGAATCAAACAGAAAACTCTGATCGTTCATGTACGGCAGCACTTGCCCAAGTATTTCGAAGATCGCAATAATCAGAATCAGGGCGATTAAAATATTAAGTTCATTTGGCCAGGTTCGCTTTTTTTTATCAAACTCGAGGCCACCCGTACTGTATGTCGACTTAGCCATGAATGGCCACACTCCCACCGTTACTTAATTGGTTTCTATCAAGCGAAATTAGCTAGAAAAAAAACACGGACGGCAACAATGTTACCGTCCGTGTTTGACTCCACTACATCCGAAACTTCAAACTGCTACTTACATGAAGTCTTCGACGTTCTCAGGTGTAACAAGCTTGAATGGGATGAAGACAGTTTTATCTACAGCCTCGCCCTTTGAAAGCTTGATAGCCGTGTCAATAGAGCCCGCACCTTGACCAGCAAGGTCTTGGAATACGGTTACGTCCATTTCACCAGCTTGCATAGAAACCAGCGCATCGGGAGTTGCATCTACACCACCAACAACAACATCTTCCATCGCAATACCTGAAGCTTTCATTGCCTGGATAGCACCAATGGCCATTTCATCGTTGTTACCGAAGACAGCATCAAACGGCTCGCCAGAAGCAATCCAGTTAGTCATCATGTCTTGTGCTTCGTCACGAGACCAGTTAGCGGTTTGCTCGTCAATTAAAGTGATGAACTTACACATATCCATTCCAATCACATCGTGGAAATCTTTCGAACGCTGAACAGCCGCTTGGTTAGAAAGACGGCCCATTAACATGTAAGCGGTTGCACCACCTGATTTACCCATGGCACGTAAGTCCTGGCACATGCGAAATGCTGCCAATGTACCGGATTCAATTTCATTGGAAGCAACGAAAGCCTGCCCGTCCGGAAGCGTTTCCATGTTGCCTGGCTGACGGTTAACGTATACTAGTGGGATTCCAGCAGCTTTAGCAGCATTAGACATCGCTTCAGTTGCATCGGTATCTACAGCATTCACAATGATTGCATCCACACCGGATGCGATGAAGTTGTTGATTTGATCCAATTGCTTTGCAACATCTTCCTGAGCATCTTCCATCTGCAGCTCAACACCTTCAAGTGTTTCAAGATGCGAAGTCATGCCGTTACGCATAATAGTGAGACCGTTGTCGTCAAAGTTTGCGATCGACACGCCCAAGGTTTCAGCCGACACTACCGGTGCGGACAACATTGCAGCGATACCGGCGGCAATTAACGATTTAGTTTTCATTTATCTATCTCCAAATGTTCGTGTCCGGTACACGACTAGTTTCGACCGGATGCCCCGATAAGGGCGTGGGTTTACATCACACTGTTTCAAGCGACCATCGCCGCCAGACCAGAATCAATGTAGTTAAAACTGTCCGAAAGCGCAGCCACCGGATTTTTTAAACTATGTATTTGTGGTGAGAACGCTTCAACTGACACGGGTCCACAATAACCGTTTAACGTTAATTCGTTCAGTTGTGAAACGTTGTTCATCACATCTCGCTCATCAACCAGCACGCGATGTTCGTCGCGCAATTGCTCAACCGGCACATTCTTGTCGACTACCCCGGATAGATGAACTATGCCGGTATGTTCCGGAAAAACAGCCCCATCACCAGCGAGAAAATGGTGAAAAGTGTCATGAACCAGTTTGAATCGGTCCGTTAATCCAAGCTGTTCGAGTACATCAACGATTTCTGACTTGCTGCGCAATGAAGATTGCTGAAATCCAAGCGGCTCGATATATCCCAGTAAGTTGCTCTGTTCCAGCACCGGCGCAAATTTAATCACGGTCTCTTTCAGACATTCAATTCGCACTGCTTTCGACGTTGCCATGCCATCATTGCGTGGTATCAGACTGATTGCTTCAGCGCCGCTAGCCTTGGCAATAACAGCAAGGCGCTCGACTGACTGGTAAGCTCGATCAGACATATCGTTAAATCCTGAAACCTCTGACAAATCCAGCAGACGCAAGCCTTTGTTTCGAGCTGCAGCTCCGGCTGTGACGAATTCGCTGCCATCAAACAATTCACCGTCAAGATCGTTTCTGACTTCAACCCCAATGCAATCTGTTTCAACAGCCAGACACAGCAGCGAAGCGTAGGACGCCCGCGCGGTAGTCATGTGATTAATCGCCTTATTGAGCAAAGTTCAGTATTCGCCGACTGCTGTGAATAACTTGATTATGCGATTGGCGAAGTCTGGTTGCAAGCATTTTTTGCAACCGGTTGCAGATTTCGTTACTCCGTAAGTGTTTTGGGGTCTTTAGCCTATTATTTTCTGATTGAACGATGAAGACACCAATTTCACATGAACGCACATTTCAGATTTTGGTCTACATTTGGATTGTAAATTTACTCGTGTCAGAATATTGATTATCAAACGCACAACCATCATTGTTTCTTAACAAGTCGCTAGTTGGACGTTTTTTTATTTACGTGATATCAGCGTACGCCAAGACGTGTCTCTCTTTACGTGATACCAGCGTACGCCTAGACGTGTCTTTCTTTACGTGATATCTGCGTACGCCAAATTGTCTCGCATGGTCCTTAAGTAGGTTGTTTTAACGTTCCAACTACATTGACTCAGCTAATCACTTCGTTAAACTACTAGTTAAGTGTCTAAAACATCAGGCATTTTTACTTTTGCAATTTTAACCATCAATATAAGTCTCTGGAGACAACTATGAAGTGGGAAACACCAACTGCAACAGATATGCGTTTCGGTTTTGAAATCACTATGTATTTCGCAAACCGCTAAAGCTTTGTTACGACAGGCGTTAATCAATAAAGCGCCTGTCGTTATAGCCGTAATTGTTCACAATTTACAAATTCAGTATTGCGATCAGACGACTCCAAGCTGACTTAAACAAAACAATACCTATCTAGTGAAACTCCACGTACTCGGATCGGCAGCAGGCGGTGGTTTTCCACAATGGAATTGTAATTGCCAAATGTGCAGCGGAGTACGCACCGGGCAAATCAAGGCAAAACCCAGAACTCAATCTTCTATAGCCATCAGTGACGACGGCATTGACTGGGCTTTATTCAATACCTCGCCAGATATTTTGCAGCAACTAAAATCGTTTTCTGCTGGACAACCGGCGCGCTCCTTACGAGATTCAGGAATCCAGTCGGTCTGTTTATTGGATGCACAAATCGACCATACCACCGGGCTACTTATGCTTCGTGAGCACAATCAGCCATTGAACCTTTTTACCACTGCACCAGTACACGAAGATTTATCCACAGGAAATCCGCTACTCAAGGTACTCGACTTCTACTGCGGTGTTAACTGGACTGAAGTTGTGCTAAGTGATAAACCGATCAACTTGCCTGGTGCACTGGCTGTGAATATTCATCCCATAGCCCTGACCAGCAATGCACCACCCTATTCACCACGCAGAGATAAGCCGGTACCAGGGGATACGCTCGGCATGCTTATGCATGACACTGCATCCGATAAGAAGCTTTTTTACGCACCGGGACTTGGCGAAATGGAACCAGCTGTGTGGGACGCTATGCAACAAGCTGATGTTGTGTTGGTTGACGGTACTATGTGGACCGATGATGAAATGATCAAAGCGGGCGCTTCAAAGAAAACGGCCGCATCGATGGGGCATCTTGCACAATCTGGTGCCGGTGGCATGATCGAGTGGCTGGACAAATTACCAGGCACTACACGCAAAGTCCTTATTCACATAAACAACACCAACCCTATCTTGAATGAAGCGGGTCCTGAACGTGCCTTACTCACCGAACACGGCATTGAAGTAGCCGAAGATGGAATGAACATTACACTGGATGCCAACACATGAGTAGCTCAGACAATCACACTTTATGGTCACGCAGCGAATTTGAAGAACGGTTGCGTGAACAAGGCAAGGCATATCATATATATCATCCGTTTAACGTGATGTTAAACGAAGGCCACGCCACAGAAGCACAGATACAAGGCTGGGTCGCCAATCGATTTTACTATCAGATTGCCATACCCATCAAAGATGCAGCGGTAATGTCAAACTGCGACGATCAAATGGTTCGCCGAGAATGGGTTAAACGCATCCTTGATCATGACGGTTGCGATACACCTGGCGCTGAAGATGAAGGTGGAATTGAAGCATGGGTGCGACTCGGCACGGCTACAGGCCTGTCTCGAGAAGAAGTTACCGATCTTCGGCATGTTGTGCCCGGGGTGCGCTTTGCTGTAGATGCATACATAGAATTCGCTCGCACAAGGCCATGGCAAGAGTCGGTCTGCGCATCGCTAACAGAATTGTTCGCACCAAAGATACACAAGCAGCGACTGGCTAGCTGGCCTGAACACTACCCGTGGATAGATACCGAAGGCTTAATCTATTTTCGCAACAGAGTAACTCAGGCGCGACGTGATGTAGAACATGGCCTTGGCATTACACTGGACTACTTCAATACACCAGCATTGCAAAGCAGAGCGTTAGACATTTTAAATTTCAAGCTCGATGTACTGTGGCAAATGAACGACGCTATGGCGCTACGGTACGGACTACCTGATAAAGCTGCCACGAACCCAAGACCGGCAGCAAAGGAGTACGCATGAGTACCGATTCTGTCGCATCAATCGATACACAGCACGTTGCTGCCATCGCAAAACCCTATCGCTTGCAGTTTGAACAAGCACAGGACAGTTGGGTTTTGCTCTACCCGGAAGGCATGGTAAAGCTTAACGGACCCGCAGGTGAAATTTTAAAGCGCATGGATGGTTTAAAAAACATTGACAGTGTCGTCGATGAACTGGAAACCGCATTCGAGCAAAAAGGCCTTCGCAAAGACGTTGTTTCATTTATTGAAATCGCGTTACAGAAACGCTGGATAACGCTCAGCTCACCAAAATAGTCTCACTTAAATAATAATAATCATAACCAGCGAGTACAACTCGAATGGAAATCAGTACAGTAGCATCGGAACAAAACAGCCACAGCGACGGACAATCCAAACCAGGCCCACCACTATGGCTGCTTTGCGAACTGACCTATCGCTGCCCTCTGCACTGTGTGTTTTGCTATAACCCGGTCAACTTCGACAGCGTAAACAATGAACTCGATACCGAAGGCTGGTTACGAGTACTAAATCAATCGCGCGCACTGGGCAGTGTGCAATGCGGGTTTTCAGGTGGTGAGCCCCTGCTTCGAGACGACCTTGAAGAATTGGTTGCTGAAGCACACAAATTGGGTTTCTATACCAACCTGCTCACCTCTGGCGTTGGACTCACCGATGCTCGCACCAGCGATTTGAAAGAAGCTGGCCTCGATCATATTCAGCTCTCGTTTCAGGATTCCACAAAAGAACTCAATGATTTTCTTTCTCATACTAAAACGTTCGATCTAAAGCACAAAGTTGCAAAGACTATCAGCAACCATGACATACCTATGGTGCTTAACTGCGTAATTCATCGAATGAATATCGACTACATTGAAAATATAATCGAGATGGCAATTGACTTAGGCGCTGAATGCCTTGAATTAGCCAACACTCAGTTTTATTCATGGGCCAAAGTGAATCAGGAACACTTACTGCCATCACGAGCACAGCTGGTACGAGCAGAAAAAATTACCAACGAATACCGCGACAAATATGCGGACAAGCTCAGAATCATTTTTGTGGTGCCCGATTACTATGAAACTCGACCAAAGAAATGCATGAACGGATGGGGCAATGTATTTCTGACCATTAGCCCCGACGGAACTGCCCTGCCTTGCCATACAGCGTCTATGCTACCCGGACCTGCATTTCCATCAGTAGCAGATCATTCAATAGAACACATCTGGTATTACAGTGAAGGCTTCAATCGTTTTCGAGGTGATGCCTGGATGAAAGAGCCATGCCGCACCTGCCCCGAAAAAGAAAATGATCTTGGCGGTTGCCGATGCCAGGCATACATGCTCGCGGGCGACCCAAATGCTGCAGATCCGGTCTGTGATAAGTCTTCAGAGCACCACAAAGTACAAGACGCCGTAGCAAAAGCGCAGCTGTCTGCGACGGTACAAGCAACTGAACATCCGCTGGTTTTTCGTGATGCCAAGTCATCGAAAAAGCTTGAAAAGGAAGGTGTGGTTTTTTAAGTAGTTAAGTAATTGCGACTGTAATATGAAAATAATCTCAATAAACGTGTCACTACCAAAAGCGATCTCGGATAAAGGAAAACCTGTGTCCACAGGTATATTCAAGGAACCAGTCAAAGAGTCAGTCCTGGTTAAAAAATTGAACCTTGAAGGGGATCAACAGGCTGATTTAAAATTTCATGGTGGAGTTTGTAAGGCGGTCTATGCTTACCCATTCAAACACTATGTGCATTGGGAGCGCGTGCTAAATCGTAAAGACTTCGTATTCGGACAATTTGGCGAAAATTTAACTATCGACGGGCTAACTGAGAATGATGTTTACATTGGCGACACGCTTCGCGTGGGTTCAGCCCTTTTTGAAGTAACTCAGCCACGCGTTCCCTGCTTCAAACTCGGAATACGAATGGGAGGCTTGAACGAATTTCCGAAATCATTTTTGACAAGCGGCTTAGTGGGATTCTATTTACGTGTTCTTGAAGAGGGATCTATAGCCGAGGGCGATGACGTCGAGCATCGCAGAGTAGATTCAAATAGCTTGTCGATTAGCGAAATTCACCACGCGATGCACTTTGATAAAAACAACATCAGTTTGGCGAAGAAAGCACTTGAAATCGAAGCTCTTCCGCCGGGTTGGTGCAAAGCCTTTGAAAAACGTTTAGCTGCAGCCGGTGAGCCATTTGAAGTTCGAGTTCACCCACTAGCTTCAGAATGTTGTAGTGGCCTTTAGTTGTATGAATCGCGACATGGTCCGCAAACAATGTTCGACCAGATTCAATGGCTTTTTAAGCTGTGTCTCATATCTATTCAATCAGAAATAATTTTCTGCGAAAACACTTCAGCTATTGGGTTGTCTTGATTTCGTGGCAAATCCTCACACTATTGAGCTCAGTGTTAGTTCGGCTTTATAAGCTCTTCCTCAAAGGGAAAACGCGACAAGAGTTCCGTACCGGTCTCAGTCACCAAAATCTGCTGCTCCAGCTTTACCCCTTCCGAGCCTCTGACCGCACCGATATAGCTTTCAACACAGAGTGTCATGCCTGGTTCGATAACACCGTCGTATCCCGCGTCCGGGTAATCTCCATGATGATACAGATAAGGATACTCACCAGTCATTCCGCAACCGTGCGCCGACAAGTAATAGCGGTTATCGTAGTAGGCTTTGGGGATATTCCACGCATGATCGGCGTAGTCACGAAAGCTCATTTTCGGCTTGATAATACCGATGTTATGTTGCACCTGTTCGAAAGATAACTGGTATAAATTTCTCTGCTCAGCAGTTGGTCTACCCGGACCAGCGTGGAAAGTGCGCGAGAAATCCGAGTAATAACCATGACATCCGACCACATCGGTATCAAGTGCAATTAACTCGTCTTCACCTATCACGTGATTAGCAGTCTCCTGAAACCACGGGTTGGTGCGCTGCCCTGAATTCAGCAACCGAGTCTCGCAGTAGTCGCCGTTCTGCTCGATGACTGACTTGTGCAGCACCGACCACAATTCGTTCTCTGTTAGCCCGGGACGGATAGCTTCACGCAGTTTTCCAACGCCGGTTTCAGTTGCGCGTAGCGATGCGTTAATGCACTTCATCTCCTCGAAGGACTTAATTGCACGCGCCATTTCAACCGGTTGCTGCGCATCCACGATATGCAGCCCCTGCTCCTTGAGTGCAATGGTGGTTCCCGCATTCAGGCGCTCTAGTCCCACCGTTGCACCTCTGCCAACTAATTCAATGATTAGATCGGCCATCTCGATGGCCCAGGATTGCTCGCGTTGCGCGATATCCGCACCTGCCGCCACGAAGCTGGCCGTCTTGGATGGGCGCACTTCATCAACGGTTTCGTAACCTTCGCCCAGGTGCATACATCCGGTGAACTCGAAGAGAATTGATCGGCTAGCGGTGAGTAGCAGGTACCGCGATGGTGCATTGCGCTGACAAAAGACTTGCATGTTGCGCGTGCCTGTTGCATAGCGAATATTAATCGGGTCAGAGAGAATAACCGCATCCACGTTATACCGATCCATCTCAGAACGCAGACGTGCCTGCCGATACTGTCGTACCTCTTTAAGGTTGATTCCCTCGCTTTCTGGTGCGCGGTCCAGTAATGCAATACCTGAGAGGTCGCTGCGATCTGCATGCCAGTCGAAATTTGCCATAAGACTTCCTCTCTGTTCAACCAGAATTAAAGACGAAACCTAGAATATGAGAGTCTGTCGAACACCAGCGCGCCCACTTAGACGTCCATACCGCGTCGCTCACGAAAAAACCCGAGTTTTTCTTGCGCTGCGCGATCTGAAAAGCTGAAGAGGATTGCCTCATCTTCAGTCTTGTGGCGTATCTCTTTCCAACTTGGAACGACAAAAATGTCGCGTGGTCCCCATTCAAAAGCTTCTCCATCAATGTAGGTCGTTCCATGTCCTTCAAGCGCTGTATAAACTGAGGCATCGGTGCTGCGATACCCGACGCTATTGAAATTCGCCGGTAATAGCTGAAGGAAGGTCGCTATCGTTGGCATCGCAGGGCCACCGTCGACCGGGTTTATATACTGCAACTTGATTCCGTGACAAGGATCGATATCACCCTGGCGCAGCAAATTAGTTAAGGCTTCTTTCGCACGTGAGAATGGATAGTTAAAGATGGGTGAAGCAACTCCGCTTCGCTTAAAGTCGACGGGCAACATGTTGGCACCGAACCTGGCATGGCTATCACCCAGCTCACGCGTCAACTCAAGTTGGCCTTCAGGGTATTCCTCAGCGAACGATGCATCGAAATGGCTGACCATCGGCAAATCCAATCCGTCGAGCCAGATCACCGGCTCGGTCCCCGTATTCATATGATCATGCCAACCCCAGGGTGGGGTAATAATGAAATCACCGTATTGCATGTTAGTACGCTCGCCATTAACGGTTGTGTGAGCACCTTCCGATGCTTCAAGCACTAACCGAAGCGCCGATTGTGTATGCCGATGCGCTGGAGCCGTTTCTCCCGGAGTAACAAGTTGCAGACCAGCATAAAGGTCGGTGGTTATTGATGATTTACCACGTAATCCAGGGTTTTCCAGAATCAATACGCGACGCTCCGCCTCCTTTGCTGTGATAAGCCCGCCTGCTTCAAGCAAAAAATCACGCACGCCGTTGTACTTCCACAGGTGTGGACGACAATCGCTTTTTGGTTCCGGAGTGACGACGGCATGCAGTACCGACCAAAGTGGCGTGAGCGACTGTCGATCGATGCGTTCATAGAATTCCTTGCGTTCCGGTGTTAGCGCCGGCTGTTCTTTGAGTGACATGTCTTCCTCCAATATTATGTTAGCGGAACGAGCCAAAGACTCACCCCGTTCAGTCTCAGCTCTCGAGACCGTTACCCGAGTACAACCAATCCACACGCTCGTACCACTGTTCTTGAGTACGACTGCCCATGACTGCATTGCGAGCCATCGCGGTCGCGCCTGATGGATGGAACACATAGTCCCCGAAAAGACGAGACGTTAGCTGAACCCGGGCGGTTCTGGCAATACGCTGTTTTTCGTAGGCTTTCAGGGCTCTCTCGATATCATCTCCATAATCGGACATATGATGTGACAAACAAACCGCATCCTCCATGGCCATACAAGCACCTTGCGCGAGATACTGTCGCATCGGATGGGCGGCGTCACCCAACAAAGCGACATGTCCGTCTACCCAGATGTCAACTGGGTCGCGATCGCAAAGAACCCAAAGCTTCCAATTCTCTCCGTGATCAATGATCTGCAGAGCTTGCTCACAAACACTGTCAAATCCTTCACGTACTTCGGCATTAGAAACTGGTTTACCAGCAATCGGTTCTGTCAGCCCACGGTGGTATGTTACGACTAAATTAAATACCTTACCGCCTTTAAGCGGATAATGAACAAGATGGCACTTAGGTCCTGCCCACAGTGTCATCATGTTCCAACGCAAGTCTTCCGGCATTTTCTCAATCGGTATCGTGGTTCGATAAGATGCGTGCCCAGAAACCAGCGGCTCGCCATCACCCACTAATTGCGCACGTGTTGCAGAACGCAAACCATCCGCACCGATAAGCGCCGAGCCTTCAAGCACGCTACCGTCAGCAAGCGATACAGAAACATGATTGTCTTTACGAACGTAGTTTGTCACTTTCGAACTTGAGCGCAGATCAATTTTTGTAGTCTTTACACATGCATCGAGTAGAACACTATGCAGTTCCGCCCGGTGAACAACCGCGTAAGGGTTGCCATAACGTTCGCGAAAGTCTTCATTCAGCAGCAGTCGCGTACTTCCCGACCATCAACAGCATCCATCAGCCGCAATGCGTCAACATAGACGGAGACCGCTCGCGCCTCATCGCCGACCCCAAGATAATCAAAACAATGAAACGCGTTTGGACCAAGCTGAATGCCGGCGCCAATCTCTCCAAGCTGCTCTGATTGTTCCAGTACGACGACTTCCTTGCCTGCGCGTGCCAGCCCGAGAGCAGCCGACAGTCCACCGATACCACCGCCTGCAACGATAAATTTACTGTTCAAGAGAATGCATCCTTAGTTCTAATTTATCGAGCTTCATCACTAAGCTTTACGTGGCGTGGTTCGGGCCAACCACCTTTGAGGTAAGCGTGCCAATCTTTTCAACGGTTGAAGTAATGATGTCACCGTCCACTATCTCGGCTACACCTGCTGGCGTTCCGGTATATATGACATCACCCGGTTCAAGAGTATAAAAACGGCTGGCAAATTCGATCAGTTCAGGAATGGAAATAATCAAATCGCGTGTGTTGGCGGTTTGCCGACGCTGGCCATTAACATCCAGATGCATATCGAGTTCGCCTGCATTGGGTAATTCATCGGCTGTTACGAGCACGGGACCAAGCACTGCATACGTATCGCTGGATTTACGCAACGAACGTTCCTCTGGCCCTCGCAGCGTAATGTCGAGACCAATCGAATAGCCTGCAACATAGTCCAGCGCTCTTTCTGCCGGAACGTTGCTAGCCCGCTTACCAATAACCGCTGCCAGTTCAATCTCATGATCATTGCGACGGTCCGCAATCCTTAGTTTAATGGCCTCGCTTTCTCCGATCAGCGCACTGTTTGCCTTTAGGAAAAAACCGATCTTCTGAATTTGCATAACCTTTTGTTGATAGAACTGGAGCAGGTCTTCCTCTGCCTCCTTGAGGTGATCTTTATAGTTCACCGGAGCAGCGATCAGTTTTCCGGGATTGGCAACCGGCGCATCAAACGCGATACCTGAAACCGGTAGCCCAGGCACTTGGTTAGCCAGCTTGTCTAATTCAGGGAGCAATTCAGGTAGCGCCGCAACAAATAAATCATGCTGTGGCAGTGGATACCCGTACTGACCTAAACGCTCGAGAATCGCGGTTACATCATGGACCTTATCCTCACGTACCACGCCAATCCGGTTCTGGTTGAAACGACAAATCCGCATTCGTATCTTCTCCTTCAGTTCAAGTTGGTCTGGAGTTAAAACGCAAACACCATACGAGAACGACAACAGTTCGAGCTACTGAATAATTAGCCGGTTTGATCGTTTTCGCATACCGTGGGTAACCAGTTTTATATGACGTGACAGCATTATCAAGCATACCAGCCAAAACAAATAGTGATATTATTTTATGTCGCTATACTGTTTTTTGTATATCGATCATGGATTGGATTCAACGTCTTCGCTTTAATCATCTCGAATTGCTGATCAGTATTGGCGAGACAGGCAACCACAGTGAAACTGCTCGCATAGCCCACACTACTCAACCCGGGCTCTCAAAGTGGCTGAGCGAGTCGCCCAGCATTTCAGCGGGCGTGGACTGGTCGTTGCTCTGGATTTTCATATAGAGAGTACCGACGGATTTGTCGGCATGTGCTGGCGGCAAGAGAACGATCAGGATGACGCTTTGCAAGACTTGCTCAATAGCTTCCGTCATTCTTTGCATACTTAAATTTAGCTGCAACCGGTCGGGAAATTGGTTCGCTGACGAGACTACTACAATGCATAGCATCCGCCCTGACATATGAACTCTTCATGGGAACCCCGTTCAACAATACGATCTTGGCGTATTATTCGAAAGGATCCTCAAGGCCATAGTCACTGGCCAGTGAACTCAAATCGCGAAGCAACGCAGGATTTAACGCTACCCCAAACTCACGACGCTGTGCGACAGCTGCGGCCTTACCTTCTCCCGGAAGACGCACAGGGTCGTGTCCCGGTAACGAAGTTGATTCGCGCATTTCTTCGAATACGTGCGCGGCCTTTTCGGTGAACGTGTCTGTCATTCCGAATGCCGCAATGTCGAGCGCCATAACAAACTGACCTGTGTTGGTTTCGCTGTTAGTGTCTTTGGTAAAGTCGACAACGTCCGACCCGAATGAAGCGCCGTTCAGTACGCCTGCCATGAGCCCTATTGCAACGGACAATCCAAAACCTTTTGGCCCGCCAATTGGCAGCAGAAAACCTTCGGAGCGTTTGTTTGGATCGGTTAGCGGTTCTCCGTCGCGTCCGACCATCCAACCTTCAGGCATCGGTTCACCCCGTTGCGCGAGCACTTTTATTTTACCCATGGCTGCCACAGTGCTTGCCATGTCTAACACGAATGGATCCTGACTACCGTTGGGTGCTGAAATGGCAATCGGATTGGTGCCGAGTAACAGGTCTGACCCGCCAAACGGAGGGACGTGGTTAGCGCTACCGACCGCGGCAGCCATACCGATCATGCCGTTTTCTGCCTGTGGACGAACATACAAAGAAAGCGGACCAGCATGATTACCACGTCGTACCCCTACCCACCCGATGCCAGCTTCACGGGCTTTAACTATAGCGAGATCACGTGCAGCACTCATCGCTAGATGACCCAGTCCATTGTCACCATCGATGAGGGCTGTGGCTGCGGTTTCCTGGGCGATCGTGACGTTGGCGCTTGGGTTGCAGCCTCCGCCGCGTAATCGCGCCAGGTATTGTCGAAGCCTGAAGACACCATGTGTGTCATAACCATAGACATCGGCCTCTACCATAAGTGATGCAACGTTAGCTGCATCATCGGCGGGCACCCCTTGCGAACTTAATGCGCTAGCAACAAACCCTTGCAGTATTTCTGTTGGGATTGTTGCTTCTGCATTACTCACCGCCAGCTCCTAGTACTGAGTCTTTTTGCCAGAAAACAACTCGGCGCTGAAGCCAGGTAACTAAGGCATACAATGCGAGGCCCAGTAAGCTGAGGTAGAGAATCAACGAAAATACTCTGGGTGTATTTAGCTGCGAAGCTGCAATCCGAATCAGTTCGCCAAAACCTTTTCCGCCGCCAAGGAACTCACCGGTGATAGCGCCAGCCATAACGCCAACAGCACCGATTTTCAGACCGGTAAAAATTTGCGGAAGACCTGCAGGCAACTTCATTTTAATCAACGTTTGCATCCTGCTGGCACCCATTGTCTTGAATAGCATGCGTGCATTTTCTTCGGTCGCATGTAAACCGGCGGCGGTACCGACGACTATCGGAAACGTTGCAATAAAAGCCGCAAGCGCCACTTTGGATTCGATTCCAAACCCTAGCCACGCAACAAACAACGGCGCGAAGGCCACCTTGGGCATGGTGTCTATGGCAACAAGGTAGGGCATTATCGCGCGTTCTCCAAAGGCGGTCTCACCCACCAATACACCTAACGAAAAACCGATAGTGATGGCCAGTGCAAATCCGTACAGCACCTCTTTAATGGTTATCCACAAGGCTGGCAACATATAGCCCCCAGTCAACAGGTTCTTGCCAACGAAAATTATATCTTTCCAGGTTTCCGCAGGAGTTGGCAATATGATAGGCGATACCAAACCAAAGCTGGTAGCCAAATGCCACGCACCGACAAACACAATAAAAACGAAGGCCATCGAAATAGCTCTGGGCACTCTGTCCAGAAAGGGTACTTCTTCGACCCAAATGGTTTCTTCTACTGCACCGGCCGCAGCATCTGTTTTACTGTTGCTCACAGGTCTTCTCCCTTGTCCAGCATCTTTCTTATCTTGTCTACAATCGCGCCAAATTTTGGAGTGGTAATCATGTCAAGCGTACGTGGTCGCGGAAGATCCACAGTGACAATTTCTGCCAGTCGACCTGGGCGCGGTTTCATCACATAAATGTCATCCGACAGTATCACCGCTTCAGCTATGGAATGCGTGACCAAAAACGCTGTAGCGTTTTGTTCGTTGCAAATCCGCTGCAATTCCATGTTCATCATGTCACGCGATAACTCATCCAGAGCGCTGAATGGTTCGTCGAGCAGTAAAACGGCTGGCTCAGTTATCAGCATCCGGCAAATGGATGCGCGTTGCGCCATCCCACCCGACAGCTCATTAGGATAGACGTCTGCAAAACCTGTCAAGCCAACAACCTCAAGTAATTCATGTGCGCGTGCTTTCGCTACTTGTGCAGCCGAGCGGCCATCGCGAATTTCGATAGGCAGTACAATATTTTCTATGGTTGTGCGCCATGGAAACAACGTCGCCTGCTGAAACATCATACCGATATCTCGGCGAGGCCCTCTTACGGGCTGC
>Ga0114956_1000010_pt1 | contig 84020 bp, 73 predicted proteins | sample MaitaG_FD_87304 | JGI IMG/M metagenome (GOLD analysis project Ga0114956, IMG submission 87304) | Marine algal microbial communities from Maine, USA - Maine_Asex2 metaG | ecosystem: Host-associated > Algae > Red algae > Unclassified | place: Maine, USA | collected 2015-01-05 | reverse complement strand
GTTTCAAATGCTGCGGGCAATGCGCGTGATGGTGTTTCCAACGCTGCGGGCAATGCGCGTGATGGTGTTTCCAACGCTGCGGGCAATGCTCGTGATGGTGTTTCAAATGCTGCGGGCAATTCGCGCGATGGCGTTTCAAATGCTGCGGGCAATGCTCGTGATGGTGTTTCCAACGCTGCTGGCGCGGTTGATCACAGTGCGAAAAAAGGCGGTTCCATATTCCGTTGGTTGCTACCACTTATAATTCTTGCCGGATTGGCATGGGCTGCATTTACGTATCTGTTGCCAGGTGCAAAGGACGCAGCAAGTGGCGCTGCAGACACAGTCTCTGAAGGTGCAGGCGCTGCAACTGATGCGGCGAAAGATACCGCAGCAAGTGCAACTGATGCCGTGACAGATAGTGCAGCAAGTGCAACTGATGCAGCGAAAGACACAGCAGCAAGTGCAACTGACGCGGTGAAAGATACTGCGGCAAGTGCAACTGATGCCGTAACAGATAGTGCAGCAAGTGCAACTGATGCGGCGGCTGGCGCCGCAGGCGCACTCGATCCAAGTGCTGTTAGTGATGAAGTTGGCGGTTTATTCTCTAGTGCAACCGATACACTCAGCGGAATTACTGATGCCGACAGCGCGAAGGCAGCCATTCCTGCATTTGGCGAACTTGGCAATAAAGTAGACTCTGTCTCTGGTATGGTTAGCAACCTTCCAGAAGCTGCACGTGGCCCAATCGGTACAATAGCTACTGAAGGCATGGGCAAATTACAACCGTTGGTTGATAAAGTGCTCGCCATACCAGGTGTTGGTTCAATACTAAGTCCTGTAATGGGTCCAATAATGGAAAAAATGCAAGAACTTGGCGGCTAACCTGTTTGTTAGCATGAACACCAGGCAGTAGAAGTTGAACAACAATACCCACATTTGTGGGTATTGTTGTTTTTGCAGTTAAGAATTCATAATATAGCCAAGCAGCTGGCGGCTGAACAACCAAACAAACTGGTTAATCTAAACAAACGGTTACTTAACATTGACTACAATCAGTGCATACTTAATCGTCAAAGATGAAAGCCAGAGCCTCACTATGAATACACTAAGTTATTTCGCCAATAGAAATCGTGCGCCTAACATATACGGTATGGCTAAAAAATTAAGGATGTTTGGTTGTCTAGCTTCGTTTTGTCTGCTTACAGCCTGCGGCGGTAGTGGTGCCGGTGATACAGGTAATACTAATGACAACGCGGCCATCCCGGACACCAATACTGCCGGTGGTGCGATAGACCGACTTGCAGGCACTTGGCAACTACCCGGTAACTGGAGTGGGCAGGCCAACGACATAGCGCTACTGCTGATCAGATCACCCGGTGCAGACGGTCTTGCAACAGTAGTTGTTTATGATTTCGATGACGTCGAAACCGGACTCGGTCAAGACTGCTATCGAATCGATGGGTTGCCCGGAACGATCAGTCAATCGCTGAGTAACCAACTGTTTATGGACGGTGTAAGTGCTTTTCCAGAGGCGGTGGTGTCACGGAGCGACGCAGGCGAACTGGTCATCGTTTATTCTGATGTGCCATCAGCCTCAACTGATCGCGAAACCACCACGCTGGTAGCGATACAAGTTAGTATTACGGAAACAGATATCACACCACTGTGTTCGAACTAATACACCCTTCGTTTTAATGGCGAAATCAGCTGCTGCTAATACTACGTAGTCAACTTTTCGATTCGTAGGCATAGCTTAGTTACGTTATTCGCTCCGGGTACTGGTTGATTGAATGGTTTCGGTGTTTGACGAATGACCTAACGCTGCTGCGCTACTATCAGCAAGAAACAGGATATCAAATCGAGCCCCTCCCAGTACCTCACTGTCGCCTATGGAAAATTGAGCGTTGTGCCACTGGGCAATTCTGCTAACAATTGCCAGGCCCATGCCATACCCTTTGCCAGGTTGCCTGGCAGCGTTTTGCTGTCCACGAACAAACGGCTTCAAAATGTCGCGACGCTGCTCGACAGGAATTCCGGGGCCGTCGTCTTCGATACTCAAAATAATTTTGGAACGCTTACGTGTCAACGTCACCAACACTTTGTTGTTTCCATAATTGACTGCGTTTTGCAATAAGTTATTAACCAGCATAGTGACGTAGCGCGAGTGTGCGTGAATAACACAGGGATTTTCCGATGGCCGCCATTCAATAGTAGCTTTGTCGTCGCCGATGAGCGAATCAACACCGTTGGTAACAACATCTGTCAGATTAACATTCGATTTAGGCATATCACTGAGCTGCTTATCAAGTCTGGCATACTCAAGTAACACCTCAACCAGGTTTTCCATAGCAGTTAAATCGTTGCTCAGACGTTGCTGGTACTCAGTCCGCACATGCTCATCTTTTGCTTCATCAAGTAAATCAATACCAAAGCGCAGGCGTGCCAGTGGAGTACGAAGATCGTGAGACACAGCGCTAGCCAGCATTTTATTGTCTGCTATAAGGCTTTCAATTCGTTGAGCCATTGAATTGAATTCACTTTCAATTCCGTACAGAAAACTACGTTGATGGGTAGACACACGTTTATCGAGCTGCCCTTCCCCGAAAGCCCGCGCCGATCTACCCAGAGCCATTAAGCGCCGGACTAGCGGATATACCCATAGAAGTACAAGCGAAATAATTCCACCATAGAACAGCATAGTCAACATAAAGCGAAGTGACGTTTCACTCTCGACTTGAGGTGGTGAAAGAGAAAGAACCGCGTCAGACTCAGGTATGGAAAAATATAAAGTGACATCCGACTCTGATTCAAGCGCCAATGGTTCACCTAATCGTACTTGCTGCTTTAGCTCTGTCGGTAACGCCAACTCTTGCCAATTCATCAACCGCAAGGAAATGGGATTGGACTCCGGCCATGCAGAAATTAGTTTAGTAAGTTCTGTAGAAGATGAAACTGAGCTGATCAGATCGCTGCCAATGTCTCTGTACAACTGCAACGAATCACTTTCATTTTTCTCCAGTTCATAAAACAATCGATCAAATGCCCAGCCAAGTCCAATAGTGGAGAGCAGCACAACGATCAATAGCGATACGCTCAGGCGGCGCATTACAGGCTACCAGGCGTCCGGTGCAAGCAAGTAGCCCTTACCACGAATGGTTTTAATTCGCTCTGGTGCTGAGGCCACATCACCCAACTTTTTGCGTAATCGGGAAATACTGATATCGATAGAGCGATCAAGACCATCATATTCAATACCACGCATTTGGCTAATCAACTTCTCACGACTAAGCGGTGTGCCGGCTTGCGAAGCCAATAGCGTGAGCAAATCAAATTCGTGCGATGACAGATTAATATCCTGCTGGTTAAGGGTAAGCGTTCGCGAAGTCGGGTCAATGTATAATCCGCCAATACGAATAACATGGGCAGGATCGTCAGGCTGTTCCCTGCGCAGCAATGCTTTAATGCGCGCCAGCAATACTTTCGGCTTTACCGGCTTCGGAAGAAAATCATCAGCCCCTGTTTCAAGACCACGAATTTCATCATCTTCTTCACTTTGTGCCGTTAACATGAGTATCGGACTGGAATAAAATTTACGGGCTTGCTCACAGACTTGCAGCCCTGACAGTCCTGGCAGCATCACATCAAGTACAACAAGATCAGGCTCATCCTCTTTTATCAGTTCAAGTGCGTCGTCACCTCGGGTGGCAACACTGACCTCATAGCCATGAGAATTCAAGTAGTCTGCAATCCAGGCAGCTAAAGACTCGTCGTCTTCTACTACCATTATGTGATTTATTTGTTCGTTTTCTGTTGTCATCAGAATAATCTCCAGCGTCGCTTGGAGCGCTTTTTCCTGTACACCCATGAGACCGAAACAGTGACTCGATTCAGTTCAACACCAGCGTCGTCCACAAGTATGTAGTCGGTAGTCCCCGGCAAGGTTTGAGGCGCAACAAATGTTCCACTATTGGCTGCATCCCAGCAATTTAATTTCACATTCTTTAAACCGTAAACACAGAGCGTTAAACTCTCAGTCGATTGCCAATCGAAACGAATCCGAACAAAGCACGGTTGTCCTTGCCTGAGTGTGACGCATCGTTTTGGAGAGACTTCAAATGAGGTTGTATCGGCGTCTTGTGCCCCAACAGTTGACGAAGCAAGAACGATCGCAGTAATGGACAACCACAGAAAAACCGCTTGTAATAAACGTCTCACCGTCACTGGCAAAATGCGACTAGTCACTGGTCAGTACACGAATGTTATGGAAGTCGAAAACGTCAGGTAGCTATCGTCTGTAATAAACGGACTGCCAACTGTCGCCGACGGAAGCTCCCACCATCGACCTGTGGCTTTTAAAACAAAATGCTCATTAAGCGGATAAGTGATACCAGCTTCTGTGACGAACGTTGTGCCTGCACCAGCTTCGTATACCGGGTAAATTTCCGAAGCTTCATCGGCGTCAATGCCAAATTGGTAATCCAGGGCTTCAGCTGATTCATACCTCGCACCTATCAAAGCATGAAAATTCCAGTTGCGGTATAGCCATTGCCTTGCGGCGGTTGCAGTCAACAGCGCACCACTATGTACGTTCGATACATCCTTTAATGCTTCAAACTGGAAGATATAGGGCCCACTGTAACCGGTTGCCCGCACACCAAGGTATGACGCTTCCTCACGCGCAGTGAGTTCTTCAAGCTCACTATTCAACTCACTGTCTACACCATGCTCACTATTCACCCCAAGAACATCAAATGACCACACATCACCCGCATAGGCGTTGAGTCCGAATTGAAACTGGTTGTAGCTCTCAGCATGGGCATCAACGAAAAACCGCTTGTACCGATAGTGTCCACCGATGCCGACTTGGCCTACGAACGTATCACTGCGCGGTATTGGCATTTGATTCAATATGGCAGAGGCGGAAATTTCCAAATACCAATCGTGCTCGATTGTTTCGTCTTCACGACCAAACCGAACATCTCTCGAAATGTCAGCCGCAAAAACCGGTTGGCTCAGCATAAGCACATAAATGAATGCGAGCTGAAACGCAAATCTGAATGTTATGTTTGTGGTGCGCCTGTACATACCACCATATTACCCTTTTGACTCAGCTCAAGTACCGTAACGGTTCGTAACAGAGCGGGTCAGTTGGCAGTCCTATCCGCTGTTAACCGGAAAATAGCAGGCTACTGCTTGCGCACCAGATGATTTAACGTCAACGCAGCGTTCCAGCTCATGTCCTTTGGCAACTATGTCAAGCGACGGTTGACTGGTCTGACATTGTGGTTGAACTAACCAGCATCGAGGGTTGAATGCGCAGCCAGTCGGTGGGTTCAGTGGAGACGGCAACTCTCCTTTTAGCTGAATACGCTGCTGTCGTCTGGATGGGTCTGCTACCGGTGTTGCAGAAACCAGCGCCTGAGTGTAGGGATGGCGCGGCTGCTCAAAAACGGTTCGACAATCACCTTTTTCTACCACGCGCCCTAAATACATCACCATAACCTCGTCAGCTATATGTCGAACCACTGACAGATCATGGGAAATAAATAAATAGGCAAGATTCAACCGGTCTTGCAGCTCAACCAGCAAATTCAATATTTGCGACTGAATAGATAAATCGAGAGCGGACACCGGCTCATCGAGAACCAGAATTTTCGGGTCCAGCATCAGTGCTCTGGCAATAGCGATTCGCTGACGCTGACCGCCGGAGAACATATGCGGGTAACGCTCATAATGCTCAGGTCGCAAACCAACCAATGACAACATTTCACGCGAGGCAGCCTCACGTGCAGATTTACTGAGTGTCGGTCTGTTAATCAGCAAAGGCTCCTGGAGTATCTGCGCAATTTTTTGACGCGGATTTAGCGAACCGAACGGGTCCTGAAACACTATCGCAACAGACGCCCGAAGATCGACAGATGGCAACCCGGAATCCGGATTGATTTCGGTACCGTTAATCGTGAATTTGCCAGAGCTCGGTGGTTCAATAAGGCTAAGCACCCGGGCAAGTGTCGACTTACCACAACCAGATTCACCAACAACCGCTAGTGTTTCGCCAGCGTGCAGTTCGAAGCTTGCTTCACTTAAGGCATGTACTGTTGCATCAGGTCTTAACCACCCATTGTTGACAGAGTAGGCCCGACTAATCGCATCAGCAACAATTAACGGCGAATCTGATTTTGTTGAAGCCATTATGCATCATGCCTTATCGGGTAATGGCACCGCGCCAAGCCCAGATCACTACCTGATACCGGTGGTGATTGATTCGTACAAACCGAATCGGCCTTTTCACATCTTGGCGAAAACAAACAGCCGCGAGGTCGGTCAAACTGTCCTGGAACAACACCGGGGATGCTCGGCAACAAACGACCGCTCGCGCGTTCGGGCAAGGCCGCGAGCAATGCATCAGTATAGGGATGGTGTGGATTGGCGAACAGTTGATGAACGCTTTGTTCCTCCACTTTTTGTCCGGCGTACTGCACACTGACTCGTTGTGCGGTTTCAGCAACCACACCCATATCGTGAGTGATCAGTATTAACGCCATACCAGTATCTCGTTGTAATTGCATCAATAGCTCAAGAATCTGCGCTTGAATGGTCACGTCTAGTGCGGTGGTTGGCTCATCAGCAATCAATAACAATGGCTGGCATGCTATGGCCATCGCAATCATCACTCGTTGATTCATGCCGCCTGATAGCTGATGAGGAAATGCACGTAATCTTTTCTCAGGCTCTGGCAAGCCAACCTGCTCCAGCAGTTCAATAGCCCGATTGTGTCGTTGTTTTCTTGTCAGGGATAAGTGTGCAGCAAGCGCTTCCTTTATCTGAAAGCCAACCGTGAAACACGGATTCAGGCTCGACATAGGTTCCTGAAATATCATGGTTATCTCGCGACCAATAATATCGCGTCGGGCCGCGGCAGTCAGTTCAAGCATGTTTACGCCGTTGAATACCATACGATCAGCAGTGACATTGGCAACCCAGGGCAGCAAACCCATCAATGCCAACATTGATACTGATTTACCAGAGCCTGACTCTCCAACTATTGCAAGGATATCTCCAGCGTCAACGTGAACATCGAGCGAATCAACCGCGCGAAACATACCGTTTGCAGTTGAAAATCCTACCGACAAGTTTTCAACCTCTAGCAAAGCCATACCGTTAGCTCCGCTTAAGCTTTGGGTCGAGTGCATCACGCAATCCATCACCCATCAGATTGATCGCCAGCACAGTAACCAGGATTGCTACACCAGGCAGTGTGACTACCCACCAGGCGCGAAGTATAAATTCTCTTGCCTCGGACAACATGGTGCCCCATTCGGGAGTGGGTGGCTGCGCACCCAATCCCAGAAAACCAAGAGCTGCTGCATCGAGAATGGCAGAAGAAAAAGACAGTGCGGCCTGAACAATTATCGGTGGCAAACAATTAGGCAGTACCGTAACAAACATCAAACGCGGAATGCTCGCGCCTGCAACACGCGCTGAGGTGACGTAGTCTTTAGGTAATTCGGATAACACTGATGCTCTGGTTAGCCTCACATAATGTGGTTGTAGCACAATTGCTATGGCAATCATGGCGTTCTCTAACGACGGACCGAGAATCGCCACCATAACCAACGCCAGCAACAAACTGGGAAAGGCCAATACAATATCCATCAGTCGCATAATAAGCGTATCAATCCAACCTCCGGCAAATCCGGCTATAAGGCCAGTGATAACACCACCACTAACTGCAAGCGTCACAACAACAAGGCCGATAAAAAACGAATATCTTGCACCATGAATAAGACGTGACAACATGTCTCGACCAAGTGGGTCGGTGCCGAGCAAAAATTGCATGGAACCACCGTCTTGCCAGGCAGGAGGTTGCAACAGGTGTTCACGAAACTGATGAGTTGGCGAATGTGGTGCAATGATGTCTGCAAGCAATGCAACAATCAAGAAACTGATAAAGATCACCAGACCGACAACCGCTCCCCTATTCTCTCGGAAGTAGTACCAGAATTCCTGAAACCGGTTGGGCCGCGGCGCTGCGTCTATTGAATCTGCGTTACTCATAAATCAGTTCCGCCGAATCTTTGGATTGATTAAACCGTATAGAAGATCAACGATAAGATTAACAATCATGATAATGAGCGCGATCAGCATTAATCCACCTTGCACTGATGGGTAATCACGACTCTCGATAGCTTGCACCATCCACTTGCCGATACCTGGCCAGGAAAAAATGGTTTCAGTTAATATAGCGCCGGCCAACAAGGTACCCACTGACAAACCAATGACCGTTATTACCGGAATCATTGCATTTCTAAGTGCATGCAATCCGTTGATTCGCATTGGCTTAAGACCTTTGGCGCGCGCTGTTCTTACGTAGTCTTCGCCCAACACTTCAAGCATGGCAGAACGGGTTTGTCTTGCGATAACTGCCAGAGGAATAGTGCCCAATACAATGGTCGGCAAAACCAAATGGTGTACTGCGGATGCAAAAGCGCCCTTTTGACCGGAGCGAAAACTATCGATAAGCATAAAGCCTGTATCGGCGGGAAAGTAGTACAGCAACGAAATACGGCCTGAAACCGGTGTCCAGCCCAACATACCAGAGAAAAAAATGATGAGTAAAAGCGCCCACCAGAATATCGGCATAGAGTAACCAATAAGCGCTGTAGACATAAGTGCCTGATCAGGCCACTTGCCACGATTTACAGCCGCTACGATACCCGCCGGAATTCCAAGGAATACGGCAAAAAACATGGCACATAAAGAAAGTTCTACCGTTGCAGGAAATAATGTAAAGAACTCATCCCAGACCGGCTTCTTGGTTTTGAACGAGATACCAAGATCGCCACGAAAGATCCCGGTAAGGTAGTCCCAGTATTGCACTAGAACATGTCGATCATAGCCAAACTGGGCCATTAGCTTGGCATAGCGCTCATCAGTCATGCCACGTTCACCAGCCATCAGAATAATCGGATCACCTGGCAAAATCCGGATAAACATAAACGTAATGATGGACACACCGATGAACGTAGGTACAAAAGTGAGAATTCGCTTTAACAGAAAACCGGACATGACTTAACAGTTCATTGTATTGCGAAGAAAATCATGAATACGCTAGCCTATACAGGTCAGTGTTTTATCGAAAGTTGTTAATACCTCACATCCGGACTCGGTCACCAGAACATCATCCTCGATACGAACACCGAAATCATCAAGCCGATAAAGACCAGGTTCTACGGTAAATACCATACCGGGCTCAAGTAATTCTTGATTTCCACGCATAATATAGGGGTCTTCATGAATGTCCCGGCCAAGACCATGCCCGGTTTTATGGCGAATTCTATCTTTGAACCTGGATGCTTCCAGTACCTTGGTTGTCTTGTCGTCAACGTCGTGTGCCGATCTTTCAGGACTTGAAGCCGCACAACCAGCTATATTGGCAGCCAGCACGGTTTCATATACATCTCTTTGCAGGTCGCTACACTGTTGAATAAAAAACGTTCGCGTTATATCTGCACACAAACCATCTACGCGAGCACCAAAATCTAACAACAAGGTATCACCCGACTTAATATTGTAATCGGCTCTGGCCGATGCATGTGGTTTTGCTGAATTATCACTAGCCGCTACAATCGGATCAAAAGACATCTCGTCTGCACCGCAGGCAAACAGGTTTTGTACTAACATCGATTCAATTTCTTTTTCGCTCATACCGACACGCACTTTATCTATTGTGCATTGCAATGCTTGTTCAGACACTGCAATTGCCTTTTTCAATGCAGCAATCTCATCAACGTTTTTGTGTAAGCGTAAAGCGGCTATATCTTTTCCTGCATCAACTATCTCGATTTCAGTGTTGGCTGCTGCGATTGCATGATGAACAAACACTCGCATATCTTGTCCCTCAACCCCAATACGCTTAATACGACTGGCTTTGAACATGTTATCGAATGCGTTTTGGTAACCGGTTTGATCTGGCCAGTCAAAAACCCGGCCTTCAAACTCAATGGCACTAAATGAACCTAACTCCAAATTCGGAACAACCGCGCAAGGCTCACCTTCGACTGGAATCAAAACCAGTAATGGGCGTTCGTTTTGATGAAAGTTGACGTTAAACAAACGCCGAAAGTTACTGCCAGGGACAAGCGCTACAGCATCGAGAGACAAGGCACGCGCTACAGAACGAAGACTATCGTAACGATCACTCATTGGCAAAGTTAACTCAGCAACGGATTTAGGCTAACCATATAAGCTGGGGTCAAGAACTAACCCCAGCTCCAACAACTCTACTTGACGCTAACGCCGTAGAAGATATGTCCGCCGAATGGGTCAATCTTGAACCCTTCAACTTCCTTACGCAGTGGCTTGTACACAATAGAGTGCGCGATGGTTGCCCATGGAGCTTGCTCTTTAAAGATTTTTTGAGCTTCTTTATACAAAGCAGTACGCTCGTCAATATCAGAAACCGTCTTGGCTTTCTGGATTATGTCGTCAAATGGCTTATGACACCACTGTGCACGGTTTGATTTTCCAACGCCATCGCAACCAAGCAGAACGGCCAGAAAGTTATCAGGATCCCCGTTGTCACCAGTCCAGCCAAGCAGTATTGCACCCTTACGATCTAGTTCTTTCGATTTTTCCAGATACTCACCCCAGTCATAGGAAACAATATTGACCGTTACACCGACTTTACTGAGATCTTCCTGCATGACTTCAGCCATACGTCTTGCGTTAGGGTTATACGGACGTTGAACCGGCATAGCCCAAATATCCATTTCCAAACCCTCTACTCCTTCAGCAGCGAGCATTTCTTTGGCCTTTTCCGGGTCGTATGGATCATCAACCGTCGATTCATCGTATGACCAGATTGTTGGCGGGATTGGATTTTTGGCAATTTTGCCCGACCCCTGGAACACCGCATCGAGAATAGCTTGTTTGTTTATCGCCATGTTTAACGCCTTGCGCACGTTAACGTTATCGAATGGTGCTACGCGCGTGTTGTAGGCCAGATAACCAACATTCAAACCTTCCTGCTCAAGGAGCTGTAAATCGGCATCTGCACCAATTGCTTCTATGTCGGCAGGGTTCGGATAAGGCATTACATGACATTCGCCAGCTTTTAATTTCTGATAACGTACTGATGCATCAGGTGTAATAGCAAAAACCAGATTAGCTATGTCAGCTTTACCAGCCCAATAGTCTTCATGTGCAACGTAGCGAATAACCGCATCTTTTTGATACGCAATAAATTTAAACGGGCCGGTTCCAACAGGTTGCTGGTTCAAAGCGCTAAGGTCTCCTCCCTCTTCAACCTGAGCTGCATATTCGGCAGACAGAATTGATGCGAAGTCCATTCCCAGATTGGCTATCATAGGAGCTTCAGTGCGGTTCAGTGAAAACTTGACCGTGTAGTCGTCAACCTTTTCAACAGACTTGATCAAGTCTGGCATTGACATACCGCCAAAGTATTCCCAGGTTCCACCAGATGCTTTATTAAAGGGATGATCTTCCAAACGTTGTCGTTCGAAAGAGAACACCACATCATCTGCATTAAAATCACGTGTTGGTGTGAAATATTCAGTTGTATGAAACTTTACGCCTTCGCGTAACTTGAAGGTGTATTCCAGACCGTCGTCAGAAATTTCCCAACTCTCGGCTAATGCAGGCCCGATTGTGGTTGTACCACGCTCAAACTCAACAAGCTTGTTATACAATTGACGTGATGATGCATCAAAGGTTGTACCCGAGGTATACAGAGCCGGATCGAATCCGTCTGGTGAACCCTCTGCGCAATAAACCAGTGTTTGAGCCTGTGCGGTCGAACTGATAGCAAAACCAAATAGGCCAGCTGCCAACAGCTTTGTAGTTCCTTTCATAGAATCCTCTCTTTTGTAGTGTTAGCGCATAGTTGTATAACGCGCTATTATTTTTATTTCCGTATTTCTACGGCAAGCGTATATAAACCTCAAATCCGGACGCTGACCTGATTGTACATGAGCACTATAGAGCCATAAACAGGCGAAACGAACTGTTTAGAGAGAATTTATGCGGCGAGATCGTTGTACGATGCTCGCGCGAGCGAACAGGTGGTACAAAATGTCTGAGTTTTGGCTTAGTCAGACAACAAGGCCGATTGTTAAAAGCCAAGTCTATCGCTAGTCACGTAGCAGAAGCGACTGCATTCAATAAAGCATTTTCCAAGATAGCGAACTTATTCGGATGAACAACCGCGCGTGGGTTACCAATTACGCGGGAGCTTCTTCACTATCTCAATGACGCCATCCTGTATCTGAATATATTCACCCTTAACCAATTCGGCCATGACCTTGCCGACCATCTCGCGAGAGGCGCCAATCATATTGCCCAGCTCCTGGTGCGAATATTTCTTTTCCATGTGTAAACGCGATTCCAGATCACCTACACTGAGTTCTTGCAACTTGTCTGCAAGCCGTCGATAAACATTGTCTAACGCCAGGCTTCGGCTGCCTTCAGTAGCATGCCTCAAACGTTGCGTGAGAGAGCGAATAATACCGAGCCCCATTTCCGGACTCTCTTTTAAACATTGAATAAAACTGGACTTGCCAATCATTAGCGCAGTTGTTTTATCCAGAGTGGAAACAGACGCAGAACGCGGTTCATCATCAAGCAAGGCGATATCTCCAATAACAGCACCGGCACCCTGCTCGTACAGAACCAGTTCCTTACCATCTTCATCACTGACAAATACCTTCACCAAACCAGACTGGATGACATACATCGATTCACCGGCATCACCTTCGGTCATTAATATGGCATTTTTTCTGAATTGCACTTCTCGAGAGTGTGCAGCCAGCTTACTGAGTTGTTCATCGTCCAGATGTTGGAACAACTCAACTGGACGGAGAACTTCAATGGCATCGGACATATCGGTATTTTCCTTGATTAATCAACAACAACATTGAATCATGACTGAGCGGCAGCATGAATCGACAACAACACATTATGGGCAAAATACACAAACAGCTGATTGGCATATGCGTTAAAGATTGTAATCCAACTCGCTAACAACCGACTCAAACAAACGCTGGTTACGAAGGCTGGTGATATTTAAGCACTTTATAACTACCAAACTAGCGTTTTTTGCGCTTACGCTTTCTCTTGGTAATTTTACCACTAGTGGCCGGGTTAGCCACTTTCTGATTATTGTCAGACGGTGCATCAGACGTACTCTGCGGTGATGTGGCTTCATCCCCGAACTCGCTACCACCAGTTGCATCTTCAGGCTCTACCGGTACATTAGCGTTTATATTGTCAGGTGAGTTTTCAACAACATCATCTACAAGTTCATTCATCCGGTGATGAGGTAACACTATTTCGCCTGATAGCGGTTTAAATGCGGTTGTCGGAAGCCACTCGCTAAATTCTGAGCCGTACAACTCCCACATAGTTACAAACAAAGCCGCGATAATCGGACCGATTACAAATCCCATAAATCCAAACATAGCCAGCCCGCCTAAAGTGCTGAAGAAAATCATCAGCTCATGCAATCGCGTATCGTTGCCGACCAGTTTCGGCCTTAGCACGTTGTCGATACTACCAACGACGACCACGCAATAAACAGCCAGTAGCGTGGCCGTTAAATATTCACCGTTTGCAATCAGGAATACCACGGCAGGACCCCACACCAAAGCAGTGCCGATACCGGGAACGACTGATAGAAACATCATTGCTACGGCCCAGAACAACGCACTGGGAATACCAGCAACGTGTAAGGCAATACCTGCAAGCGTGCCCTGCAGAATACCGATAACTGCTGTGCCCTTCAACGTCGCCCTGGTTACCGACGTAAAGCGTCTGAGCAATTTTTTTTCATCAGTGTCATTTAAAGGAAGGTAGTAGAGCATGTAGTACAGCAACCGGTCGCCATCCATTAAAAAGAAAAACATGGTGTACAGAATAATAACGATGGATAGCAAAGCGCTAAATGTACCCAAAGTCAGCGCTTGAATGGCATCGACTGTCCATTTGCTGACCGAGCCAGTTATCTTGCCAAGCCAGTCCAGCCCCATTTCTTTGAACGGCAGAATTTGATCATAAAATGGCAGGGCTTCCAGCTTGCCTGTGATCAGGCCAGGTTCTGCGAGTTGTTGCTGTACCCAGGGTTTAGCCGTTTGTGCAATATCGAGCGCTTGCGTCAGCACAGTGCCAAATACCAGAAACAAAGGTACAAAAACAAAAAACAGCACCAGCAACAGGGTCAGCAAAGCGGCTAATGCAGGGCGATGACCAACCCGCTCTAAAAACCAGCGATATAGCGGGGTAAACAGTGCTGCAAACAGAGCGGCAATGAAAATGGACAACAGAAATGGTTTCACCACTTGATAAAACAGCACTGATATCACTGCGAGAACCAGAATTATTACTGAACGGTTGACGAGAGATTGCTGCATCGTTGGGATAGCCTGCTGACGAAGCATGCAGTCTAATCCAGCAAACTGGTTCTGTCACATGAAAAAAGTGAAAATGACTGTCAAATCAGCAAGATAGATTGATATCATAGGCTTTTCAGCAAACCCCTCGCATTCCGCCAACGATTGCGCGATAGTAGTTGCACCGAATCAAGCGTATCTAAAATGGCATGATCGTTATTGTTATGGGCGTAAGTGGCTGCGGAAAGTCAACCGTTGCGGCCCACATGGCTAAAAATCTTAATATTGATTTTCTCGATGCAGATGATCTGCACCCTCCTGAAAACAAGCAAATTATGTCAACAGGAATTGCGTTAACCGACGAAAATCGATTGCCATGGCTAAACGCGGTACGGGATTTCGCCTGCTCTCAGTCATCACTAAACAAATCATGCGTCATTGCCTGTTCTGCGCTGAAGCGTTCCTACCGGCACATACTCAGCGAAGCGCCAAGTGTCAGTTACGTATTTCTAGACGGTCCAAAATCGCTTATCCAACAGCGCATGCGCAAACGCGCCGGGCATTTCATGCCAGCATCGTTACTCGATTCGCAGTACGAGGCGCTCGAGAACCCCAGTGGCGAGTCCAATGTGGTCACAATAAGTATCAAACCCACACCCGAGCTTATTGCAAGAGACGCCATAGCCGCATTGAAAAAAAACGGTTTTTTTCAGTAGAGCAAGCCACTGATGCGGTTTTTCTTCGAACCATCCCGATAAACAAAAAAGCTTATAATGTAGATCATAACGTGGTGTCAGCACTGAGTTGATTGCTCAAATCTCCTTAACCGACGCCACAGTGCCAACACAGAATTTCTGGAATATTGATGAGTTCAACACTGCTTCTGATGGGTCCACTTTTCGATTCGACAATGGATGCACTTGAATTTAACTACACCGTTAAACGCTACTGGGAGGCCGACGATCAAAAAGCGCTACTAGCCTCGATTTCAGCAGACTGTGTAGGCGTAGTAACCGATGGTGGCCGAGGTGTGTCCAATGATATTTTAAAACAACTACCTAACGTTCGAGTTGTCTCGGTATTCGGAGTTGGAGTCGACGCAATAGATCTTGATTATTGTCAGTCAGCAAGTATCTCGGTTGGCAACACGCCTGATGTGCTAAGCGATGACGTTGCCGATCTGGCTGTGGCTTTGGCTTTAGCATCTTGCAGACAACTGGTCACTGGCGATCAATATGCCAGACAAGGCCTTTGGCCAAAAATGGGGGCGATGCCATTAACTACTCGCATGATGGGGAAAAAAGCTGGCATCTTTGGCATGGGAAGTATCGGCTCGTGCCTGGCAAAAAGACTCATTGGTTTTGATATGCCGGTCAGCTACTGCAATCGAAAAGAAGTGGCTGGATCTCCGCACAAGTTTGAACCGTCTCTGGAAAAACTCGCGGCCGATTCAGATTTCTTATTCATTACTGCTGCAGCCACATCCGGAACGATCGGTGCGGTTAACCAGTCGGTGCTCAACGCACTTGGTAAGGATGGTTATTTAATCAACGTCTCGCGCGGCACTTTAGTCGACGAACCCGCACTGGTTGACTATCTGACTAACAATAAAATAGCTGGTGCCGGACTCGATGTTTTTCATAACGAACCGGCTATTCCAGATGCATTGCTATCGCTGAGTAATGTAGTGCTTCAACCACACAACGCCAGTGGTACATGGGAAACCCGACAAGCCATGGGTGATCTAGTGCTGGAAAATTTGCAGTGCCACTTCGATGGCAAACCATTAATTGCATCAGTTGTCTGATATCAAAAAGTACATGGGTTAATCACACTGCAATAGATACGAAGTGGCATCCAGCATTAGTCAGATTTTATTTGAACCAAAAAAAAAGGAAATAACACCATGAGCGGCGACAGTGATATTGCATTGATTGGACTTGCGGTTATGGGTCAGAACCTCGTCCTGAATATGAACGATCACGGGATAAAAGTGGCCGTCTATAACCGTACGACCCAAAAAACTCACGACTTTATCAACGGTACAGCAGCCAACACATCTATCAGTGGCGCCAGCAGCATCGAAGAGCTGGTAGGCATGCTCAAGTCGCCACGAAAAGTAATGATGATGGTCAAGGCCGGAGAACCCGTCGACAGCACAATAGAACAACTGCTGCCATTGCTCGACAAGGGAGATGTAATCATTGACGGTGGAAATTCAAATTTCACCGACTCAGAAAGGCGAGCAAAAGCACTTAAGGCAACGGGTATTCGCTACATCGGCATGGGTGTATCAGGTGGCGAGGAAGGTGCGCGTAATGGCCCTTCCATGATGCCGGGCGGAGATAGTAGTGCATGGCCATTGGTCAAGGAGATGTTCCAGAAAATTTCAGCTAAAACTGATTCGGGTGAGCCTTGCTGTGATTGGGTTGGAGACAACGGTGCAGGTCACTTTGTAAAAATGGTGCACAACGGAATCGAATACGGAGACATGCAACTTATTTGCGAAGCCTACCATTTTATGAAGGCGGGAATTGGTCTGGACAATGCGCAAATGCATTCCATATTTTCACGCTGGAATACTGAAAAGCTGGATAGCTATTTAATTGAAATTACCGCAGACATTTTGGCTTACCAGGAAGATGGTCAATATATACTCGACACGGTACTCGACCGTGCCGGACAAAAGGGTACAGGCAAATGGACTGGAATTAATGCGCTTGAACTCGGCATACCTTTAACACTGATAGGCGAAGCTGTTTTCGCACGCTGTTTGTCAGCAATAAAGGATGAGCGTGTTGCTGCAAGCAAATTAATCAACGGACCAATCTCAGCTAAACAAGATCTACCTGAATCTGAATGGGTTCCAGCACTTGGCGATGCACTATATGCATCAAAAATCATATCGTACGCACAGGGCTTTATGTTAATGAGAGCCGCCGCAGAAGAGTATGACTGGACCTTGAACTACGGTGGCATTGCACAGATGTGGCGTGGTGGCTGCATTATTCGTTCTGCTTTTCTTGATGAGATAAAAGCTGCGTTCGCGAAATCACCTACGCTCGAGAACCTGTTGCTGGATGATTACTTTCGTGTAGAGGTTGAATCGGCACAGACCAACTGGCGAAAGCTGATCAGTAAAACGGTAGAAATTGGCATTCCTGCTCCTGCGATTTGCAGTGCGTTAGCTTTTTTTGATGGTTATCGAATGGCGTCGTTACCAGCCAACTTACTACAAGCACAAAGAGATTACTTCGGCGCACATACTTACCAGAAAGTCGATGGAGATGGAAGTTACCATCATACCGACTGGTCTGGTAGCGGCTCTGGTGTTTCAAGCACCAGCTATAACGCATAGTCGAACAAGATGGTCGAACTATACAGTTACAGGCTTGTTTGAAAAGTATTCAAACAAGCAAAATCCCGAGCAATACGGGCAGGTAAACAATTGCTGAAAGATGTGTAACGAGTATTAATCCAGACACTTCAACACTGTCACGGTTGTGTTTCACTGCCATCAAAAAATTAAAGACAGCCACTGGCACGACTGTTTCAATGATTAGCACACCACGCGCAACACCTTGCAGACCAAACAGCGACGCAATTGCAAACCCGATTATCAACGCGACAACAGTGCGTACCATCGACCATCTGATCGTTGACGGCAAACTATGCACCGACATCTTTGCAAGACTGACACCCAGGGTTATGAGCATGATCGGTATAACCAGCTGCCCTAACAAGGACGCGGTATCCATCATAAACTGAGGAACGGGGATATCCATATAACGCACAAGCGTACCCAACCACACAGAGTGCAAAATGGGCGAACGCAAGGCGGGTTTAATACTTGCACTTCCTGCCAGAACAGCATCACCGATGCTAAACAACAATAGACACTGTACGGCGAAAAAAGCCATTGCATAGGCAAGACCAGCTTCTCCAAATGCAAAGAAGCACACCGGCAAGCCAAGATTGCCTGTGTTTCCACAAACGTGAGCGATACAAAGACGCCAGTCTTTACTGTTTAGCTTGAGGAGAGTTATCGCCACAATGGTGAAAACCACATGTACAGCTAACGTTGCTAACACCATGTCGCCCAATGAACTCAACGCAACGGTGCTGGTTGCCAGTGTATGAAACAGGAGTGCCGGCATACCAACATTGATAACCAGCGTAGTAACGAATTTAACAGGGAAGTCAATTCCCTTCTTTGACCAGATGATTCCAATTGAGGCCAGAATAGCAGCCGGGGCTAGAATGCCCAGAATTTGTATCAGCAGTTGAAGCATTGGGGAAACACACGCATCTCTTGCGCGCGAGTATACTAAAAAAAGCCCGAACGCAGTGTTCGGACTTTTTCCACATCTCTAATGCGGGGGAAATAACATCCGTTTATTCGACAACGTCTTCCTGAACAACACCACCTGTTCCAGGGTCGAAATAATTTGATTGAAAATTGAAAACCCAAAACAGTTTTTTCGGGCAGTGAGAAAACTAGCGTTAGCACCAGGCCCAATCGAGTTACAGATGTGAATCTGTTGCTTACCTATGCTCGATGTAATGCTCGATAGATTGAACCTTAAATGCTGATGAACTTAAAAAGTTTACACGTTGTTGTTAATGAACATGTATTAAGGTCTACGAAAACATGTTCAGCTATAAACGACTCTGATAGTCACAGTATTGATATTCAATATGGTTTTAAATAGGCAGATATTTTCTTGGCAGCTCCTTTGCCATCGGTAAAATCCAGTTCTGCACTGGCTCCGTTCTATCGATGCTGGTTAGATCAACTAGCCGATTAATCAGGCCAGCGTTGGCTCGTGTGTTGAGAGAGCACTGTGCATCAACAAAGACCTTCACATCATCATCAGCGTGCTTCGTATACTCGTGGTCGAGAAACTGAGCGTATTGCCAGATTAGATCAGGGATGCAGTTCATCTTTCTAATTTGCTTGGAATTCAAATGCAAGGTTGGATCCACCAAGACTGAAGGCTTATCGTTTACTACAACATAGAACTTAGCGAGACCCCGTTTATCCCGGAGCTTCATTCGCCAGCTAAATCTATGCCCAGCCTCGTTCCACGCTACATTCCCGGGTAAGAACCAATGCCTTAGTGGAACAACAACTTGAATTGCTAACCATCCTGAAATGGCCAGCACTACCACAGTATTTCTTAATCCACTACCGGTATTCTGTACCGCATCATTGCTGACACTGTTTTTAGTGGTAGTTTTGGACATACTCAAACCACGACGAGCACGAAACCATCGATAAATTTGTTTTGGCCAATCAGGATCAAACAACATTAGCGTAGCTGCTAATGTCATCCAGGGGAAAATACCAATGTTAAATACCAAGGCGTTTATTGTATGGAAAATACAATACAAAACAAATACAGGCAGTCTTGTTTTACGCCATAACAACAGAGGGGCACCCAGAAGGTGAAGTACGATGACGCCGTAACTGGCCAGCGCTATACCCGGGTCTTGAGTCAACCACTGGAAAATCGCATGCGAGTCATGACTTTGCGCATTCATCCATAAACGCATGGGCTCCAGATTCAACCAATCCAGATTAACCTTAACCAGACCAGCATAGATCAGCACAATCTCCAGTTGGACGACCAACCACAGCCGACTCCAGGCAGGTACCGTTGCTGAAGCAATTGCTGGTTTACGACGCGCATCTAGTGACCAGTAATGATGTGCCGGCACAAACACCATGATGATGCAAAACAAAATGGCGAGATAAAAATGATTCAAGTACAGCGCCTGATCAAGCAGAAACAAATAGCTGAAACATAGCGTGTATATAATCATCGCTATACGATAATAAAGGCCGAGCATGATGCAAATCGCACTTAGAGCCATTACCAGGAAATGAATTTCGAGACCAACACCAGGCCACAAGTCAACCCATTCAAATTGGTGATATTTGAACAACAGAGCCGAGCTTCGGTACATACAGTCCAGACACAGAAAGACGCCGTAGTTCACACTCTCGAACAATAGCAGCGCGCCAAACATGATTCTGAACACTGCCAGCGAGCTGGCATCGACAGCTTCAAACCAGTAACGATTAAATTTGGTCATCAAAGAAAACCTCTAACCTTTCGCAATAATTACGCATCTACACCACATTTTAACCCAGCGTATTCAAGCTGGCTGAACACTCTGCCGCCGAATACCTCTGATGGAAAAATCTGTCAGCAGCAAACTGGACCGCCACCAGTTGCTGTCTATGCATTGGCCAAATGTATTAAATAGGGATAGCGAAATGCGAACAAATACTCGACATAGATCAATTAGAAAACCGCTAATTGCCGCAGCGGCGGCTCTGGTTACTTCGATTTCGGCAACCGCAGACGATCTTGATGTGTTCGATGCTGTGCTTGCCAGCCAAAACAAGCCAAATATTCTATTTGTACTCGATTACTCAGGTAGTATGAAAGAGGACGTCAATGGAGCCAACATTGCTAACGGCGACACTACCACACTATCCAAAATCAGTATTCTTCAAACAGCAGTCGATACCCTGCTAGAGTCGAATAAAGGAAAAGTTAACGTCGGTATCGGTTCTTTGTACGCACACAAAGCCTCAGGGGTCAGATGGCCAATTAGTGACCTAGAAGACGAGGCAAGTATTTATGACTCAGAGATACCAGCAGGCGTTACTGTCGCGGATGTTATTTCAACTCAATTGACGCGAACTGAACCAGGAAATGCAACAGCCACGGTAAACGCACTCGCCGAAGCTGCAGCGTATTTCCGGGGCGACGAAGTTCTGCATGAAGACAGACCATTGAATCAGCCTTGGGGACACAAGCCAGATATCTGGAACAATGGTGAGTACAAATGGGGCAACAAGTTTGCCGCCATGCCTTCCAGCTACTCGCCAGAAGACGCCTACGAACGAGACTCAGCTAACGCCGCAGGTAATTATGGCTGGTGTACCGACTATGTCGGAGGCGATCAGGAATGTGAAGGCCGGTCAACTTTCGAGTGCGTAACCCATCCCGAAGTCAGCGGGTCGTGGACGGCAACAGCCGATGGTAATGGCGGCCGATACAACACTCCAGAACGAAATATTTGTAAGTTTCATCACCCCGATAATTTCACAACACCAAATTATGTATCACCGCTAACACAACAGTGCCAGGCAAACTTCATTGTTCTGATATCAGATGGTGAGCCAACGCAGCTGAACGATACCGTAACGCTTAACACCGTGCTAAAAGATGCTGGTGTACCTGGCGGCGTTCTTCACCAATGCGAAGACCTAAGCACAAGCATATTCGGTCAAGCAGCGGATACACAAACGGATGGTAACTGTGGCCCGGAAATATTGGAGTATCTGGCAACCACCGACATTAATCCGGATATTCCGGACTCGAGCGTTAAAACCTATACCGTCGGATTTTCACTGGAAGGTCCGGGTAAAGAATACTTGAAATTACTTGCGGAAAAAGGCGACGGCGAATTCTACGAGGCCAGTGAACCTGAAGAACTAACGGAAGCACTCAACAGCGTTCTCGACAGTATTCTTGCCGGTAGTCAGAACTTCGCTGAACTTTCGATCGATGTAAACCCTGATACGTTTGGACACGACAATCGAACCTACTTTTCGCTGTTCTCTCCTAGTGGAAAATCAAGCTGGGAAGGCAACTTGAAAGGCTACTTTCTCGATGATACCGGTCTAATCGATGTTAACGGCAACGCCGCTACTATTACCGATGATGCCGGTTTGAGATTTGCAGACACCGCACAAAGCTTTTGGTCGGCAGCACCTGATGGCAATGATGTGCTTGCCGGTGGTGCATCTGAAAGCATAACTGAATTGCCAGACGGACCAAATGCGAGAAACATATTTACCATGACCGGTGGAGGCCAATCGATGTTGGTCGCAGGCAATCGAACGCTCGATGGCTACTTCCCTACTAACCCTGGGGCCGCGGCAATTGATGAAGCCTATAATTGGCTAGCTAATGCACCGATGGGCGACCCATTGCACACCAAACCGGTTGTTGTTAATTATGGTGCACAGAGAGTTGTGTATACCATGACAAATCAAGGCGTGTTGCATGCTTTTGATGCAACAACTCCAACCATACCAGCAGCAGATCCTGTCGATCTGTCAGGTGGTAATGAAATCTTTGCTTACATGCCAACGGAATTAATCAAAAATATTCCAAAACTGCATGAGCCAACCAGAGATGGTGATCACGTATATGGATTAGACGGCACAATCACTCGCTGGCACAATGATGACAATGGCGATGGGAAAGTTAATGGCGCAGATACCATTATGCTGGTTCTTGGCATGCGTCGCGGTGGCAGCAGCTACTACGCAATTGACGTAACCAATCCGAATAACCCCCAATTAGAGTGGCAGATTAGTAATACAGACATCGGCTTTGAGAATATGGCCCAATCCTGGTCGAGAGCTTCATTGGTATCTGTCAACAAAAATGGCAGCAAAGAACGTATGCTGATGTTCGGTGGTGGCTACGATGCCGCAACGCTTGACGGAACAACTACTGCAACCCCTGCAAACGGCAATGCCATCTTTATGGTCGATGCTGATGGAGATTTGGTTTTCACCGTAGATGGTTCAGATCATGGCGATATGATTTATTCAATACCGTCCGATCTGACCATTATTGACAGCGATAACAACGGTATGGTTGATCGCGCCTACTTTGGTGACCTTGGCGGACAAATATGGCGTGTCGACTTCGACAATGTTGCAATCACAGGTGACATCACGCTTACAAAATTTGCTGATCTGGATAATGGTGATCACCAACCTCTTTTCTATAAGCCAAGTATTTCTTTGAATAGAGAGAGAGGCAAACGCTTTCTGGCCGTATCGATTGGTAGTGGCGATCGCACGCAACCAATGCTAGCGAGTTCCGAAAATGCTTTTTACATGCTCAGAGACACAGATGTTGAAACCGGACCTCCAGAGGCACCCTTCACAACTATAACTCCCGGACTTATCTACGATGCGACCAACAACGACATTGGCTCATCAAATGAAGTAGTTGCTGATGCTGCCAGAACGGAACTTGACGCAAAGCGCGGCTGGGCAGTATTTCTGAACACCAGCGAAAAATCCTTATCGCAAGTCGTTACATTTGAAGGTAAGTATCTGGCTACAACCTTTGAACCGGACACCCCCTTAACCGACGGCGGTATACCAGACCCTTGTAGCTTTAGCATGATAGGTCGGATGTACGTTATGAGTGTTTTCGATGCTCGACCAATTCAAATCATGAGCGACGGCGCTGAATCTATCGGCGAAGAGGATGCCTCGGGGCGCTGGTTAGTACTTGACGAAAAAATGAACATACCTGGCAAGGTAGTCGTAGTCCATCCAGGTGGTGAAAACAGCGATAATTCTCAAGTACAGTTCATGCAAGGCAAGCAATCAATGGGTAAAGTGAACAAGAAGATACGCACTGTATTCTGGCACGCACAGTAGGCCTTTCGGCACTCGTACTACGCGGCCTTGCCGGTCATATTCATGACCGGTAAGGCTTTGCCTCTGTTGGTTCTCAAAGTTTTTCAAGATGGTGCCGTTACATTGGTATCGAGTTGATTTAACACTGAGTTGAGCTCCATGGATATTAACGATCTTCTGAAGAAACTGGTTGATGACGAAGGTTCAGATTTGTATCTGGCCACAGGTGCGCCGCCAAGTGCAAAATTCTCTGGAGAACTAACACAACTCAGCGACCGACCTTATGAAAAGGGCGAGGTCGCACAAATTGCTCACGATCTGATGAACGAAGATCAACGAGCAGAGTTCGAAACAGCATTAGAAATGAATCTAGCGCTGGCCATTGATGACATTGGTCGTTTTCGAATAAACATTTTTATTCAACGCAACGAAGTTTCACTCGTTGCTCGTAACATTCAAACTGAAATTCCCAACTTCGATGATCTTGGTCTTCCCGAAGTGCTCAAAGACGTTATCACCGCAAAAACCGGCCTGGTGTTGTTTGTCGGTGGAACAGGTTCTGGTAAGTCAACATCACTTGCAGCTCTGATCGATCATCGTAACCGGGCTCGCGGTGGTCACATCATTACCATTGAAGACCCGGTTGAGTATGTACACCAACACAAGAAATGCATAGTCAATCAGCGTGAAGTTGGTGTTGATACTTTAAGCTTTCAACATGCACTAAAAAACACATTACGACAAGCGCCAGACGTCATACTGATCGGTGAGATAAGAGACCGTGAAACCATGGAGCATGCATTGGCCTTCTCGGAAACTGGTCATCTGGCTATATCAACTCTACACGCCAATAACGCTAATCAGGCGCTAGACCGAATCATCAACTTTTTTCCAGAAGAACGTAAACCACAGCTTCTACACGATATCGGTAACAACATCCGGGCGTTTGTTTCACAAAGACTGGTACCTACGGTAGATGGAAAACGTTGCGCGGCTATCGAAATCATGCTCGGCTCGCACACCATCAAACAGATGATTATAAAAGATCAGCTACAAGACATTAAAGAAGCCATGTTGAAATCAGAAAACATGGGCATGAAGACGTTTGACAGTGCGTTGTTTGATCTGGTTCAGGAAGGCCGCATCAGCTCAGAAGAAGCAACAAAATTCGCTGACTCCGCAAACAACTTACGCTTGCGACTAAAACTCAGTGGCAAAAAAGACGATAACGAAGAAGACCCGGCAGAATTAATGTTGCGCGGACAGCCTGCCGGCGACTCTGCTGACACGGATGACGCAGAGACTGTCGAATCAGCTGCTGATGCATCAGACGATGTAGATCCAGATGCAAAAAAAGCAGCAGCTGCTGCTAAGGTAGCGGAAATACACGCAGCAATGGCGGCAAAGAAAGCAGCAGCTAACGACAACCCGGAAGCAGCTGCTGCACCTGACACTTCAAACAGTAACGCCTCCCCGTTCGAGCTTTCTCTTGAGCCTGATGCAGCTGAACCTGAAGAACAACCCGGTGATGATGAAGACGATGATGGCTTGCCAAAACCTGGCATGGGCATGATCGGCTAGAACCAATATTGCCTGCCGGTTCGCGAATTATTGAACATCACTTCGATGCTCAATAATTCGCGAAACCAGACCATACTCAACAGCCTCCTGTGCCGAGAGCCAGTGATCTCGATCGATATCTTTCATCACCTCTTCTAGTGTTTTACCCGTCGCCTGTGCGATTGTTTTAGCGATGCGCTCGCGCACAAGCAAAATCTCCTTTGCCTGAATAGCTATATCCGTCCCTTTACCACCGACGCCTCCGCTTGGCTGATGAATCAGAAATCGTGTGTTTGGTAAACAGACTCGGTTCTCTGTTTTCGCTCCGAGGAACAAGTGCGCTGCCGCACTACCCACCCATCCGGTTCCTATCATACGAACCGGTGAGTTGATAAACCGAACCACATCATGGATTACATCACCAGACTCTACGTGTCCGCCCGGGGATGAGACAAACACTGAAATTAGGTTTGACGAATCGGCGTCAAGCGCAATTAGCTGTTGAGCGACATCACGAGCTAACTTGTCTGTTATCTCGCCAAAAATCATGACGGTTCGCGACTCGAATGTCTTCAACGTAATAAGGTCGGTATCGCGTTTTTTATCATCTGATGTTGTTGTTTCTTCGTTCATAAGAATAGTCTAGAGAGTGTGGTCTTAATAGGTTAGACGAATGATGGCACGGTTTTGTGACAATTAGCGTAAATATAATCTCTTTTAGAAGCATTGTGATAGATTAGGACAATGAATGCTCAAGCACCTATTTGGAACGCAAAGTTTAAGCAACGACTTCTGCGTGTAGCCTTAGGTGTGCTCGACTCCCCCGGACTCGCTGAGGAGGTCGTACAAGAAGCCTATTTACGATTTCTTGAAACTGAGTCTGGTTCAATTGAAAATCCCTCTCAATGGCTTTGCAAAGTTACCCGGAATCTTTCTATAGATCGTGCTCGACGATTAATTTGCGAGCGTGAATTACTTCTACTACTGCCTGGCCTGGATTTATCCGGGCCAGGTGACGAGCAATATGAAATAGAAGACCGCCTTGCAGAGTTAATAGCAAGTCTTTTATACGTATCTGACTTGCAAGCCACCAGCATTGTTTTACTCCATGTTGTATTTGGTGTGCCCTATGATGATATCGCATCTATCTGTGATCGTTCGCCATCTGCCTGCCGACAAGTTGCAAGTCGGGCACTACGAAAATGCTTTGACTCTACAAAGCCTGACATACCATTTGACGAATTTGCAGAAGCAACCATCTTCGCGCACGCAATTTTGGATGCATCAACAACCCCATTTGTTGAAAGTCTGGGCGGAGCATTGACGATCAACTCAATTAGCGCCTTTGCCGGTTGTTCAACCACGCACGAGATTCGTACAGTGATAAAAGCCGGCGAAATAAAACAAGCCCTCATGCTAAAAGCGTCTGGCATACAGTGGGTATTGATTCACGACGGCCGTGTTTTGTGCGTACTCGGCAATACAGCGCGGCTAGCAGCGCTAGTAACTCAATAATGAAATCGGCAACGTCGATTGCACTGACACTACGACAACTGAAATTGGTTAGGGACCAAAGGCTACAGACCAGGGGCCGGACTAGCCCTCATCAATAGCGCTTAGATCTTTTGTATCATCGAACATGGTTTTCAACGTCGGGTTATTCCGCGTCAACTTCTTAATGGTCACATCCTGCGCCTTGTCATTCGCCAAACGCAGATTGCGATCGGTACTAACCAATGCGTCCTTGGTTTTCTGAAGATGGTCGATTGACTTATCAATCTCATTTATTGCAGTTTGAAACTTCCTTGACGCAAGCTCATAGTTCTTTCCAAATGCAGTCTTGAATTTATCAAGATCATTTTCAAAGTTGGTTATATCAACGTTTTGCGCCCTGACCAGCGCAAGCTCTGTCTTGTATTCAAGCGACTTCATTCCGGCGTTTCGTAGCAAAGTAATTATCGGGACAAAGAACTGCGGCCGAACAACGTACATCTTGGGGTAGCGATAAAACATATCGACTATCCCGGTGTTGTAGAGCTCGCTTTCGGGCTCCAGAAGAGAAACCAACACTGCATACTCACAGCCTTTCTCAATTCGGTCCTTATCAAGTTCTTTTAAAAAATCCTCGTTCTTTTTCTTGGTTGCAGTGGCATCGTTCTCGTTCTTCATTTCAAACATGATCGAAACAATCTCGGTGCCAGCCTCGTCCGAGTCGCGAAAAATGAAATCACCTTTACTACCTGAACGCGAGTCATTATCTTTTTCAAAATAAGCTCTGGGAAACGCAGTTGCACGTATGCGATTAAACTCAGTATCGCAGTGCTGTTCGAGCGTTTCACCAACCATTTTTGTTGACAGGCGCGCCTTCATGTCACGAAGGCGCTCTATTTCAACCTCGCGATCTTTGATCTGCGTCTCGTACTTGTCTTTGAGTGCTTTCTCAGAGAGCTGTTTTTCAAGCTCAGTATGTTTAAGGCCGCTCTTTAATTCGTCGCGCTCTTTTTCGATAACACTGACTGCGCCAGTGATCGCTACCTTTTGCTCTACCGATGTGATTTCAAGCTTGGCTTTTAGTTCTTGAATCTCGGTGTCTTTCGCTACTGCTGCTTCCTGTAGCTCTTTGGCAAGTGTGGCTTTGGCAAGTTCAGATGCTGCTTGATTGTCGCGCTTTGCCTGCTCAAGTTGGTTAGCCAGAGCATCTCTTGCTTTCGCAACCTCGCTCAGCGCTTCAGTCACCGCTAGCTTCTTTGCCGCGTCCCCTGCATCCAGTTTGGCTTTGAGTTCCTGTATTTGCGTATCTTTGGCAACTGCGGCCTTTTGCATTTCGCTACCAGCTTCGCTTTTGGCCAGTTCTAGTGCATTGAGCTTGTCTTTCTCTGCCAGCGCAAGCCGTTCGTTCAGCTGTGTTTCAAATTCGTTGTCGCGGACCTGTTTTTGAATATCGGCATAGCCAGCTTCATCGATTTTGAATGCTTTGGCGCAGTGTGGGCATTTGATATCATTCATTGGCGGAGGCACTTCGCTGCTTGTCAGTGACTCAGTATAAGCGCACCCTGCGTAAATTTCATTCCAGCTTAAATATGTGCACCGATATGCCTACTGCCGCACTCCTGACTAGATAGCCAGGTAATCGTGTCTCAACTGTTCGTCGTCCAGCACTTCCTGAGCGCTACCACGGAACACAATTTCGCCAGTATCGAGAATAAGTGCACGATCGGCTAACTTCAACGCCGCAACAGCATTTTGCTCTACCAGTATGGTGGTAATGCCTTCGTTTTTAACTTCAAGCAGAGCGCGCTCAATATCATGTCTGACGACCGGAGCAAGTCCTTCATAGGGCTCGTCGAGTAGCAACAATTTAATGTTGCGCGCCAATGCACGACCAATGGCAAGCATTTGCTGTTCTCCACCAGACAGCGTTATACCTTCCTGCTTACGACGCTCCTTAAGCCGTGGAAACAAGTTGTAAATTCGCTCGTAGTCCCATCCGGTCTCACCCTCAATACACGCCAGATCAAGATTCTCTTCAACTGTCAGCCCGGGAATGATGCGTCTGTCTTCCGGCACCAGTTGAACACCTGCCAGTGCTGCTTCAAAATCCTGCTTGTCGTGTAATGACTCTCCACCAAGATGTATCGTACCGCTTCTGAGTTCTGGCTCAGAAGCTCTTGCTATGGCCCGAAGTGTCGAAGACTTACCCGCTCCATTTCGTCCCAGTAGCGCAACAATCTGGCCTTCATCAATACTGAACGAGATATCCTGAACGATATAACTATCGCCATAGTACGCTTTTAAATTACTGACACTGAAATAGGCGTCTTTGTTGGCTTGGGACTCTGTGCCCGTTGTTTGAGTATTTACGCCCGCTGTTTGGGTAGTTGTATTCATACCTGCTCCTCCCCAAGGTAAGCCTCTTTAACACGTGGGTCGGCTTTAACTTCATCAGGTGTGCCTTGACAGATAATCCGCCCTCCGGCCAGAACCGAAATTCGATCAGCCAGGCTGAACACCACGTGCATATCATGCTCAATGATAACTTTAGTCATACCCGACGCTTTAATGGTTTTCAGTAGATCGATGGTGGCATTGGTATCGTGACGAGCCATACCTGCTGTTGGTTCATCAAGAAGCAACAAGCGCGGGTCTTGTGACAAACCCATAGCAAGTTCTAATCGGCGTTTATCGCCACGTGACAGGCTACTGGCATCGTGATTTAGCATAGCACCTAGCCCAAGATCACTCAGGATATCGGATGCCTTTTCACGAACCACTTTTTCGGCACCGAACCGCTTGAACCAGTTGAGTTTGAAACTACCGTCTCGTTTAGCAAAAATGGGCACCATCACATTTTCCAGAATACTGAGCTCGGGAAAAATCTCTGGCGTCTGAAACACGCGAACAACACCCAACTGATTAATTTGATGCGGTAGTTTTCCAGTCAGGTTTTCACCATCGAAAACCACATGACCCGAATCCGGCTTTAGTCGACCAATACACACATTCAACAGCGTAGATTTACCTGCGCCATTGGGGCCGATAATGGCGTGTGTTTCACCTTCCCGAACCGACAAATCAATATCGCTGAGCGCATGTAAACCCGCAAAGCTTTTGTGCACATCGGCAACATGTAGTACAACATTATCCATTAGCTTGCCCCTGCGAGTTCGCAACCGATACCGGTTCAGTGTTCTTTGTTTTGCCGATACCAAATAGTCGACCAAGTCGACGCACACCTTCCATGATTCCACCCGGTAAAAAGATAACCACGATCATGAACAATAAACCGAGCGTAAGGTGCCAGCCTTTACCGACAAACATACCGGTAGCGGCAACCACAAAGTCCTGTAAACCGTCAGGCAAGAAATCAAATATCTGATTAAGTCTGTAGCTATTGAAAGCGGAAAATATATTTTCAAAATATTTGATTAACACCGCACCAATGACCGGACCAACCAGAGTACCAACACCACCCAATATGGTCATTAGAACAACCTCACCAGAAGCGGTCCATTGCATGCGTTCTGCACCGGCAAGCGGGTCAGTCACCGCAAGCAATCCACCAGCAAGTCCAGCGTACATACCAGAGATAACAAACGCCCACAATAAATACGGTCGTGTATTAAATCCTGTGTAGGCCATGCGGGTCTGATTTGATTTGATGGCTTTTAGCATCATCCCGAATGGTGAGCGGGTGATACGCATGGCGATAAAAAAAGCGATGATCAAAACCACTGCGCAAAAATAGAATCCAGGCAAACCGGTTGTTTTAATGCCGAAGAATTCGGGTATTGGCAGGCTTCGAGTACGTTCGACACCGGCCATTGTATCCAGCACGCGTGGATCCGACAGGGTCAATTGCAACATGGTTTCGCCGTTTGTAATTGGCGTTAGAACCGAATACGCAAGATTATAAGACATCTGTGCAAAAGCCAGAGTCAAAATTGAAAAGTAGATACCAGACCGGCGAAGACTGATAAAGCCGATAAGAAACGCAAATACACCAGCAACAATTACGGCGAATATGATTGCTGGTAAGACGTTCATGGTCAGCAATTTATAAGACCAAACAACTGTATACGATCCCACCCCCAGAAATGCTGCATGGCCAAAAGACAGATACCCTGTCAAACCAAACAAAATATTAAAACCGATGGCGAAAACACCAAAGATAGCGAATTTCTGCATCAGATCTGGATAGTTTGCCCCGAGCGGCGCTAACCAGATCGGCATTGTTAAAACGGCTGCAGAGAAACACAGAAACAGAATCCAATCATTAATTCCGGAATTTTTCATATTCTAGTCCTCCATCACGCCTTTACGGCCCATCAAACCACGAGGCAACACCAACAAAACAACCACCGCAATGAGATAGATAATAATCTGGTCAATGCCGGGGATTATGCTTTTCACTTCATTCATCGAAGCAAACGATTGCAATATGCCGAGTAGAAATCCTGCAGCTACCGCACCGCCGAGTGAACCCATACCACCGACGACCACCACAACAAATGAGAGCACAAGAAAATCCATCCCCATATGATAATCAGGCGGTAATATTGGGGTGTACATAACGCCGGCCATACCGGCAACAACAGCCGCAATACCAAACACGATAGAAAAACGTCGCTGAATATTAATACCCAGCATGCCAACCATTTCTCTGTCCTGCATACCGGCACGTACCACCATGCCGAAGGTTGTGAATTGCAAAAATGCAAAAACACAACCAATAATCAATGCAGAAAATGCCAGATAAATCAGACGCCACCACGGGTACACTATGTTGTCACCGAGACCAAACAAAGCGCCGATGTTGGCACTACCGGAGAAAATATCCGGAGCGCTTTGCGGAATCGGGTTAGCGCCGAAGTAGTGTTTGATAATTTCCTGCAAGATGATCGCAAGCCCGAAGGTCACAAGTATCTGATCAGCGTGGGGTCGTTTATAGAAATGGCGAACCAAACCGCGCTCCATAAGCAAGCCAAGGAACAACATTATTGGTATGGCCACTATCAGAGAAAGCGGCACGGACCAGTCCACGATAATCGGACCAATGGTCGGAAACTTTGCCTCAAGTATCGGCACTTCCTTGAAGGCTTCAAACAAGGTAATGCTTTCGTCTTTCACCTTGGTTGAAATTGTGAGTGCTTTGTTGAACGTGACTGCGCAAAACGCGCCGAGCATAAAGATTGCTCCATGTGCAAAGTTCACGACACCCAACGTACCAAACACCAGGGTCAGTCCAAGCGCAATTAGCGCGTAGGCGGCCCCTTTATCCAGGCCGTTCAAAACTTGTAGCAGTAAGGCGTCCACGAAACAATGCTCCGTTCAAACCGGTAATTGCGGGAATACTAGATACGTGCCGCGTCGTGCAACATCAACCGGACCGCAATTAACAATAGTGTTAATAAAAACGGCCTGTCAGAGCGACAGGCCGTCAAGGTTATAACAAATTGGAGCTACTAAGCAGCGCCGTTGTTACATTCACCAAGATCACCACCAGCAAACATTGGGTGATCAACTGGGTACTCAACTTGTGCACGTGGTGTTACTTCCACAATTTCAAGCAAGTCAAATTGTGAAGATGGGTTCTCTTTACCCTTCACAACCAATACATCTTTGAAGCACTGGTGATCTCCAGCTCGATATTCGGTTGGACCGTTACCCAAGCCGTCGAACTCGAAGCCTTCAAGTGCTGCAACTACTGCACAAGGCTCGAATGTACCAGCACGTTCACAGGCATCTGCATAAAGCAGTGTTTGAACGTAGCAAGTGTGAGCAGCCTGTGAAGGCGGGTTACCGTACTTGGCACCAAACGACTTAACGAATGCTTTAGAGCCTTCGTCAGGTAGTGACCAGTGCCAGTTGGTAGAACCGTAAATACCTTTTACGTTTTCACCTGCACCCTGAGCCATCAAACGTGAGTACAACGGTACAATAATCTGGAAATCCTTACCGTTAACCTGCTTGTCACGTAAACCAAACTGTATCGCCTGAGTCAGAGAGTTAACCATATCCTTACCGTAGTGGTTAAGAACCAGAGTGTCTGCACCAGAGTTCAGGATTGGAGTGATGTACTGAGAGAAGTCACCAGCGCCAACTGGCGTCATAACTTTTTCGCCAGTTTCCCAACCAATTGCTTCAGTTGATGCAACGATTGACTCTTCCTGCGTCCAACCCCAAGTGTAGTCAGCCGTTAAGTGGTAAGTTTTACGCTCTTTACCATAAGCTTTTTCCAGTACAGGACCTAGCGCTGCACCAGACATGTAGCCGTTGAAGAAGTGACGAAACCCATTGGCTTTCTTATCTTTACCAGTTGTATCGTTTGAGTGAGTCAAACCAGCCATAAAGATTATGCCGGCATCCTGACACAAACCTTGTACAGCGATGGCAACACCAGATGATGAACCACCGGTGACCATGACAACGCCGTCTTTTTCGATCATACGCTTAGCAGACGCACGTGCGGCGTCAGATTTGGTTTGGGTATCACCTGTTACGTATTCAACTTTCTTACCGAGGATACCGTTACCTTTAAGCGCACTTGGCTGAAAAGTATTCATCATGCCGCCGTCGCCTTCACCATTCAGGTGCTCAACAGCGAGTTGATAAGCACGGAGCTCATCCGCACCTTCGTCAGCGTAAGCGCCAGACTGAGGTACGTTAAAACCCAATGTAACCGAACCACCTTTTGGCTCGTTTAGATAATCCGCACCATAAGCGCGGCCTGAGAAAAACATTGGAGCGCCGGCGATAGCCGTTGAAGCCGCACTGGCTTTCAATACGTCGCGACGTGTCCAGGTATTAAGGGGTGCTTTTTTCTTACTCATGTAAAAAATTCCTCCGGGTATTGAACCCTTGTGTGACTTTTCTGGTTGCAGAGCTGGACATTCCAGACTGCGGAAGCTTCAGATCTTTTGCTCCAGAAGACTTAACCCCTGAGGGTGTAGGCGCGACTGGCTAGGCAACGGACTGACTACTTTCTTAAAAGCACAAAGCTTGTGCCTCAGAGACCCGTAAAACTCCTGCCAAGATTATAGGGAAATGGAGGAGCAACCACTAATTTATTAAATATCTTTATTTATCAAAGAGTTAGATGGTTTCATTACCGTGTTGTGTAGAACCTCGCATGGCTCAATAGACACAGTGTTACGAAAAGTAACGCGGGTTTACGATTTCTGGGCGCTAATCCATTTGACGATCAAACAGCCACGCATCCAAAACGCGATGGGCATCACCTAAACCAACGCCTTTAAGGGCAGAGAAGTCCTGGATTGTGGCGCTTACCCCTGCCTCCTCGATTTCTTTCTGGACCTGGCGCACGGTCTGAATTTGTACCGATTTGGAAATCTTGTCCGCTTTCGTTAGTAGAAGATGAAGACCGGCAGTACCTTGCTGGTGCAATTCAATCATTTCCCAATCGCTATCCTGAAGAGGACGACGGATATCCATCACAATTACAACACCACGCAAGTTTTCTCGATTGGTCAGATATTGACGCATGGATGCGCGCCAGAGTTTCTGCTTCGCCTTGGACACCTGCGCATAGCCGTAACCGGGTAAATCCACAATGAAACGCTCATCCTCAACGATGAAGTGATTGATGAGCTGTGTGCGTCCAGGCGTCTTGCTGGTTCGCGCCAGCTTGCCATTGCGTGTTATTGCATTAATGGCACTGGATTTTCCTGCATTGGAGCGACCGGCAAACGCTACTTCAGCAACCGAATCGGGACATTGGCCAAGGTGTTCAGCACTGGAATGAAACTGTGTTGCAAAATAAATCTTGTTCATCAGGCCTATAGCACCTTGGAAGCGGTTGGCAGTCTGCTAAAATCCGTATTAGCATGCGGCGAGTCCGCACGAGTTTACCCAGTTTTCAATTTGAATTTCCCGGAGGTTTAATGAACAAGCAGACCTTGGCTGCCGCCCTGCTCTTTTTTTGTGTGGTTGGTCCGTCTAATGCGGCTGGCGACGCAGCAACAGGTGACCCTGCGGCAGGCAAAACAGCATCGGCAACCTGTGCGGCTTGCCATGGTGCTGATGGCAAAGCTATTTTGCCGGAGTACCCTAATCTGGCAGGACAGCATGCATCCTATATTGCCAAACAACTAACCGCTTACAGAGACGGTGAACGCAGTAATCAGCTAATGAGTCCGATGGCTGCCGCACTCACCGACCAAAACATTCTGGATTTGGCAGCATATTATTCAGAGTTGACACCGATTCAGGGCGTCTCTCAGGAAGAAAATTTGACACTTGGACAGAACATCTATCGCGGTGGAGTAACAGCCGCAGGAATAGCCTCCTGCACCGGCTGCCACGGACCGTCCGGGAAAGGCAATCCGGCCGCAAATTACCCGGCATTGAGCGGGCAGAATGCAGCCTATCTGGCTGCGCAGCTGAAATTATTTCGCTCCGGCGATCGCAATAACGACCCCAACGAGATGATGCGCTCTCTGGCCCACCGATTAAGCGATTCCGAAATCAATGCGGTAGCAAACTACGCTGCTGGCCTGTACTAAAGCATATAGAACAGAAAAAGGGGACAAACAGAAAAAGGGGACAGACCACGTTATTCCGGACGCGAACCAAGCACACGGAGCGACAAGCCATAAGGTGGGCCTTGTCCTCTATTTTTGCCGTTAAACGTGGTCTGTCCCCTTTTTTCACCCTTGGTTTTACTGATTTCAGTGTTGTCACGCGACAGGCATGCGCCTTGCGTCGTATTTAGGGTAATTTAAACAGACTACGGCGCGGAACTATTGCGCGCCAGCCTATCCAACATAGATTAGTGAACAGACAAACTAAAATCGGAGCTTTTTAGAATGAAAGTAGCAATCAAAAACTCGCGCACAGCAACTTACATCGCGTTGAGCATGGGTGCACTCTTGCTTGCGTTAGCGGCACTGACGGTTTCTCGAACCGCTCACGCAGCAGGCTTCGAAGTAATCGACCAACCACAGAACACCTCGGTGCCTGACAAAGTAGAGGTGCTCGAATTTTTGTGGCTTGGTTGTCCACACTGTTATGCACTAGAACCCAGTATGGAAGCCTGGGAAAAAACCAAACCTGACTATGTACATTTTGTTCGTGAAGCACCACCGCTGAACAAAAGCTGGGAAGCCCACTCGCGTGGATTCTACGCAGCTCAATCGCTTGGTAAAGAATCAGAATTTGTAGCGGCTATGTTCGATGCTATCCACGAAAAAAAGCAGCCAATGCAAGACAAGAAAAAAATCGCTGAGCTTGCAGGTACATTAGGTATGGACGAAGAAAAATTTCTGGCCACTATGGATTCGTTTGTTGTTGAAGGAAAACTCAAACGCTCAGTTGCAATGGCAATCAAGGCAGGCATCAGCTCAGTACCTTCAGTTATTATCAACGGAAAGTATCGTACCAGCACAGCTATTTCTGGTGGTCACGCTGGCGTAATCGATGCTATCAACGAACGTACTGAATTTGAACACAAAGCAATGAACCCTTAAACCGGTCACCGCTCCGATTTGTACAAGCCGAGTCGACAACATGCAATACGGTTGGAACGCATGTTGTCGACTCAGTGTTACAAGTTTACCGTAACCGGGTCGTTCTGGATTCGATAGTATTTATTCATGGTACTGACATTCAGGTACCGCGTTTTACCACTCTTCCAACTGCCATAGCCTTCATGAATGTGGCCAAACACATGATAGGCAGGCTGCACAACTTTCAATCGCTCTGCCAATGATTTGCATCCTGTATGCTCAGTTGTGGACTCCGATCGCTCTACCTCATCAAGCACACCCCAAACCGGGCCATGGGTGATTAGCATGGTTGTACTTTCAGGAATAAGCGCCCAGTGTTCGTGGATATCCGCATCATCTCGCATGAAAGACCAATCAAAAAAACGCGGTGTTATCGGCGACCCCCAAAACTGAACATCATCGATAATAATACCAGTGTCGTTGAGATAGATTAAACCGTGGGATTCAGCCACAGCCAATACTTTCTCGGGCTGCTCTTCCAGATAGGTATCGTGATTGCCACCAATGAAGATTTTATGTTTGTGAGGGTGTGACGAAAACCATTCTACAAAACTGATAAAGTCTTCCTGTGTCCCGTGAGCAGTAATATCACCAGCATGCACAAGCACATCGCCATCCGGCAGGCTGACTAACCCATGCTCACCATGCGTATCACTAATACAAACGATTTTCACTATCAAATTTGCCCTAACGTAACTTCAAACCGCACAAGTCCACCATACGCCTGTTCATAATCATTGGAAGAGGACCAACTTACACTTGGCCATATTTCATAATGGAACCATGGTCTCCAAATATTATGACGGTAGCGCAATCTTAGCTCCACGCCCCGGAACTTGTCGGTTGCACCTTCGTTCAACGAAGTAGCGTAACCAGTTATCCCTTCAAAGGCGAGCGCTTTGCGTTTGCTCAAGTCGGCATAGAAACCAATTGTTTCGCCTATCCCTGCACCTTTATTACCTTTGCGCCAACTTATGTCTAAGGAGTTCCGAAAATAAAGCGATTCACGATTAAAGAAAAGTCGGCTGCTATTAACATTGAATCGATTTTCATAACCAGAGGCGGAGAAGTATGTAACGTTGTTACTAAACACATTGGTAAAGCTCAGTATTGAGTCACGTTTGTAGGCAATATTCAATTTTGCAAACAGCTGCGCTTTATCATCTCTGTAACGAGCACCCAAATCGTATTTAAGACTGAATCGTTCCCGGGCTGTGCGAACAAACCGCAATGCCAGAGCAATATCGTTGTTGTCTTCGGAAGCTATTTTTTCACGCTGTGCAGCATCGGAGTTGGACGCAGTTGATTCGTCATCTTCGGTACTCAGCAGCAGTCGAAAACGTTGCTGTGATTGGGGCAATACTACTCTTAGCTTCACGCGCGCGGCTAGTTTGGTTTTTTCACCGGCTGGTTTTACCGTGTCGAGACGAACGCGCGCCCAACTGCCATTGCGTTGACTTTCACCCACGCCCGAGCCGATATAGTCATCAATTTGCACTATGAAGGAGCTAAATCGATCGCTGACTTTACCGTGCGTCTCGTCGACAATAGAACCCATGCCAGACAACATTCCGGTTGTTTCTTCGTCAGTCGATTTGACCTCATTGACATCTTCATGTTCGGCTGCATAAGTGTTGATAAAAAAACACTGGCTTAGCACTAACGCAGCCATGCTTAACCGGAACATGCGCAAACGAGGCTTGAACAACATGAATGTATGGCAGGTACTAAACAACAAGGCTGGCCTCGTCAATTACAGCTAATAATTTTTTCATCTCGTCGTCGGTGCCAATCGTAATACGCAACCAGGCAGCAAGCTCATCAGAACGCCAATAACGAACCAACACATCACGGCGATTCAACTCGTCAAAAAGAGCCGCTGCATTCCCGTTAGCAGGAGATACAAAAATAAAGTTCGCTGAACTCTCAAGAACTCGAAAACCCCGCTGCTCAAGTTCTGCAACTGTCTCTTCACGGGTTGCAATAATTTTTGCAACTGTTTGCCGGTGATAGGTTTCATCACGCAACGATGCAATACCAGCACGTTGCGCTACAGCATCAACCGGGTATGAATTGAATGAATCTTTTACTCGAGACAAAGCTTCTATTAACTCCGGATTTGCGAACGCTGCGCCAAGTCGTATCCCTGCAAGCGATCGCGCTTTAGAAAATGTTTGTGACACTATTAGATTTGGATATTGTTTCACCAGATCTACTACGCTTTGCGCACCAAAGCTGACATAAGCTTCGTCAACTAATACTGCAGTGTGTGGCACTCTTGCAAGCAACTCTTTTATTGCGTCGACTGGTGCAGCAAGCGAGGTTGGAGCGTTTGGGTTTGGAAAGACAATACCGCCTCGATTATCTTCGAACAATGTCATATTAATAGAGAAGTCTGTTTCTAACTCATGTACCTGTTTTTCTATCCCGAGAAGATCACAATACACTGGATAAAAACTATAGCTAAGCTTTGGGTACTGCAAAGGCTGCCCATTAGTGAAAAATGCCATGAATGCCAGCGCCAGGATTTCATCCGAACCGTTGCCAACAAAAACCTGGGACATTTCCAGGTTATGGTACTCGGCAAGGCATTCGCGCAACTCGCGCGACTCAGGGTCGGGATAGCGACGAAGCATGTCACCGTCAACTTCAGCTATCGCTTTTAGAACCTCCTTTGATGGGGGATACGGGTTCTCATTTGTATTGAGCTTGACGATGTTATCACCGTGTCTTTGCTCACCAGGTACATACGGCGTGAGGCGCCGTACGAGTTCAGTCCAAAGCACGTTTGACATTATTATTAATCGGTAAGCAGAGATGAAAGCTTAGCGCTAGCTTTGCGGATTTGAGGGAGAAAATCAGTTACCGCTGCAAATGGCACTCGCATGCACGGAGCATGAAAAGACAGCGTTGCATATAACCGGTTAGTTTCGTCTGCAATAGGCACAGCCAATGCAACCATTCCATCAATGTATTCTTCGTTGTCGAGCGCGTATCCTCGATCGGCTGTGGCATCAAGTTCAGCATGCAACCGGGTAGTATCAAGAATTGTATTCGCAGTATAAGGCACAAGCTTGATGCAACTAATGAGAGATTCTCGTTTTGCTCTAGGCAAACTGCTTAAATACATCTTACCACCCGCAGTTGCACAGACCGGAACACGACTTCCAATTTGCAATTGCACCCGAACCGGCCAGTGCGTTTCGGCACGGTCGAAGTAGATCATTTCAGATCCGTCAGGTACGGCAATATTACATGTCTCACCAATTTCCTCTGAAAGCGCTCCCAGTATGGCCCGGCGTTGTGCCTGCATCGGAGCACTGGCAAGTACACCAAGCGCAACTCGATGCAGCCGGTGCCCTGGTTGGAGACCCCGCTGATTCATCCGGGTTTGCAAATAACCCTGCTCCTCCAGCGCAGCCACCAAACGATGCAAGCTGGCTTTAGGTATGTTCAGTTGCACAGCCAGATCGGTAGGCGACAGAGGACGTTCGGATGAGGCAACCGTCTCCAGAATATCGAGCACGCGGTTAATCGCAGAGCCCTTCACCGGTCTTGGCTCAGTTTGCGTTTTTTCGGTCATTCGAACTTCCTGTCAACAACCCGCATATTCTGACACCTATACCGATAGTTGAGTGGTCACAAATGAGATGCACCGTAGAGCAAAATAGGAATTCTGACACATTGAATCGGCCTCTGTATCACTCAGCTTATTACCTTCCGCCGCGGCCATGACTGCTATGTTTGCTCGCATATTGACTCTCAAAGTACCGATATAGGTGTTTTTTTACAACCATGGTGGGTACAATGAATGCAGAATGAGATTTTAAATACCGTTATTCGTGACGGACATTCAAACTTTGGCGGGTATTGATGATCGACAGCTTCGATTATGTGGTTATTGGTGCGGGTTCAGCAGGCTGCGTCATGGCGAATCGGCTTTCAGCTGATGGCACAGTCAGTGTGGCTTTGCTTGAAGCGGGCGGACATGACTGGAATCCCTGGATTCATATCCCGGTTGGCTACTTCAAAACCATGCATAATCCGGCAACTGACTGGTGCTACGAAACGGAGCCTGACCCAGGCCTCAATGGCCGCACCTTAAAGTGGCCTCGCGGCAAAGTACTCGGTGGCAGCAGCTCTATCAATGGGTTGTTGTATGTGCGCGGCCAACATCAGGATTATGATCGATGGGCAGAGATGGGCTGCACTGGCTGGTCTTATGACGACGTGCTACCGTATTTCAGAAAAGCTCAGAATCAATCGCGAGGTGAAAGTAAATATCACGGTGTTAATGGCCCGTTGCAAGTAAGCGACGTAAGCTTCAGGCGAGATATCTGTGACGACTTCATAAAAGGAGTTGCGGAACTTGGCACTCCGATAGCAGACGACAACAACGCTGCAGAACAAGAAGGTGTTGGTTACTTTCAGCTTACCGCGCATAAGGGCCGCCGTTGCAGTTCGGCAGTTGCTTATCTTGGTGGTATTAAAGACCGCACTAACCTGACAATACTAACCCACGCTATGGCCGAGCGCATTGCCTTTGTAAACGGTCGCGCTCATACCGTACATATTAAACAGAAAGATGTAGCACGCACCCTGAAAGCCAATCGCGAAATTATTCTTTGCGGCGGGTCGATTAATTCGCCTCAGCTTTTACAGCTTTCAGGCATTGGTCCGGGCCAACTACTCCAGGACAACGGCATTGATGTGGTAGTAGATTCAGCCGATGTTGGCAGCAACCTACAAGACCACCTGCAGATTCGCACCGTTTATAAAACCAACACCGCAAATACGTTAAACGATGAACTCTCAAACTCATGGCAGAAGTTTCGCGCTGGTCTCACTTACATGACCAATCGCAGTGGTCCCCTAAGCATGGCAGCCAGTCAGGTTTATGCTTTTTGTCGTACCAGATTATCTAACGAGCGCCCCGATATTCAATATCACTTTCAGCCGTTGAGTGGCGACTCCCCCGGAGAGGGTTTACACCCTTTTTCAGCTATTACCGCATCGGTTTGTCAGCTAAGACCAGAGAGTCGCGGTAGTATCCAGATTAAATCACCTGATCCGTTGTCACACCCCACGATTGTAGCGAACTATTTGTCCACCGAGCTTGATTGCATGACAGCCATAGAATCCATCCGTCATACCAGGCAGGTGATGAACACCGATGCTATGCGTGAGCACATTCTGGAAGAATACCTTCCCGACCCCAAAGCTGAGACCGATGACGAGCTACTTGATCAGGCACGCAATATTTCAAACACAATCTATCATCCAGTTGGCACCTGTCGAATGGGTGCAGATGCACAATCGGTTCTCGACCCTCAACTGCGCGTGCGGGGTGTCGCTGGATTGAGAGTTGTCGATGCCTCCGTGATGCCAGAAATTGTTTCGGGCAACACCAATGCGCCCACAATTATGATCGCCGAGCGCGCCGCCGACTTGATTCTTGGCTAAAATCAAGTTTATGAGTGCGTTCAATAAAATTCTCGACAAAGCACGTTCAAGCCAAAAGCAAATCGCACTGCCAGAAGCCAGCGATGAACGTGTACTACGCGCCGCAGTAGAGATTGTTGAATTGGGCCTGGCAAAACCTATCTTGATTGGCAACGCGGCCGACATTAACGCATCGGCCGGCAAACTTGGCTTATCACTAAATTCCTTAGCGGTAGAAGATCAGGCTTCATCACCAAAATTGAAGCATTACCAGGAACAGCTGATCGAAAAACGCAAACACCGTGGCATGGACAAAAAGAAAGCGGCTAACGCACTATTAGACCCGTTTGTGTTCGCTTGCATGATGATCAACGCCGGAGATGCCGATGGTTGCGTAGCTGGCGCGATCACGCCAACCGCTGATGTTGTCCGAGGGGCCATGCAACTCGTCAAAAAACGCGACGATGTGAAGCAGGTATCGAGTTTTTTTATAATGCAACTCACCGACACGCATCCCGTTGACGATATCCTGGTTCTTGCAGACTGTGCGCTGGTTATTGACCCAAACGCAGAAGAACTCTCCCATATTGCTGCCGATACCGGTGACAGCGTGCTGCAATTGCTTGAACTGCAACCCGAAATAGGCATGTTGTCTTTTTCGACAGCTGGCAGCGCACGCCATAAGCACGTTAGTAAAGTACGTGAGGCAACCGAGACGCTGCGAAGTTTACGGCCAGACTGGCGAATAGTTGGCGAGGTACAACTGGATGCGGCAGTCATACCCAGTATTCTGGCCAGCAAGTCCCCTGAACAGGCCAACGATTCACCGTGTAACACATTGATATTCCCCACACTCGACGCCGGAAACATTGGCTACAAACTTATCGAACGCTTTGGTGGCGCACAGGCCATCGGCCCAATCCTGCAAGGGCTGAAAAAGCCTGTAAATGATCTTAGCCGTGGCTGCAAGCAAAGCGACATCGTCAATCTGGTTGCCGTGACAGCAGCCCAATGCACGTAAGTCTAAGTAATATCTACAAACCCTCTGAGTAAATGACACATTTACACATTCTGCCGATCAAGCAGAGTCTCATCATGCCGATACCTGTGTAACACCGCGCAAATTTCCTGCGCGAGACTGCGCCGCGAGCTTGATCGAACTAGATGAACGTCGAAATTGCTGATTTCAGTACTCTCAACCCAACCCTGTTGGAGGCTTGGTTGCAGCTGTTTGAATCTGCACCCGATGCTCGTTTCTATCATCATCCCCACTGGCTTAGAAGCATCGCCGACCATCTGACGCCCGGGGATCTGAACATAGCCTTTGTTTCCACTGAAGATCAACTGCGTATGGTCGTGCCGCTATGCGACTCTAAAGGGATACGTCGACGGCTACATCCAACTCACGATCACTTGTCACTGAACGATATTCTGATTAACCCGGCAACGAGTGAAAACCCTCAGGACCTGTTTACCTGTATCAACGCTGCATTGTGCGAAATTGGCGACACGTGGGTGGATTGGCAAATATCGAATGTCCCTGGCAACAGTGCGTTAATAAATGCGCTAACCAGAACTGATCAAACTCTGAAAGAGACAGAACTGAGCGCTACAGCAAACGAGCAAAGCATCGATTGCACTGATGCTACCGGCAACTGGCAGGCAAAGACAACTCGGCAGTCTGCAAGTTTTGATTGCACTAGCGAAGCTTGTCCGCCTCATGGCAAATTAAAACGAAACCTTCGCCGGCTAAGAAAACAGATGGTCGACACCGGTGAACTGCGAGTTGAGCAAGTTACTGAGCCTGCGCAATTAGCAAATGCCTTTGAACACTTTCTTAAAATAGAAGCTTCTGGATGGAAAGGACAAGGCGAGGATGCCACCGCAATATCAGCAAACCCTGCTTTGGTGAGTTTTTATTCAGCCATGTTGAGCCCTGTCGATCGCGGAATAACCCCGGAAATTAATTTGCTCTGGAGTGGTAAGCAATGTGTCGCTGCGCAGTACGGATTGCGCACTGATAAGTGCCTGAGCTTACTTAAAATCGGTTACAACGAAGACTTTGCCCGATTCTCGCCGGGTTATTTATTACTCGAGTCCATACTTGCCGATGCACAAACAAGAGGCATTGAGACACTCAGCCTCGTCACATCACCACCTTGGGCTGATCGATGGCATCCTGACACGGTTCCGGTTTGGCATATCTATCGCTACAACAATTCAACCCTGGGCACAGCCTTGCAACAGTTCGGTCGACTGAAACAAGTAGCCAAATCCCGGTTAAGGAAAGCCGCATAACATCATGATCGTACTTGGAATCAATTACTACTTCCACGACTCCTCCGCAGCATTGGTGGTTGACGGTGAACTCATTGTGGCGCTTGAAGAAGAACGTTTCACGCGAAACAAACATACCCGAGAGTTTCCCGAAAATGCCATCCGCGAATGTTTACGAATTGGCGGTATCTCCGCAGATCAGGTGGATCATGTCGCAGTATCAATAAAACCGACGCATTGCTGGCAAAAGAAAGTGATTTACGCACTGAAAAAGCCGCACAAGGCAGCGCCGTTTATCAAGCACGAGTTGATCAACGGTTATTTCAAGCAGCGTCGTTTTAAGCAATGGGTAGCGGATACCTTCACAGGATCCAAGAAACCCAACATTGCGTTTATAGAGCATCATTTATCACACGCAGCAGGCACTTTCTTTGTATCACCTTACGACGATGCTGCCATCATGGCCATCGATGGTTCTGGTGAATGGGCTTGTGCATGGCTTGGGCAAGGCAAAGGCAACAATGTAACGTGCTTTAACGAGTCTGTTTTTCCACACTCACTTGGTTCTATTTACGAATCGGTTACAGAATTCTGCGGCTTCAAACCAAACTATGATGAAGGCAAAACCATGGGTCTGGCACCACTTGGTGATGCGTCACGATTTATCGAAGAAGCACGCAAAACAGTCAGCATCTCTGACGAGGGACAAATCGACGTTGATCTGAGTTATTTTAGCTACCAGTTTTGGGGCTACAAACGCTGCGCCCAGAAATTCTATGATGTGTTCGGCGAACCTCGAGCTATGGACGGTGAATTCGAAACACACCACCACGATGTTGCAGCCGCTTTCCAGGTACTGCTGGAAGAATGTGCATTGAAAATGGCTGCGTTTCTCAAACAGAAAACCGATGCATCCCATTTGATAATCGCCGGCGGTGTTGCTTTAAATAGTGTTATGAACGGCAGGCTGCTTCGTGAAGCCGGTTTTGAAGATGTATACATAATGCCGGCAGCCGGCGACAACGGCACATCTATTGGCGCAGCCTATACTCTGTTACATCAAGAGCTCAATCAACCTCGCAGCTTTGTGCACGACAATCCGTATGTCGGCAATGAGTATAGCGACGAAGAGATAGAAACGGCACTTAAACGTTTCAAGTTAAGCTATAGGAAGAGCACAGATATCGCATCTGATACAGCCGACTTACTCGAAAATGGAAAAATTGGCGGATGGTATCAAGGTCGTATGGAAATCGGTCCTCGTGCGCTGGGTTCGCGCAGCATTGTGGCCAATCCAGCCTTTCCAGATATGAAAGACAAGATAAATTCGGAAGTGAAGTTTCGTGAGGCTTATCGACCATTTGCTCCATCAGCAACGGTAGAAGGCGCGAAAGAGTTTTTCGATATAGAAGTTGAAGCTCCTTTCATGCTTAAAGTTTGCCAGGTCAAAGAAGATAAACAGTCTGTCATTCCTGCCATTACTCATGTAGATGGAAGCGCCAGACTACAAACGGTAAGAGCAGAGCACCATGCGCTTTATCATGCCTTGATCAGTCAACTTGGAGATCGCACAGGTGTACCTGTGGTGCTCAATACCAGTTTTAACATTCAGGGTGAACCAGTATGTGAGTCACCCAGAGATGCAATTCGTTGTTTTTACTCAACCGGGCTAGACTTTCTTGCTATCGGCTCTTTTCTAATTGAAAAGTAACTGGCTCAATAAATAAACATAATCAATAAAATATAAATAGTAAATTGAAAATGTTACGTTCCAATATAATCGCTAGCCTGCTTCTGTGGATACTCATCACCGCAGCAGCGTGGCCAGCTTTTGTTGCAGCAAATTTTGCCATTAGCTGGTTCTTTGGCGAAGGCTCGATTATCGATGCATGGATTCAAGAGCCAAAGCGTAATACCATTGATGATTTTATAACGGGGTATACATCCAGTTTAATTATTGCCGCATTAATAGGGCTTGTTGCTGTAGTCGATTTTCAGCTGCTCGCCAGACATAAGCTCACCGGCTACATAGCTGGGATACTCATTCCGGTAAGCTGCATCGCCATTGCGTTTATTTACTTCCCGGAACCGGGTCACCTGCTACCAGGCTTTGCCTTATCCGGTTTTGCGTTGTGGATTTTGTATAAGCTTGTAGACATTGGCTACAGACTAAGAAGAGTGAGCTAATGAGACAAACCTTACCATTAACAGCTCTGATTACCTGCTTGCTTCTATCGCTTGGCGTTGCTAAAGCTGACCAGGCCATACTCATTGGCGGTGGCTATAATATCAATGGTTCTCAAGGCCAGATAGAGCTGAATGTTAAGTGGGTGCAAGAAGTTCTCAAACAGGCCAACCTACCAGTCACTACTTTCTTTACCGACGGTGATGACCCTGCGCCCGATGTACATTACCAACATCGCGAATCTGAAGACACAGGAGCTAATGCGCTTAACGAACTTGCCGCGCAGCTAGAACCAGTCGCGCGCCTGTTCGGTGACCAAGGTCTTAATCAACAACGCTATCGTAATCATTCTGTAGAAGATGTCAGAGGCAGTACCAAAGCTGATTTGCTAACTCAATCCCTGAAAGATCTCATTAGCTCCGCACCGGACGACCCCAGCCTGATTATCTACAACGGCCATGGAAAGCAATCAAAATCTACAGTGGATAAGGTGACTCTTGAACTGTGGGACGATACACAACTAACCGCAAATGAACTTCATTCGATTCTGGGCAAATCAAATGCGCCAACTCGATTCGTGTTCACGCAATGTTATTCAGGTGGTTTTCACAGGCTAGCTTATGCCAATCCTGAAAGTGGTCTGGAACTCTCGTCAAACACGCGCTGCGGATTCACAGCAGAATCGGCTTATCGTTTAGCTGAAGGGTGCTCTGCCAGCATCAATACCGATGACTATCGCGACTACACCACGTATTTTTTCGCAGCACTAGATGGCTATGATCGCCAGGGCGAGATTCTAGCCGAAGATGCAGACCCTGATCAAGATGGTACAGTCAGTATGCGTGAAGCCCATTTCTATACGCTTGAAAACGCGCACAGCACTGATCTATCCAGATCAACAAGCGAAGACTTTCTAAATAGATGGGAGCCATGGTATTTGAAATGGACCTCCGCCAAACAGGGACTACCCAACAACGAATATGCCAAGCTTTATCGAACACTCGCTGACAAGCACAACATTTCATTGAGCAACAACACGGCAAAGATTATCCGATCTAAATTGGAAAATTATCAGAAAACCAGCGAAGAGCTACAGTCGAGACGCCACGAGCTACGCAACGATCTGCGAGACGTACAACACCAACTGGTGCAGAGTGCGACAAAGCAATGGCCGGCACTTGCCGGACCCTATACTGCGCAATTTCAATCAATGGCGGCATCGGGAGTACTAATCAATGTGGCTACCTGGTTACGTGAGCAATCTGCATATGAAACGCTTGTCGACTTACAAAATGAAGATGACAACATTGACGGTGCGTTATTAGACGCTGAACGCAATGCCACACAAATGCAAAAGCTGTTTTATTTTCGCAAACTTGCCAATCTGAAAAGCCAGCTTTACCAACATGGCGACGCATCCCATATTAGCTCATACGAAAAGCTTGTTTCGTGTGAAAGCGCTCCGTTAATATTCGACGAAAAAAAGGTGCTTACTACCAGTACTGATGTAGACAAATAGTAGCCGTGCGTTAGTTTTTGCCCACGCTCAACTCGCTACAACGACAGCGGTAATTGTTCTTTTACAGACACATTTTGCCATTCTGAAGATGCTTCCGCACGACCCACAGCGTCGCCACGGGAATTTGTTAGTTCCGGGTTCAGATACTCTTCAAGTTCAACAACGATATTGTTTTCAATAAAGCCCAGAGATTGCAACACGGCCCCCAGCGCAACTCTGGCACCTCTATCCTGGCCGTCATCCATTTTTATTGCGATACCCACACCGTGCTCGGGAATGCAAGCGGTGTAGCAGCCTTCAGCTCCAACTTTAACTAACACTTTCGGCGCTACCAGATGCATTAAATCGGTACAAAGTCGATCTTTACCAGCGACAAGATACGGGTATTTAGTGAGTGCACTCTGGATTCGAGAGATGGCGTTAGTGCGTTCTGGAGATTGCCCTGCGGCATCGGCAAATCGAGCCATCGCCAGAGCAATGCGCTGCAGCGGCAGAGCCAGACAAGGTATTCCACACCCATCATAACCCCATGGTAGCTGCATGACGCGCGTACTGCTCATGGATTCAAGCACATCGAACCAGCGGCGATTTGCATTGTGACTGTAGAGCCGATAATTCTCGATCTGATCGCCGATATGTAAGCAGGTTGAAAGTAATCCCAAGTGTTTGCCAGAGCAATTGTGATGAACTCGGGTTGGTCCCTGCCCTTGCGCCAGCATTTCGAACTTGGTTGCATCGTGCATAGGCAGTGACGCTCCACACTCCAGATTGTCAGCATCGCAGCCAATTTGTGCCAACCAGTCCGAAACCAAATCAACGTGCTTGGCTTCACCGTTGTGCGAAGCACACGATAACGCGATGTGCTCGTCAGTCAACGCGTAATGTTCAATTGCACCAGACTCGACAAACGGTATGGCTTGCAAAAACTTGATTGCAGATCTTGGGAAGGTGTGGTGTTGTACTTCACCCATCGACATGAGCAGGTGACCGTCAGATTGTACAACTGCTACTGAACCTCTGTGTCGACTCTCTATTGCATTTCCACGCCAAAGGTTTACCAGCACCGGATTCATATATTACTCAACCCGACTGCCTCACGTATTTGCCCCATCAGCTCTTTGCTGTGCACACGTGCTTTTGCAGCTCCGGCTTGTAGAACATCTTCTACTTCATGGGGTTTAGCCATTAATGCCTCGTACTTTTCTCTGGGCTCTGACAACTGAGAATCAAGCAGCTCGAAAAGTCGCTGTTTTGCATCACCCCAGCCAATTCCTCCTGCGTAATCATCTCGCAAGGCGTCAATCTGCTCTTGACTCGCAAACGCACTATAGATGTCAAAAACGCTATTGCCAACCGGATCTTTAGGCTCACCCGGTTCAAGTGAGTTAGTGGTAATTTTCATCACCATTTTCCGAAGCTTTTTTGAAGTATCGAACAGCGGAATAGTATTCTTGTAACTCTTACTCATCTTGCGACCATCAAGTCCTGTGATCAGAGCGGTGTCTTCATCTACAACCACTTCAGGTACAACCAGCAATTCACCATAGTGATGGTTGAAGCGCTGTGCTATGTCTCGACACATTTCCAGATGTTGTATCTGATCTTTGCCAACCGGTACTTTGGTGGCTTTGAACATCAGAATATCTGCTGACATGAGAATAGGATAGTTAAACAAACCCATGCTTATGCCTTTATCCGGATCTTTAGAACCGGCATCAATATTTTCCTGCATCACACCCTTGTACGCGTGCGCCCTGTTCATCAGTCCCTTGGCCGTCATGCAGGTCAGTACCCAGGTGAGTTCCGGGATTTCCGGAATATCCGATTGGCGGTAAAAAGTCGATCGATCAGTATCCAGTCCCATGGCTAACCATGTTGCAGCTATTTCCAGACGCGAGCGTCGAACACCAGCCGGGTCTTGGCTATTGATAAGTGCGTGATAGTCAGCAAGAAAATAATAGCTTTCGTTATCTGCGATCTGACTGGCCTCAATGGCGGGCCGAATCGCGCCGACATAATTGCCCAGGTGCGGTGTGCCAGTGGTGGTTATTCCGGTAAGATACGTTTGTTTTGTCATGCGAGTATGGTCTGGTATTGTCGCCGATGCCGTTAGCAATGGGCTGTCGACGCATTGTAACAAGCCCAGCTCTACTGGTGGATGAGTATGCCGAACTACCATCAATTTATAGTAAATTCCGCCACCCAAATAATGGGGTATGGCCCAGCATCTAAAGCAAAAAAGTGGTCTGGACTGGTACTTACCGTCCTGCTCTGTCCACAGGTGGTTGCACAGACCCCGGCAATTGCAGAATCTGCGACCACTACTGGTACAACCGCCGCCAATTCCACAACTACGACTACATACAGTGAAACAATCAGCGATGTACTTATCGTACTCGACTCGGACGGCCGCTCGCATACCGTTCAACACACGGTTGCAACCAACGAGACACCACTAAAATTACAATTACCCGGAAGCGTGATTCCTCATGAAGTCATGTTTTTTGGTCCGGAACGAAATCGTTATACCACTGACTACAAAAACAACCCGTCAGTACTCGAACTCTCAAGTGGTAGTGCTTTCGCTCGGTATCAGCATCAATACGGTACTGAGGTGCAGCAAGTACAGCCTGGCCAATTCGTACTGACAACACCATCTGTTCCGGCAAACATCGATCTCAATGGAGAGCGGTTAAGTCATTCCAGTATGAGTTGGGTATTTCCAGGTGAGTTTGAAGTAATTTCGTATACAGTAACTGATTACTCTACCGGGCGCTGGGTTTCGGCTAACAACACTTTGGCGTTTCACAACTCGGGAGGCAACCAGGTTGAACTGTCTATTACCTATAAAAAGATTGCGGGTACACTGACGCTGGATAAACCTGCGTGCAGTGATATTAATACACAATCTGATGCGTGTGCGGAAGACTTGGATGAAGACGGCGTTCCAGATTACCGCGATGTTTGTACTAGCACTTTGGGGGAAACAATCAACGCGTATGGCTGCACTTCGAACAAGGAAATTGTATTGCACAATATAGAATTTGAAACTGGCAGGACCTACCTTGATGTAAAGGCACGGCACTTACTCGACAAGGTAGCGCATGCTATTACGAAATCTGATCATTCGTTCTATGAAATAAGTGCACATACAGACAACATTGGTGCAGCACAAAAGAATTTGCAACTATCTCAAAAAAGATCTGATGCGGTAAGACACTATCTAATGCTAAGGGGTGTAAGTCCGAATGCACTTAGGGCAATTGGTTACGGTGAAAAATACCCGGTTCGCGATAATTCCAGTACAGATGGTCAACGAGCAAATAGACGCATAGAGCTGGTTATTATCCAATAGCTGTGTCTCATCCCGAACGGCGCATGAATCTCTTTTTCTCGCCTGATAAGTGAGCCACCTGATCTGAGCAAACCACCGTACGATTAGTTGCGTAGCCTTCATGATTTTCAATTACTTTGTCGAGATCGTAGAGATAACTCACCATCACTCCAGCCGATTGAGCTAAACCTGTCTTATATAAATCTGCACGCGGCAAAATCCGATCTAACTGCGCACCATTGCCAAGATGGAAGCGAGCAACCGGGTCCAGTGGCTGACGATCTTTACGCTTCTCTAGTACCAGATAACGGCCGGCAATTATTTGCAATATATCAGCTTCTTCTTCGTTCGGATTCTTTATATCACCCGTTGCTATTCGCTTTACTATTTCCAGACGACCAGCCAATTCATCATCTTCTGTTACTGAAATACTGCGATCAACCCAACGCATGAAACCCGGCACAGGCGACAGCGTACGAAAGTATTCAAGATTACCGAGCTGATTTGATAGTTCCTGTGCAACCTGCTTGATCAGGAAATTTCCGAAAGAAACTCCGGCTAATCCTGATTGACAGTTAGATATTGAATAGAACACAGCAGTATCAGCGCTCTCAGTACGAATGATGTCGCGAGTTTCCGATAGTATCGCCCGGATAGAATCAGGTGCTGATTTCGTTAAGGCTACTTCAACAAATATCAAAGGCTCATCAAGCATCGCAGGATGAAAGAATGCAAAACACTTTCTATCACCCGGCGCTAAACGTCTACGCAAAGCATCCCAGCTATTAATCGCATGAACTGCTTCGTATTCAATGAGCTTTTCAAGAATGTTAGCAGGCGTTTGCCAGTCAATTTCACGTAGTACCAAAAAACCGCGATTGAACCACGCTCGAAACAGCTTTTGAAAATCAATATCAATTCGGGCCAGATCTCGATGGGTCTTCATGTGAACCAACAAACTGGTACGCATGTTTACCAACATGCCCGTTGCACCCGGTATGCGATTTAATCGTCGAAACAGTTCCTGACGCTTGGGCTCAACACTATTGAGTAGAAAGCCAAGATTTTCGGCTGTGTTGTTTTCATTAAGACTATTAGCAGCTGACTGAACTTTTAGCGTGTCTATGTCAAAACGTTTTACCAGCATATGGAAAAACGCGAGTTGTTCGTCATCGCTAGCCTGAGAAAAACGGATAAGAATCTGGTTGGCGGTCCTGTTTCCGGAAACTTCACCACGCTCAGACAACAAAGCATCGCAGAGCTGCTCTAGTGTACGGCCATCAAAGTCCAGATCATCAGCCGCATCTCGGTTGAAAACCGACGTTAATAAATCCTGAAAAAAGCTCATGCGATTGATCATTAAGTTGAGTTACGCCTCGGTAGCGCAGACCTTGGACCATCAAGAACCTTGCCACGACTACGCAGGGATGCTGCACCTTCTTTTTCCGCTAATTATACGCTATTCAATATAACGCACGAATTCCGCCAAATCAGATCGCTCAGAGACCAGCGTATTCTCGATAGCAGACTCATCAGCATAGCCAATCGCCATGCCACAAACCACGACCTCGGTCACATCAATGCGAAGCTGTTCACGAACAATTGTGTGATAGTCAGCCCAGGCGGCCTGAGCGCAGGTGTGCAAGCCAGCCTCTCTGGCTAACAACATAATATTTTGCATGAACATGCCATAGTCCAGCCAACTGCCAGTGGCTAATTCCCGATGCAAAGTGAAAATCAATCCTACTGGTGCATCGAAAAACTGATAGTTTCGTCTGTGTTGTTTCCGGGTTTTATCCCGATCCCCTTTCTTTATGCCAAGCAAACCATACAAGTCCCAGCCTAATTTTCGGCGTCTGCCAAGATACGGTTCAAACCATTTAGTTGGATAGTAAGACACTTCAATTTCATGCTGCGCATCAGGATCATCGAATGCGGCACTGGCGGCCAGACAAAGACGCTTTCGGGCATTCCCGGTTACAACATACACTTTCCAAGGTTGAATGTTTGTACCACTAGGGGCACGGGCTGCGCTTTGCAGTATGTTATCAAGCAGCCCATGGGGTGGCATCACATCTGTAAATGCACGGATGGAACGTCTGGTGTTAACCGCCACTGAAACTGTTTCAGCCTTCTTATAGCTAATGTATTTGTCTTCGGTCATGGTTCCTTATTCTTCAATCATTATCGATTGGCTTGCAGAATAAAATCGGCCGCACGCTCGCCAACCATGATTGATGGTGCATTTGTATTACCCGTTGGGATAGTTGGAAATACAGACGCATCAGCTACCCGTAAACCCTTCACTCCATGCACACGCAGTTCGGCGTCGACAACAGATGTTGCTGCATCATCACCCATGCGGCAAGTACCACATTGATGAAATACGGTCCAGGCGTTGTCTCTGATAAATTCCATTAGCTGTTCATCTGCAGCGTAATTTTTTCCCGGCAAAATTTCCTCTTCAATAACTTTCCTGAACGCTGGTGCTGCGGTAATTTTTCGCATCAACTGCAGCCCGGTCAACATTAAATCCTGATCTTCTTGCGTATCCAGATAATTAGGTTCCAGACGCGGTGCTTGCATGGGGTCTGCCGAAGCTATCTCCAAAAAACCCTTGCTGGTTGGCTTGCATGGATTAAAGCCAATCAGAAAACCCGGAAACGGGTCCGGGCTTATCAGTGGTCGAGTGCCAACTGGCGCTCGGGTATAACTGACCGGTGAAAAATACAATTGCAAATCAGGTGTTTTTGAGTCAGTGGTTGAAACAAACCCACCGGCTTGATTTAAGCTAAGTGTTAGCGGCCCCTTTCGCTTGAGCAAAAACTCCAACCCCAATTTGAGCTTACCCGTCAAGGTACCAAGCTGTTGATTCAAAGTATCAACATTCGTTCTGCACACAATGTCTGCACCTAAATGATCCTGAAGATTACGACCTACTTGAGATAACGCTTGTACAACGGGAATACCAAAGCGCTGTAGCAAATCAGCGGGGCCAATTCCCGATAGCTGTAACAACTGCGGCGAATTTATCGCACCTGCACTGACAATGATTTCTCGCCGCGCGTTAACCACGCGCTGTTTACCGCCATGACGATAACGCACACCTGTGGCAACATTGTTATCAAACACAATTTCAGTGGCTTGTGCGGCAGTTAAAACAGTTAAATTATGGCGCGCCATAGCCGGTCGCAAGTAGCAGACTGATGATGACGCACGTAGCCCGTTACGGGTGTTTATCTGATACAACGCAGCGCCATGCATAGAATCGGCATTGTAATCATTGTTGATTGGTATCTGACATTGCTCAGCTGCGTGTAGATAGGTCTGGCACAGTGGATGGGCATCACTACCAATGTCACGTACCGACAACGGTCCACCAGTACCTCGAAGCACATGGCCGGCCCCTGACCAGTCTTCCATTCGCTTGAATACAGGTTCGACGTTCGACCACTCCCAACCCTTAGCAACAACTGACCACTCCTGGTAGTCGTTAGGATGACCACGCACGTACACCATGGCATTAATAGAACTAGAACCGCCAAGCACCTTGCCGCGTGGCCAGTACGAAGGGCGATTGTTCAGACCCGGAACGGACTCAGTCTGATATTTCCAATTCACATTCTTATCGTAATAAACCTTGCCATAACCCATAGGCATCTGAACATAGAAGCGCCTGTCATCCGGACCAGCCTCTAGCAATAACACAGAATCGCGACCACTTTTACTAAGCTTGTTTGCCAGCACAGAGCCAGCGGAACCACCACCGATTATGACGTAGTCATAGTTCACGTAATGAGCAGCCAACCCAACCAGAGTATGTTAATTGCGCACAAAGCTAATAAGGATATCAGCGTGAGCTGCATACCCATTACCCGCGCTTTAAACGAGGATGACTCATCTCTGATACCAGCTGGATGTAACAGCCGACCAGCGATAAAAGCGATAGCAACCAGTCCCAGTAAAATTCTGGGAGCGCCGTTAACCTCGGCGCACGCCAATAAAATTAAACCTATTGGCGCATATTCAAGTAAGTTAGCCTGCGCGCGCATCGCCCGGAGTAATGATACATTGCCACCATCACCAACACTGATTTTTTCCTTGCGTCGTATACCAACTACTTTGAGTGACAACATGACACTTAAAACACCCAGTATCACTGCACTGAGGGATGTAACGTATAGCATTGAATTTGCCCTTAAATGATTAAAGACCAGGATGATTGCGTCTTCGTCAGAAGTTAACTCTCAATGCAAAGCTAAACGATAAATTGTTTGAATTGGATAATGTTGCCTTCCGGGTCCCAGCCATCGAGTACCTTCGCACCTCTGATGACCCATATTGACGTTACCGGTTTCAATCCACCACCGGTATCATTACATGCAAGTCGAACCTCATCCAGTGACGCAACCACGAAGGCTGGTTTAATGGCGGTGTTTTCACGAAGCTCAGGAGGTTTCTGTATTTCAATTGAATCAGCAATTTTTTTTGGTATGCCATGAATGACCAGTTCAATCGAACCATTACTCAGCACCTGATGCGATTTTTCCGCAACACTAACATCCATTTTTAGTGTGGCTTGATAAAACCTCGACATGGATTGAATATCTTTTGCAAATATAACGCAACCGTTTTCAGCCATGCTTAATTCCAGTCAGTTTCTGGGCTTGTGATCCACCAGAATAAGTGCGTTGGTATCAAAACCCAGTTCGCCAGCTCGACGCTTGAATTGTTCCATCAACTCTTCTGACACCGTCGGTGTTCTGGAGAGGAACCATAAATTTTTGGTAGAGCTACCGCTAACAAATGCATATTGGTAGTCCTCTTTATCCAGCTCGAATACTGCGTAGGTTGCATAGACGGGTCCGAAAAATGAAACTTTTAAATGCGCTCTATTTTTATCTCCAACAAAATACGCCTTGCCTGTCGATTCTTGCCATGCAGATTTTTTTTCAGAGTAGCCACGATTCGCCACCACAACACCGCCGTCTTCGCGAGGCGAATAGGTTGCAGTAATGTTGCTTAAACCACGCTCAAAGTAGTTATCGAGTCTGGCAATTTCGTACCACCGCCCCAGATAGCGATCAACTTCAAACTCACTCACCGGTTCAACGTTTTTGGGCAAACCAGTACAAGCACTGACAAAAACGAGCACAGATAACAGCAGAACTGCTCTCATGAAATTTCCTGTGATGTTTAAACGCAACAAGATTGTAGTGCGAATCGCATGCTAATGCTGTGTCTTCTTGTTTGGTTCTCCATCCCCCAATTGACCAATGAAAGTAAAGAGCTTCATGTGGGATTCCGGATTTGAAGCTTTTAGCTCCATTGACAGGCGAGTAAAATTCTTGACTTGCTCATCGTGTTGAGCCAGATACTCCGCCTGTTTCGCTTTATCTTTCTCAGACGGCGAAATATTGAATTTCTTTTTCTTGTTTTCGAGTATCTCTAAAAACTCATAATGACGCTGCTTGGTTTCAAACATGTCATTGTATGCGTCCCATGCTTCAGTACAATCGTCGTCGAGTTCCTTGTGCGCAGTATCATCCACCAATCTCACCCACCAATGAAGGACATCTCAACTTTAGGTCGGATGATTGAAACCTGAGTACGTGTTTCTGAATATCGGTCTTCACGGGTTATCCAGATACGCTTTAATTCATCACGCAATTCATCATCACCCTGATTACGCAGTACCGGTCTGAGATCGTGACCAGAGCTTGCGAACAGACATGTGTATACACTGCCGGTTGCCGACAATCTGGCGCGGCTGCAATCACCACAAAATGGTTCGGACACGGAGGTGATAATCCCGATTTCGCCGCCACCATCAACATACTGCCAACGCTTCGCAACCTCACCTCTATAGTTGGCCTGAACTGGCTTAATAGGCAGTTCCGCATGAATGCGGTCAGCAATTTCCTGACTGGTTACTACGTGTGATAAATCCCAGGCGTTGGTACTACCAACATCCATGAACTCGATAAATCGAAGTATCTGCCCTGTTCCATGAAAGAATTTCGCCATCGGTAATATGCTGTGGTCATTCAAACCTTTCTTGACCACCATATTGACTTTAATGGATTTAAACCCGGCGTTGGACGCATTCTCTATTCCATCCAGAACACTCTGCACCCCAATGCCAACATCATTGACTCGTTTGAAAGTTTCGTCGTCTATAGCATCGAGGCTAACGTTCAGCCTTTGTAATCCTGCCGAATGCAAAGACGCCGCGCGCTTCCTCGTTAACAAACTAGCGTTAGTGGTCAAACTAATATCAGTTATGCCATCAACTTTGGCAATCCACTCAACCAACTGTTCTAAATCATTACGAACCAATGGCTCACCACCAGTGAGTCGAATTTTGGACACACCAAATTCGGCAGCAACTTTAACTACCCGAGTGATCTCTTCAAAACTAAGCAGTTCTGAGCGAGGCAGAAATTTGTACTCTTTACTGAAAACCGACTTGGGCATGCAGTAGACACAGCGGAAATTACACCGGTCGGTCACAGACACGCGTAAATCCTTCAATGGGCGACTTAGCTTGTCGACAACCAAGTGGTCTTTGTTGCTATTTTCAGGGCCGAGTCCGGCTTCGTGATTCATGCAATGCCTTGTGTGAGTATCTGAGTTGGGCACCCAGTATTACGAGTATTTCACGCACAGGTTCAATGTACCCGAGTAACACCAGATGTGGCAATTGTTTGCCCGTAAATGAGCTGTGGGTATCATGAAAATTGGGCCAAATTGCCACACAAAGAACTCCAGACCCAGTAGTCCGGCTCAACCGCCACCGCGCTGAAACCTCAAGTCGAAATTCGCTTTAAATGTCTCTTGCTGCTCTTTGGTGACACCACGAAACGCAAAGTCAACCGTGGCAAACGGAATACACATCAGGGCAATACGGCGCTCCTGCTGCTCACCAAGGCGTATTTCAACTGTACCGTCGTTTATCTCACCTGAAACGGTGTTGCCATCTATGCGGTAGGTGTGCGGCCCCATCGCAGCAGGCAGCAGCCGGAAAAAGTCGGCATGGGTGAGTCCCATATCGCGTGAGTAAATGATATCTGGCGTGTTATCCACCGGCGACAGGTGGCCAGATGGCAAGCGCATCACCTTCTTTGAGTAATCCCGGTTGGTCACGATCAGCATCGCAAACAAAAACGCCGTTGATCAAGACCAGATGCGCCAGCTCTCTTGGCACCTGATACTTATCAATGATGGAATGCAGACTGGCATCTTCAGGAACCTCAATTGAGGCGATATTGCGCACAGCCCCGGCTGGCAATAAATCGCCAAGCGTTGCATAGAGCTTGAATGTTATTCGCATGAATACAGCCGGTGTAACCAATCAGGTTATGCCGTGGTAGCCTGATGTTGACCTTGCGCACCAGCAAGATAAGCTTCCGGCAATCGAGTTGGATTTTCCATCAGTTTGTCTTTCCACTCACCAAGCGGTGAAGCCGTTTGTATTAGCCCACGCATAACACCCACATGCTGTGTCATACCAAGGCTGCTTGCTCCAACAAGAACATCATCTTTAAACTGAAGATTGATGTATTGGTAATTTTCCTTGTCGACCAGTTCGGATTCATCCCCACCATCAACACCCATCCATAAACCAAATGAGGTTGAAATAAGTCCGACTGTATCCAGCACGTTCATATTGACATTGCCGGGATTGGTGGCAACGTGCCCACTAACCATGCTTTGCGCGGCAATTTTGCCATGCTCAACAGCTGTCGGTTGAATCGCTTGCACGTAGTAGTCACCGGTGGAGAAATCTTTACCTTGAGCAACATCACCCGCCGCATAAATGTCGGTGACGCTGGTTTGCATGTAGTCATCTACCACAACACCCATATCGATATTGATGCCACTGCCATCGAGAAACGCCGTGTTGCTGCGTACACCTGTTGCACAGATAACCAGATCGGCCGCAATACTTTCTCCGGTGTTCGTGCTTACTGAAAGTACATTGTTATTTGCATCGATACGCTCAACTTTTGTTGAGGTAAGAACGCGAATACCCTGATCTTCGCACCAATCTTTGATCATGGTTCCCATGACGCGATTAGTCATACGCGACACCATACGGTTTTCCATTTCAATAACAGTCAGATTAACTTTTCTGGCCGCCAACGATTCGAGAATGATGCAACCGATAAAACCAGCACCCATCAATACCACATTAGAGCCCGGGCTGGCTTTGTCGATAATTTTATGAGCATCTGCCAGAGACCAGCAGTTATGAACAGCATCCAGATCGATACCAGGAATGGGTGGCTTTGTTGCAGTAGCACCGGTTGCAACCAACAACTTGTCATAAGAAATACTACCCGCTTCGCTCAGAGAGACTTCTTTAGTCTGCGCATTAATGGCGCTGGCTCGAGCGTGACGCACGTGAATACCGAGCTTGTCAAAGTGAGCCGTGTCTTTGCGCAGGTAAGTTCCCTCTTGCTTGATGTTTCCAACCAGGAAATAGGGTATGGCCATGCGTGAATACGGCGGCACATCTTCTGCCGCCAGCATGGTTACTTCGCTGCGCGCGTCTAGCTTTTTGATGTGCTCAGCGGCAGAAACTGCCGCTGGGCCCGCGCCAATAATTACGTGGTGCATTTATGTTATCCAGGCAAACCTAATCGTTGATGTGTTTCAGACGAGACAGTGCCATCGGTAGTCCAGCCGCGAACGGCGTAGTATTCAGGCAACATCTTATCGAGCTCAGACACTTTACCAGCTGCTGGTCCGGCATTCGCCGCTTCTGTCAGCAGTCGCGTCGGTAGATTGTCATCCGCACTGGTCAGACCGGCTTTGGCGTTGTATTCACGCTCCATATTCCAGATGCGCTCACCAACTTCCATCATCCGTTCACTCGACCAGTCGCCCGCACAGGCTGCATCAACTTGCGGAGCAATATCATCCATTGTCCATGCAAAGGTAGTGAACACACACAATCCTGCTGAATCAACCGCAGCCGTGGCATCCTGAAACGCCTTAACCAAGCCAGCCTTACCATCGGACTGAAGCGGGTCAGTTTTCTCAGGAATACCCAGAATCTCTGACGCGATGGTATAACCACGCAGATGACAAGCACCACGGTTAGATGTGGCATAGGCCAGACCGATGCCTTGAATACCACGAGGATCGTAGGCCGGAAATTCCTGACCCTTAACCGTCATTGAAAATTCTGGTCGACCATACTTTTCACACAAACGCTTGGAACCCATGCCAAGGTCTCGGCCGAAGCCTTCACCCTTCGCGGTCTGTTCTGCAGCCCAGACCAATGCTTCGGCCGAACCGAATTTAAGTTCGACACCATCGGTTTGCGCAGTCGAGATCGCACCGACTTCAAAAAGCTCCATTGCCGCGGCAACAGTTGAACCGAACGAAATTGGATCGAGGCCGTCTTCGTTGCACAGGAAATTCACATAGGTGAGCGCATCTATATCATCAACACCAGTGTCCGGTCCCAATGCCCATGCTGCTTCATACTCAAGGCCGCCTGAATTAATCCAGTACTCTGGCTTGTCTTTAACCGAGAAGTGCGTTCGATCGACGGTTGAGATACGACCGCAAGCAATAGTGCATGCATAGCAAGCCCCATTAGTTGTCAGGTTGGGTTTGCCATCCGATTTTCGAGGTTCTGCCATAGCTTCAGCAGACACATTAGCTGCACCTTCAAACTGGGTTTCACGCATATTGCGCGTAGGCAAGGCACCCACTTCGTTGATCACGTTCATCAGTACCTGGGTACCGTAAGCTGGTAAGCCCTGGCCCGTTACTGCATTTTCAGCCAATACTGCTTTTCCGGCTTTCGTAGTCGCCATGAAAGCTTCAGGATTATCGACGTTTGCCAGACCCTGTGTACCGCGTACAACAACCGCTTTCAGGTTCTTCGAAGCCATAACAGTACCAACACCACTTCGACCGGCAGCTCGATGCAAGTCATTGACGATGGCTGAATACAAGCACCCTTGCTCAGCACTGCGACCAACGCAGGCTATACGCGTTTGAGGATCCTGATGCTTGGTGCGTAAAATTTTGTCTGACTCCCAAACCGACTTTCCCCAAAGATCGTCAGCGGCAATCAATGTTGCTTTTTCGTTTTCGATGCTCAGGTACATAGGGCTTGCTGCACGCCCTTCGAAAATAATCATGTCCCAGCCAGCGAACTTCATCTCGGCGCCAAAAAAGCCACCTGAATTAGAGCAGGCTATTGCGTTGGTCAACGGGCTTTTGCAAATCACTGAATAACGACCGCCTGTTGAAGCGGTGGTACCAGTCAGAGGTCCGGTAGCCATGATCAGCTTGTTGTCTGGCCCAAGAGGGTCACAGGCAGGATCGGTTTCTTCAACCATGTAACGGGTTGCAAGACCACGCTGACCTAAATAGTCATTGGCCCACTGCATGTTGAGTGGCTCTTCAGCAACAGTGCCGTTGGTGAGATTGACTCGGAGTACTTTTTTTGTCCACGACATAATTTGTCTCCTTAGCTAGTAGCGTTGTCGGTTTTAGAGGCCCATGCGCGCATTTTGTCAAGACCGGTTGCGTTGGCGTCAACATACGTGATGGCTTGGGTTGGACATGCTTCGGCACAAGCCGGGTCGCCACCACACAAATCGCATTTAATGACTTTGCCGGAGGTTGTATTGTAATTTATGGTGCCGAACGGACAAGCTATGGTGCAAACTTTACAACCTACGCAAACATCTTCAAGCACATCTTTTGAACCTGTCTCGGCATTGATGACAATAGCGTCGACCGGGCAAGCTTGCATACACCAAGCTTCATCGCATTGGGTGCAGGTGTACGGTACGAACCGACCTTCATCATGAAAAGTGAACACTTTTATCCGCGATTTAGACGGATTAAACATGCCTTCATTCTCAATTGAACACGCTGATTCACACTGCAGGCACCCGGTGCATTTACCCGGGTCGATGTGCAGAGACTTTTGCATGATGCTCCTCCGTTTTTAGTGTTGTAAGTAGTACTCTTATTTCGTGAGCACTTAAAATGTGTGTGCATTCAATAGCTTACGACTGCTGATGGGCAACGAAAGATATAACCACACTTTTTCCGTAGGTAACAGTAAGTAAATTGGCGCGACATTGCAAGATTGGAGTAGTCCTCAAACGGCATGAAATGCAGGGTTTTACTGCAACATGGGCCAAATTGCCCAATGGAATACGGGTATCGCACTGGCAAACCTGGCCGCTCAGCTACACTTGGATGTGCTGGAGCGACTGTTTGATCTTGAGCGCCTGATCTAGTGCGCCTGATCTAGTGCGCCTCTTCCCAGCTGTTACCGACACCAACATCAACTTCCAACGGCACCGATAATGTAGCCGCAGCAATCATGTGCTTTTGAATTTGCGCACCTATATCATCTGACTTACCTGCTGGTACTTCCAAAACAAGTTCATCGTGTACTTGCATGATGACTTTGGCATCTACTTTGTCGTTAGCTAACCATTGGTCTACTGCTAACATTGCGCGCTTTATAATGTCTGCAGCGGTGCCTTGCATGGGTGCATTGATTGCCGTGCGCTCTGCATATTGACGCATCTGTCCATTACGCGCATTAATGTCCGGCAAATAGAGCCGGCGTCCATACACAGTTTCAACAAACCCGGTTTCCTTGGCTTTAATGCGGGTATCTTCCATATATGTCTTGACGCCGGGATAGCGGGCAAAATACAGATTAATGTATTCCTGCGCCTCACCGCGTGATATGTCCAATTGTTTTGCCAGGCCAAATGCCGACATACCATAGATAAGCCCAAAGTTAATGGCTTTAGCCGCTCGGCGTTGATCTGCATCAACATCGCTAACATCGGTTGCAAATACTTCTGATGCTGTCGCCCGATGCACATCGATGCCCTGCTCGAAAGCCTGCACTAACCCTTCATCTGCAGACAGGTGCGCCATGATGCGAAGTTCGATTTGCGAATAATCTGCGGCCAGTATTCGATACCCTTTTCGCGGGACAAACGCCTCTCTGATACGCCTGCCTTCCTCGGTACGCACTGGAATATTCTGCAAGTTCGGATCGGTACTCGATAACCTGCCAGTCGATGCGACCGCTTGATGATAAGACGTATGCACCCGACCAGAACCTTCGTTAATCTGCAAAGGCAGTTTGTCTATATACGTTGACTTGAGCTTCGCAAGCGACCTGTGTTGCAAGATTAAGCGAGGTAGTGGATAGTCAACTGCCAGTGTTTCAAGCACATCTTCAGCCGTTGATGGTTGACCTTTGGGTGTTTTACGAATAATTGGAAATTGCTTTTCATCAAAGAATATTTCCTGAATTTGCTTGGGCGAGCCCAAATTAAATTCCTTACCCGCATCGCTATAGGCGTCTGCTTTGATTTGTTCAAGCTTACCGCCAATCTCCTCGCCCTGAGCATTGAGCATATCCGCGTCGATGCCAACACCGTTATATTCAATACGTGACAAGACATGCAACAATGGCAGCTCTGTTTCCAGATAGAGTGTTTTAAGTTTTTCGTTCTCTTTGAGCTGTGGCCATAATACATTGTGCAATTGCAAAGTTATGTCGGCATCTTCTGCAGCATAGTGGCTCGCTTGTTCTAACGGAATTTGATCAAACGTGAGTTGCTTTTTACCTTTACCTGCTATGTCTTCAAAGTTAACAGTCTCAACGCCAAGATACTTGCGAGCCAACGCATCCATGTTGTGACGCGTAGCAGTTGAGTCCAGTACGTAAGATTCGAGCATAGTGTCATGCGCTACATTGCTTAGCTCAATATCGTATTTGCGCAATACGTTAATATCGTACTTAATGTGCTGTCCGATTATGTTGCCAGTGTCTCGTTCAAGTAGCGGTTTAAGTTTGGCAAGTATGGTGGCTCTATCGAGTTGCTTTGGCGCATCTTCATACACATGTGCTAAAGGCACATAGGCCGCCTTGCCTGGCTCAACTGAAAACGAAACACCAACCACTTCAGCTACCATGTAGTCAAGACTGGTTGTTTCCGTATCGAACGCAAACAGCTCGGCTTTGTCCAGCTTCTTCAACCAGGTGTTAAACGACTTCATCGTTAACACCGTCTCGTAATCCTGATTGTCTCGGGCTACGGGGACAACATCGGTAGATAACGTTGAAGTAGAGCTGCTACTTGTAGCGCTAGCTGTTCCCCGCAATAGTGGTGACTTACCTTCGGCCAGTTCACGACGCCAGGTTTTGAATTCCAGTGTATCGTACAAACCTGCAAGTGCTTCAGCATCCGGATCGGAGAATTCGAGCTCTTTTATATTTTTTGGCAATTCAACATCCGTTTTGATTGTCGCCAGCTCATATGACATGGGTAAAAATTCGATACTGTCTCGAAGCTTTTCTCCGATTTTCCCTTTCACAGAGTCTGCGTTGTCGATAACTGCCTGTAGCGAATCATTTGCACTCAGCCACTTTGCTGCGGTCTTTGGTCCACAACTTGGCACGCCCGGAATGTTGTCAGATGTATCGCCGACTAACGCCAGATAGTCGATAATCTGATCAGGCTTGACACCAAATTTATCAACAACACCCTGCTCGTCCATGGCTGTATTGGTCATGGTGTTTACCAGCGATACATTGGCATTAACCAATTGCGCCATGTCTTTATCGCCGGTGGATATCACCGTGTTCAAACCGGACTTGGTGGCTTGTACAGCCAGCGTGCCAATAACATCATCAGCCTCGACTCCGGGAACAATCATTATGGGCATACCCATGTGCTGCACTACCTGGTGAAGCGGTTCGATCTGCAAACGCATGTCGTCGGGCATTGGCGGTCGATTGGACTTATACTCTTTGTAAATGTCATCGCGGAATGTCTTACCTTTTGCATCAAATACCACCACCATAATCTCGGGCTGATAATCGGCTACCAGTCGTCGTAGCATGTTAACCACACCGTAGATTGCACCAGTTGGCTGACCAGACGCTGTCGTTAGTGGGGGCATTGCATGAAATGCGCGATACAGGTAGGACGATCCATCGACTAGAATTACTGGTTTGGCAGCAGACATGCCGTTCTCACTTAATCAATAATCTCGATAGTGTACGTCAACACGAATTAAATCGTTTCAAGGAACCCAATGCGACAACTACCCAAAAACAACCAGATGAGCGCCGATGCCAGAGACCGGGCATTGACCAGAGATTCCTGGAAGATTTTCCAGATCATGGCTGAATTCGTTGACGGGTTCCAGCAGCTCGCCGATATCAGTCCTTCAGTCAGCATATTCGGGTCTGCCCGTTTCAAACCTGACAACCCATACTATCAAGCGGCTGAGGACATCAGCCGGTTGTTGTCAGATTCCGGTTTTGCCGTTGTCAGTGGTGGCGGACCAGGTATTATGGAAGCTGCGAATAAAGGTGCTTTGGCTGGCAAGTCAGCAAGCGTGGGATTGAACATTAAGCTGCCACATGAGCAATCAGGAAACGGATTTCAGGATATCAGCATCAATTTCAAGTACTTCTTCGCACGCAAAGTGATGTTCGTTAAGTACGCTTCAGCCTACGTTGTCATGCCCGGTGGCTTCGGAACGCTCGACGAGATGGCGGAAGTACTGACATTAGTGCAAACCGGTAAATCGCAAAAGGTGCCGATCATTCTCTATGGCACAAGCTTCTGGAATGGTTTGATCGAATGGTTTAAGGACTCGTTAATCGCCGATGGCACCATTAGCGAAAAAGATCTGGATTTGTTCCATATAACCGATGATCCACAATTTGTTATCGACTGCATTTTCGATTTCTATGAAGGGGTCGATCTGGATGCCATTATCACGCAATCGCAGCTGAAAATGGACCTTTAATAAAGACAAACCCAGAGCAAAATATAAGCTGCACCTGACGAACTGAGTCGTCAGATGCCGCTTTTTTCTACCCCGCGTTACCTACGGCTTTTCTGCCGCATTTTCGTTATCCAATGTTTGAACAGTTCACATTTCCGGGCTGGAAGCGGTGCACACTTCCAAAGCGCTTGACTGCCCGTTCACAGTCTGATTTTCAGCATAAATAGCCAAAACCGAACAAAAATCTATTCACAGGTCACAAGACAAAGCGCCAGGGCTCTTTGCCGATTACAGTCTGGATTTCTGGTGCCGTATCTAGGGACAGGATGCCACTTGGTCCAGAGAAGGCCAGGGGACAATTCCAACGGAATGAGGCGCATGAAAACAATCTGTATCAAAGCTGCGACTGCCACAAGTTATTCCTTTGTGTTTAGCTTGTAGATAAAGACGTGCTTTCCAGAATATCCAGCAATTGGTCGCTACGTCGCTACACCTTTATAGTCACGGGCATCACCTTCCTTGTGATCGGTCTTGTGGTATGCGAGTTTGCAAGACAAACCAGCGTTCGCAATTACTACCTGAACTTCGAAGAAAACGCCGAAATACTCACATCCACGATTGCGGCCGCTGCGCATTTCGACATTCATGCTAAAAACTCCTACGCACTCAATAATATTGTCACGCGATTAGTAGACTCTGTGCCAAATGTTCAGGCCGTAGCCATATTCGATACAACTGATACTGTCCTTGCTTCATGGAGCCAGGACATTATTACCGACAGTAACAACTATAAATCAGTTTCTTCATACGAAAAAAGCGTTACTGCCGACGGCCAGGACGTCGGGCGAATATCAGTTGCATTCGATGTGAGTCAGCAGAAAAAAACGTTGAAAGAAAATGCCATCAATCTTTATCTTATCGGGATCTTCATCATTGGCTGTTGTGCAATGTTGATATTGGCAATGCTAAACCACATCGTTGTGAACCCTGTTCGCAGAATACACGAGCATCTTATCAGCCTGCAAAATAACGAAAATCCAGGTGATCTCAAAATTGCAGCTAACAAAGAGCTTTACTATTTAGGCAATACCGTTAGCGAACTGGGCAATGTTTTAAAGCTTCGCAAGCAACAAGAAAACGAGTTAAAAGAAACCTCTGAAGCCAAATCTGATTTTCTGGCTAACATGAGCCATGAATTGCGCACACCCATCAATGGTGTTCTCGGCATGCTTACGCTGCTTCGCGAGACACCACTTGACCCGCAGCAAAATGAGCAAGTCAGAATTGCAACCAGCTCAAGTAAAAATTTATTAACGCTGGTTAACGATATCCTCGATTTTTCAAAGCTTGAAGCAGGAAAACTCAGCTACGAAAATATTGAGTTTGAGTTGGAAAACCTTGTTGAAGAATGCGCTGAAGCACTTTCTGAGTCAGCTTTTCGAAAAGACCTCGTTTTTCTATGCCAGATCGATCCAGATGTACCTGTAAACGCTATTGGTGACCCAACCAGACTTCGGCAGGTTATTACCAACCTGACAGGCAATGCAATTAAATTCACCAGCGAGGGCATCGTTCGAATTCGAGTTCAACGCTGCATCGACCCACAATTGAGTGATCAAATAAAATTCACTATTACAGACACCGGCATAGGAATTGGCAAAGAGGCATTGAACGGTCTATTCAAATCGTTTGCACAAGCTGATAGTTCAACTACTCGAAAATTTGGCGGCACTGGACTCGGGTTGGCAATCAGTAGACGGATTGTTGAAGGTATGGGTGGACAGATTGGTGCTAATTCTATCGAGAACAAAGGCAGTGCATTTTGGTTTACCTTGCAATTACCAGCCGCGAACGACCAATCTGTGCAATGCGCCCATCAATTGGAATTCGACCAGCCCGTCAAGGTGCTTCTCGTCGAGCATGTCGAAGAAACCAGAGACAACTTGACTACCTTACTACTCGAGCAGAATACGCAGGTTGATCATGCCAGTGGTGCACATGAGACACTTGCAATGATTTCGGAGTCGATGCGCGATGCCTTACCCTACGACGTGGTGCTTTTTTCTACACAGCTCCATGATATGTCTGCGCGTCAATTCTGTGATTGTATTAGTGAGCAGAAAAACCTGAGTGATTTAAAGTTGATAGCCATCAATATAATTTGTCAGGCTCGCTCTAATTTGTATACGCACTCTAATAATAGAATATCCAGTCACATTTCAAAACCGGCTCGACGTGCAGAGATTGCGAGAGCCTTGTCAACAGCAGTTTCAGAACACAGTCCTGCCGATCAGCATGACACTACCGGTGAACAAGCCCTGGTCTACGGCGCAGCAAACCCAGAGCAAGATAATCAAGCACAATCAGACGATCAAACCAATGCTCAATCGTCACCGTCAGACGGCGCGTCTGTTTACGAAAACATCACTATTCTTGTTGCCGACGACAATCTTATAAACCAGCAAGTCGCGCAAGGGATGCTGGACAAACTCGGCTTTCAGACACTACTTGCTGACAACGGTCGTGAGGCTCTTGAGATAATGAAAAGCGAGCATGTAGATCTTATCCTTATGGACTGTCAAATGCCGGTGCTTGACGGATTCGAGACAACAGAACAAATCCGGGCTGAGGAATCAGACACACGACTACCCATAATCGCACTCACCGCAAATGCAACTCAAAGCGATTCTGAAAAATGCTATGCGGCCGGAATGGATGGTTTTCTGACTAAACCAATTGAAATGAAAATATTTGAAGAAACGCTGATCAACACACTCGGTGATCGTCTGCTCGATGACCAAACGACACACAAGGTAATAAAAGCAGCTTAGTAGACTTACACAAACTTCGCCAACAACAATAATAATAAATAGCAAGAGGCAATGAAAATGCAAAGCAACAATCATGCAGCGGTTCAATACCCAGAGACCACCACTGAGGCAAACGAATTCAATAACATCGAGTCTGTTGAATCAATTTATTCAGCCGACACCATCGAGATTATTGATTGCGTTAGCACTCACATAATCTCCTCTGGAATTGACGCACCAAAAACGCAGGAGGCCGCCGCCAATGATGAATTTAAGGCCGGCGAAATATATTCTCTGGACAATGCTCGCATGGCTAAACAATCCAAATCGGTTGAACGCCGAGCCTGCAAAAGCCGTCTTACCGACAGACGCTCAAGTGCCCGCGTATCCGCGAACGGTGAAACTCAGCTAGATCGGCGCGAGGCAAATAGAATCGCCAATGTTGACGCCATTCGATTGGCGCACAAAATAAAATAAGCTGTTTCAATGGTTTGCGCTTCGAATCTGGTATTTTAGATTACTATACGGTTTGTACGATTAACCTTTGGTGACTTGCCATTAGCAGGTTTAACACTAATGTAATGTACGAATGTTAATGTAATTGTCATTGATTCTACGCAGGTCCTGGAGTTCCAGAAGTGCCAAGCGACCCGAATACGTTAACTGACAATGATATCGCCGGCTCGCCGCACGCCCTTACATGTGTGACAAACCTGTCAAGATGGACAACTATAATGCCGATAAATGATTTGAATCGGTTGTACTTGAACTCGATGCAATACAAAATTTGGATTAGGGATTGTTGTACCAATAGGAGCTGTAATGGGTAATCTACTAAAATCGCTTACATTTGTGATGTTATCTGCGGTCAGCGTAACCTTACCTGCCGCCGTCGATCACACTTTTACTACAGAATTGCAAGAAGTTCGTACCGGCTCTATAAACGGTAAAGAATACTTGACCATCCATATCGACTCTTCCGTTGGACCAGCTAATTGCCAAGGCAGTGTGTTGCGTGTAGATACACAAAGCCTGAAACAGCCAGGCAAACAACACGAGATGGAATCGGTCGCCCTGGAAGCAATGCTGACCTCAGAGCCTGTCGTTATCACCGTTCCCATGAACTCAGACCAGTGTTTTGATGGCATGCCAACCATTAGCGAAATAAACCTGGCCACCCGCATTCAGTAATTGCCTGACACCCGTGCTTCGCTGCCCGTAGCGACGCATAATCTTCCGTATATTCAACAGGTTAGCTTAAAAATCGATTCCTTCGGTTTTGACTAAGCTAAAGTTCTGGCGCTTTTCTGTCGAAACGTGGGATAATATCCCCAAATAATGCAGATTTTGCGATTGATCTCAAGGTTCGTAGACGCGGCTGACGCTAAGCTTGCCCGATAGATGAATTGCAGTAACCTTATACATGCACGCTACGCTTCAAAAAGCCGTTACCAGAATGCTCGCTCCCTTGGTGCGTGTGCTCTTGCGCCATGGCGTTTCTCATGCAGAATTCGCCAGCTGGGCAAAACAATCCTACGTAGAAGAAGCACACAAACACTTTGGTATCGACGGTAAAAGCCCTACTGTTTCGCGGCTTGCCATTGTTACAGGCATCAATCGTAAAGAGGTCAAACGTATTCTTGATCTGCCAGCTGATGTCGTGCCGGCTGTGGCCAAACATAATCGCGCCATTCGTGTTGTGACCGGTTGGCTGCAAGACAGCGAATACAACAACAGCAAAGGCAAACCACTGGCTCTGACTTATGGTGATGCTGATTGTGGCTTTAATCAACTCGTTAAACGATACGGTGGCGACGTGCCAGCTCGGGCAGTTCTCGACGAGTTGTTACGCGTTGGTACTGTAAGCGAGGAAAAGAATCTTATATCGTTAGTCACCAAAGGTTATGTACCGCACGAAAGTGAAGAAGCAATGCTCGATCTGTTTGCTACCAGTGCCCGTGACCTGTTAACCACACTCGATCACAACGTTAGTGGTGAGGGCAAATCCCGACTGCAAATGAGTGTTGCTTACGATGATGTGAGCATTGCGGGTTTAGAGGCCTTTCGAAAACTCAGTTCAAAAAAGGCTTTGGCACTTTTACAAGAATTGGATACCGCGTTGTCGAAACACGATCGAACTAAAAACCCATCAGCAGGAGGCGAAGGTCGTTTTAGAACCGGCCTTGGTGTGTATCTAATTGAAGAGGCAGTGGAAGATGAACAATCAGAAGATTAATAGCGTGAGAGGATCCGCTACCGCCAAGGTCCTGCTGTTTGTCCTTGTGCTTCTGATCTCTGCTTGTGACGGTGGAATATTTGGCACAGGCGGACCAGATGACATGCTGGCTACAACCGCGGACACATCTGATGCTTCTGTTCCAAATTCAAACACAGATGGTACGGTGGCCGAAGCAACTAATGACTTGGAGACTAATGACTCGGAAACTGTTGGCGGCGACACAGATGATGCTAGTGCAACTGACGAAGGCGCTGTTGATACAAGCGCTAATATGACAAACGGTTCTCCGGCAGGAAACGGTGACAATACATCAACTCCGATGCCTGTTGTCAATCAGTTTACTAACTCATTGCCGACGCTTGATAGTCCAACAGCAAAAATCAACGTAGTCAATACCAGTTCGGTTTCGCTAAACGTTATCGAAACCGGTGCTCCGGTATCTATGGCGTTATTTGGTGTTGGAGGTGTCGCTCCAGATACTCAAAGCAGTGCAGTTGCAGTGCAATCAAACGGCATAAGTCTTGATATTATCGACAACGAAACACCAACTGAAACGATAGCAAGATTCACATCATTTGTTGTTGATAGCGCAACGTTCACTACCCTTATAGTTCGGCAGAATGGTGCTCAGATTGATGTAATACCACTAACGACTGAAACTAAAACTACTGATTCATCGCTGATTAAAGTACGCGTAGTGCAAGCTGGTACTTTGGGAGATCCGTCAGTTAGCGCAACATTCAACTTACAATCTGTGGGAACAAATTCTGGCGGCGTTGTCGACAGGGATTTTGGTCCGATGTCGTTTAGCAGCACAGATTTTAATTACACAGAAATAAACCAGGGTGACTATCAGCTTACCGACACAGCCAATCGCATCAATAGTCAAATGTTGACGTTCGAAGGCGGTAATGTCTACACAGTGATCGTGTTAGGCGAGAGTCCGAATACCGTTCTATTGATTAATGATACTCAATCAGCGGTGCAATAGCGGTAAAGACACGATGTTGTTTGCAACCATTGACTTACAACAAGTCAGTTTGATTTGTTTGCGATGCCGTGAATAATATGCTGTAACTGATCAAGCCCTTCCGTTAATGCTGCAGGACCGGGCTGCAAAATATACGGCGATTTAATTTCGAACAAATTGTCGTTCTGCACTGCGGTTATTGCATCCCATCCGGGTCTGACTTTAACTTTATCAGCGCGAAATTTCTTGCCACACCAAGAGCCAATAATAACTTCCGGATTGGCGTCGATAACGCGTTGCGGGTTCGCGATAATTCGATCGACTCCATGCGACTTCAAACCAAGTTCACTAAAACAATCAACGCCACCAGCAAATCCAATTAATTCTGATACCCAACGTATAGCGGATATCATTGGCTCGTCCCACTCTTCGAAATAAACTCGCGGTTGACGGGGTAGTGCTTCTGCCTGGCTAGCCGCCGTGCGCAATCGCTTGGCATAACCATCAACCAGATGCCGGCCCTTTTCATGTGCTCCTACCATGCTGGATAAGGTTAAAATCATATTCAGGATTTCCTGCACAGACCGCTGATTCATAACCAGCACATTAGCACCCATGCGAATTAAATCAGCTGCTATGTCGGCTTGCAGATCTGAGAAGCCAATGACAAGATCTGGTTTCAAATCCATAATACGACCGGTTTTAGCAGACGTAAAAGCAGACACTTTCGGTTTGTCGCGCCGAGCTTCAGGCGGACGCACGGTAAAACCCGATATGCCAACAATCCGATCCTGCTCGCCAAGCAGATACAGAGTCTCGGTGGTCTCTTCGGTTAAACACACTATGCGTTCCGGATAACGTGGCAACATATATTTATTCGCACTAGGCAAGATTGAGCTATTTTAATCGTCATAGGTTGTTGGCGTATAGGCTGAGCGTACAATTACTAATCATTCAGGACGACTGGCAAAGAGTCGAAACACCATGCACACAAACAAAAAACTAGTCGTTATTTCTCACGCCCCGTCTGACAATACTCAGAGGATGCTCAAGTCCATCATTAAAGGGGCCAGTAATCATGATTTAACAAACGTCGATGTAAAATGTTTCTCACCTCTGGACGCACGTGCTGAGGATATCAAGACAGCTCAAGCGATTATTATTGGCACAACCGAAAACCTTGGGTATATGGCAGGTTTAACCAAGGACGTATTTGATCGTTGCTACAATGAATGCCTGGATACCACTCAGGGTCTACCCTTCACCTTTTATATTCGCGCCGGCCTTGATGGCACTGGTACAAGAAGAGCTATCGAGAGTATTGCGACAGGCTTACGCTGGCGGTTAGTCCAGCAGCCGTTGATATGTAAGGGCGAGTTCAAGGAGGAATTTATCACTCAATGCGAAGAGCTTGGTTTAACTATGGCAGCAAGCCTGGACGCAGGAATAATCTGATTCGACGTAGCCGCAAGGTTTCTTACACCACAATTCTTTCCAATCAGTAGTGTTTTTCGCATTGTATCCATACCACAGCCTGTTACACACGTTTTTACATTCGGGATTATATGCCCAAACATATAAGACTAAAGGGATTCGGTCCTTCATCGCACAACATTGCCGTCGGACCGATTCCTCCAAACCAAAAAACACCCCGATAGAATAATCAGCAGGCAACCCAGCATCATCCAACGATCAAGCTGTTCATCAAAAAAAACTAATCCAAGCACAACGCCAAACAATAATCGTGAATACCTGAACGGTGTTACTGCCGAAACTTCACCCGTGCGCATGGCCCTCATTAACCCGGAGTAGGCAAAGACCCCAGCGAGAATTGCAGCAAGCATGTACGAAGACGACGAAAAATCTGGAATCACTAACGGCACCGAATCCCAGAGTGAATACAGAACACCAGCAATAATCACAGCTATAAAACCATAAAAACCAAGTAGTGTTGTACTGATCGATGCCGGTGCTGCCCGACTGGCTAAATCTCTACCGGCAAAACCAAACAGACCTATAACAGCCAATAAAGAGAGTAATGAAAAACTGTCGGTACCAGGGCGAATCACGATCACTACTCCCAGTAATCCTGTAAAAATAGCCACCCACCTACGCCAACTGACTCGTTCGCCAAATACCACAATAGCGCCAAAAACAACAACTAGCGGTGTCGCTTGCAAAATGACGGTTGCAACCGACAAGGGTATAAATGCGACAGCAAGAAAATAAAACAAGCGTCCTGCAATCTCGAAGACAAACCGTATGCACATCGGTTTGGAGATAATGTCTGAATTAAACAGAGGCTCGTTGTTATACAGCGCAACGCACGCAAATATCAATGCGCCACCGACACCAAACAGGATGAGAATCTGACCAATAGGCAGCGTTTGAGATGCTGCTTTTATCAAAGCGTCTTCGAGCGCAAAGGCCGCCATTGAAGCGACCATCCATGCGCTGCCAACAAAGTTGGCGTCAGGATGCTGGTTAATTTGAATCGCCGGTATTACTATGCGGGCTGCAAATTAGCGTAGGCCACCACTAACCATTTGCTACCAGCATCTTCAAAATTAACTTGCACCCGAGCTTGTTGTCCGCGACCTTCGTGATCAAGCACCACACCCATACCAAATTTCCCATGCTGTACCATTTGCCCAATTTGGATACCGGAATCACTCTCTTCCTGAAAACGCGGCGACTCGGTACTGTTATAAACCGGCAAACTTACGCTCATGCGCGGGCGAATTTCTTCGAGTAGATTCGACGGCAACTCACCAACAAACTTTGATGGAGGGTTGTATTGATCACGTCCATATAGCCGTCGTTGTTCCGCCATTGTCAGATAGAGTTTCTTTTCCGCGCGCGTGATACCGACGTAGCACAACCGTCTTTCTTCTTCTAACTTTGCCGGGTCTTCCATTGATCGCTGATGCGGGAACAATCCCTGCTCCATGCCAGCAAGATAAACAACCTGAAACTCGAGCCCCTTGGCTGAGTGTAAGGTCATTAGCTGTACGGCATCTTCATCCGCCTCAGCCTGGCCATCACCCGATTCAAGGGCTGCGTGAGCAAGAAACTCATCGAGAATAATCGCTTCCGGGTCTTCGGTGTAGTTCAGTGAAAACGTGCGCGCAGCGTTACTGAGTTCTTCGACGTTTTCAACCCGGCTTTGGCCACGTTCTGATTGATCTTTTTTGAAATGATCGAGCAACCCGGAGAGTTCACTAACCGTTTCGACTTGCGATGGCAAGGATTGGTCGGCTATTGCCTCACTCATAGATTCGATCATACTGACAAATTTACTGACCGCTGTACTTGCTCGTGCAGTCAAGCCTTTACTCTCAACCAGCGATTGCGATGCCTCCCACATAGAACAGTTTGCATCGCGTGCATAGACCCGTATTTGAGATACGGTTTTATCGCCGATACCACGAGCCGGCTGATTGATAACACGTTCGAATGAAACATCATCAAGATGGTGCGAAACCAAACGCATATAAGCGAGCGTGTCTTTTATTTCAGCTCGTTCGAAATAACGTAAACCACCATAAACTCGATATTTAACCCCGGCAGCAACAAGATATTCTTCTATTACTCGGGACTGCGCGTTAGATCGATACAAAATGGCACAATCGCGTCGACGTCCACCTTTGTCACTTATATAGTCAAGCACAGACTCGACTATAAACCGGGCTTCATCGGTTTCGTTGTAAGCGTTGTATAACGTGATCAGATCGCCTTCGCCGTCGGCAGTCCACAGATTTTTTCCAAGCCGGCCGCCATTGCAGTCTATCAGCGCATTCGCCGCGGCAAGTATGTTACCGCTTGACCGATAGTTCTGTTCCAGGCGCACAACGGCTGCATCTGGAAAGTCTTTGTTGAAGTTGAGAATATTTTCTACCCGCGCACCACGCCAGGCATAAATCGATTGGTCATCGTCACCTACCGCAAACACGTTACCGGTGTCGCCGGCTAAAAGTCTTACCCACGCATATTGAATCGCATTGGTATCTTGAAACTCATCAATAAGTAAATGTTGATAGCGCTGACGATAATGCTTTAGCAGCGTTTCATTGTCGCGAAGGGTTTCCAGCGCACGCAGCAAGAGCTCGGCAAAATCCACAGCCCCTGCTCGCTCACAAGCAGCTTCGTAAGCGCTATAGACTCTGACGTATTGTTGTGTGGTGGCATCCTGCTGATCATCGATATGTTGAGGTCGCCTGCCCTCATCTTTATGCCCATTGATGAACCACTGTACCTGTTTAGGTGGATAATGTGCTTCATCGAGTTCGAGGGTTCGCAACGTACGCTTGACCAGGCGCAGCTGATCGTCTGAATCGAGAATCTGAAACGCTTTTGGCAGACCAGCCTCTTGCCAATGACTGCGTAAAAAACGATGCGAAATACCATGAAACGTGCCCAGCCACATGGCCGCGACATTCATACCCAACAGGTGCTCGACTCGATGCCGCATTTCACGTGCGGCCTTGTTGGTAAACGTGACCGCCATAATGCCGAATGGCGAAACACCTTCTACCCGGTGCAACCAGGCAATGCGGTTTGTCAGCACGCGCGTTTTCCCACTGCCTGCACCGGCCAGAACCAATAGATGCCCGTTTGGAGCGGTAACAGCTTCGCGTTGCGCTGAATTCAGCGTGTCAATCAGATCAGAAACGTCCATACAGCCATGGTAACAATGCAGCGGTAGCCGTGCAGCAAATTGGCACTGTTTATTTCAAATGGAGCACGTATGTGGTGCGAGCGCGATCCACTCATATCAACTTACTGTGCTCTGACGGACACGCCACAAATCGGGTTCTGCTTTTAGTTTAAGATGGCTTATGAGCGTCGAAATAGATCAAAAACACCCATGAGCGCGGTTCGCATTCAGGAAATTTTAAATCTGGCTCGTACGGCTGGTGTGGTAACGGTAGATGATCTGACAGCGCGTTTCGATGTTACCCCGCAAACCATTCGAAAAGACCTCAACCAGCTTTGCGACGACGGCACCCTGATGCGCACGCATGGCGGTGCCCGAATAGCCTCAAATATTGAAAACGTCGCCTATGAAGCCAGACGCATTTTGGCAGGAGATGAGAAACGCAGTATTGGCCGGGCAGTTTCAAACATGATTCCGAACGGCTCTTCTCTTTTCATGAATATTGGCACGACGACCGAAGCCTGCGCAAAAGCACTAATACAACATCGTGACCTAATGGTCATTACCAATAACATTAATGTTGCCAGCATACTCAGGCCATGCGAAGCCAATAAAGTCATCATAGCTTCAGGAGAAGTACGCAGTAGTGATGGTGGGATTGTTGGTGAGTCAGCGGTCGACTTTATCGGGCAGTTTAAAGTTGACTACGCAGTCATAGGCGCATCCGGACTTGATGGTGATGGCGCTTTACTGGATTTTGATTATCGGGAAGTGAAAGTATCGCAAGCCATTATTAAAAACGCCCGCCATGTGATACTTGCAGCGGATGTCAGTAAGCACGACAGAATTGCGCCCGTACGAATCGGACATGTTTCGCAGATTGATTCGTTTGTAACTGATCGGTGTCCGACCGATGCGTACCGATCTTTACTAACCAGTTTCGATGTGGAGTACACCGAAACCGGATTGGCTGGTTTGACTAACCAAGTTTGACTTATTCAACAGAGTGCCAACTAAATAGAGCACCAGCTTAGCCGGCAGGTTTCCATAGTCCCGGAAATGCTTCCAGATCTGCATCGTCTAACCGTCCTTTGGCATACATCGCGTTCAAGGCATTTTCGTCAAGCGCTTGCTCAACACCTTTTGAATCAATGTACTGCCAGGCTCCATAGCTGGCCATCAAAAACAAAGTTTCGAGAATGTCGCCTATTCGCACTGCATGTTCATTGGCATAACCACGCAGGTCTTCCATTGAGAAAGGCTCCTGGAGCCGCTCATACTCACCATTTAAAAGGCTGGAAATGCCCTCATCCCAAATTGGGTCTAGTTCTTGTTCTGCCTGCATCTGATCGTACCGATTAACGGGTTAGGTGAATCAGAATGCAAAGTCACTGCCAGCCTGTGGAAAACGTGGTCAAACTGGAAAAATAACGCCATTATTCACAGCGAATTGACCAATTCCTCATAAGAGACCATGACCGTATCCTGAAAAGCGGCGCGTTCGCTAAGCATGTCGTAGTAGCGGCGAACATGTGGCAGCTCAGCCCTTGACAGATCGATATCGTAATAGCGATACAACAGATGACCAAACTGAATATCGGCCAGAGTTATATCATCTGATGCCAAAAACCGGCTTTGGGCCAAACGCTCATTGGCAATACTCAGAAAATCTTCGAATATTTTTTTTCCTGCTGCGATCTGATCATGGTCTCGCCGCACTTTTGGCACTCGCGCTACCGGCCAAAACACAGGAGCCGTGAAATTAAGCGCTATATTAATCTTTGACCACTCAGCCCACATATCGACTGATGCCCTGTGCACAGGTTCAGTCGGCCAAAACGAGTCAGGGGCATAGGTTCTGGCAAGATAGCGAAGAATCGCACCTGTTTCAAAAAGAGGTGGATTTTCACTATCCTGTAGAGTTGGCACGGTCCCGTTAGGATTAATTTTTAAATACGCTTCAGTCTGAACAACACCGTAAGTAAATCCTGCATCTATTCTGTCGTATTCAAGATTCAGTTCATGCAGGCACCAACGTACCGCCTGAACATTTGACGAAGAAGCTCGTCCCCATAAGGTAATCATGATTTTCCTGAGCGGTAATCTCACGCATTAATACGCTGATCACATCATGCTACACTAAGTTACAACCCCCCCGAAGCACGCTGGTGACGAGTTATTTTTCCAGCATCAAGTAAGTGAAATCAATATTGTGAATATTCTGCGAACTACGCCTGTATTTTTAGCTTGGCTTGCTTCGTCAGTAACACGTAGCAAACTGAATATACGTAATCTGATCATTTTAGTCATGCTGAGTCTACTAACGGCGTGTAGCAGCTCGGGTTCCGACCCAGTCGAACAAAACAGCACGGCAGGTAACTCAGAAACTGATTCCGGCAGCGCAACCGATGCAAATGGTTCAACCGATACAAATGGCACGACTGATAATGATGGTTCAACCGATGCGGATGGCACAACTGATACAAATGGCACAGCTGACAGTGGAAATTTTGAACCTCCTTCGCAAGCAAGTTTAGTTTCATCATCAGTACTGCCCTCAATAAACGATGAGGGAAGTGTTAGCTGGAGTTTTGATGCCACACCATCTGGTTTGGAAGTCGTTGTTCAGCCGTTCGTGGAAATGCCACCAGCTAGCAACGGCCGGCCGGCTCGATGGAACGATATAGCTACTTTTGGTAATCGTTTGTTTACAGTTGATGAGCAGGATGGCCTGGTTTATGAGATTACCAATCGCCAGGTTAGCTTGTGGTTCGATATAAGCGGTGCCATTCAGTCTCAAACCGGCCGCATACTTAATACTGAAAACCCCTTCCACGGAGGAGTCAGAGGTATTGCGTTTCATCCGGATTTTGCCAATAATGGAAAATTCTACGCATCATTGATGGAACAAAGGCCAACCAATACAGCAAATCACAAGTACATCTCCGACAACTCGAATATCGCCGCAGATAGCGTTGTAGTTGAATGGACTGCAGACACCACAACCTATGAAATTGATGCAGCCAGTTACCGGGAGCTATTCCGTGTTGGTGTTCCTGAATACGACCACCCGATAAAACAAATCGCTTTTAATCCGAATGTCAGCACTGGAAGTAACGATTATGGAAATCTGTATATAGCGCATGGCGACGGCAGTATTGAATCAACTATTGCCGGAACTGGCCAGGGTAACAATGCACTGGGTAAAATTCTTCGAATCAATCCACTTCAGGCTGGAGCGCAGAACTACACCATTCCAGCAGACAATCCGTTTATCAACGATGCAACATTGCCCGATGAAGTTTTCAGCTACGGACATCGCAACCCGCATCATTTAGCGTTCTCACTCGACGGACATTTACTGGCGACCGAAGCTGGTCGCGATAATATAGAAGAAGTTAACCTGATTGAAAAAGGCAACAATTACGGTTGGTCCGAACGCGAAGGTAGCTTTGTGCATCTGGATGTTGGTACGCTGTCAGATGGAATAACCGCTCTACCCGACAACGATGCGTTAAACGGTTATATCTATCCGGTCGTGCAATTCGGTCATACCGGCAGCACGGGCGCAGGCTTTACCGGGCAGTCTCTCGGTGGTGGGCACATCGTTGAAAACGGTTCGCCTCTAAACGGTCAATTTTTCTATATCGACTTTCCAAAATCCGGGATACTGCTGCATTCCTCACTCGACGACATTGTGCAGGCAAAAACCAGTGGCGAACCCTCTACTCTTACCAGCGCTCAATCGTATATAGCAACGGTTAAATTCGATCACGACACAAATCCGGATACGGCACCGCTAGATAATGATCTAAAAGAGATTGTGCAATCAGCAGCAGGCTACGACAACGTATTCGATCGCGTCGATGTGCGCATTGAACAAGGCCCTGACGGCGTGATGTATATGATGAGCAAGCGTAACAACTTAATCTATCTGGTAACCAGCTCATTGCCAGGTGGACCTGGTGCCAGCGAGGCCAGACCGTAACCAAAAAAGGTTTGCTTGCATCCAGGATGCAGGCAAACCTTTTTTACTTTACTACTTATTAGCTATTGTCCAGACACTGCGCCTGACAATAATCCAGCACTAGTTAGTTCAGTGCTAAAGCGATACTATTTACAGTAAGCTAACCACAAGTACATAAGCATCGCTGCTATCAAGGTACTCAGGCAAATCATCCATATCTCGCTCGAAAACGACTTGGATTTTGTCACCAATCTGACGACCTAACAATGACTTGGTTAGATAGTCAGGTATACCGTTAGTAACACCTGCACGAATAGTGAGTGGCTCATCAAGTGTATCGGTTGAATCAACCAGCTCACCTGTGCTCCAGCTGTACATGTTGTAGTTCAGCACAACCGGGTCACCAAATTCAATTGGATTGCCTGAACCTTTGCTTAGTGTTCGACGAGCAGAAAACTCAGGTGCCGGACCTGTTGGTTTCTGCATGTCTGCACCTGCAGCAACATTAGCTACGCCAGGGAATGCAAAATCATTCGAGACAATCGTGTTATTTGCAGCTGAACCTGAGTCACCACTACTTGATCCCCCACAAGCACTGAGTACAAGTGTTGCTGACAATGCGATGCCGGTTACTACATGCTTCTTTGTTAGTTTCATATCAAAAGCCCTAGAAAAAGTTTGAAAGTTGGACGGGCACCCGGCCCGTCCTGTTCTTTGTACTGGCACTCACTACTTAGCTAAAGCAGCCATAGGAGCGTGAGGTAACCAGACATCTTCCATCAGAATACTTTTTCCGTTGGATTTTCTGGCGCGAGCCATAAACTTATAATGGGTAACAGCAAGGCTGACAATCTTGTGATCTTCCAGACTTGATAGCTCGCCATCGTCTACTATGGTGTCGCTGTTCAGATCATTCCAGATAGCCAGACCAATCAATTCGTCATTCTTCAGATGGCCATCCTGATTCACATCAAGCGTAGCTAGCTCTGCAAAACCATCAGAATAAACACCGGGAATGTTACCGAACAGTTGCTGACCACTGATCTGGCCTGAAGCATCACCTGTAACCAGAATACCAGCTGAAGGTGCGAACCACTGACTAAGCGCTTCGTTGATACCGTCGTTGTTCAGGTCTACTTCAAAGCTACCCATTACACGTTGAATGCGTCCTTTGTTGTCAAGATCAAGTGCTATTGGTGAAATACGATCACGCACACATTCTGTAAGAGCTGACTCCAGACCGGCACCATCAACAGCTGATACATAGTAAACAGCGAGTTGATCAAAGCCGTAGTGAGACCCAGTCCATTCTGTTTCCCAGTTACCAAGATACGGAATAGTCCACTGACTAGCGTTGTTACCAACCTGGTACCGATGAGAGAAGTCACTTCCACTAACGGTAACAATCAGATTCTTGTCACGATCATAGAAGTTGTATTCATCAGCAAAGCCATTCTGACTTGGGTTAAAAATATCAATACCGCCATAGGTGACGCTTCCACCTGTTTCAGTTCGACAGATTGGCGCATCGGGAGAATTTGGCGGTACAACAACCGGAGGCTCTTCCAATACAATAGTTACCGTAGCTGTGTCATACGAACCACATGCACCACGCAGTCCGTACTCGAGAGAGTAAGTGCCTGCTTCAGTTGTTCCAGAGACTTCAAATGTATTGCTGTCCTGGTTAAAGGTTACATTGCCAGGTACGTTGTGACCCAACAAGTTAATTTCATTCACTGAACCTTCACAGGGCTCGTCATTACCAAGAACTGAGATGCTGAAATCAGCACCGACCACTTGCGTGGCTTGATCATCATTCGCAACCGTTGGCGCTAACGCCACTGGCAACTTGATAAATCCACCGTTCACATTCTGGATAGAACAAGCAGAGCTAGGGTCTGTGTTGTTATCTGCAGGAAGATTGATTGCTGGTGTTTCACCATCGTTGTTGATGAAGCTCTTACCAGCTATTGGAGAATTTGCACTTACCGTTGGCTCATGACCATCTGGAGTCGCAAATTCAAGTAAGTATTCACCTTGTGACAAATCAACGAATACATAGTTGCCGTTACTGTTGGTCACCGCAGCCGCAACAGGACCCTTACCGGGCTCTACTAGCGTTACTTTGACGTTTGCAAGCGTTGTGTCGTTACCGTCAAACATGCCGTTACCGTCGTTGTCTACCCACGCAACACCACAAATTGCAAGATCAGCTGGAGGCTCTGGAGGAGCAACCGCAACAAATGCTGCATCTATGTCGGTAATATCAGCCGCTGTATCCGTCAAACAGAGCTGTTGTGTAACACCATTGGCACCAGCGTCATTGTCACCGCCTGTAGCGCCAAGCTCAACAGTTGCGTCTGTTGCACCAAAGGTTACCGTGTAACACGCATCCACATCCAGATTACCAAAGTAGTAACTGCCATCTGCACCAGTTGTAGTTTGCTCAAGAACAACACCATTAAATGTTAGCGTTACTGGTGTACCAGTAATAATATCTTCTACACCGTCAAACAGTGAATCTTCATTTTGATCAAACCAGGTTACACCTGCAATAGAGCCCTTAGTTGGTTGTGGAACAGGTTCGTCATCAATAAGTGCACAATCCTGAAAACCAGAACCCGGCTCACCGTAGATACCGATGGCCGCTGTTACAGTACCAGCTGGAGCCTGTAAGCTAACAGAGTAAGCACCAGAAACATGTTCAAATACCTCAGTGACATCCTTTGCCAATTCATTGTCATCAGCATCAAGGAACGCCAATGTAATACTGGCGAACTTTGCAACCTGAATTCCACAAGTTAACTTGTACGTAATCCCTGCTTCAACCGGTGTTGTGCGATAGGCGCAGCCACCTGCATCAAGATTAGTAACATCAATGACAGCTGAAACAGCACCACAGGATTGCCACGGCGTGGACAAGTTGGAACTTGTTAAAAGATCATCGCTTACGATCTGTGAAGCGCCTGCCGCAGAACTAACCAGGTAGGCACCCACTAATACGCTCGACGCTATATTGAGGGGTAGTTTTTTTATCATAATATTATCCGTTTTGTGGCACATCTTCGCGTGTCAACATTGCCTGTGACTAAATGTCATTTTCAAAAAGCCAGCTCAAACTTAATCTCAGACAAGCAGAGCACGACGAGAACTGGTATTCATCGGTCTTCTCTAGCCAATACCGTGCCGTGTCGAAGAATTGGAAAACCCAGCGCTGTTGCATAGGTTTCGGCCGCAAACGGGAGTTAGATAGTTACGCATTGCAATATTTGATAGGAACCGTCAGCACCGCAGATAATGTGGGGGTGCTGACCGCTATATATTACCTAGATTACCGGCTATTACCGCACCCCGCTGAAAACGGCT